>Ga0115003_10000071_pt1 | contig 72932 bp, 65 predicted proteins | sample ArcticOcean_MG_C_7_FD_88736 | JGI IMG/M metagenome (GOLD analysis project Ga0115003, IMG submission 88736) | Marine microbial communities from western Arctic Ocean - ArcticOcean_MG_CB11_88 | ecosystem: Environmental > Aquatic > Marine > Oceanic | place: Arctic Ocean: Canada Basin | collected...
AAAAAGTGCTACCTGACTTGAAGCTGCCAAAAGTAGGTATTTATATTGTGTATCCACCAGCAGATTATATCCAACCAAAATTACGCGTTTTTATAGATTTTTTAGTAAGTCACTTTAAGGATAAAAATAATGAAATTTGGTAATTATTGCTTAATGCGATAGTGATAGTGCCCAACTTTCTCCATACCCATGTTTATATAAAGTGAGCGAGCAGGCATATTTTCTATAACAGTAATTACTGCTAAATATTTTGCCCCTTTTTTGCTACCCCAACCAGCTATCTGGCTCATAATTTTTTTACCTAAACCCTTCCTGCGATGACTTTTCGATACCTCAACAGCATGCACCATTAATATATCGTTACTGATGGCTGCATAAGCAACAGCTGTAGCATCGATGTCTACATAAATTTTTGGAACTTTTGTACGCTTCATTACATCTAAGCGCGCTGGGCCAATGCCACCCTTCAGCCAAGTACTTTGCATTACAGCACTTGGAGTTAAGTGAAAATCACCATCATACTGTTTGTTTATTAACCCAATGGGTGAAGCTAGTATGACAACAGGATCTACTAAATCATAACTTTGTTTAGCTAAGTTTTCATCTAAAAGCTCTTCGCCTTTACGGATCATAAATATGTAATTCTGGTTAAGCGCGTCCATGGCAAGTTCAGCGTCTTTAATTTGTGCGTTAGCTTCAATCTGTACTGCTGCACTCACTCTTTTCCCACCACCTTTACCTTCTCTAATTAACCAACCTTTATGTGTTTGAGTTGATGCAGCGGGCCATGTGAAATCAATTACGTCATATAAATCTTTAATGCTTGGAAGTGTCATAAATTAAATGCTTTACGCACTTCTATTTCAGCGTCTAAAACTAATTTCTTGTCAGTAGAGCGTATAACAATATTAGCACCATGTTTATTATTTTCGTAAAATGGGTATGAACCTATTGAAGTATTTATAAACTGTTTTGCTATTAAACCTAACGGTACAGCTATTTTGCTCTCTGGTAGATCAACACGAACAGTTGTACTAATCATTTTGAGTCCTTTGTCTAGTTGGGGTAGTAGCCACTCTATCATACAATTAAAAACGCTTGGAACCCCTGCCATAACATGAACATTTTCAATACTAAACCCAGGTGCTTTAGATATAATATTATTAATTAAGGATGCGCCATCTGGGATTCTGGCCATCCGTAATCGAGTTGTAGTAAGATCATCTACACCGTTCTCATAATTTGTAGCTAAAATTAAGCGTGCATCTTCACGAACGTCGATACTGATACCAAAAGCACTGGCTACACAATCAGCTGTAATATCATCATGCGTCGGACCAATCCCGCCACTAGTAAAAACATGATCATACTTAGTACGGGTTTGATTGATCGCAGTAACTATATCTGCTGCTTCGTCTGAAACGATGCGCACTTCAGAAAGGTTTATACCATGTTCGGTTAATTTGCCTGCTAAGTGATACATATTAGCATCACGAGTACGCCCAGATAAGATTTCATCACCAATAACGATCATTGCAGCGGTTGGGTTGGTCATTTATGTATTCCTTATGAAATTCGAAAGCGCCCTAATACGGGGAACCCTTACTCGTAGATATAAGCGTTTTTTAGCAGACGTCACGCTAGAAGATGGTTCTGAAATAACTGCGCATATTGCAAATCCAGGCTCAATGCTTGGAATGGCATTTCCTGGTGATAAAATTTGGCTCGAAACCAATGACGATCCAAAGCGAAAATTAAAATATTCATGGAAATTTATTGAGACAAGTACTACTTTAATTGGTGTTGATACTAGTGCTGCTAATCGAATAGTTAAAGAAGCGCTCCAAAGCCATAAAATTGATCTTAATTATGATAGCTTTAAATCTGAAGTTAAATATGGCGAAAATTCACGAGTAGACTTTTTGCTTTCTAAGAAAAATATGCCAGATACTTATCTCGAAGTAAAAAGTGTAACTTTATCCCGAAAGCCTGGATTAGCAGAGTTCCCAGATAGTAAAACTATACGTGGAGCAAAGCATATGGAAGAACTCGCGAATATGGTTTCCCAGGGTTATCAAGCAACAGTCTTATTTTTGGTTCAACGTACTGATGCTCTACAAGTCAGTGTAGCAGGCGATATAGATTTAAATTACCAACGTGCTTTTAGCTTAGCGGTTGTAGCTGGAGTTCAAGTCCTATGTTATGATTGCATAATTTCAAATGAAGGTATTACTTTAGGCAAAAGACTAGACTTGGCAAATACAAGTAATTCTGTTTAATCGAGTGCAAGTAGCAATAAGGTAGTTATCGTGATTAATAAACCTAGATTAAATGAAGATGGTATTACAATTCATACTCCAGAAGAGTTTGAAGGCATGCGAAAATCTGGTGCATTAGCTGCAGAGATTTTAGATATGATTACTGAGCATGTTATTCCTGGGGTTACTACGGAAGCTTTGGATCAATTAATTCATGATTATATGATTGCTTCTGGAGCTACACCAGCAACGCTTGGCTATCGTGGATATACTAAATCATCATGCATTTCTTTAAATCACGTTGTGTGTCATGGAATTCCAGCAGATAAAAAATTAAAAGACGGGGATATTTTAAATATTGATGTAACATGCATTTTAGATGGGTGGTTTGGTGATACATCTCGCATGTATGTTTGTGGTAAACTTTCACGCAAAGCAGAACGTTTAATTGATATTACGCACACGGCATTAATGTTAGGAATTGATCAGGTTAAACCTGGAAATACCTTTGGTGATATTGGTGCCGCAATACAAGCTTATGTAGAGGCGCAGCGTTGTTCAGTTGTTCGTGATTTTTGTGGGCATGGCTTGGGGCGTGTATTTCACTCTGCACCTAATGTTGTACATTTTGGACGGTGGGGCACGGGCCCTATTCTTGAAGAGGGTATGTTTTTTACGATTGAACCAATGGTAAATCTTGGGAAGCCACATACTAAAATTCTGTCAGATGATTGGACAGCTGTTACGAAAGATAAATCCCTTTCAGCTCAATTTGAACACTCCATTGGAGTAACTGCCACTGGAGTTGAAATTTTTACAAACTCTTCAATGGGTAATTTTTATCCAACTTGGGGGTAAATTTTAATTAACCTAATGCTCCGTGGCAATGTTTAAATTTTTTGCCTGACCCACATAAACACTTATCGTTACGAGTTAATGGAGGCCAAGTGCTAGGATTATTTTTGTCTATCTCTGGAGGCTTAGGAGCTTCAAGTTCGATGTCTAAACCATATGCTTCTTTCACACGTGCTTTAATGTCTTTAATACTCATACCTTGGCTTATTGCAGTTTGAATCTGTTGTTGTAATGCAGCCATCTGTTGTTCTGCAGACTGTGGCTTGAGGCGTGCCATTTGTCCTGTAATTGCTGTCCGCAAGCCATCAAGCATAGATTCAAAAAGCTCAAACGACTCATTTTTATATTCATTTAATGGGTCTCTTTGAGCATAACCGCGCATACCAACAACTGAACGGAGGTGTTCTAAAGTTACTAAGTGTTCACGCCACTTTTGATCAATAGTTCCTAATAATAATTGTTTCTCTGCTGTTCTGATATTGTCTGGACCAAGACCTTTAATCTTAGTTTTCATGTCTTCGTCTGCTGCATTGCGAAGGCGTTCAATAATGACTTCATCATCTATACCCTCTTCGGCAGCCCAATCAGAAATGGGTAAATCTAGACCTAAAGATTCTTTTATCGATTCTTGGAGGCCTTGGATATTCCATTGATCAGCGTAAGATTTAGATGGAATAGCTTCATCTACTAAATCTTCGATGACTTCGTCTCGCATATCTTTGACTGTTTCTGATAGGTCTTCAGATTTCATAATTTCTAATCGTTGTTCGAAGATAGCTTTTCGTTGATCATTCATGACGTCATCAAACTTCAGCAATTGTTTACGAACATCAAAGTTTTGACCTTCAACTTTGGCTTGTGCGCGTTCAAGAGATTTGTTGACCCAAGGATGAATGATTGCTTCACCCTCATCCATACCTAATTTTCCTAAAACGGAATCTAACTTTTGAGAACCAAAGATACGCATTAAGTCATCTTCAAGAGATAAGAAAAATGCTGAACGGCCTGGATCACCCTGTCGCCCTGATCGTCCCCGAAGTTGGTTGTCTATACGCCGACTTTCGTGACGCTCTGTAGCCAATACAAATAAGCCGCCAGCATCTAAAGCCTCTTGTTTTGATTTGGCTATTTCTGCAACAACTTTTTCACGAATTTTTAATATATTGGCTTTTTTGCCAGCACTTTTTATTTCTGCTGTAACTCGCACGTCAACGTTACCACCTAATTGAATGTCTGTACCTCGACCAGCCATATTAGTGGCGATTGTTACAGCATTTGGAGCGCCTGCATTTGCAACGATAGATGCTTCTTGTTCATGGAACCTTGCATTAAGAACTTTGTGGGGAATGCCAGTTTTTGATAGTTTTTCTAGGTCATTTGCATAACCATTAAATTCGTCCTTACTTTCTTGCTTTTTCATGCTTTCTGCGCGTACACGCAAGGTTTGCGAAATTTTCTTTAATAACTTCTTATCATTTAAAAGTTCTGATAAATATTCGGATTTTTCAATTGAAGTCGTACCAACTAAAATTGGTTGTCCTTTAGCGTGTGCCTTGCCAATTTCTTCTACTATGGCTGTAAATTTTTCTCTTGCAGTTCGATAAATCGCATCATGTTCGTCTTGGCGAACTATTGGCCTATTGGTTGGAACTTCTACAACGCCTAAACCATAAATTTCTGAGAATTCTTCAGCCTCTGTTAATGCGGTACCCGTCATGCCTGCTAATTTTTCATACAAGCGAAAATAGTTTTGAAATGTGACAGATGCTAAGGTTACATTTTCTGGTTTAATGTCAGCATTTTCTTTTGCTTCAATAGCCTGATGTAAGCCGTCTGACAGACGCCGGCCAGACATCATACGACCAGTAAATTCGTCTATTAATATTACTTCACCATCTCGAACAATATAGTCCTTATCTCGCTTGAAAAGTGTATGTGCTCGCAAACCTTGATTGACATGATGAACCAACGATGTGCTCTCAGGATCATATAAAGACTGACCTTCTGGCAATAATCCCATTTCTAGCAGGCGCTTTTCTACAAATTCATTACCTTCATCTGTTAGAGATGTAGCACGAGATTTTTCATCTAAATCATAATGCTTTAATTCTAAGTCCGGTATTAAAGCATCAATAGCTTTATAAATTTCTGTACGATCCTCTGCAGGACCTGAAATAATTAATGGAGTTCGAGCTTCGTCAATTAAAATGCTGTCAACTTCGTCGACAATTGCAAAGTAATGATCACGTTGAGCCATTTGTGATAAATCTGACTTCATATTATCACGTAAATAATCAAAACCTAATTCATTATTTGTAGCATATGTAATATCACTTGCATAAGCCGCTAACTTCGCTTCTTCTTCCATGTCTGGAACAACTACACCAGTAGTCATCCCAAGAAATTGATAAACTTTACCCATCCACTCTGCATCACGTGATGCCAAGTAATCGTTTACAGTTACAACATGAACTCCGCGGCCAGCTAATGCATTTAGATAAACAGGAAATACACCAACTAAGGTTTTACCCTCACCAGTTTTCATTTCCGAAATATTTCCTTGGTGTAAAAACATGCCGCCCATTAACTGAGTATCATATGCTCGTAGACCTAAAGCGCGGAACGCCGCTTCGCGTGCGTTTGCAAACACTTCGGGTAACAGTTGGTCCAAAGTTTCACCATTTTTAAGACGACCTTTGAATTCTTCAGTCTTTTCCATGATCTGTTGGTCACTGAGCGCTTGAAAATCAACTTCTAACAAGTTGATGGAAGCAATCATGGGTAGAGTAGCTTTGATCTTGCGATCATTAGCTGTTCCAAAAATTTTACGAGCTGCTTTAGTTAAACCGAGCATTAATAATATTCCTTAAATATACCGCAAATTTTGCAGCAAAACTAACGCGCCTGTAAAGCGGATTTTTATTCATTATCCTTGTCGGCTCGGGTAAAGCCATTTACTAAAGCCAAGAATACACAGTCTACTTACAAAGCGTGAGCAAAAGCATGTAAGCAGGTGTTTCGATACTGTCAACGGCGCCAAAACAAAGGCGTATAATTTTAAAGCGAAAAAACTTGTACATAACTGGAGAGTTTAAATGAATCTTTCAAAAAAAATATTTTTTGTAACCATGTTAGCCGCTACAACAGGATTGCCTATTTTTGCGCAAAATGTGCCAACAAGTGATACTGTGGTTGCAATTGTTGAGGGGAAAAAAATAAAATTAGGTCATATTATTTCTATAGTTGAGACTTTACCGGCTCAATATGCTGATGTGGCAGCAAGTGATTTATATGAAGGCATTTTAGATCAATTAATTCAACAAACTTTGCTTGTGGAAAACGTTCCTACAAAAAAAATTAATGAAAAAAGAATTTCTTTAGTTATGGAAAACGAACGCCGAGCTTTGATTTCTTCAAATGCTTTAAGTGACATAACACAAAAAGCAGTTACAGAAAGTGCACTTCAGGATTTTTATGAGGATCAAGTTTTATCTGGTGAGCCAATATTAGAATTTTACGCATCACATATTTTAGTTGAAACAGAAGAAGAAGCTCAAAATATTTTAGTAGCGGCAAAAGAAGGTATTAATTTTTCAGATTTAGCAAAAGAAAACTCAACGGGTCCCTCAGCTTCAAATGGTGGTGATCTAGGGTGGTTTGGCCGGGGTGCGATGGTCTCTGAATTTGATGAAGCTGTTTCTCAAATGAAAGTTGGTGATATAGCTGGCCCGGTTAAGACCCAGTTTGGATGGCATATCATAAGGCTCAATGACCAGCGCAACTATCCATCTTTGGAGACCAAACGTGAAGAGTTAGAGGGTCAGTTAAGAAATACAGCAATTTCTAAAGAAATTGAGCGCTTGCAAGTAAACTCAGCCATTGAAATTTTTAAACCAACATTTGACTTTGAAGAAATTCGCAATATTGATTTACTTAACTAAGGATTATGCTCGTGAACGCAGATCAAAAAATAGCTAAATTAGAAGCTGAGCTTGCTACATTAAGGGCGCAATACTCTGCACCAGCTGTTTCACCTTTAGCGCCCAGAGGGGGATTCCAAAAGCTCCCTGTTGTTAAGGGAATTCGGTTTGCTGCAACTGGTGCTGGTGTAAAATACACAGACAGAGATGATGTAATGCTAATAGAGTGTGCGGCGGGGAGTTCTGTTGCAGGAGTTTTTACACAATCTAGTACGCGTTCTGCTAGTGTATTAGATTGTCAAAAAAAACTGTTGTTAGGTACTAGTAATGAGCCTGTTGCGATTTTGGTAAATTCAGGTAACTCAAATGCATTTACTGGTTTTCATGGTGAAAATTCAGTGAATGAAATTTGTAATAGTGTTTCAAATATTATGGGTATTACTTCTTCCAGAGTTTTTACCGCTTCAACAGGTGTAATAGGTGAGCTATTGCCTCATGATCGGATTATAGAAAAAATTGAAGAACTAAATACTAATTTAGATGAAAATTCAGCAGAAGATGCTGCTCGAGCAATTATGACGACAGACACCTTTGCAAAGGGAGCGGGTAGTAGTTTTTCTTTGAATGGGCTGCCTGTTAAAATAGCTGGCTTTGCAAAGGGTTCAGGAATGATTTCTCCTGATATGGCAACAATGTTAGTGTATATAGTTACAGACGTGGCAATTGATCAATCTGTACTTCAATTAATTTTATCAAACCTAAATGAAAAAACTTTTAACTCAATTACAGTAGATAGTGATACATCCACTTCAGATAGTTTGATGGTAGTTGCTACTGGAAAATCAAGAGCGTCACGAATTACTAATGCATTTAGTAATGATGCTTTAGAATTTATTGAAAAACTGAATGAAGTAATGGTAAGCCTTTCACAACAAGTTGTTCGTGATGGCGAAGGTGCAACTAAATTTATTGAGATTATAATTAAAGGAGCAGCTTCCAATGCTTCTGCAAAAACTGTTGGATTAGCAATTGCAAACTCACCATTAATAAAAACAGCGGCTGCAGGAGAAGATCCAAACTGGGGGCGAGTAGTTATGGGTGTTGGGAAGTCTGGAGAGCCAGCAGATCGTGATAAATTAACGATTTGGTTTGGTGATATTCTTGTTGCAAAAGATGGTTGGGTTTCACCTAGCTATGCCGAACAAGAAGGCTTGGCTTATATGAAGAATACAGATTTGCAATTTACAGTAGATCTAGGAATAGGTGATGGAAGCGCTACAGTTTGGACCTGTGATTTAACGCACCAATATATTGTAATTAACGCTGATTATAGATCATGAATACTTTATTAGTATCTGCTGTTGCTTTGATTGATATGGATGGCCGCGTCCTCTTAGCCCAACGCCCAGAAGGAAAATCTATGGCTGGGTTATGGGAATTTCCAGGTGGTAAGGTTGAGGCAATGGAAACTCCAGAGGTTGCTTTAGTGCGTGAACTGAAAGAAGAGCTCGGAATTGATACATGGGAAAGCTGTCTGGCGCCATTAACTTTTGCAAGTCATACTTATGATAATTTTCATTTGTTAATGCCTGTGTTCGTTTGTAGAAAATGGGACGGAATTGTCTCACCTCAAGAGGGTCAAACATTGGCATGGGTAGAGCCAAAAAAGTTACGAAACTATTCTATGCCTGCAGCCGATATCCCCTTGATATCGGTTTTGCGTGATTTACTATGAAGCGGTAAACTTAATAATAAAGCTATTTTATAACTCAATAGTTTTATTATTAGAAAAACTATGCCCAACCTGACAGTTCATTTTTTAAAATATCTATCATCATTTTAATGTGATCTGGGTTATCGTTTAGGCATTCAATATACGTAAATTTCGTTCCCCCAGCTTCTTCAAAACTTTCAAAAATCTCTTCATTAATTTCTTCTAACGTTTCTACACAATCAGATGAAAATGCTGGAGACATAATAGCAATATTTTTCTGACCGTTTTCAGCTAAGCGAGCAACTTCGTCTACGGTTGCAGGCAATAACCATTTTTCCGGTCCAAATTTTGATTGGAAGGTAGTTGTGATTTCAGTATCGTCCCAACCTAAAGCTTCTTTTAAAAGACGTGTCGTTTTTTGACACTGACAATGATATGGATCACCTTCCATAAGGTAACGAACTGGAACTCCATGATATGAGCAAACTAAAATATCAGGTTTAGTTTTTAAAGACGCATACTTAACTTTAACTGAGTTCGCGAGTGCTTCAATATATAACGGATTATCAAAGTATGCAGCAACTGTACGGATAGATGGCTGCCAATTCATTTTCATCAGCGTTCTAAATGCTTCGTCATTGGCGGTTGCTGTAGTTGGGCCTGCATACTGCGGATAAAGAGGGAAAAAGACGATTTTATTTACACCCTGCTCTTTCATTTTATGAATGACACTTTTTGTAGATGGATTGCCATACCTCATAGCAAAATCAACAATGACCTTGTCATTATAAATAGATTTAATTTCTTTTGCTACGGCTTCTGCTTGCAGGCGTGTTGTTGTTAAAAGTGGGCTTTCATCTAAATCGGTGTTCCAAATTGATCGATAAGCGGCTCCCGATGAAAATGGACGTCTTGTAAGTATAATGATTTGTAATAAGGGCTGCCAAAGCCAATCAGAATAATCAACTACACGTTTGTCTGATAGGAATTGAGATAAATACCGCCGCATAGACCAATAGTCGGTTGCATCTGGGGTTCCTAGATTGGCTAATATAACACCTATTTTGGCGGGTTTAACTTTTGGATGGTCAGTTGGCTTAGACATACTTTTTCCTGCTAGCTTGTATAATATAAATAGGTTGGATTATTGTTATATCAATCTTTTTCCGGGTTATTTTCAATAGTTCCTAAAGCATCGGCTAGGCGCTTTTGTGCAGAACCAGGTTTCAGTGGCTTTTGCTGACTGACAGATGGCGACCATCCTGTTAAAAAAATTAACTCAAAAGTTGCTTTTATCCGCCCATCATTATTTGTAAAATTATCATGATACTGCTTTGTAACTTCTTTTAATAGACCTCGAGATATTGGAAGCTTCATCCTTGTTTTTATAATATTAGTTTCGCCCATGGAGCGCAGGTCATGCATTAGCTTGATTGGGGATTTATAACTAACGTTTAACGAGATACTATCAGCAACAGGCAGAGCAAAACCTGCACGTTGCAAAAGGCTACCTAAATCACGAATTTCTCCCATTGGAGCAATTCGAGGAGAAATGCCATTTATTACTTTTGTTTCAGCCTGAGCAAATGAAATGCGTAATTCTGATAATGTCTGGCCACCAAAAAAGGTAGCTATCATTAGTCCATCAGGCTTTAGGGCTTTTTGCATTTGTATTAGTTGCCCAACCGGGTCATTAGCCCAATGCATACACATGGCATGTATGATTAAATCAAAGCTATTTTCATTGAGGTCTAATGTATCTCCATCTTCGACACATGTAGCTTTTAAGTTTAATGCATTTGCCCATGCTTGGGCTCGAAACCCAACAACTGCTATTTTTGAAAATACTCTATTAATTTCTGACAACCGTTCATAAATCACATCAATAGCTTGATCATGAATGAACCATGCATTTTCATTAGCTCGCTCGCGGCGTGCGACCAGAGCTTTGTGATCAAATAATTGAGGAGGTAACGTCATTAAACGGTGTTAAGCCTAACAAAGTAAAAGGGAAAGCATTTGTTATAAAATAATGGTAGAAATAAAATAAACAATATTATTATATCATGCTTTAGGCAAATTATATTGCTAATCTATTTGCTAATACTTTTACCTAGTGAAAGAGGCATGATATACCTTAGAAGGTTTAAATTTTAAATATATGTGCTTACAAGTTAATATTATTGTGCTTGTAGCACATAATTTTTATACTCTATAATGGTAAATTAATAATGGAGTAATGGTGATGGTTAAGATTGAAATTTATACTGGAAATCTATGTGGTTACTGCACAGCAGCTAAACGTTTATTAAAACAAAAAAGTGTAAAATTTAGTGAAAAAAATGTACACAATGACATAGAAAAAAAGTCTGAAATGATGCAACGCTCTCATGGGAGTAGAAGTGTGCCTCAGATATTTATAAACGATATTCATGTAGGTGGATGTGATGAATTGTTTGATTTAGAACGTCTGGGAAAGCTTGATAAAATGTTGGTAGCATAATGCCTGATAGCTCCAATGATGATCTAATTACTGTTGCCTTATTTTCAGAAGTTTTAGCATCAGAACAACTAATGCGAGGGCGCTTATCTCGGGCTTTACCAAAGGGTATGGAACTATCGCACTTTGTAATGCTAAACTATCTTAGCCGTCAAAATCGAGAACGCAGTCCTGCAGAATTGGCGCGAACATTTAATCTGACTAAAGGTGCTTTGACTAATACATTAAGCAAATTAGAAAAATACGGATATATTCACATTCGACCAGATTGGGATGACGCTCGTAAAAAGCTAGTACTCATTTCTAATGCAGGTGATAGGGCTCGTGATGAATCTGTTTTAGCCATCACACCAGTATTGGAGAGTGTAATGTCGAAATTGGATAAAAATAGGTTACGAGACGGTTTAAGGTTTTTACGTGAATTACGCGAAGCTTTAGATTGATTTGAATTGGTTACATAATTAGCTATACTTACAAGTTGGATTTTACGCTTGCAGTGACATAATTTACAGATAAATCTTTGTCAGAAATAGACCAACTCCACTTAAACGGATTAAATACAAAACCCTTGCGATCAACGGGATTTAAACCTGCACTTTCAATTAATTCAAATAATTCACCAGGTGTTATAAACTTATCCCATTCATGAGTGCCTTTGGGAAGCCATCGCATGATATGTTCAGCACCAATAATTGCCATCAAATAACTTTTAGGATTACGATTAATTGTTGAGCATAACATTAGACCATTTGATTTTAGCAGATCTTTGCACGCAGTTAGAAAGCCAAGTGGATCAGCCACATGCTCTACAACCTCCATATTTAAAATGACATCAAAAGTTTCGCCAGTTTGTACAATAGACTCTGCACTAGTGTGTCGGTAATCAATTTTTAACCCAGACTGTTCAGCATGAATTTGTGCAACAGGTATGTTCCGTTCTGCCGCGTCTGCACCAACTACTGTCGCACCCAATCTTGCCATAGGTTCAGATAATAACCCACCGCCACAACCAATATCTAAAATATGTAAACCCTTGAATGGATTTTTAACAGATAAATCTCGTGCAAACTCCGCGGCTATTTGCTCAACGATGTAATCTAATCGAGTAGGGTTTAGCATGTGTAGTGGTTTGAAATTACCATTTGTATCCCACCACTCTGTCGCCATAGCTTCAAATTTTGCAACTTCTTTGGGATCAATTGTATTTATTCTAGACATTGACATGAGCTTTCAAAAGGACAAGTTTTGATTATATACAACATATAGAGCAACGATGATAAATACCGAAGGTCAAATTGGCGCAGGCTTATTTTTATATCCAATTATACAGCCATATGCTTACCATACCTTAGATGTGGGTGATGGTCATACCATATATGTTGAGGAATGTGGTAATCCAAATGGCATCCCTGTTGTAGTTTTACATGGTGGTCCAGGAGCTGGTTGCAGTCCAGGCATGCGAAGATTCTTTAACCCAGATCGTTTTCGTATAATTTTATTTGATCAACGTGGCTGTGGCCGTTCTAAGCCTCATGCAAGTGTGGAACATAATACTACATGGCATTTGATATCTGACATTGAAAAAATTCGAAATCTTTTATACATAAAAAAATGGATAGTTTTTGGTGGGTCTTGGGGCTCTACATTAGCATTAGTTTATGCACAATCACACTCTGAAGCTGTTCAACATCTAGTCTTGAGGGGTATTTTCTTGATGACAGATTTAGAGCTAGATTGGTTTTATAATGGTGGTGCGGGTATGTTTTTTCCAGAGAAATGGAAAAATATTACTCGGCTATTACCTATTGAAAAACGAGATAATATAATAAAATCTTATCATGATAAATTATTTGGATATGATGAGAGCGAACAAACTAAGTTTGCACGAGCTTGGACTGAATGGGAATCTGCCTTAGCAGCAATGCATCCCACTACGACAACAGGAACAACTCCAGCTGCTTATGCTCGGGCTTTTGCGCGAATAGAAAACCATTATTTCATTAATAAAGGATTTTTAAATAAAGATGAACAAATTCTAGACAATGTTTATAAAATTAAAAATATTCCTGGAACTATTGTTCATGGGCGCTTTGATATGATCTGCCCACCTAAGGCAGCATTCTCTCTTCATAAGGCATGGCCTATTTCTAAACTTCATATAATTAGTGACGCAGGTCATTCACTAGCTGAAAAAGGAATTAGCTCTGCTTTAATTTCTGTTATGGACGGCTTGGTTTAATTAATTGATGTAAATGGGAAAGTTCATAAATCAAATGTGATTTCATTTTAATAGTAAAGTTGATAGTATAAAAAATGTTTTAACAATGATAAAACCACATTTCAAAATTAAATTTGTTTGTATGTTGCATGAATACTTTTGAATAATTATATAAATATAGTCTCATGGAATAAGTTATGAACCAAAAATTTGCAGAATATATACAGCCCGCACGCAGTGAAACACGTTGGTGGATGGTTATTTTAACCCTAGTCCTGTGGATTATTTTTTATATGGTTCTATCTTCAAGCTTTGTCTTTGCAATGGACTTGTTTTTTGATTTGGGAGAGTTGCGACAAGGTGTGTTTATTACTCCAGCAGCTGTTTATGTTTTATTATTAACTTTTGTTATTTGGATTTTAGTGTTTTTAACAGTAGTTAAGCTTTTTCATAAGCGTGGAATTAATAGCCTTTTAGGTAATTCAAAACGAAAATTTTTATATAATTTTTTTGTAGCTATTGGTATCTCAGCTGTTTTTTTAATTCTGTCATATAATTTAGCACCTGCAGATGATCAAATAATAGAAAACCTTAATTTCCACAAATGGCTATCTGTTTTGCCACTTGGTGTGTGTTTAATGTTTTTCCAAGTTAGTGCTGAAGAATTATTATTTCGTGGGTATTTGCAACAACAACTGGCAGTTTGGATTAAAAACCGTTGGTTTTACATGGTTGTCCCATCTGGGATCTTTGGCTTTATGCATTATGATGGTGGTATGGGAGTAGATGTTGGTTTGATTGTTGTAGCAACTACTAGCTTGCTGGGCCTATTTTTGGCAGATCTCACATATAGAACTGGAAACCTAGGTGCAGCAATTGGTGTACATTTTGCAAATAACTTTTCTGCAATGTTTTGGATATCTTACCAAGAACAAATAAGTGGCTTAGCGCGCTATACAACACCTGCTTTTTTCAACGAGCCAGCTATGTTTGTGGAGGCAGCTAAGAGTATGTTAATTACCACCTCAATATTATTTTTAATTTACTTCTCTATTATGGAGTGGCGAGCACGCAGATGATTGCATTTAGGTGCTTAGCCCTTTAAATGTTAACGACAGGCTAAATGAAAGCAGACGAACATGAACTGGATCTCCAACTATATGAAGCCAAAGATCAATTCGATCTTTTCTCGGCGCGAAACTCCTGACAATTTGTGGACTAAGTGTAAAGAGTGTGGAGCTATGCTGTTTCATCGTGAGTTAGCAGAAAACCTCAATGTTTGTATTAATTGTGATCATCACATGCATATTACACCACATGAACGCTGTATTTCAATGTTTGATGGGGGTGTTTTTGAAGAGTTCAAAGCTAAAGAAGCAACTACTGATCCTTTAAAATTTAAGGATCAAAAAAAATATACTGATCGCTTAAAGGATGCACGAAAAAAGACGGGCGTTCATGAGGCTATGTTGTTAGCCAAAGGGAAGATGGGACGCACGCAGGTTGTTGTAGCTGCACAAGACTTTGCTTTTATGGGGGGCTCAATGGGCATGGGTGTTGGTAATGCAATTATTGCCGCTTGTGAGCAGGCCTTAAAGTTGAAATGCCCACTTATATTATTTTCTGCTGCTGGTGGAGCGCGTATGCAGGAAGGGATTATGTCCTTGATGCAAATGCCGCGTACAACTGTTGCACTGCAAATGTTGAAAGAAGCTAATTTACCATTTATCGTAGTACTTACTCATCCAACAACAGGCGGTGTAACTGCATCTTATGCAATGCTAGGTGATATTCATATTGCTGAACCTAATGCCTTAATTTGCTTTGCGGGACCACGAGTTATTGAGCAAACTATCCGTGAAAAATTACCAGAAGGATTTCAACGTGCTGAATATCTATTAGATCATGGCATGCTGGATCGCGTGACGCATCGCAAAAATATAAGGGAAGAATTAATAACAATTGTTCGCATGCTTATGAATTTTCACCCTGCAATTAAGGGTGACTTACCACCGCCTTCGAAAACTAAGGATCAAGGCGCATCAATGTGAATATAAAAAGTGACATTATCCTGGAACGGCTAATGTCGTTACATCCCAAAATTATTGATTTAACTTTGGACAGAATGACACGGTTATTGGATGAACTTGGAAACCCTGAAAAATCCATACCGCCAGTAATTCATATTGCAGGCACAAATGGCAAAGGCTCAACTCAAGCTATGATAAGGGCTGGGTTGGAAGCTTCTGGTGAGATATGTCATGCGTATACATCTCCACATTTAGCCAGATTTCATGAAAGAATTGTTTTATCTGGCAAAATTATTGACGAAAATATTTTGGCTGAATACTTAAGTAAATGTGAAGAAGTAAATGGGAATACTTCAATTACTTATTTTGAAATTACAACTTGTGCTGCATTATTAGCTTTTTCCCAAATTGAGGCTGACTATACATTATTAGAAGTAGGATTGGGTGGCCGTTTGGACGCTACTAATGTTATAGACCAGCCAGCCATAACTGTGATTACACCTATCTCAATTGATCACCAACAGTATCTTGGTGACACTTTAGCAGAAATAGCTGCTGAAAAAGCTGGTATCTTAAAACGTAATTGTTTTGCAGTAATAGGCCCTCAAGAGGATGTGGCATTAGATGTTATAGAAGCACGTGCAATCGAAGTTGGTGCTACTTGTAAAATATATGGACAAGATTGGCATGTTTGGGAAGAAAATGGTCGTCTAATTTTTCAAGATGAAAACGGACTTCTAGATTTACCAATGCCAAAATTAATTGGTGCACATCAAGTTCAGAATGCAGGAATTGCATTAGCTACATTACGATGCCTAGATAAACCAAATACTTCTTTTGAAGGAGCAATGCTAAACCCTACTTGGCCTGCTAGAATGCAAAAATTACGTCAGGGTCCTTTAGTAACTTTAGCGCCTAATGCAGAGATTTGGCTAGATGGAGGTCACAATAAAGCTGCCGGCCATGCCTTATCTGAAGCCCTTAGCCGACTTCCTAAACGTAATTTGCATTTAATTGTCGGCATGTTGAATACAAAAGATGTGCAGGGTTATATGGAGCCGTTAACTGAACGAGCATCAAGTCTTTATGGTGTTTCTATTCCAGGAGAGGCAGCCACAATGACAGCAGAAGAAACCGTTAATACTGCAAAAAAATTAGGTTTTACAGCTAACATATCTAGTGACTTTGTGGCGGCGGTAAAAAATATAGAAGCGGTTGATCCTACTGCTAGAATTCTAATTTGTGGTTCATTATATTTGGCGGGTAAAGTGCTACAAGAGAATAGTTAATTAATATATCTGTGAAATGGATTTTCAAATACTGCAGGATAAAAATTAACTTCGCATTCGCTCACCTGTTGGATCAAACGGTGCTTCTATAGTAATTTTACAAGGCCGTCGCTCACCTAAAATTTCAATTTCAAATATTCCGTCTTGAACTAGTGTTGATAAATTATTTGGTATGTACCCTTGAGCCATGGATGCACCAACTGTATGCGCATATCCTCCAGATGTAACCCACCCTATTACTTGCCAGGCACCATTTTTTTGAGGGTTAACGCCAGCGATTTCTTTACCTTTGGCATCAAAGCGGGGAGCACCATGGCCGTGTGGGGGGTCGATGGTGTCAAAGCTATCTAATGTCTTGGCCCAGATAGGTTCGTTACCTATAACATCACAACTCCCACTTTCAATTATAAACGACGTGCGTTTTAGCTTTGGACCGTTATCAAACTCTTTTGCTGCAGAACTACGCCCAATAAAATTAGTTTTGCTCATTTTTATAAAGCGATCCATATCCGCTTCATATGGACCATAAATGGGACGGAGTTCTGCAAGCCATGTTGGAAAGTTCTTCTCTAAGCGCATTGACAACAATGCGCGCATTCCAAAATCTTTGATATCGAATTCAGCACCTGCTTTTTTTAATCCACTATAAACGCGCCTTTGATATTCTGGTGCAACCCAAATTTCGTAGCCAAGGTCACCAGTATAGCTAATACGGTTAATCATGCAGGGAGCCCCGTTTACATTTATTTCGCAGAAACTCATAAAGGGAAAAGCAGTGTTTGATATATCTTCATCAACTAACTTAGCCAAAACATTGCGTGCATTAGGTCCAGCAATAGACAATCCCTGTAGTGCCATATCATAGCGTCTAATATTAACCGTTCCATCTGTGGGTAAATGCTCTTGGAACCAACGCATATGATATTTTGTTGCTCCTAAAGAACCAAACATAATAAATCGATCTATGCTTGCTTTTGCAATGGTAAAATCCCCTATCAATTTACCATTTCTATTTAACATTGGTGTAAGAGAAATGCGCCCTAGTTTAGGCATAGAATTAGTCATGAGATAATCTAAAAAAACTTCTGCGCCTGTCCCTGTTATTTCATATTTAGCAAAGTTTGATATTTCAGTTACGCCAACGCTTGTACGAACTGCTTTGACTTCAGAGGCCACATGTTCAAAATCATTTGAATGATGAAACGATAAAATATCATGTGCTTCTTGGGCAGATGGTGCAAACCAAAGTGGTGTTTCAAGTCCCCAAGTATCACCCATTACCGCATGATTTTCATTTTTCATTATATCATATAAAGGTGTAGTTTGTTGTGGTCTAGCTGCAGGTAATTCTTCATTTGGATAACTGATTGAAAAACGGCGCGAATAGTTTTCACGTACTTTTGCATTGGTGTAGCGTGGTGTTGCCCACTCACCATAGCGTGCAACATCCATTGCGAATATGTCAAAGCCTGGATCTCCATCAACCATCCAATTTGCCAATGCTAGGCCAACACCGCCACCTTGGCTAAACCCTGCCATTACAGCGCATGCTGACCAATAATTAGTTAAACCTGGAACTGGTCCTACTAAAGGATTCCCGTCAGGGGCAAATGTAAATGGTCCGTTAATAACTTGTTTAATTCCTGCATTTTCAAAAGCTGGAAAATGTTTAAATCCAATTTCTAATGATGGCGATATTCGATCTAAATCAGGCTGTAATAATTCATGGCCAAAATCCCAAGGTGTATTTATTGGCGACCATGGCTTACAGGCCTTCTCGTATGTACCCAATAAAAGACCATTGCGTTCTTGGCGTGTATAAATTTCACCTTTAAAATCAATAACACCTACTAATTCACGGCCAGTTTCAGAGTTAAACTCTACTACTTCAGGCATTTCTTCAGTCAGTAAATACATGTGTTCCATCGCCAATAAAGGCAATTCTAGGCCAACCATACGCCCAACTTCTCGAGCCCAAAGGCCTCCAGCATTAACAACATGTTCTGCTTTAATTGTTCCATTTTTTGTAATCACATTCCACATTCCATCAGTGTCTTGAGTGATTTCAATAACTGGATTACGAAGTTCAATTTCCGCACCCAAGACTTTTGCTGCCTTAGCATAAGCATGTGTAGTACCAGATGGATCAAGGTGTCCCTCAACTGGATCCCATAGAGCACCAACAAAATTTGTTTCATCCATTAGTGGAAACATTTCTTTAGCTTCAGAAGGTGTAATTAATTCTGTTTCCATACCTAAACACCGCCCGCGAGCATGGGTCATTCGCAAAAAATCCATACGCTCGGGGCTATCCGCCATCATAATGCCACCAGTTAAATGAAGTGAACAAGATTGGCCTGAAATTTCTTCTAGCTCTTTATAAAGCCCTACAGTGTAAGCCTGAAGTTTTGCTACATTTGGGTCACCATTTAACGTATGAAAACCACCTGCTGCATGCCAAGATGATCCGCTAGTTAATTCTGAGCGTTCTATTAGCATCACGTCTTTCCAACCCGCTTTAACCAGGTGGTACAACACTGAGCAGCCAACTACGCCGCCTCCAATTACTATCGCTTTGGCATGAGTTTTCATGGGTTATCCTTTCACGTATCTAATTGGTATAATAATAGAATAAGGACAAAAATAAAAAACTTTAGCATGTAAATTTACGACATTTTGATGTCGTTATATTTATTTAACTTAATCTGATGAACCGCCAATAAAAGAGTTACCATTTTTATAATCACAAGATTCATCCTGCATTTCTAAATGTAGTCGGTTTTCTTTATATGGATTAGACCGTGCTAATTCTTCATTAAACTCAATACCTAAGCCTGGTTCTGATGGAGCAAGGATGAAACCGTCTTCCCACACAATTGAGTTATTAATTAAATCACCAGCGAAACCGCAACCTGTTAAAATGGTTTCAGCCATCAATATATTTGGTATATTTACTGCTAATTGAATATTAGCTGCCCACTCTACGGACCCAGCATAAAGATGTGGAGCAATTTGTGCATTATGTACTTCAGCTATTGCTGCAATTTTTTTAGTTTCTAAAATTCCACCGGATCTACCTAAGGCAGGTTGTAAAATAGTTGCAGCACCATCCCTTAAGACAGCGGAAAACTCTGCCTTAGTTGTTAATCGTTCACCTGTTGCTATAGGAATGCGTACTGCACTTGCAACTTTTGCCATGGAATTTATATTATCAGGTGGAACAGGCTCTTCATACCACAATGGATTATAAGGTTCTAATGCCACACCTAAACGAATTGCTCCTGCAGTTGTAAACTGCCCATGAGTCCCAAAGAGTAAATCTGCTTTTGTTCCAACGGCGTCCCTAATAGCTGCGCACATGCGTACTGATAGATCTATATCTGTCATGGCTGGCATATGACCACCACGGGAAGTATAAGGTCCAGCTGGATCAAATTTTATGGCTGTAAATCCAATTTTGACCATCTCGGCTGCGGATTCTGCTTGCATTTCTGGAGATGTCCAAAACGCAGAATTGTCATGATGCTCCATTGGGTATAAATAGGTATAAGACCGTATACGGTCATTCATTTTGCCGCCTAAAAGTGCGTAGATTGGGCGATCATGCGACTTTCCTAAGATATCCCAACAAGCTATTTCTAAGCCTGAAAATGCACCGATAACAGTTAAGTCGGGACGTTGGGTGAACCCTGATGAATAAGCACGACGAAACATCATCTCAATATTTTCTGGATTTTCACCCATCATGTGTCGTTCAAATACGTCTTCTATTACAGATTTCATCGTATGAGGCCCAATTGATGCTGAGTAAACTTCACCATAGCCTGTGATACCTGTATTTGTTGTTAATTTGACAAATATGAAATAGCGCCCACCCCACCCTGGAGGAGGGTTGCCAACAATAAAAATTTCAAGATCTTGTAATTTCATATAGATATTGAACCACTTTTGGTGGAAAAAAACAATTGCTTATCCAGCACCACGTAAACGTGATTCCTCACTATCAGGAACATAGGTGCGATGAGCAAAGTCTTTAATGATTTGAGGAGCATCATCTGGAAAATTAGTTTTATTTTTATGTAAAGTACCACAAAGTGCTTGAAAAATATAATTACCAATCACTTTATCACCGCCGGCTTTTTTACCTAAATCTGCTAAATAAGTACCTAGTGTTAGACCACACGGAATCGTATCAGTAATTTCTAGGGGTTGATTTTTTTTATCTGCATTAACTAAAATTAAAGCTAAGTCGGAAAAACCATCATAACCAGCAATATATAATTTAAGAGTTGCTACAGCTGCTTCTTCGGCCATACCCCAAGTAAATCCAGCGCCACGAGTTGCTTTTTTTGCAAATGCAAAAACTTCAGACTGAGTTAACATAATGAGGTTCCATAAGACCAGTTATCTGCATCTGTTAATTCGTGGGGAAATGGTGCATTTTTGAATAAGCAAATTCGGACCCACCGGTCAGATCTTGGGTCAAATTTTGTCGCCCCAAAAAATGATAACTTACAACGTAACATATCAATTGGTAACATTTTACTATTTAAGAGATTATCGCGAACTTCTGAGTATGGAAATTTATTACTCAGTTGAATGCGACGAATAATATGTCGATGTTCTGGGTTGGCAAGTAAGTACTCTGCTAAATGTTGATCAACTTTAAGATTGGAATATAGTGATGAAACATCGCGTGCGATTGCTAATGGTTGCTCTAAATCCGCACCATCCTCTTTGTACCGCTCGCCCAATCTAGGCTCTAGTTTAGCTTCTGAAACATACCAAAAGCGGGCTTGTTCTTTATCAGTCGCATAATCTGTTTTTAATGCCCAAGCGTAGTTTTCTTCAATTTGTACTTTTAACTGGTTCGTTGTTCCTGATGCATCTATTTTGAAATGTTCAGTTTCATCTATGTACATACAATCTGCTAAGTTATCTACTAGTTCAGGATAGGGTTCGAAAATTGCAGAAACAATTTGTTCTTGTGTGTCCTCGCAAGTATTTTTTTCTGCCCAACAATATAACGCATCCCATGGATAAACTTCTGAGTGTAAATCATTAAATTTAACCAATGTGGTAGCCAGTTCTTCACAAAGTTTTTTTATTTTAGGTTTTTGTATGTCATGCTGGCTATTCCAATTAAGTGCATTTTGTAACGCACGTTTTAAATGCACTTCCATTTGATTAAATATTTGTAGAGGGACATTTGTTACAGCGCGGACGCGTGCAAGTGCCGTCTCTCTCGCCATAATCCAGGCATTTAATAATGTAGGGTGGTGTACTAAAAATGGTGCCATGCCAAGGCCAGTTGAGTTTCCTATACCCATTGACCTGCGTATGTCTGCATCTAATTTAACAGCCGTATCACCACCTTTAACTTGAGCCATATGTTCAACTAAATCCATTACAAAACAACGTATTAAATAAACTGTTAACATTTCTACTTGAAAGGGGTTGCGAAGCTCATCGCGATTAGAAATATCACACCTGTCAGCTGCTCCAAATTTACCTGACCCATAAACTGCAGTTGTGCGCATCAAGTAACCAACGTCGTTTAATTTTTCTATGTCAGGCTGGTTGCCGTTTGCAAGAGATTCAACTACGTAATCCCATAAGCGAACTGATCGATTGGCACGCGAAAGAGTTAATTCTGAATTAGAAACTCTACCTGATTCCTGCAGTGGAACATTTTCTTGCAGGCGGTCGATATCTAATTCTGTTGGAATTCCATCATGTAATGTAAAAGTACAATCCCAAGCTTCGGCAATCACGCGGTCTGATCTTAAATTAGCCGGTAAGTCATGAGCAAAAGCGACTAGTGAATAACTGCGCTCTGGGCCATGAACTGTATAGACTGCGTGGCCAAAACCTTTTTCATTAATGCTCCACTTTGGCGCATCAAAGCACCATTTTTCAGATGCTAAACGTCGAAGTAATACCCGCATAAAACTAATGCGTGATTGGTGAAAGCTGCCTAGGCGTGATAATCTCATCACTGTATCCGGTGGACGCCGCTCCACTTGAGGTATCATTTTATGGCACCAAAGCTATCATCATAAAACCGCAACCAATTATTACCCATGATTTTTGATCTTTCTTCTTTTGACATACCTAATAGAACTAGCCCATTATCTATATTTGAAAAGTCACGACTATCTTGGTACCAATTTGGCATTGGTGGAAACCCAGCATCTAACGCTGAGCCTTCACCATAATCAATATTCTTGGTCCAACGGCCAATCCGCATCCATTCTACAACGCTATCTGGTTGATCTTGGCACAAATCAGTTCCTATACCAATGTTATCAATACCCATTACTTCGACAGCTTCTGCAACCATTTGGCAAAAGCTTTCTAAGGTACAATTTGAGCCATCTTTCAGATGATGGGGATATATTGAAAACCCTAACATACCACCAGTTTGGGCTAATTCTTTCATTACAGTTTTTGATTTATTGCGTAAGGCTGGATGCCAGCTGTGGGGGTTTGCATGAGTAATCGCTATTGGTCGCTTTGAATGCTCAATTGCATCTAATGTTGATTTTTCACCTGAATGGCTCATATCCACAACCATCCCTACACGGTTCATTTCATCTACAACTTTCCGCCCCATGCGAGTTAGGCCAGCATCGTAATCTTCGTAGCAGCCAGTTGCGAGAAGAGATTGATTATTATAGGTTAATTGCATGAAGCGAGCACCTAGCTGGTGTAAAACTTGAACCAGCCCAATGTCATCTTCAATTGGGGAAGGATTTTGAAAACCAAAAAAGATTGCTGTCCGCCCAGATTGGCGCGCTAATTTTACGTCAGCACCTGTTGATCCATGAAAAATAAGATGAGGAAATTGTTCAAACCAGCGGTTCCACTGCTCTATATTTAAAACCGTTTCACGGAATGTTTCATGATATGCTATAGTGACATGTACCGCGTCCAAGTCACCTTTGCGCATTTGGCAAAAGATCTTCTCAGACCAATTTGCATATTGTAAACAATCGATACGATAGTTGGTCACGTTAGAGGCTCCCGCGAAAGATTATTTAATTGATCTATAATTCTTTTTTCAATTTTAACAAATGTGGGCATTTTAAATTCTGAGCCTGGAAGTCTTGCCCCCTCTTGCTCGGCAACAGCATTAGAAAGTCTACTAATGCGATCAAAGAATTGATCACTGTGTGTTGCGGGATCAATAATTATATAGCATTGCCCTAAATCATGTGGATGCCCTTCAGGAGCTTTTAATCCTTTAACATCTAGTGAATTAACAGACCCTGTGAATGCTGAAGCTAAGACTTCTGTCATTAAGCCAAAACCCCAGCCTTTATAATCACCAGAGGACTTTAATGATCCTTTTAGTGCTTCATTTGGATCAGTTGTGTCATCACCATTAACATCAACAGCCCAACCAAGTGGGATATGCTCATTGGCAGCGGCAGCCATGTTAATTTTACCCAAAGCAATTGCCGAGGTACTTTGATCAAATTGAAATGCAATACCACCATTTTTAGCAGGAACTGCCATTGCAATGGGGTTTGTTCCCAAAACAGCTTTATTTCCACCTGGTGGTGATACAACCGCACTCGCATTGGTTAATCCGATTCCTATAAAGCCAGCATTTGCAATCTGTTCTGTAAAATATCCTAATGATGTACATGTATGAGAATGCGCGACGGCTAAAGTACAAGTACCAGTGGTGCGAACAGTGTCTAATGTTGTAGGTAAGGCACGTTCAAATGCGGCTTGAGCAAATCCAAATTTTGCGTCTACGTGTATTGAAGCAGTTTTTGGTAAGGTTACAATAGGCTCTGCTGTGCCGTTAACGCGACCACTAACTAATTGCTTACAGTAACTTTCCAAATAATAGAGTCCACAAATTAAATTGCCTTTAGCCTCAGCAGTCCGCACTGCGCGTGCAACTGATGACGCTATCCACTCAGACGCTCCATGAGAAAAAAGTGCTTTTTTTGTTAAAGCTTCAATTTGCTCAAGATCTATTTTAATTTTTTCCATTTTTTAACTTTGCCTGACTTATTTTTATCTATCTTCGAGAAAAACGACATCACAGCAAGATAAATCGCATACCTAGACATGGTCATCTTAGATAAATTTGCGCTAAGATTGGTGTATGACGCGTTATTTTTCAGAAAAAAATAGATTGCCACACTTAGGGCCATATCCACTCGAGCGCTTAAAGCGTTGCTTAACAGTGAGCGAATCAGTGCCTAAAATGGGTTCAGTTAATTTTGACCGGTCAGACACACCCCACTCAATAATTAACTCTATGCGCGATTATCAGGCGATGATGGATGCCATGCGCGCTGGCTTAATTAATAAAGGCCTATGTGATATCCCTTCCGATTTAACAGAACGCTCTAATCACTTAAAGTCATTTGCATACTTTCAAGACTCATCTGCTGTTGGAATTTGCCGAATTGATTCTGATTGTTACTTAAAAATACCTATTAAAAATCCTGATATTGAACGTTTGGCAGATGATTTGCGCACAAAGCAAACAAGAACATTTGCTGCGGGTATGGATGTTTTAATGGCTGAATTAAGGGAAGCCGTAGATGCCCCAAATGTTGGGGTTGAGGATCACACTCATGCGATTGTGTTTTTATACGAGTATCCACGCGATCCTCTTGCTGATGAGACTGGGTGTGAATGGATTCAGAATGCGCAGCGTGAGCGTGCAACAATGTTAGGTTCAGAAACAGCAAATGTGATTTCAAATTATATCAGATTACTAGGATATGATGCGCGATCACATTCTGCATCATGCAGTGATGTGGATTTAAATCGCTTAGCTGTTTTAGCAGGTTTAGCGAGTGTAGAAAACGAAAGCCTGTTTAATCCTTATATTGGTACACGATTTGGGATTACTGCTGTAACAACTACATTAGATCTATCTACTGATTTTCCATTAATGAATTGGGCTGATCAGCCAAAGCTTTATACGCATGGATTGGCATGGAAGCTTGGTAAGGGTTTTGAAAAAAATGCGAGTAATCGTGAACCTTATAAAAAACGGCGTTTTGTCGATGGTGCATTGCCGTTTGAAAAACTTAAAAGAGTTGATACCCCAACAACATATTTTGATGAACCTAATATCCCACGCGTTCCAAAGCGTGCTGATTTATTTGCGCGGGCTCAATTTGGTGATTTAGGAAAAGCTGTTGAAGACGGTTCTAGAAATGGACTTTATGTCCGAAAGACAGCACCGTCTATGGCGCAACGTAAACCAATGAGTGCTTTTGTTTTATTGCAAAATAAACCACCAAAAAACATAGTTTCAGATACTACGAAAAATGCACAACGCAATGCTGAAAACGTAAAAGCTGCATGCTATTTTTTAGGCATAGATGCAGTCGGAATTTCACGCTGTCCAGATTGGGCATATTATTCGCATGACGCATTGGGCGAGGAAATAAACCCAACCCAAGATCAAGCAATTTCGATGATTGTAGATCAAAGATTTGATTCTATGGATGGTTCATCTGGTGACGATTGGATTTCTGTTGCTTTATCTATGAGAGCATACCTGCGGTTCTCATTATTAGGGGGTATAATTGCAGAACATATTAGATCTCTGGGCTATGAAGCAAAGGCTCATACAGCAACTGATAGTGATGTTATACACCCACCATTATTGTTATTATCCGGACTTGGTGAAGTTAGCCGTATTGGAGAGGTAATTCTTAATCCATATTTAGGTCCACGGTTAAAATCAGGAATTGTTACAACAAATATGCCAATGGCTCACGATAAGCCTATTGATTTTGGTATGCAGAAATTTTGTGAAAGTTGCAATAAATGTGCCCGTGAGTGCCCTGCTGGGGCAATTACTGCTGGGCCAAAAAAAATGTTCAACGGATACGAGATCTGGAAGTCTGACAGCCAACGTTGCGCAACTTACCGCATAACCAGTTCTGCAGGTGCAATGTGTGGTCGATGTATGAAAACGTGCCCTTGGAATTTGGAAGGTTTATTTTCTGAGACACCGTTTCGTTGGGCTGCCATGAATGTTCCTGCGGCTGCTCCTATATTGGCAAAGTTAGATGACGTGGTGGGTAATGGTGAGCGAAATACACTTAAAAAATGGTGGTGGGACTTAGAGCTACAGCCAGATGAGGGATATAGGCCAACTGCTAATGGTTCTCATGAACGCAATTTACAAAAAAAGCTTAAAATTAAATATGAGGATCAAACTCTAGCAGTTTTCCCTGCAGACCAAGCACCCCACCCATACCCGTTTCCGTTTCCCATTGATCGTGAGCGTGGCATTCAAGCTTATCAAAAAATGGTTAGTGCGGATGAACATAAGGCACGTTTAAAGTTGGGAAATACTAATGATTTATTCCACCGATACTCGATTAAAAATGATATGAAAGTTTTACATTTAAGTGTGAGCAAAATTGAAGAAACTGCCGCAGGGATTGTGCAGTATGATTTTACTTTGCCTGACGGTGCTGAGTTACCAGTCTGGACTGCTGGATCTCATATTGACGTAGTTGTTGCTCCAGGATTTATACGACAGTATTCCCTTACTGGAAACCCTGCTGATCGGACAAAATATCAAATTGGGGTGTTGCGTGAAGAAGATGGTAAGGGCGGCTCTGTGCTGATGCATAGAATTTTCACCTTGGGACGCAAGATATTTATATCTAATCCCATAAATCATTTTTCTCTAGAAAAAAACTCTTCAAAATCATTTTTGATTGGTGGGGGAATTGGAATAACGCCAATGATAGCCATGGCGCATGAATTACATTCAAAAAAGAAAGATTTTTCTTTTCATTATTGTAGCCCAAGTCGCAAAAAAGCAGGTTTTATGAATATTTTGTCTAGTGTAAAGTGGTTAGATAAAATCCATTTTCATTTTACTGATGAAGGCACGCGAGCAAATTTAAGTGCCATTCTTCGAGAGTATAAAAAAAATTATAATGTTTATACCTGTGGCCCTAATAATTTTATGAACAGTGTAATTGAGGCTGCCCAGACAGCGGGGTTTCCTGAAAATGCGTGTCATTTAGAGTATTTTACTGCACCCGAAGTACCTGAATATGACAATTATGCTTTTAAGGTTATATTAACAAAATCAAAAAAAGAATTTGATATTCCAGCAGATAGAACTGTGACGGATATTTTAATGGATAATGGAATTCATGTGGATATGAAATGTACAAATGGTATCTGTGGAGTGTGCAAATGTGGATTGATCTCAGGCAATGTCGAACATAGGGACTTCGTATTATCGAAAAAGCAGCGTGAAAATACAATTATCTTGTGTCAGTCACGCGCATTGATGCAAAATGGCATAATCGAGATTGACCTTTAATAAATACGCAATCAATACTTCTCTTTTGTAGCAATCACCCCTATTTATAAAATGTGTATGTAAGCTTTAAGGACTGATAATGATTATTCCTGGATCACCAGAAATGAAATCCCAATTGGAAGCAGTCTTTGACTTGGAGGCTAGTGCTGCGATGTTTAAAGAAACAGCGCGCGAATATGAACGTGTGGAACGTGTTATCCCTGAAGCTGAATGGATGAAACGAGCTCCCTATGTTTATGCAATTAATAAATTAAAAAAAGAAAAAGATGCGGTGATATTAGCTCATAACTATATGACACCTGATATTTACCACGGGGTTTCAGATATTGTAGGCGATAGTTTGCAGTTAGCGATAGAGGCTACACGGGTTAAGGAAAGCATAATCATTCAAGGTGGTGTGCACTTTATGGCTGAAACGTCAAAAATTCTAAGTCCAGAAAAAACTGTAATTATTCCTGATAGCCGTGCAGGCTGTTCATTGGCTGAAAGTATTACCGCAAATGATGTCGCAAATATGCGTGAAAAATACCCTGGCGCTCCAGTTGTGTCATATGTTAATACAACTGCTGAAGTAAAAGCTGCGTCTGATATTTGTTGTACATCATCTAATGCAGTGGACATCATCAATTCCATGGATGGAGATTTGGTGATTATGACCCCTGATGGACATTTGGCGCAAAACGTTGCCAAACTAACCAGCAAAAAAATTGTATATTGGGAAGGTGCGTGCGAAGTTCATATTGAATTCAAAGCAGACGAATTACGTGAATATCGTAAATATGAGCCAGATGCAGTTATAATTGCTCACCCTGAATGTCCAACTGATGTAGTCGATGAGGCTGATTTTAGTGGTTCTACGGCAGGCATGATAGATTATGTACGTAAAAACAAACCTGAAAAAGTTTTGTTAATTACAGAATGTTCTATGGGGTCAAACATCGCTGATGAAGTGCCCGAGGTAAACTTTCTTGGTCCATGTAATCTTTGCCCCCACATGCAGCGTATTACATTAGAAAAAATCCTGTGGTCATTACACACTGGGAATGAAGAAGTTATAATTGAAGAGGAACTGGCAGCTAAGGCACGCCGCGCAGTTCAGCGTATGATTGATTTGAAATAAGACCGTGAAGGATAAACAACATAACGTTCTAATTATTGGAGCTGGCCTAGCTGGCTTATATGCGGCGTTAAGCCTTGCCCCCAGACCAGTCACAATTTTATCACCAAAGCCATTAGGCTTTGATGCATCTAGTGCTTGGGCACAAGGTGGAGTTGCTGCTGCGATGGATGAAGGCGACACACCTGAAGCACATGCAAATGACACAGTAATTGCAGGAGACGGGATTGTTGATGCTGATATTGCTACATTTGTCACAGCAGCTGCTAAAGAACATGTTTTAGAGCTAGTTGAGGTTGGCACGCCATTTGATCGCACAAAAGATGGTGGTTTTGTGATGTCTAAAGAAGCAGCACACAGCTTTGCACGTGTCGTTCGAGTAAAGGGTGACCAGGCTGGTGCGGCAATTATGAAAACACTTGTAAAAGAGGTATCTAATACTCCCTCTATTACTGTTCTTCAGGGTGCGACTGCGCTGGATTTAATTGTTGAAGAAGGCCAAATGCGGGGCGTTGTAGTATCTGTTGATGACGAAGAACCATTTGTCATCCAAGCAAAAGCTTACTTGATGGCGGCAGGTGGTGCAGGTAGTTTGTTTATGAAAACAACCAACCCGCCTTCCGTACGTGGATTGGCATTAGGTATGGCTGCGCGTGCAGGAGCAGAAATTGCTGATGCAGAATTTGTACAATTTCACCCAACGGCAATTGATTTAGGTTTAGACCCAGCACCTTTAGCAACTGAAGCCCTTCGTGGTGAAGGTGCTACTTTAATTAACAAAGATGGTGTGCGCTTTATGCAAGCAATTCACAAAGATGCTGAGTTAGCACCACGTGATATTGTAGCGCGGGCTATTTTTCATGAACATCGTAAAGGTATGGTGCCTGCGTTAGATACGCGTGATGCAATTGGTGCTAATATAATTGATCAATTCCCGTCTGTTTCAGATGCATGTCTGAATGGTGGTATTGATCCTGTTACACAACCAATTCCAGTTGTTCCAGCTGCTCACTATCACATGGGTGGCGTTGCCACTGACATTCAAGGAAAATCCTCTATTAAAGGTTTATGGATTTCTGGAGAGGCATCTTCAACAGGCTTACATGGCGCTAATCGTTTAGCATCTAACGGACTATTAGAGGCATTGGTCTACGCCGCAACTGCAGCTAATGGTATTATAGAAACGTTAGATACTGGTATGTTTTTTGAGTTTGATCTAAAATTAAAAGTACCTAAAATTGGATATGCTGCTGTCGATGACCTTGCTGTTTTGAAATTGCGTCAAGCTATGTCTGATTGGGTTGGTGTAATTAGAACAGGTGATGAAATAGCAAAAGCGCTACGTTTTATAAAACAGCTTGATGCTGAGCATGGTGGTAAGTCGACTAACTTTGATAATATGTTGGCCGCAGCGACCTTAATAGCAGCGGCTGCATATTTACGTAAGGAATCCCGTGGAGGACATTATCGTAAAGATTACCCTGATAAAAATGATGAACTACGTAAGCGTAGTAAAATGACATTAGTTGACGCACTAACATTACGAAATAGTTTATAGGAGCAATTATGACCCACTCAGCTATTCCTGACTTTCTATTGGAAGATATGATTAAACGTGCGCTAAATGAAGATTTGGGTTGTGCTGGAGATATAACTAGCCGCGTAGTTATTCCAGAGGGAATTGAATATCAAGCTTCCTTGAATGCGCGCGGTTCGGGTGTCATTTCAGGAATGCAGATTGCTCAACTTGCATTTAATATTATTGATCCAAAGTTAGAGGTAAAAATTTTACTTCCTGATGGATCCAAGGTTGTTTCAAAAGATATTTGTATGACAATTAGTGGTGATGCAAAATCAATTTTAATGGCTGAAAGAGTAGCTCTTAATTTTGCAGGCCGACTATCTGGCATTGCGACTATGACAGCAGCATTTGTTGTAGAAGTTAAAAATACTAAAGCTAAAATTACTTGTACGCGCAAAACTACCCCGGGAATGAGGCTGGTAGAAAAAGAGGCTGTGCGTCATGGTGGTGGATCAAATCATCGGTTTGGCTTGAGTGATGCCATTATGATTAAAGATAACCATATTGCTGCAGCAGGTAGTATTCAAAAAGTTTTACAACGAGTTCGTGATTTTGCGTCACACATGAGTACTATAGAAATTGAAGTTGATACATTAAAGCAGCTTGAAGAGGTTTTGCGAGTTGGTGGTGCAGACGTGGTATTGCTTGATAATATGACTAACACAGATATAATGACTGCGGTAAAAATGGTAAATGGGGCTATGACGATTGAGGCTTCTGGAAATATGGCTTTGGATCGTATTTCATCAGTAGCTGCGACAGGAGTTGATTATATTTCTGTAGGCGCTTTGACACATACAGTGGCCAACTTTGATTTAGGCTTAGATTTCTGAGTTTGGTAATTAGCCAAAAAAAAGACAGCCCAAAAGCTGCCTTTAATTAATTTATTAAAATTAAATACTTGCGTTAATCCAATCAGCTAGAGCTGCTTTTGGTGCTGCTCCAGTTTTGTTTGCAATAGCCTGTCCATCTTTAAACAAAAATAATGCTGGTATGCCACGAACACCCATTTGAGCTGGAGAGTTTGGGTTCTCATCAACGTTGATTTTAACAATTTTTACTTTGCCATCGTATTCGTCTGACAATTCTTCAAGTGCTGGGCCAATTTGCTTACATGGGCCACACCATTCTGCCCAAAAATCAACCACTACGGGAATATCAGAGTTTGTTACTTCTGCTTCGAATGTATCATCAGTCACTTTTATGGTTGCCATCGGGCGTCTCCAGAGTTTTTCTATTGATTTTTTTATTAAAATGAACCTAAGAATGATCGCTTGAATCGTCAAGTTCTTGTGTTGATTTTAATGCATTGATTGCGATGTTGTTTGGTATTGCCATAATTTCTCCAGTGCGTGTCCATAAAATTGCTATATTAATGCTATGATTTGGATAAATTTGCTCTAATGCTAAAAAATAAGCAGCCTGCTGTGCTAAAATACCTATAGGTGTTTGCTCAACACTGAAAGGAACACCTGCATTACTTTTAAAATCTACAGCTAGGATTGTGGTGTCACTGATAACTAAGCGATCAATATAGCCAACAATATTATTATTGAGCTGCGAAATATATGCAGTAATACCTACTTCTGCCAAGCTTTCACGGCCAAAGAAAATATGAGATAAAGTTGGGTTATCTAATAGTGCAATCGCTTCTGCTGCTAAAATATTTATATCATCTGCGTTAGCTGAAATGGGTTCGCTGTTTAATAAGTTATATGCAATATTTAACCGTGCCTCTTTTGGATGTGCTGGTAAATGTTCTAATAATTTATGTAATCGTTTTCCTCGTATTTTTGCTTCATTTTCTGGGAGTGCATTATCGTTAGGTAAAGCTTTGGCTCCGCCTAGTTTAGATGGTGCCATTGGTTGTTTTGGGCGTGCTAATTTTATGGCAGGTTCACTTATCCAGCTAGGTTTTGCAACTTCATCTGTTGCCAAATCTTTAGGTGTTTTTTCTATCTCAAGTTCAACCCAATTTTCACTTTCTAGTGATAAGCCTTGGCCCATGCCTTCAATAGAAATAGTTGATGCTTTCAAATCAATCATCGCACTTTCAACCAAATTATACCATGCAGTTTCCCTTTTGCGTTCACGAGCTCCACATACAATTAACCAACTTTCAGCACGCGTAAGAGCTACGTAAAGTAGGCGCATTTTTTCTGCAGATTGGCGGCTTTTAGAGAGCTCTTCTGATTCATTTTGAATTTCACTACCTTCCCCACCAGTACTTTTCCAAACTGCTTTCCCATTAGCTAATGTAATTTGTTCAGATTGAGGCATGCTTTTATCACCAGTATCTGGCAAGATAACAACTGGAGATTCCAAGCCTTTAGACCCATGAACTGTCATAACCCTAACTTGATCACTTTTGCCCATGTCACGTTTAATTTCTACTTCACCAGAAATAAACCAATGTAGAAATCCTGATAATGTTGGTGGCTCTAAGGCTTCATATTGTAAAGATTGTGCTAATAATTCATCAATCCCATCCTCTACTTCTGGACCTAATCTTGATAATAGTTTTTGGCGACCATTGTGTTTAGTTAAAATTCTTTCAATCAACTCATAAGGGCGCAGGTAGTCCACTTGTTTTCTTATATCATGTAAAATTACTAAAACTTTTTCATATTTAGAGCTGTCGCGCAGAGATTGCCATAATGTTCCTTTACGAGCATGCGCAACACTGAATAATTCACCCTCTGACATATTAAGTAAAGGTGATCGCATAGCTTCCGCTAGGGACAGGTCGTCATCTGCCATATTGGCAAATTGTAATAATGATAAAATATCACGTACCGCAAGTTCATCACCAACATTTAATCGATCTGCACCAGCAACTGATATGCCCTTACTTTTTAGCTCTTTTAATATTTCTCTAAAAAGTGATGTTGGACTTTGAGCTTCACGACCTTGAACTAGGATTAAAATATCACCAGCAGTAATGGGACGATATTCATTTTCAACTTTAATGATTTGCTTACTATCCAATAGGTCTCGCAAATTGCGAGCAATGCGGCGAGCAAGCTCTTGTTTAGGGTCATTGGGGGCAGGTAAATCAATCGGGCGATACCAAACCTCTTTGTCTGGAGCCTTTTCTTTTTCAATAAAGGGCCAGAGATCCACACGGCCAGGTTTTGTATTGTGAAACGGTTTGTGTAGTGAGGGCGCTTTCATCTCAGCGCCTGCATATCCTGCAAAAACATGATCAACTAAATTTAGAATTGGTGGTGCTGAACGGAATGAATGTAATAATTCTCTATCGACTAGATCCTGATCAATATGTTTGAGCAAAGTTTCAAATTCAATTTTCTTTTCTCCAAAGGCATCAGGGTCGGCACCTTGGAAAGAATATATAGACTGCTTTTCATCTCCAACTACAAACAAACTACGTGGACGATCATTAGCCGATGCACCATAAGTAAACTCACCTGCCAAACAATCAATTACTGCCCACTGAGACGGGCTTGTATCTTGAGCTTCATCAACTAAAATATGGTCTAAGCCACCGTCTAATCGATATAAAACCCATTGCGCCATTGAGCTTTTGGTTAACAATTGGGCAGAAAGATTTATCAAATCATCATAATCAAGAAGTGCGTTTGAAGCTTTGCGTTTATCGTAGGCAGTTAGGAAAGAGTTGGCAAATTTATGTAAGGATTGAGTGCGCTCATATGCATTGAGAGCCAAGCGTATAACGCGATTGGATGCTACAATAGTAGCGATCTTTAATTGTAATTCGTATAAAGGATCTATCTTTGAAATTGTACCCAATGTAGCTATAGTTTCTTTTGCAGAAAAAGGACCATCCTTTGCTTTTGCCCCAGTTAAAAATACATTTTCTAATATTTTTAAGTTCTGATTTACTGAGCCACCAAGGAAAATACTTTGTAGCTTTTTACTGGCTGTAATATCTTTTTTTGAGCCAAGAGACATCAGTGCAATGAATTGTTTAATTGTCTTTAAGAACGGAACAAAAACTTTCTCACCTAATTGCTCAATTGTTACTTTTTCTTGAACACCAAAATCACTTAGCGTTGGTGAAATCTCAAAACCAGCACGTTTTTTTACAATTTCGAGGGTGAGTTCGTCAGTGTCCATGCGTGTAAAGTGCTTAGCAAGCCCATCAATTGGGGATGTGTCTAACTGTTGTGCCATCTGTTCAATTATTTCAGAGCGTAGTTGTTTGGCTTGGCGATCCTCTAATACATTAAACTGTGGGGCAACGCCTGCCTCTAGTGGAAAGCGCCGTAATAATGCGTCACAAAAAGAGTGAATTGTTTGAACCTTTAAGCCGCCGGGGGTTTCTAAAGCTGCAGCAAATAATGTGCGTGCTTGGTTAAGCTTTTCTAAATCTAAAAAAGCACTTTCTTCACCGAGTTGCTGCAATGCATTGCGCAATTCTTTATCAGGGAGCATTGCCCATTCACCAAGCCGCTTAAATAAACGGTTTTGCATCTCAGCTGCTGCTGCTTTTGTATATGTCAGGCATAAGATTCTTTGTGGGTCTGTATTATGCAGTAACAGGCGGGCAACCCTATCGGTTAAAACGCGTGTCTTTCCAGATCCTGCATTTGCTGAAACCCAAGTATTTTTTGTAGGGTCAGCCGCTTTAATTTGCGCGAGAGTTGCTTCATCAAATTGGTTCATGGAACAACCTTTGGATCTGGCTCATCACTGTCTTGCCACTCACCTTTACGCGATAATTGATCATAATCAGAAGTATGTTTTAATAATTGTATTTTATCACGTGCTGTAAATCCTTTTTCAGGATTGTTGTAAGCAATAATAAGAGCGCGAAACTCTTTTAAGACTTGATCAATAATTTCATCATCAATATCTATATTTGTTTGTTTAAGTTCAGGCCCTAAACCAATGTATTCAAGATATTCGACCTTCTGCTTATTGAGCATATCAAATCCACCACTCAAAGCTATCAAGGCTTCTAATTGAAGCTGTTTATCAAAATATTGGATGTCTCCATTTGAAGGGGGCACGCTTGCTTTGTAATCATACAGGCGGAGCCCTGAAGTGCCTTGGTCAATACGATCTGCTTTTGCTGTTAATTTGAAGTCAATATCTTCAAAAACCATTTCACCCTTACGCTCTAAAGCTATATTTTGACCATTAATGCGACGCTCACTTTCTTGGCGAACAAACGAAGAAGAAATACCATTTAATCTGGCCAGCCATAAACGTCGGGCGGCAGGCCATGGCACATCTGTTTTTAAAATATCTCGAGTAATACTCATAAACAAATCTGTAGCATCTTGGGGCAGTACGTCTTTTGTTTGATTAATAAATTCTTCTAATATTGTGTGGATTGCATTACCACGCTCCATTGCATCTGCTTGTTTCCCTAAAGGCTCAAGTTTGCGAAGTTTTAAAATTACTGATGCATAGATTTTATACGGGTCACGTACTAAATCTTTAATTTGAGTAATCGATAGTTTTTTTAAGCGAGCATTTTTTGGAGGCATTGGAGATGGACGATTTTCAGGGGGTTCTATTTTTTCTATTCGGTCTAAATTGCGGGCCAGATTAATCCAATAATCGCCACGATCTCGCATTTTTTGCAATGCTTCAGGGCCTTCATTTTTTAAACCATCCATTAAATTAGTTAATCTAATTAGCCATCGAGAGGGAGTAGAGGGTGCATCACCATCGCGTTTAGAACGTGATAAAACTACATTTGGTGCTGAAACAGCTTGCTGAAAATCATGAGCCGAAAGTCCAATACGACGCTCAGGTAAAAGCAGTCCTAATTGTTTGCGCATATCTCTGTTAAGCCACATATCGTGACTTGGTTTTGCAGGCCACGTATCTTCATTCAAACCACCAAGAATAACCAAACTCTTTGACTGAACCCGAGCCTCTAAAGTACCCCAAATAGAAATCAATGGACTGGCTGTTTGGCGTTTTAAACGTAACTCTTGTGACAAAGTAGAACGTAATAATGCATTGTACTCAGCGGCTGTCATAAAGCCACCAAAATGCGCTTGTTCTTGTATCTGTTTAAGGGCTTCAAGTGCTGCAATGCCTGCATCTTTTTCCCATACATGCCTAGATTCACTAATAGCTGGGCTGTCAGATAATTCCTGAACAGTACGCATATGAAGTGAAACCCAATCAGATAAATCCATTTCTTGCGCGCCTTGAAGGGGCTGAAATATGTTTTGCAACCAATTTACCCAAGTGATTTTAATTGGATCATTTTTTGCCCAAGCTAGTAAAATATTAAAATCTACAAAGGGTGGTCCACCGCGGAGTACTTTGGTGCCATTTACATGCCCAACCTCTACTTGTTGTACCATTAGATTATGGTAATTTCTGTCAGTACCGGAGTGCGTTAACGTATGCTTTAGCAGTGCTAAAAACTGATGCGATGTAATTGCTTTACCAAAACAGTTTGAAACTAAACGAAGAAATATACCAACAGTAGACAAGTGAAGCGGAGTACCAGCGGAATCATCAGGTTCAATGTCCCATCTTGCTAGTGTAGCATTGACGCGTCTTGAGAGGCTACGGCTTGGAGTAATTAAAACAGCCTCTTTACCTTGATCGGCTGCATAACGAAGGCGTGTGGCAATTGCTAAAGCTTCTTCTTTTAGAGTTTCTGCTTCAATAAGTTCAAGACTTTGTGTTGCATTATGAAGCGTTGGTTTTAATGCAGGTCCATACTCTAACCATTGATTTGTGATAGGTGCAGGGCGAAGGGCTAACGAAATTAATCGATTGCGATCAACCAATGTTGTGTTAGCCTTATGCCAGGGTAATACTGTGTTAAAAGATATCCCTAAATAATCAAATAGTTTGGCAAATCCTGCTTGTGGGTGGTCTAGAGTGAACCGCTTAGTTTTAAACTTATTCCAAATATCATTAGGTAATTCAGCATCAAAACCTGGCAATATAATTGCACCATTTGGTAGCTGACTTACAGCTTTCATAAATAAAGCAGTCTCACCTCTAGAGCCAGTAGAGCCAGCAATTAAAATTGGATGTTTTGGTGGGTTTTCTTGCCAGTGTTTAGTATAAGCTTTCACAACATAACGCATCCTATCTTGCGGATCTGTCAAAGAGTTTTGATTCCAATGATTTGCTAAAATTGAGAGAAATTTTTTACTACGATCCCAATGTTCCGAATGGTCCCCAACGTCTAAGCCAATAACGTTAGTCATATCCACGCCTTCACCCTGTGCTTCGTCCATAAGGGCTGCAAGGCTTTCAGCTAGATCATAAGTTGCAGAAATAGGCGCTAAACTTGGATCTGCTTTTAATAACTCTCTGATTAGTTGCCCCAGATTTAACTTCCGCTTTTGGGATGGTGCAGGGGGTGGAAGTTTACAAAGTTTTAATGGATCATTTGCAATGTCAGCTATCAAATGAAACTGGGGTAAAAAACTAGCACCTGATTGTATAAGAAGATCACGCATTCTACGTTCAGTCCTGCGTGTGTTCACAAATATTATGACGCGCGCTATTGCGTGAGGTGGTTGTTCAACTAAATGATGACGTAAGCCATCTAAAAAAATACTGGAAAAATCAGTCCCTACGGGTAAGTGGAAAACACGTGGAGCTTCACTAGGATCAAACATTACGAACCCTTGCTAATTCAGTGGTAGCTACTTTTATACCTTCAGGGCTGCCAACATCCACCCATCCACCATTGTAAATAATTCCAGACATACGATTATTTTCAAGCATTTTATCCCAGAGTAAATTAAGTGAAAAGCTAATTTCTAAAATTTCTTTTAATAGATTAGTTTTTATAATCTGCGCCCCTGAATATACGTACGGTGCATTTTTAGCAGTTACTCGACGAGATAGGCGCAATTCTGAATCTAAATTGAAATCCCCTTTTCCTTTGTATTCTTGCGCAACTGATGTTGGTATTAGCATTAAAAGGGCATCCATTTTATCAGGATCCCAATATTTTAAGAGCGATGCAATTGGATTATTTCCAATCCAAACTGCGTCAGAGTTTATTGTAATTACAGGGCATGGTCCAAGAAGTGATAAGGCATTTTTTAATCCACCACCTGTTTCAAGAATAGTTGGGGTTTCATGTAATATTTTTATGTGTGAATTTGATGCAAGGTGCGCTTCTATTTGTTTGGGAAGATGGTGAACATTTACAACAATATTTTCAACTTTTGCATCTAAAACTAAATCTAATGCATAATCAATGAGTGGTTGGTTTGCTACCTGTATCATCGGTTTTGGGACGCTTTGCGTTAATGTGCCCATACGGGTACCAAACCCAGCAGCAAAAATAAGTGCACTATTAATACTCATGAGATATTCAATAATTTTTTACGAACTTCTAAAGTGGGTGGTGGAACGTTGGCAGTAATCCATTTCATTAGTTTGTAGCAAGCAGGATGTTGCAGATCTCGCATTAAGTGCTCCCAAACACGTGGGATCAAATCAACGTAATGTGCTTTTTTATCACGTAATGCCAAACGCGCAAAAATTCCAATAATTTTAATGTTTCGTTGCGCACCTAACAAACTATAAGCAGTTATAAAATTTTCTGGGTTTCTGTTTGATTTTGATAAATACTTTTTAAGCATTTCTTTGCGTAATTCACTAGAAGTATCTCGCCGAGCATCTTCCAATAGTGAGACTAAATCATAGGCGGCATGACCAGCTAGTGCATCTTGGAAATCTAAAAGGCCCACCTTTTTAATACCAATACGATTTGGTAACCACATAAGATTTTCTGCATGATAGTCTCGCATGACTAGCACTTGGTTTTCTGTGGAAATCTTTGAAAAAGTTTCAGCTGTTATATTATCAAATTCTTGGGATATTTTGTCTGAAACTGGTTTACCGATTACAGCTGGCATGTACCATTTTATTAAAAGTTTTGCTTCGCGAAGATAAACGTCTTGAGTATAGGGCAATAAATTATCTGGTGCAGAATTTTGGTGAAGATTAACTAAAACACTTACTGCAGTGTCATACATTGTGATTTCTAATTCAGGAGAGCTCTTGCATAGATCAGCAAATATATCATTTCCAAAATCTTCAAGTAATAAAAAACCGTTTTTAATATCTTGATTTAATATTTTAGGTGGTGAAAGGCCAAAATCTGCCAATAAATTACCAACAGAAATAAAAGGGCGCACATCTTCATCTGCTTCATATGGCGCATTCATCAATATTGCATTTTGAGATTTTAAATTTAAACGCTCATATGTTCGTCCCGACGCATCTGCCACCAATGTATCTCGTTGAGCTGCTGCCCAGCCTATGTTTTCTAAGAAAGCTTTGATTAAAGGTTCACGTAGATGCATTTTCCATTACCTTTAGTACGTTTTTAATAATAGGTGTCCACGTATCTGACTGCCATTCCAGTGTTGCTAACCTAGCGTCATTATCAGTTATGCTTAGTCTTAAAGACAATGCATTTTTTGGAACTAGTTCACCTAACTTATCTGACCATTCGACTAAGCATATTGCAGTGTCAAATGCTGTATCTAAGCCTAATTCATAAATTTCAGAAAAATTTATAAGTCGATATAGGTCAGTGTGCCAAATATCGACATCATTTAATTCATAGGTTTGAACCAATGTAAATGTAGGGCTTGGAATATCTTCAACAGCGTTTATTTCAATGAGGCGTGCTAAAATTAACTGGCGTGCGAAATGTGTCTTCCCAGCACCTACTATGCCATTTAATAAAATCGTGCTGCCTGCTGTCATAAAGGGAGCAAAGGCTGTAGCCAATTTTGTAGTTGCATCTGATGATTGTAATAATAATTTTTGTAACATGGAATGCTCCGCTTATCCTAGTTTTAAGGCCATTACTGTATAATGCGCAAGGAGCTAGATGTATTGCCCAAAAAAATATTTGGTCTTAAGAAGTATGTATGTTTTCGGTCTTTTTAATTTCCCATGATTAAAATTATATTAGTAAGCTTTTAGATTTGAACTGGAATATTTTTAGGCCCTAGTTCTGTATTAGCCAGTATATCTTTTCGTATCCAAATCACACTTACTACCGCACCAGTTGCAAATTCAAATGTGGCGTTCGGTGCTACAGTAGAAGTGCCATTAGCAAAAATTAATTGAGCGCCTGTCCGTTCTAATAATGTTTTTGCTATAAATAAACCCAACCCCATTCCTTCATATTCAGGGCGAGCTGGGTCTTTTTTTGTTTTTTGGCGGCGTAAAAATGGATCGCCTATGCGACCTAAAAAATCATTTGGATATCCCTTGCCATCATCTGCAACTAGTATGCGTATAGTTTCTTCTGTCCATGTTATGTCAATCCAAACATTATGACGTGCAAAATCTACAGCGTTTTGTACTAAGTTTCGCAGACCATGCAGTATTTCTGGTTGGCGTGGTAAATTTGGAATACTTCCAATACTTTCAGAGATTGGCACTCCATTAATCATCGTAGTTATTATCTTACCTCGGTTTGTGTGAGGTTCTGCAGCCTCTCTTAAAACTTCAGTAATAGGTGCTACTTTAAGGTGTAGATCTTCCTTACCCGTACGACCCATATCTCGAAGAATCTCGGATAAGCGAACGGCTTGCTCACGTATTAGGCGTGCATCATTGCGTAAATCCTCATTTGAATCGAGCTCTTCCTCTAATTCTGTTGCAACCATCTTTATAGTGGCAAGAGGTGTTCCCATTTCGTGTGCAGCAGCTGCAACAACACCGCCCAAAACAGTTAACTTATGTTCACGATCTAATGCCATTTGTGTTGCAGCCAAAGCTTGTGACATGGAAAAAGTCTCAACTGTTACGCGCCTTGCGTATCCTGATAAAAAAATAAAACCAATCACCAATGCAGTCCAATTTCCCCAAATGAATAAAGGTTGTAAAACTTCTATGGCCCCATTTTGAAATGTTAGCGGTAGATGAAAATATGTTAACAATGTTGTTATTATTACTGCATAACCGCCAAGAAATAGTGTTGCATTTAAAGTTAACGCTGTGGCTGAAATAGTAACGGGTGCAAGTAATAGTAATGAAAACGGATTACTTAGCCCACCAGTAAGGTATAACAGGACACCTAATTGGCTAAGATCAAACAATAATGATAAAATTGTTGCCTTTTGTGATAGACGTTTGTTTGTTGGTGATAGAAAGCCAGCTAGCAGGTTAAATAAAATAGACGCACCAATAGCTATAGAACAATATCCAAGCTCTAGATTTAAGGTTAAAAAATACTGCGCAGCAACAATAGCAATAATTTGTCCAACAATTGCCATCCACCTTAAAAATATGAGTGTTTGTAGACGCACCCATTCGCTGCGGACTTGATTTGTAAATAAATTAATCGGTTTTTCGTTCATAAAGACTTCTTGTCTGTGACATCATCACACATTTAATTTTATATGTTATAAAGTAGAGCAACACATATCATATGACCAGAACGGAAAAATAATGACAAAATTCTTTGCAGTTTCTTTTTCTTTTATGACAATTATTGCATTGGCACTAATGGGTTATTTAGTTTTCTGGGGAAATGGGAAGTCATGTGGGACTGCGGTAGTTGCAGGAGGACAAGCTTCAATAGGTGGCCCTTTTGAATTAATTGATCAGACAGGTAATGTTGTTAATGAAAAAGATGTAATTGATGGTTTAACATTGATTTATTTTGGATACACATACTGCCCAGATATTTGTCCATTAGATACTCAGAGAAATCTAACAGTAATTGATATTTTAGATGAAGAGGGCATCAATATAACACCAGTTTTTATTACGATTGATCCTCTGAGAGATACGATTAAAGTATTAAATGATTATGCAAGTGTATCACATGAACGATTAGTTGCTTTAACTGGCTCAGTAGAACAAATCAGTGTGGCTTCAAAAGTATACCGTACATATTACCGTAAAAATGGAACTGGTGAGGATTATTTGATGGACCACTCTACATTTAGCTATTTAATGGATGAGACTGGGTTTTTACAATTCTTTAGGCGGGATGTATCGCCAGATGAAGTTGCAAAAACTATTTCATGTTTTTCTAACGTTTGACCCAATAAGAAAAACGGACTAAGTAAATATTATTTAGGAATAATCATGCCAAATATACAAAAAGAATTAAATGAAATTGGGGCAGATAATACGCTCTTAATCTTAGATGATGACGAACCATTTCGCCGAAGGTTAGCGCGTGCGATGGAGAAAAGAGGGTTTGCACCTACAGCCTTAGAATCTGTGGCGGCCGGACGTGCTTTTTGCACCGCAACGCCACCAGCGTTCGCAGTCATTGACTTACGCTTAGGTGATGGAAATGGCTTGGATGTAGTAGAAGTGTTACGTGCAAAGCGTCCAGATTCACGTATAATTGTACTTACAGGATACGGTGCAATTGCAACTGCAGTTGCAGCCGTAAAAATTGGTGCCACAGATTACCTATCAAAACCAGCTGATGCTAATGATGTAACTAATGCCTTATTGGCTAATGAAGGTGATTTACCACCCCCACCTGAAAACCCAATGTCTGCAGATCGCGTTCGGTGGGAACACATTCAGCGAGTGTATGAGCTGTGTGATCGGAATGTTTCTGAAACGGCCCGTAGATTAAGCATGCACCGCCGTACTCTACAACGTATCTTAGCAAAGCGCAGTCCCCGCTAATATTTTTATAGTTAAACGCTTAACATGGGTTAGGGACGGTTTGTGCAAAGCTATCTCCAGTTGCTAATTCTTCAACAACACGAGAAATTTTTGGATATTTACGCCAATCAAGGTACGACTGAGTGTCAGCCCATAGCAATAGGCAGGCTAACGCATAGTCACAAACGCTGACCCTTTCGTTGATTAGCCACTTTTTGCAGCGTTCTTCTAGCCAAACTAAAGTATGCTCTATTCGCATGTTATGGCGTTCGACAATATTAATACCATATGTGTTTTCTTCAGTTTGGCGCAGGCCACTTCGTGTAATCTGGTTGGCCGCCACCATTGCATCACCCATCGCTAAAATTGTTAGTAGCATTTGTCGATCGGCCAAGGGATCAAAATCAGGAGCCACTGGGACTACGGTCATTGCAAGTAGTTGTTCTGTAATTTGAGAGGTTGGAAAAATAGTTTCTCCAACAGTTATCAGAGTTGGTGCTTGGCCTAACGGATTTTTATTAAAAAAAGCATCATCTAATGGCCATTCAAGTTTTATAACCTCCACAGGCAACTCCCAATCAATTATCAATGTTTGGCATAGCCGCGAAAATGGAGATCCATCTACATAAAATAACTGTGCTGGTTCCATTAAATCATCTCCATTAAATCGTTAAAAACTTCTAAAAATTGACCTTTAACCTGCATTGGTGCGTGCGGGCGTAATATAATAGCTGGTAAATCTGATAACATAGGTTTGCCGAAAAGAGTATTAGCTTCTTTTTCACTAAACCCTGCAATTTGAACTGCTTCTAGCCAAGCAGAAGATGTATCAGCACGTTTTATTTGTTTTTTGATAACATCTGGGATTTTTGCTGGTAATCCGAAGCGGAGATGTATTGCTGCCGTAAGGCGTGCATCCATTTCAGCATATCCTGGCCCAACTGCAGATTTAACAGGGCTTATCATGTCGCCAATTACATATTCAGGGGCATCATGTAATAGTGCTGCTAAGCGCCATTTGGGGTTAATGTGGGGATTCAAACTGAAAAATAAATGCTCCACAAAAACTGAATGCTCTGCAACAGAATAGGGATACTTACCGTGCGTTTGTCCATTCCAGCGAGCAACAAAAGATAGGCCATGAGCAATATCTTCTATTTCAATATCCATTGGTGATGGATTTAATAAATCAAGGCGTCTGCCAGATAACATGCGCTGCCATGCGCGTGTTTGTGTGTTAGTCAATATTCTACTCCAATTTGGCTATAGTTTTTAAATCCACAGCATTACTTGTCTAATTTAAATACTAATGCTAATTGCATCTCTGAACTCATACAGACACAAACTACAGGAGCCAATCCAGATGGCAACAGACTATATTGTAAAAGACATCTCGCTTGCAGAATTTGGACGCAAAGAGCTTGATATTGCAGAAACAGAAATGCCTGGACTGATGGCGCTTCGTGAGGAATTTGGCGAAAGTAAGCCACTTACAGGTTCACGCATTGTGGGCTCTTTACACATGACTATTCAAACAGCTGTATTAATTGAAACGTTAACTGAGCTAGGTGCGGATGTACGATGGGCATCGTGCAATATTTATTCTACGCAAGACCATGCTGCTGCAGCTATAGCTAAATCAGGTGTACCTGTATTTGCAATTAAAGGTCAGACACTTGTTGAGCATTGGGATTATTTAGATAAATCTTTCATGTTTGAAGATGGTGCAAATATGATTTTAGACGATGGTGGAGATGCCACACTTTATGTTCTTTTGGGTGCACGGGTTGAGGCAGGTGAAACTAACTTACTTGATATTCCAACATCAGAAGAAGAAGAAGCAGTCTTTGCTCAAATTAAAAAGCGTATGGCACAAAGTCCAGGCTGGTTTACAAAAACGCGTGATGAAATCCAAGGTGTTTCAGAAGAAACAACAACAGGTGTTCACCGTTTATATGAATTAATGCAAAATGGGCAACTGCCTTTTCCTGCTATCAATGTGAATGACTCTGTTACTAAATCAAAGTTTGATAATAAATATGGCTGCAAGGAATCTTTAGTTGATGGTATTCGCCGTGCAACTGACACAATGATGGCTGGCAAAACAGCAGTTGTTTGTGGTTATGGCGATGTAGGCAAAGGTTCAGCAGCATCTTTGCGTGGTGCGGGTGCGCGGGTTAAGGTTACTGAAATTGATCCAATTTGTGCACTGCAAGCTGCTATGGATGGCTTTGAGGTGACTACATTAGAAGATACTGTCTCTGATGCAGATATTTTTGTAACTACAACTGGTAACAAAGATATTATTCGTATTGAGCATATGCGTGCAATGAAAGATATGGCAATCGTTGGAAACATTGGCCATTTTGATAATGAGATTCAAGTAGCTAATTTGCGCAACTTAAAAATGACAAACATCAAAGATCAAGTTGATATGTATGAGATGCCGTCTGGTAATCGTATGATTCTATTATCACAGGGTCGTTTGTTGAACCTTGGAAATGCCACGGGCCACCCTTCATTTGTAATGTCTGCATCATTTACCAATCAGGTTTTGGCACAAATTGAATTGTGGACTAAAGGTGATGAATATAAAAATGAAGTTTATATTCTACCTAAACATCTTGATGAAAAAGTCGCCCGTTTGCACCTTGCAAAAATTGGCGTCAAGCTAACTGAATTAACAAAAGATCAAGCTGATTATATTGGTGTAACTACCAAGGGGCCATTTAAGCCTGAGCATTATCGTTACTAAGTTTTATTAGATAACTTTTAACGCCCGCAGTAATGCGGGCGTTTTGCGTTTAGATAAATGTTAAAATTTAAATTTAAAAATTATTAGACTGCTATACCTCTGACTTAAGGGGACGACCCATTAAGTTACTTAGCGCATCATTTACTGTAGCCTCTCCAGTTAAAACTGCAGCTACTTGAGCGGCAATTGGCATTTCTACATTATACTTTTTTGCTAATTTAATTGTGGCCAATGCAGTTTCAATACCTTCGACAGTATGGCTAGGTTTTAAATTACCAGATTTTGCTAACTGCTGGCCAAATGAAAAGTTACGTGATTGTGAGGATGTACATGACAATGTTAAATCTCCCAAACCCGATAATCCATTCAACGTATCTGATTTTCCACCCATTGCGTGTGATAATCTAGCTAGCTCAGCAAAACCACGTGTAACTATTGCAGCGCGGGCACTTTCTCCTAAACCTGCACCCACTACAATGCCAGAAGCAATTGCAAATACATTTTTTAATGCACCGCCTAACTGGACTCCGCGAATATCATTAGACAAATAGAGGCGTAGTGTCTCCGTACTTAATAGGGTTTGTAAAGAAATGCCCAATTGCAAATCATCAGTCCCCAAAGTTAAAGCTGTTGGCATTCCTTTGGCCAGCTCAATTGCAAAACCTGGTCCACTGAGTGCAGCGTAAGGTGCTGGCCCTAAAAATTCAGTAGCAATATCAGATTGTAATTTACCAGTACTTGTCTCGATGCCCTTGGAGCAAAAAACAATAGGGCAATTTAAATTTATAAGTTTTAGGTTTTTTAATGTGTGGCGCAAATGCTGTGCTGGGGTGACCATTAAAAGGGTATCTAAATTTTCTAAATCCTGAAAGTTTGAAGTTGCAAAAATATTTTTGGGTAAAGTAATATTTGGTAAATAGCGTTCATTCATATTAGTAGAATTAATAGTTTTTATATAATTAGGGTTGCGGCCCCATAAAGTAATATCATTTTTTGCCCGCGCTAAAGTCGAGGCTAAACCTGTTCCAAATGCACCAGCACCAATTATACCAATTTTACTCATGCTTTTGCCCCTTTTTTCCCTGATCCTAGCATTGGCTTGGCTGTTTGATCTATTGGCCATCTTGGCCGCGCAGCTAATGTCATATCATCTCTTGCACCTTTATCATATTGTTCGATACCAGCCCATGCGATCATGGCTGCATTATCAGTGCAGTACTTCAATGGTGGCGAAAAAAAAGAAAACCCTTCTCTTTGTGCAATCGCTCGTAATTTTTTACCAATCAAACTATTAGCTGCAACACCTCCAGCTACTGCAAAAGACTTGGTTTTAGAAATATTCTGAAAAGCTACCATCGCACGCCGAGTTTTTTCAGTTAAGGTGTCTGCGACAGCCATTTGAAAGCTAGCACATAGGTCATTCCTGTCTTGCTCTGTGATGCCACCTTGTTTTTCTATCAACAAATCACGGGCGCGACGTAGTGCCGTTTTCAAACCTGAAAACGACATATCGCAATTAGGTCTATCCAATAAGGGGCGTGGTAGTTTGAAGCGTAATGCATCACCACCTAATGCTGCCTTTTCAACTAAAGGTCCTCCTGGATAACCTAATCCTAAAAGTTTTGCAGTTTTGTCAAAGGCCTCACCTGGGGCATCATCAATTGTTCCACCAATACGGCGGAAATTTGTTTCGGAAAGAACAGCTAGAAATTGGCAATGTCCACCACTCACTAACAACATTAAATATGGGTATTTTATAGAATCTGTCATGCGTGGTGTTAGAGCATGACCTACTAAATGATTAATGCCTATCAGTGGCTTGCCAATCCCAGTAGCTATTCCTTTTGCACACATGACACCACTAACAACGCCACCAATCAAGCCTGGACCAGCAGTGACTGCTATCGCATCAATATCAGTTAAATTTACACCTGCATCTAATAATGCGCGCTCCACTGCTATATCTAACTGCTCTGCATGGGCACGTGCTGCAATTTCTGGAACTACTCCACCGTAGGCTGAATGTAGTTCATTTTGGCCAACAACTATCGATGACAAAATATTTGCCTGGCCGTCAATGCGACGAACTACAGCTGCGGCTGTGTCGTCGCAGCTACTTTCTATACCAAGCATAGTAAGTACATCAGTCATTGTATTTAATCAGCCTTCGTGGTTTTCTTATCCAAATAGCATTGGAACACACAGCAAGCAATGACACAGAAATCGCCTCTATTGGTTATGATACGGCCTGCAGCGCAATCGCTTCAAACCTTAAAAGTTTTGCAGGATAGATTAGGGCATAAACCAAACTTTGTTTTAAACCCGTTAATGATGATAGAAGGTTTGGATATTGATCTACCCTCTAACTTATCAATGCCGTTTATATTTACTTCTCAAAATGCTGTCACTTTTACTATGCAAAAAACAAGCCAGCGGGGTGGAGTATATTGTGTTGGCCTTAAAGTTTCAGAATTAGCGCAAAAGTATGGCTTTAATGTGATTGAAGTTTTTGAAACAGCTGAAGAAATGGTAAATGCTGGGTTACCTAAGGGGTGTACCTATCTTAGGGGAAAACATATTTCTGTAGATTTTGCTTCTTATTCTGATGCGCAGATTAAAGAATATATTTTATATACCCAACAGCCCTTACCACTAATAGAAGCCACTTTGCAGCGAATGCTGAGTGGTTGTATTATCCCAGTATATTCAGAAAATTTAGCAATTCGCTTGGCTGATTGTTTAGATGGTGAACTGAATAATATAACTGTTGTGTGTATAAGTAATAAAGTAAGTAAATCGCTTAGTTATTTAAATTTAGGTAATGTAATTACAGTGCCTAAACCCACTAGTGAAGCAATGATTGATGCATTGGTAATGAATTTATAAACCTGCAAAAAGCATAAAAAAATATTGAACCTTTATTTGTGCAATTTAATATTTAGATATATAATATAGATAATATTGGAAGTTAAACAAAATGGTAAAAAAATCTGTTATTAAGTCTAAGCAAGAGATAAGTGCAGATATGGTAGATGAAAACTTAAAAGTTGAAACCGTTGTTGTAGAAAAAAAAATAACAAAAATAAATTTTTCTCGCTATGTAGTTGGAATTATTTTTTTGTTGTTTGTAGGTGGATTTATTGCATTATTTTTTGGACCAAAATTAGCTCCAATTATGCCTGCTGGTATGGCGCCGATTGCTAAATTCATATCACAAGGTGAAGCATCTTTGAGTGAGAAACTCGAAAAACTAAATTATGACTTAAGTAAACGATTAAGTCTTTTAGAAAATGCTGAATACCCAGATTTTAATAAAGAGCTTAAAAAATTAAGTATTGTGCTAAATTCACAAATCATGATTTTATCTGATCGTATTTCCATAATAGATGATCAAGACATTAGTGCTAGCCTCAGTAATATTAAGTTGCGTGTTTCTGAATTAAGCACACAGATAGATAACCTGAGTTATGCTTCAATAGATATGCTTACTCAAGAGAGTAAAGCAGGGATACGTGACCATGAGTTAGTCCTCATTAGATTAAAGTCTGAGATTAAAACATTATCATCTAAGCAGGATTTATTAACTCAACGTATAAATGAAATGACTTTTACTAAAATTGTCCCAAATGTAAAAAATATAATTATACCAGATACTGACCAAATAATTGCTATTGATGAAATAAAAAGTGCTTTAAAATTAGGCAGTGAGTTTGTGGATGCTTTAGCTGCTTTGTCAAAGACAGGAGTTGAGGTTCCTACAGGATTGAATGAGGCAAGAAATGGTGTAGCCACTTTATCTCTTTTAAAAGCTAACTTTCCAGCTGCAGCTCGTGCTGGCTTAAAAGCATCAATAAAACAAGACTCATCACCTGGGCTGACAGGTAAAATAATGGGATTTTTGAAATCTCAAGTTACTATCCGTTCTTTAGATTCTCAAGAAGGAGCATCTACTGATGCTGTTCTCTCGCGCATACAAGTAGCTCTAAATAATGATAATTTGACTGGTGTTCTTTTTCAAGAAAACGATTTGGATGAACCTACAAGGCTAGCTATGAATAGCTGGTTATTAGCTGTAAAAAAACGACAAGCTGCATTAGATGCAGTTGCAAATCTTTTGATAAATTAGGGAACCTTTATGATCTGGTCTTTAATAAAAATATCTTTGTTTGTAGTGTTGATTGCTGCGATCACCTTTGCTTTTGGTTTAATCATAGATGCTGGTGGTTTAATAACTATGCAATTTGCAAACCAAGAGCTGTCCCTAACTCCTATTCAAGCTATGACTGGAGTAGGTTTTTTAATTATAGCTTTATGGCTTCTGGTTTGGGTAGTTGGCATTATTATTGCTATATTCAAGTTTTTTAATGGTGATGAAACTGCAATTTCACGTTATTTTAATAAAAGCAAAGAGGAACGTGGTTATAAAGCTTTAACTGATAGTATGGTTGCCTTGGCTTCAGGTGAGAGTAAAAATGCCATCAACAATGCAACGCGTGCAGATCGTTTATTGAAGCGTCCACAATTAACAAATCTTATTAACGCGCAAGTAGCGGAAGCATTTGGTGACAATAAGCGTGCATTTAAATATTACAAACGTCTTTTGGATAATGACCAAACTCGCTTTATTGGTGTCCAAGGGTTATTGAATCAGAAGCTTATTGAAGAGGATACTGAAACAGCATTGTTATTAGCAAAAAAAGCTTTTTCATTACGTCCAAATCATGACCACACTTTGAATGTCTTATTTGACTTACAGACGGGTGGAGAAGACTGGAAGGGAGCACAAAAAACCATTCAGGCTAATGTGCGTTCAGGAAGACTACCCAAGGATGTTGGTCGCCGCCGAGAGGCAGTTCTATCTCTTGCTGATGCAAGGCAAATGCTTGAAGCTGGTGATATTGATTCTGGTAAGAAAGCGGCGTTAGCCGCTAATAAGTCATCACCAGATTTAATTCCAGCTGCAATTTTGGCAGCTGAGATGCACATGTTAGATGATAATAAACGTCTATCAACTAAGGTATTAAAGAAAGCATGGAGCTTAAACCCTCACCCTGATTTAGCAGCAGCTTTTGCTGAAATTGATCCCAATGAAAGTAATGAAGTGCGGCGTAAGCGCTTTTCTATTTTAACAAAAATTAATATTAATAATGCTGAGACTAAGCTATTGATTGGAGAACTTGCCTTAGCTGATGAAGATTTCCCTTCAGCAAGGAGAGCAGTTCAAGAGTTAGCAGATGCAGAGCCTACTGTCCGCTCGTTAGCAATTATGGCGGCTATTGAAAAAGGTGAAGGCGCAGACGATAAAACTGTGCGTGCCTGGTTGAATAAAGCTTTAACTGGTCCGAGAGGCCCTCAATGGCTTTGTGATAGTTGTTCTAACATTCATTCGAATTGGCAAATACGTTGTGAAAACTGTAAAGCTTTTGACAGCTTATCCTGGAAGTCACCACCAACCGATAATCTTAAGACACCAAGTGCTATGTTAGATTTTACCTCTGGCGTACTAACAGATGCTTCTGCAAGTACCACTATTTCTGATGCTTTAGATGCTGAGGTTATTGACAAAAAATCAAACTGAAATATGGCTTCAATGAATTAAATACATATTTTTAGTAGCTTCTATTTGTTAAAAGAGGCTTCACTTTGAGTTAGTAAGCCCTCAGATACCAAACGATCTGCCCAACCCTGTGGATGTTTAAAGAGATGGGTTTGCCAACCGCGTCTTTTAGCTGTTGCGATGTTATCGGACCGATCGTCAGTAAATAAGATCTCATCTACAACTATCTTAGTATCTTCTTCCAATAGCCTGTAGATTTCAGGATCTGGTTTGGCGACCATCATTGCACCTGAAATATAACGTTTGTCAAACTCTTTCAGAAAGGAATATTTTTGCTCAGAAATTGCAAAACTGCCAACGGCAAAATTAGTTAAAGCTAATACTGGAATACCATTAGCGCGTAAGGCTCGCAGTAATGAAACTGAGTGTGGAAGCTCAGGTTGAGCTATATCATTCCAACAATCAACCCACTGCTGTATTTCAAGAGACCATTTTGGATAATCTTTGGCAGCTTGATAAAATGTATCTTTAAAGTTTGCACCAGCATCAACACGGTCTTGCAGGCTATGTAAGTCAACTTCAGAAAACATCTTTTGCCGCTGAGCTATTCCAATTTTTTTATCATAATATACTTCAGGTTTCCAGCATATGAGTATATTTCCAATATCAAATACAACAGTTTTTATAGTCATAAAATTTCGCGCTTTGCTGCACAAACTTCACGCTCTAATGAATTTAAAAAATTTGATCTATCTGCTTTTCCAAAGGGTTTACCTGATCCTTGAAAGAAGGGGTTAGCGCCGCGGAGATCAGCCATTAAATCACGTGTGGCTAATTGGTTTCCAATATTTGCTGGTGTAAACATATCACCATTATGTCGGATAGTGCGGGCACCTGATGCAACTGTTTTTGCCGCTAGCGGAATATCACCAGTAATAACTAAGTCTCCCTTGGTTGCACGGTCTGCAATCCATATATCTGCAATATCTGGGCCATCTGGAACTATTATGTTTTCGACAAGTGGGTGAAGGTTTGGTCGCAGTCCACCATTTGAAACAATAAATACTTTTACATTATGGCGCTCAGCAACACGCACAACTTCATCTTTGACGGGGCATGCGTCTGCATCAATATAAATGTTAGTCATAAGAATAATTCAATTTGGTTTGATTTCTAAATAAATACATACTTTTTTGTGATAAAGTTGCTTGGTTAATTTTTTGAATGAGTAGTAATTTTTATGTTTTTAATAGGTTGGCATGATGTTCAATATGATCCTTCATGAAGCTCATTATAAAAAAGTAACTATGATCATATCCATCTAACATACGATATTCCCCTTTTTGTTTTTGAGAGACCATTGCTGATTGTAATGCTTCTGGCTGTAGTAAGTTGAGAAAGTTATCAGCAATGCCTTGGTCAATTAAAACTGGTGTTGGAAAGCCATTTTTTTGCATCAATATTGATGCATCATGTGGTGCCCACAATGTTTCGTCACTTCCTAAATATGCTGTAAATTGTTTCCGCCCCCATTCAGAATTAGTTGGGTTAGCAATTGGAGCAAACGCAGAAACTGATTTATATTGATTGGGCAGTGTCATTGCTATTGTTAGGGCGCCATGGCCTCCCATTGAATGGCCCGTTATTCCCTGAGCGCTTTCTAATAATGGGAAGTGCTTTAAAACTAATTTAGGTAGTTCTAAGGTGATATAATCCCACATTTGAAAATGAGTTTTCCAAAGGCCTTGGGTAGCGTTCACATAAAAACCAGCGCCTTGTCCCAAATCAAATGCGTTATCATTTGGGACATTATCACCGCGAGGTGATGTATCAGGAAAAATTAAAGCAATTCCATTAGCAGCTGCCCACCCTTGTGCAGCGGATTTAGTCATAGCATTTTCATGATTGCAAGTTAGGCCTGATAAATACCATAAAATTGGAACCTGTTTTTCTTTAGCTTGAGGGGGGAGGTAAAGTGCAAATGTCATGTCACAATTGCAGCAATCAGAGGTATGCTTATATACGCCTTGGATGCCGCCAAAACATGCATTTTCTGATAAAGTTTCCATTTTTTTAATTCCACTTAAGTTTTAATATAGGTAAGTTGTGGCTGTTTTTTTATTAAAATTCTACCACTGCACGAATAGACTTTCCTTCGTGCATTAGATCAAAACCTTTATTGATATCGTCTAGTTTGAGTTTATGGGTGATCATTGAATCAATTTCAATTTTTCCATCCATATACCAATCAACAATTTTAGGCACGTCCGTACGACCGCTCGCGCCACCAAAAGCTGTACCTCGCCAGACGCGGCCTGTTACTAACTGGAATGGCCTGGTAGATATTTCTGCACCTGCTGCGGCAACTCCAATAATAATGCTTTCACCCCAACCTTTGTGTGAGGATTCTAATGCTGTGCGCATTACATTAGTGTTCCCAGTTGCATCAAAAGTATAATCTGCCCCTCCGCCAGTTAGCTCAACTAGATGTGAAACCAAATCACCATCTATGGAATTTGGGTTCACAAAGTGAGTCATTCCAAATTTTTTGGCTAAGTCTACTTTGCGGTCATTCAGATCAACACCAACAATCTGATCAGCCCCTGCTAAGCGTAAACCTTGTACTACATTTAAGCCAATTCCACCTAGGCCAAATACAATAGCAGTAGACCCTATTTCCACTTTAGCAGTATTTATTACTGCTCCTATGCCTGTAGTTACACCACAGCCAATATAGCAAATTTTATCAAATGGAGCATCTTTTCTAACTTTGGCTAATGCAATTTCGGGCATTACAGTATGATTTGAAAATGTTGAACACCCCATATAATGAAAAATTGGTGTGCCATCAATCATTGAGAAACGAGATGTTCCATCGGGCATGACGCCTGCACCTTGTGTGCTGCGAATTTTTTGACATAAGTTAGTTTTTGGATTTAAGCAATATTCACACTCTCGGCATTCTGCGTGTATAATGGTATAACATGATCGCCTAACTCAAGGCTTGTAACTCCTTCACCAAGCTTGATCACAATACCAGCACCTTCATGTCCCAAAATTACTGGAAACATTCCTTCTGGATCGTCGCCAGAACGGGTAAATTCATCAGTATGGCAAATACCTGTAGCTTTAATTTCAATCAAAACTTCACCAGCTTTAGGGTCTTCTAGGTTGACGTCCATTATTTCTAGTGGCTGTCCAGCTGCCATAGCGACTGCGGCGCGTGTAATCATAATATTCTCCCTAGAGTTTATAATATTTTATTAAAGCTAACACATCAAAAAATAAGTTAAAAACAAATACGTTTATTATAAGATTACATAATAACGGTAATTCAAAGTTTGGTGGGCGTAATTTCACCCACCAAATTAATTTACATATTAGGAAAATAATCTTCGCAACTGCCTTCACGATATACGTCAGCTGTACAGCAATGTAGACCACCCCCAAATGCATAAGCATCACGAAGTTCTACTTCTACCACCTCCATACCCAGTTTATCCATTTGCTCGGCTTGATAAACTTCTGATTTTTCCACACAAACTGTCTTTGGGTCTAGGACCAGTACGTTCATGGACAACCAAGTCGATGAATAACACAGTGGGGGTGGAGCATTATGCGCAGGTTGTGCTGCGTCAACGATGTCCCAGCCGTTATCATTGAACATTTTTCGTTGTTCTTCTGGCAATCGGCGCTGAGGATTATTTAGGATTAATCCTGGACGTAATGGAGTAAACGTTGCGTCTATATGAATAGGATATGGGTCACCAGGAAAATTCACAGAATGAACTCTATGATCTGGAAAATGACGGCGCAGCCATTCAATACCTTTTACATTTGTAGTAAACCCATGTTGAACAACTAAATCGCGACCAAAACGCAACACATCAGCTGCATCAAATAATGGTTCCTCTTCAGTGGTTACAAAGAATTTTTCTGCTGTCCATTTCAAACGCTGTTCATTTCCAATCTTTGCAGACAGATAATCAGCATGATAATCAGCATCAGTTAAACGTGGTTTTGGCGCAGATTCATGCCTAAAGTTTAGATCTTCGTTAAAATACTGTTGCATCAAAGGGCGATAATTTAAGTACTCAAACCAACGGCAGCGGTATGACATCGTGGCTTCTAGTATTTCAGAGCCAACAGTTAAAAGAACATCACGTGGCGGCATACACCCAAATTGGCTTTCTGTTTGAAAGTCAGGAGTTATCGCAGGTTTGCTGTGATCAATGCTTGTTGGACGGTCTACCTTAATTCCACGATCCTTTAATTGTTTTGCAAAATTATCAAGGAGTTCATTTGCGCGATCAATAGTTTCTTGTGGGCGGCGACCCCATTGGCCACGCATGTCGCTATCTTCTGGAACTTTAGCGTCTAAAGCAGGCTCTTCAGGTGGAATATGAGTATCGTCAGCCCTACCAACTATAACGTGCTTAAGGGGATCCCATTCGTTCCAACTATTTACTATTGTTTTTTCTGGTGACCAAGTCATCTATTTTCTCCAAATTAATCAAAGTGACAGAACCGCATGTAAATAAGTTTTGCAACTGAATTATGACAAGACAACTACCACAATAAACGTTAATTGAATTATACCAAGATTGGTTTCGGGGTTGTTCATTTCAATCATAGCGGTAGAATTAAAAAATTGGATATATCTATGACACAAAATTTATCTCAAGTAGCAGCACAGTTATTAGACATTGCTAAAAGGGCGGGGGCACAATCAGCTGACGTTTTGTTAGTGGATGGTACATCTGTTTCTATTGATGTTCGTGAAGGTGTTCTCGAGCATGCTGAGCGCGCAGAAGGTATTGATATTGGCCTTCGTGTAATTCAAGGCGATCGACAAGCATCAGTCTCTGTTTCTGATACCAGTATAAATGCGTTGGAACAAATGGCAGAGCGATGCGTCGCTATGGCAAATGAGGCTCCCCGGGATCCTTATTGTGGATTGGCAAGTGTTGAGGAATTAGCAACGAATTGGGATGTGGATAATTTAGAACTCTATGATCCATCAACCCCACCGTCTGCTAGTGATTTGCAGGATGCTGCTATGCGTGCTGAAGCATCAGCGCTAAATGTTAAAGGCGTTGCTAAAGCACAAGGAGCGTCTTCTGCGCTTAGCGATGTATCAATTCATTTAGCCACCAGTAATGGATTTTCTGGCGGGTACCGAAAAACTTCAAATTCAGTTTCATGTGTTGCTATTTCAGGTGAGGGATTGGCTATGGAGCGTGATTGGTGCGGTGAATCTCACAGCCATTACTCTAATGTACCTAGTGCTGAAGAAATTGGTCGTTTAGCTGGTGAGCGTGCAGTTGCACGGGCGGGAGCTGTTCGCCCCTCAACTGGGTTTTTTCCAGTATTATTTGATGAGCGAATTTCATCAAGTTTAATTGGCCACTTGGCATCTGCGGTTAATGGATCTTCTATAGTGAGAGGCTCAAGTTGGCTAAAAAATATGCTAGGAGAGCAGATTTTACCTATTGGAGTTTCCTTAAAAGAAGATCCAACACGAAAATCCATGGCAGGTTCAAAACCTTTTGATGGTGAAGGGTTATTGGTTCGCCCTCGGCACATTATCAAGAATGGAGTTTTGCAAAGTTGGACCACGGATTTAAGTACAGCGCGGCAACTTAATACAGTTAGTACAGGCAGTGCGTCACGAGGAGTTGGATCTCCACCTTCACCTAGTACTGGTAATTTAGAGCTGACTGAAGGCTCGCATACACGTGAAGAATTAATTGCACAAATGGGAACTGGCTTAATCATTACTTCAATGATTGGATCGACTATTAATCCAAATACTGGAGATTACTCTCGTGGTGCAGCAGGGCTATGGGTTGAGAATGGTGAAATAGTAGGGCCAGTAAATGAATGTACTGTTGCTGGAAATCTATTAGATATGTTAAAAAATATGATCCCTGGAAATGATGCAAGGCTGAATTTATCACGCATAGTCCCTAGCTTATTAGTGGATGGATTAACAATTGCTGGAAAGTGATCTCAATTTAATACGAGATGCTGCTCTTGAAGCAGGCAAAATTGCCATGCAGTTTTACCGTCAAAACCCTAACCAATGGGATAAAGGTGGGGGACAGGGTCCAGTTAGTGAAGCTGACCTTGAAATTGATAGAATGCTTCAAGCAGAATTCTCTAAAGCGCGGCCTAATTATGGCTGCCTATCTGAGGAACTAGAAGACAACCCTAGTAGGTGTGAAACAGACGTCGTTTTTATTATTGATCCCATTGATGGGACAAGATCATTTTTAAATGGGCATGAAAACTTTGCAACCTCTATAGCTATTGCGCGCAATGGAGTAATTACTGAAGCCGTTGTTCACCTACCAGCAAAGGATTTAACCTATGATGCTAGACTAGGCGCAGGTGCACAATTAAATGGTAAAAAAATCGTAGCAGGAATAAATAATGAAGTTAGGGGTGCACGTATTTTAGCGTCTGAGTCTCAAAGCAATCCTAAATTATGGAGTGGTGCTGTACCTCCAATTGAACGCCATTTTCGATCATCATTGGCGTATAGATTATGTTTAGTGGCTGAGGGGCGATTTGACGGAATGATGACGCTTCGCCCAACTTGGGAGTGGGATGTCGCAGCTGGAAACTTAATATGTACTGAAGCGGGATGTGATGTAAAAACTCAAGATGGTATTAATCCAATATATAATGAAAAAAAACCAATCATGAATGGTATGATTGCAGGTAACCCAACAATTGTTTGTGGACTTTTAAACTATCTAAAATAAATTGATAGGGGTAGAAACCCAGCTTAGTTGCTAACGGAAAAGGAAAATAATATGACACAAAGATTGCATTTAGTTTTTGGTGGTGAATTAAAAGACCCAACAACTAAAGAATTTCGTGATAGTGACAATATTGATATGGTTGGTATTTTTCCTAATTATGATTTAGCTTATAGTGCTTGGAAAGCCAAAGCACATCAAACAGTTGATAACGCACACACACGATATTTTATTGCGCATATTCACCGACTTCGTGATGAAGGCCAGCCAGCCAGCCCTACCGAAGAATTAGGCTAAGTATCTCCTATGCAGAGTTTTTCAATTGGATTAGCCGCTAACTATATTTTAGCCTGGGTGCTACAGCCTTTTGTAAAATCAAGATTGTCTAATTCAATTGAAAAAGGTGAATTACATAAAAAGTTAGCAGATCAATTGCAGGGCTTATCGCTTCAAACCCGTGGTGGAAAAACTTTGATTTGGTTACATGCTAAAACGTTAGCAACAGCTGCAAGTTTTGGTGAAATTGTTGCTCATTTTGAAGAAAATAATAATATACAGTTTTTGTGGACAACAGAAGAAGATGATCCTGATTGTACGTTTAAAATGACAGGAATTCATCAACACCTTCCTTTAGATTATCCAATGTTTGTTAATAAGTTTTTGGAGGGTTGGAAGCCTGATGCTGTGGTATGGCTATCAAATACAATTCGCCCAGTTTTATTATATAAAGTTATGAAGTCTAAAGTTCCCGCTATTTATGCTAATGCTGAATTAACCAGTTTAGAAACTAGAAAATATTTTTGGTTTCCAAGCTTTATTAAAGGTTATCTTTCATGTTTTGATCGTATTCTAGCTAAGTCAGATGAGGCAGCTAAACGCTTACGGCGCGCCAAAGCGCCACGAGTAAAGCTTGAAGTATTAGGTATGATGCAAAATGGCACGCGCGCGCTAACATACGATGAAATTGAGCGGTCAAGGTTTGCTTCTATTTTAAATAATCGGCCTATTTGGTTTGCTGCACATGCAGCAGCTGGTGAGATCGCAGCCTTAGGTAAAGCGCAGCGGCGGGTTTCCCGCATGGCACAAGGTTTATTGTTAATAATTCACATGGATGATCAAGAGCAAGCAATTATAGCTACAAGTAAACTTTCTGCATTAAGTTTACGGGTACAAATCTATAAGCACGCATCTCCACTTGCACCAGAAACAGATATTTTAATTTCTTATGGGTTAAAGAATTTAGGGATGTGGTTTCGTTTGGCGCCAGTCTGTTTTTTAGGTGGATCTTTGGTGCAAGCGGGTGGCGCGGATCCATTTGAAGCAGCAGCTTTAGGGTCTGCTATTTTGCATGGACCTTATACCCAAACTTATCAAAATGATTTTGAACGTTTATTAGATGCAGGTGGTGCGCGTATGGTATATAATTCTGAAATGTTATCTAATGCACTTGTGGAAACCTTATCTCCCGAGCGCGCTGCTGAAATGGCACATGCAGCTTGGGAAATTTGCTCTGCAGGGGCAGAAGTAAATGATCGGGTAATCGAATTGTTAGATGGATATTTAGAAAAGGAAAAAAATATTGGCACGCCCGCCTAGATTTTGGAATAAGCCATTTAGTTTTGCTGCAACCTGCTTAACGCCACTGTCTTGGATTTATCAAGCAGCAACATTTTTACGTTTACGAAATGGAATGCGTAAACAAATGGATGTGCCTGTGATTTGTGTGGGCAATATTAATATGGGTGGTACTGGTAAAACACCAGTCGTTATTGATCTAGTTATACGTTTAATCGCTATGGGTAAAACTCCAGTTATTGTTAGTCGTGGCTATGGTGGATCGCATGCTGGCCCACTAATGGTTTTACCTTCGCATACAGCTAATGATGTGGGCGATGAGCCAATCTTATTAAATGGTTTTAGTGCAGTATGCGTTTCGCAAGATCGAATATTAGGTGCAGATATGGCAATCCTAAATGGTGCTGACGTAATAGTATTGGATGACGGTCTTCAAAACCCTGGCCTTGCATATGATTTATCGATTACAGTTGTTGATCGAAAGATTGGCTTTGGTAATGGATGTGTATTTCCTGCAGGACCTTTACGTGAAACTGTTAAAAGTGGGCTAGCACGAACAGATTTAATCATTGCGATTGGTGAAAAAGGTGATATTTCCTCATCAAGAGTACCCATAATTAATGGTATTTTAAAACCTTTAGAGACTGGAATGGACTGGAATGGGGTACGATCGTTTGCTTTTGCTGGAATTGGGAGGCCTGAAAAATTCTTCAATACATTAAAAAGTGCAGGTGCAAAAATTATTGCAACGCGCGAATTTTCCGATCATCAAAAAATTCCTGAAGCAATGTTAAAGCGTTTAGAAGCAGAGGCTTGGAATAACAATTCGCAGTTAGTGACAACAGAAAAAGATGCTGCACGATTACCTAAAGATTGGCAGCAAAAGGTACTCACTTTGCCTGTTCGTTTAGTTCTTGATAACGATGTTGAATTGGTAAACTGTTTAAAGAAGCTTTTTAAAAATTAGCGGTTTCAATTATCTAAAATTTTTATTTTAATAACTTCTTGTTTGATGCACCTAAATTAGGAGATGGGGTGTCAAAACTCATTTCCATTTCTGAAAATAAAATAGGGTTTCGGACTGTTGGAATTCCACCTGCATTAACTTGCATACCGCGATGCAAAACTTGGGGATCATCAAAAACTTCATCCATGGTATTAATTGGTCCTGCAGGAACTCCAAACACTTCACATTTATTTAATAATTGAGATTTTGTTAGTTGAGCTGTTTTAGCTTCAATTAAATCCAATAGGGCACTGTGGTTTTTTAAACGTGCAGAATTAGTGCTAAATTGAGGATCAGAAAACCATTTAGTTTTAAATATTTCACTAAATTTTTTGAATTGATTATCGTTTCCCACAGCTAAAATAATATAACCATCACTGACTGCAATTACACAGTAGGGAGAAATGTTTGGATGGCTATTACCTTTGCGGTTGGGAGCACTACCTGTTGTTAGGTAATTCATTGCTTGGTTGGCAGTGACTGTAGTTGCGACATCTAGAAGGGATAGGTCGATATGTTGCCCCACTCCAGTATCGTCTCGCGAGCGTAGTGCTGCTTGGATTGCTATGACTGCGTAGAGACCTGTGAAAATATCAGTGATTGCAACTCCAACTTTTTGGGGCTGACGATCGGGCTCTCCAGTTACTGACATTAAGCCAGACATACCTTGCATTAAAAAATCATACCCTGGCCGTTTTGCATATGGGCCTGATTGGCCAAAGCCAGTGATAGAACAATATATTAGATTTGGATATTCAGAGTGTAGGCTATGATAATCCAAACCATATTTAGCCAAGCCATCAACTTTAAAGTTTTCGATTAATATATCTGCAGTGGCTATCAGTTTTTTTAGCTTTTTTAAGCCATTTTGAGTTTTGAAATCTAAGGATACTGAATGTTTGCCACGATTACAGCTATGATAATACGCAGCATTTATTTCGCCATCACTTTCAATAAAAGGGGGCCCCCACGTGCGTGTATCGTCTCCAGCTAAGCTTTCCACCTTTATAACTTCTGCGCCTAGATCAGCTAACGTTTGACCGGCCCACGGGCCGGCCAAAATGCGTGCTAATTCTATAATGCGAATGCCTTTTAATGGCAGCGCAGTCATTTAAGGCATTGCCTCTTCAATGAGTGCTGCTAATTCTGTGAAAGATTTATTTCCTACATTTTTGCCATTCACGATAAGTGATGGAGTAGAACTCACATTGTCAGTTTTTGATGTTTCCTGAAAGCGAGCAACCATTGCAGTTGCTACTTCTTTGTTTTGCAAACAGGCTTCCATTTCGGTTTCTTCTAACCCTGCAATTCGGCCTATTTTATATAGATTTTGCGCTATGGCTGCGCCACCATCACCCATGGTCCACTCCCGTTGTTTTGAATAAAGTAGATTAGAAATTGCAAAATATTTTTTTTCTCCACCGGGGCAGCGCGCCAATAGTGCTGCCCATAAACCTGGACCGTCAAAATAGACCTCCCTGTAAATAAACCTTACCTTACCAGTATCAATATAATCTTTACGTAAACTTGGGAAAACATTTTTGTGAAAAGTAGCGCAATGTGGACAAGTAAATGATGCATACTCAATTACAGTAACTGGTGCATCTTCTGAGCCCATGATCATATCAGGAATAATTATTGTTTCAGTATCTGCAAACAGTGATGTTGTACTGGCACTAATTGCCCCAGCTGAAAGAAGGCCTGTAAAAGTTCTGCGATCCATAAGTTATTCCTTGTTGTTGCGCGTCAATATATTTTTACCCAATCTTGCTAGGGCATTCTTGAGATTGTTATCTGATACACCTTTTACTGAAATTTCAACGATATTCCGCTGTTTATCTGATAACACTTTCGTGGGCTTTTTATAATCTAAGGCTTTAGTGGGATCTTCGAACCCTATTGGTGCTGTTTGTGTTATTTTAATACGACTAATTGCGTTATATCCATATACTGAATTTACTTTTGTTAATATTTGCGGCAATTGCATTTGCAATATAGGCGCATTTGCACCCGTTGTTAATAAAGTTAGGGTTGCTCCAAAACCTTGCTTTCCATAGCTAACCTTTACTGGTCGACATATTTGTGCCGTTGCAGGGCCTGCTATATCTTCCCAATGGGTCAAAAGCCTTGTTTCAGCAAAACCACGCGATTCAGATGCAGAGCGGATGCGGGTTTTCAATAAACCACCTGTTTGCATAAATCCGCGAGACTTACGTGCCATTGGCTCCATTTCCTGTAATTAAAAGACGTTTAAGTTTATATAAAAAGTTAATATTAAACTTATAACAGATTCTTTTGAAAAGGGCATATGTGTTGAGTAATAAAGTTGAAAGGTCAGCAAATTTACTTGATTGGTATGATGCCAATGCTCGTGAAATGCCTTGGCGTGTATCGCCGTTAGATCGAGCAGCTGGAGTTATGCCGAATCCATATCATATTTGGATGTCGGAAGTGATGCTACAGCAAACAACAGTTGCTGCAGTAAAAAAATATTTTATTAAATTTACAACATTATGGCCAACTGTATTAGACTTAGCTCAGGCTGAAGATGCTGATGTTATGGCTGCATGGGCAGGCTTGGGATATTATGCTCGGGCGCGTAATCTTTTAAAATGTGCACGCGTTATCATCAACGAGCTTGGTGGGGTATTCCCGAATTATGAACAGGGCTTATTAAAATTACCTGGAATTGGTCCTTATACAGCAGCGGCAATTACAAGTATTGCGTTTGATTTAAAAGCTACGGTTCTGGATGGTAACGTTGAAAGAGTTATGTCTCGAATTTATGCAGTTCTAGAACCATTACCTAAATCAAAAGAATATTTGCGTTCATTGGCTGCAGGATTAACGCCAGCTGTTAGGCCTGGAGATTATGCACAAGCAGTTATGGATTTGGGTGCAACTATATGTACTCCACGCTCACCTAATTGTGGAGGTTGTCCATGGAGTATTAATTGTTTGGCACGGCTAAAAGGCATCGCAGCAGAGCTCCCTAAAAAGACTCCAAAAATAAAAAAACCAACACGGGTTGGTATAATCTATTTGGCAATTAACTCTAGTGGAGCAGTATTGCTTGAGCGCCGTCCAGATAAAGGCTTACTTGGGGGAATGCTAGGTTGGCCAGGAAGTGACTGGGCAGTTGAGCAGGTTGAGCATACACCACCATTCATCACACATTGGACCACTTTAAATGAAACTGTGCGCCACACTTTTACGCACTTTCATTTAGAATTAACTGTGAAAACTGCATTTGATATTAAAAGTATTCCACAATTTGGTGAGTTTATTAAAAGACAAAATTTCAAATCAACTGACTTGCCTACTGTTATGCGTAAAGTTTGGGATTTAGCTGCACCATTAGAGCCAAAACTGTATTTTTAAATATATCTTTTCTAAAAAAACCCCGTCACAAGGACGGGGCAAGTTGGCAATGTTTAAAACATATAGTTTTAAACGGTGGTAATCATCGGCATAGTTATACCGAATACTCGAGGCATGTTACGCCTCAAGTAAAATCTCTAAGCAACCATTTCAGCGCGAATTTTTTTACGGAGCATATCAATTGGAATAGCTTCGCCACGTTTTTTGAAACACCAATATGTCCAGCCATTACAGCTTGGAGCCCCTTCAAGCGCGGCACCTACTTGATGAATTGAGCCACGTTGATCATGTGCAATAAGTGTACCGTCAGCATGAATTTTTGCACTGTGTCGTCCATTTAAAGAATAAAGTTGATCACCTGGCTTTAACATACCTCGCTCAACGACTTGGCCAAACGGCACTCTTGGTTCAGCACGTTTAGAAGTCGATACTTTTAAGCTGTCTGTATCAAACTGCTTAATTGCATTGATGCGTTTTTCTGCAACTTTTCTATAAGCCTCTTCGCGTTCAATTCCAATAAAGTTACGACCTAATTTTTTAGCAACAGCACCGGTTGTTCCAGAGCCAAAAAATGGATCTAAAATTACATCGCCAACATTTGTTGAGCCAACAATAATGCGGTGCAATAATGATTCAGGTTTTTGTGTTGGATGTGCTTTGTTACCATCTTCGTCTTTAACGCGTTCATGCCCATTGCATATAGGCAAAAACCAATCAGAACGCATTTGAACACCATCATTCAATGCTTTTAACGCTTCATAATTAAAAGTAGGTTTTGATTTTTCAGTTTTACCTGCCCAAATCATTGTTTCATGTGCATTGGTTAATCTAACGCCACGAAAATTTGGCATTGGATTTGATTTGCGCCAAATCACATCATTTAAAATCCAAAACCCGGCATCTTGTAGTGCTGTACCAACACGATAAATATTGTGGTACGAACCTATGACCCACAACGCCCCATTTGGCTTTAAAATGCGGCGTGCCGCCTTTAACCAATCACGGCTAAATTTATCATAAACTGCAAAACTATCGAATTGATCCCAATGGTCATCCACTGCGTCAACTTTAGAATTATCAGGGCGATGTAAATCACCCTTCAATTGAAGGTTATAGGGTGGATCTGCAAATATAAGATCAACTGAATTTTCTGGTAATGAATTCATTACCTCAATGCAGTCGCCGTCAATAATATTGTTCAGTGGTAGCGTTGCGCTACTTACCGTTTGTGCTTTGTTTGCCATGTCTGCCTCATAATGCGCATTTTTGCGTCGTTGTGCCTAAAATGATTCAAAGTAGGCCTGAGGTCAATTTATATTATGAATCAATTACTTAGAGGATGAAGCAGAATACAAGATATTGTGTATAGGTTTGAAAGAACGTCTATGGTGAGGGGTGACCCCATGATTTAGCAGTCCTAACTGATGCATTTTTGTACCATACCCAGCATTTTTTTCCCACCCATATCCAGGAAATGCTTCAGATAAATCTGACATCAACCGGTCTCGAGTAACTTTTGCGATAATTGATGCTGCTGCAATTGAAACTGATTTGGCATCACCTTTCACTACGGCTGTTGCTGGACTAGGTAGGTTTGGGGGTAATTTATTACCATCAACTAAAATATGGTTGGGTATTGGTAGATGTGAAACGGCACGTTCCATAGCCCGAAATGTAGCTTGTAGAATGTTAATTAGGTCAATTTCAGCAACCTCTACATGAACACATGATACTTGTGCGCTGTCCATGATAAGATCAAACAATTGTTCACGTCGTTTCGCCGTTAATACTTTAGAATCGTTTAGGCCGTCAGGAATATTATTGGGATCAAGTATAACTGCACAAGCTGTAACTGGCCCCGCCCATGGCCCACGCCCTACTTCGTCAATACCTGCTATTATTTCTTTTCCAGAAATACGTAATTCAGTCTCAAGGTCATAATTTGCCATAAATTAATTTACCCAATGGCCGTTACAGCTTTCAAGCCTGTTTTACCTTTGCTGGTGACTTTTTTTTAGTTTGTGTAATTACAGGCCCCATTGCATCCAAAACTTTGTCTGAAAGGTGACATTTCATTTCGTGATTATTTGCCAATATGCGCGTGGGTGGAACTTCTATATCACAGAGATTATTTTTTACTTTATCTTTATAAAGACAACGCGTTTGAAATGGGCAGCCAGTGGGAGGGTTCATTGCTGAAGGAATATCGCCATCTAATACTACTCGTTTTTTTACAATAGATGTGTCAGCTATTGGCACAGCTGATAACAAGGCTTCCGTGTAGGGATGGTAAGGTGGGCTAAAGATTTGTTCGGTTGTTCCCATTTCTACCACATGCCCAAGATACATAACCATAACGCGGTCAGATAAATAACGTACTATGGATAGGTCATGACTGATAAATAATAGTGTGGTTTTATTTTCGCGCTGAATATCCATTAACAACTGGGTTACTGCAGCCTGAACGGATACATCGAGTGCTGAAACTGGTTCATCCGCAACAACGATTTTAGCGTCACCTGCAAATGCGCGGGCAATACCAACACGTTGCTTTTGACCACCTGACAGCTGACGTGGCATACGGGATGCAAATTCACGGGGTAGCTTTACTAAATCTAGTAGCTGTAGCATCCTATCTTCACGCTCAGCTGGACTATTACCTACACCAAAAATTTCCAAAGCGCGTATTATTTGAGAGCCTACTGTCATGGCAGGATTTAGTGTATCAAATGGATTTTGGAAAACCATCTGAACTGATGATACAGTTTTGATATCGCGATCTTGGATCATTGTGTTGCCAACATCTTCACCCAATAAATTAACTGAGCCGTCTGTCGCTGTTTCTAATCCCATTAAAACCTTAGCCAGTGTTGATTTACCACAGCCAGATTCACCTACAATCGCCAGTGTTTCACTTTCGCGGGCTTCAAATGTTATTGTTTCGTTAGCTTTAACAACTCTTTTTTCACCACCCCCAAAAACTGCATTTGCAGCCACCTCATAATATTTTTTTAGATTATCTACTTTTAAGACAATATCGCCTGACATCACTTTTTTGGTATCATTTCCAGCGGCTAGTTTAGCATTCCAGTCTATTTCATTAAATTTTACACACCGGCTATGATGCCTATTATTTTGGGCAAAAGCTTCCATTTTTATTTCGCTGGCGTCACACCTACCGGCTTCAAAATAGTTACATCTAGGGCCAAAATTACATCCATTAGGACGCTCATGAGGTAGTGGAAAATTACCTGGAATTGCCACAAGTGGGCTTTCGTTTTTATTGGCGCCTGGAAGGGGGATCGAACGAAATAATGCCTGTGTATAAGGATGTCGCATTTTATCGAATACATCTTCAATGGAACCAGTTTCAACAGCTTCACCAGAATACATTACACATAGTCGATCGCACGTATCTAAGATAAGACCAAGGTTGTGGCTAATACATAGCATTGATGTGCCATATTTTTTACCCAAATCTTTTACTAAATCTACAATACCTGCTTCAACTGTTACATCTAATGCAGTTGTTGGCTCATCTAAGATCAATAGTGATGGCTTTGACATCAGTGCCATCGCAATAACAATACGCTGTTGTTGCCCACCTGAAAGTTGATGTGGAAATGCATTCATAATCCGTTTTGGATCAGGCAAGCGAACCGACTCCACAACATCGATTGCCATATCATATGCCACTTGTTTTGAAGCACCTTCGTGAATCATGGGCACTTCCATCAATTGTTTACCAATTTTCATTGCAGGATTTAAAGATGCCATTGGCTCTTGGTAAATCATTGCGATTTCAGAGCCCCGTAATTCGCGAAGCTCTGCTTGTGACATGGTTGTAAGTTCGCGACCTTTAAATTTAATCGATCCAGAAACACATTCCCCGTTAACTCCTAAATCTTGCATAACGCCCAAAGCAACAGTCGATTTTCCACAGCCTGATTCACCAACAAGACCCATTGCTTCGCCCGGCATTACTGTGCATGAAAAATCCATGACAGCAGGTATTTCAAACAATCTCGTAAAAAATGATATTGAAAGATTTTTAATCTCTAGAATTGGGCCATCATATGGTTCATTCATATTTATCTCCTAGTCTTTCAAACTTTGTTCACGCAGGCCATCTGCTAGAAGGTTTAGGCCGAGTACGAGACTCATCAATGATAATGCAGGTGGCAATGCGGGATGGGTATAAATTGATAGCAATTTACGACCTGAATTAATCGTAGTACCCCAATCAGGACTTTCTGACTCTAAACCCAAACCAAAAAAGCCTAAGGTTCCCAGTAATATAATAGTATATCCAATGCGCAAACAAAAATCGACAATAAGGGGACCGCGCGCATTTGGTAAAATTTCCCATAGCATAATATACCAAGGAGTTTCACCACGTGTTTGCGCTGCTGCAACATAATCTCGAGTTTGTATATCCATCGTCATGCCTCGTACGATACGAAATACTGTAGGTGAATTAACAAAAACAACAGACACAAAAACAATTAAAATATTTGGTTGCATATAAACCAAGCCCTTTGGAAATAAACTCCATTCAACTTCTGGTCCATAAAATAAATTGCGAATTATAACCAATGGGTCTGCATTAAATGCCGCGCCCAGGTAGATCCAGCCACCAACTAATAATGTCCAAAGCATAAATTTATTCCGAACTTTTGGACGGATATGAAAGCGGGACTGCCAAAGTAATAACATAAATAAGATCGGAATTAAGAACATTACACCTGCCAAATATTTAGGAAGACCTGTTTCAATAATTTCTGGTGTAACTAAAAGATAAAACAGTAGAATTACAGGAAATGCTAAAATGAGATTTGCTAAAAATGATAAAGTAGTATCAATCTTTTTTCCAAAATACCCAGCTGGTAAACCTAAAGTTATGCCTACCATAAAAGCAAATAAAGTTGCTAATGGTGCGATTTTTAAAACAATGCGACTACCTGCTATTACACGTGAAAACACATCGCGCGCTAGGTGATCGCCACCAAGTAAATACCACTGGTAATCATTTTCAGTGGCACCTCGTAATGGTGTGCCTGGCACTTTATTTTTCATTCCAGAAACTTGATCCAATGGATTATGTGTCATAATTAAATCTGCAAACAAAGCAGTTAAAACCCAAAACAATACAAGAACAAAGCCAGTCATGCCAATTGGGCTATCAAATAATTTGCCGTATAATCCTGTACTGCGTTTTGTTCTTATCGAAATTAAGAAAACTAAAATAATGCCAAGCCATACAACCCAAAATTGTGAAACTATATTAGTAAAAATATTAAAACTAGTTAAGGGTTCCAAAGTCTGTCCTCCTTAGGATACGCGAATGCGTGGGTTAAGGAAGGCATAGCCAATATCTGAAATGAGCTGAGTCACCAGAACAACAAAGACGGCTATAACGGAAATACCTAACAAAAGCTGGATATCATTATTATCTGCGGCTTGGACTAATGACCAACCAAAACCTTTGTAGTTAAACATAGTTTCAACAATCACCACTCCAGTTAGCAACCAAGGTATCTGCAACATGATTACCGTAAACGGTGCAATCAAAGCGTTTCTTAAAGCATGCTTAAAAACTATTGTACTAAACTTTACACCCTTTAAGCGTGCAGTTCTGATATATTGAGCTGTCATTACTTCAGCCATAGATGCTCGTGTCATTCGCGCAATATAACCCATGCCATAAAGTGCTAGTGCCATTACCGGTAATGCGAAATTTCGAAATGTGATATTATCCATTGCTGAGGCAGCTGAACCCTTCACAATTGTGCGGCCATCAATCCAGCCCCATTCAGCAAAAAACGGTGATAATCCTGTTTTTGATGAAGCAAAAATAACAATGAAAATTACGCCTGATACATATTCAGGGGTAGCTGTTGTGGCAATTGAAAATGTGGATAGTGTGCGGTCAGTTCGCGAACCTTCGCGCATTCCAGAAATAACACCTACAGCTAAAGCCATAGGGATCATTACACTTAAAACAGCCATCATAAGATATGCTGTTAAATTTAAGCGCTTAGAAATAATTGCTGATACTTCGTCTTTAAAGACACTAGAGAACCCCATGTTCCCTTGCAGTAAGCCACAAAAATCAGAGGCTTCTGAAGCAGGAATAGAGGGTCTAGAGCAACGTGAATATGCCTGCCCCTTGTCATCAACCACCTTTAGTGAAGGTAAAACCCCAAGCCATTCTCCATACTTTTTAAATATGTTTTGGCTATAGCCGCGCTTATCAAGCCAAGAGATAACCGCATCGTCAGTCATACGTATATTACCTTGGTTTTTAGCAAGTTTTTCCAAATTTGGAAAAAGATTGGTTAGGAAAAATACTATAAATGTTAAACATGCGGCAGTGATTAGCATGACGCATATGCGTTTTAGGATAAACTGTAACATGTCGTCCTTTAATTAAATAAAAAGGCCGCAGGAAAATATCTTGCGGCCTTTAATTTCTAGAGTGTTAGGCTTTCTTCCAGCCCCACTTGTACCACTGTGGCAGATACGCGATGTGCATCTCTGCTCCGTGTAGATCTTCTCTTGATTGGCGATATAGTGAGCGCCAGTATGGCTGAATTGTAACACCTTCGTCGACCATGATCTTCTCAATTTTAGCCATTACTTCGCGACGCTTGTCTGCATCAGCAATAGCAACTGCTTGGTCTAACAATGAATCAAATTCAGCATTTGCAAACGCTGCTTCATTCCATTTAACGCCTGAGCGATAAGCAAGACCTAAAACCTGAACGCCTAATGGGCGGTGGTTCCAGTTGGTAGATGAGAATGGATACTTAACCCAGTCATTCCAGAATGTTGAGCCAGGCATAACTGTTCGCTTAACTTTGATACCTGCTGCACGTAATTGGCTGGCAACAGAATCTGTAGTGTCTTTACGATAGCCTGCATCAATTGAAATTAGCTCATGCTCAAAGTCTTCTGCGCCGGCCTCTTTCATAAGTGCTAATGCACCAGCTGGATCAAATACAGGTTTCCCAATATCTGCGTACTCTGGGTGAACTGGAGCTACGTGATGGTTTTCCGCAGTAATACCGCGGTTATCATTTCCAAGCTCCAATAACACTGAGTTATCACAAGCCATTGCCAAAGCGCGACGAACACGAGAATCTTTATAGATATCTGCATTTTGATTTGGACGAATAACAATTGTTGAACCAGTAGCAACCTGAGAAGTTTGCCAACCTAGACCTTCAACGATTTCAACAAATTCACCTGTAGTTTCCCACATTGTATCAATTTCGTCAGCTTCAACAGCAGCAACCCATGATGCTGGCTCTTGACCATAATCAATGAATTCGACTCTATCCAAATATGCTCCAGTACCTTCACCCCACCAAGTGTGATCAGTGTTGCGTTCTAATACAGCTTTAACACCAACTTCGTGAGATACCATCTTGTATGGGCCGGTACCAACTTGGTTTGTGGATGCGTTATCGTTGTTTAATGAACCATGGACAATTGATGCTGGGTAATCCGAAAAGCCAGGTATAATTGTAATGTCTGAAGCATTCAGAGTTAATTTTACTGTGTGGCTGTCAACTATAGTAATAGCTCCATCACGTACATTATTTGTATCTGGATCAATTAAAGAGTTCATGCGAGCTGCCATAGAGTTACCCTCTACGCTGCCGTCACACCATCCTGTAATATTACGCGCAACATCTGCAGCAGTGAAATCTTCACCATTGTTCCACTTTACGCCTTTGCGAACATTTAAAGTATATTCCGTTGCATCGTCATTAACTGACCAGTTTTCAAGCAGGCGCGGTTTGAAAGAGCCATCATTATTATACTCTACCAAATATTCCAGCCAACCAGCTGTAACCATTGCTATTTGTGTCCAGTCGTAAGTACGTGGATCTTTTAATGCGCGCACTTCCATTTGCATGCGGACTGTTCCGCCTTGCTTGATATTTGCGTGCCCATCTGCAGCAGCTGGCGCGGCCGTTCCAAGCATTGCGTATGCAGTCGCTGCAGTCGCACCAAATGCGCTGGCAACTGTCATAAATTCACGGCGATCTACTTCTGTACCTTTACGTGCATCGGTAGCGCGTTCTAGTAGGTGAGACGGTAGTGTTTCACCTTTGCGGTTTAAGAACTTCATTTGTATCTCCCTTATAACCAAACTTCTTTAATGAGCTTGTGTAGAAAGAGCTTAGTAGATGAACATGCTATTCATCAAGGGGCAAACAGTTATAAATCTGTCGTAAATGGATCATATAGAGCATATATTCTCAATTTATCTATATAAATATCTAGTTTAGAGACTAAGAACGACATAATCAAAATAACAAAAATATTGCCTTTTTTAGAAAAATGCTTGGAGCCCAGTTTGGGCACGGCCAAGAATCAGTGCATGAATATCGTGTGTACCCTCATAGGTATTTACGGCTTCTAAGTTCATCACATGACGGATTACACCATATTCATCAGACACTCCATTACC
>Ga0115003_10000075_pt1 | contig 72003 bp, 74 predicted proteins | sample ArcticOcean_MG_C_7_FD_88736 | JGI IMG/M metagenome (GOLD analysis project Ga0115003, IMG submission 88736) | Marine microbial communities from western Arctic Ocean - ArcticOcean_MG_CB11_88 | ecosystem: Environmental > Aquatic > Marine > Oceanic | place: Arctic Ocean: Canada Basin | collected...
AACAAGGTCTCCCTTGAGGGCCGTGGAAGACCACCACGTCGATAGGTCGGAGATGTAAGTGCTGTAAAGCATTCAGTTGACCGATACTAATTGCCCGATAGGCTTGATTTGATCCAGTAATAGTCAGATTTGATATCTGCTATCTGGACAGAAGAGGAAAGTAACCTGCTAAGGCAGGGTCTCGTGTTCTTTAATTTTTTCTTGGTTTGGTGATCATAGCACCAGCAAAACACCCGATCCCATCCCGAACTCGGCCGTTAAGTGCGGTTGCGCTGATGGTACTGCGTCTTAAGGCGTGGGAGAGTAAGTCATCGCCAAACCTAGTAAGAATTAAAGAATAAGCTCTCCAATCGAATGTAATTACCAAAACGGCCGCCTTAACGGGCGGCTTTTTTGTGTCTATGGCCTACTTTATCAGTCCTATTACAATGATTGCCACAGCAGTTAGGTGATTGTTCCAATATTAAAAATACTTCAATAAACTATTAGTAATAGTTTATTGTTTGAGTGGTAGATTATTATATCTGAAATTTAGGAGTATTCATTATGAAACCTGTAGGAGTAATGCCTATCCCAAAAGATGCACAAGAAAGAAGATCTATTGCTCCAGTAATCTGTTACCCTACTGATACTTTACCTAAACACGATGCAGCCTTTTATAAATTAGCGCAAAAGGGAATGGCCTTAATTAATAGTGTAATAGTCTTACCACGAGATGGTAACACGGTTGAGGTTACCGCTGGCCATATATTTAGAATTGTCTCAATGGAAGGCTCACAAGTAGGTGATTTAAATCTTTGGAATGCAAATGATTTAAATGAGAAATTTTATTCGGGTAAAACTCGAGCATTACATGGTACCCACGTTGGAGTAGGAGATAAATTATGGTCCTCGTTTCCGGCAATGCGCCCAATGGCTACTATTATAGCTGATACATTAGATTGGTACGGTTTTGATGAGGATGGCGCTTCAGTCCATGACGTAATTGGAACTCGATGTGATCCCTACACCAATAATATATTGTCAGGTGGCCAGTATCATTTATGTTGTCACTCAAACCTAACAAGAGCATTAGCGGCCTCACAAGGCTTATCATTGGAGCAAGCTGAACCATTAGTGCATGATGTATTAAATATTTTTATGTGTACTGGGTTTACAAAAAAGACGCATCAATACTTCATGAAAGAAAGTCCTGTTCGACCTGGTGACTATATTGATTTTTTTGCCGAAATTGATTTACTTGTCGGATTATCTGCATGTCCAGGTGGAAACTGTGGGTCTAAACATTCTAGTAATGTGGCAAATTGTTATCCATTAGGAATAGAGGTTTATAAGCCAATGACTGATTTAAAAAAGTGGAAACACTCGAAGGTTAATAGTTATGATGGAACGCACGGGCAAAAAAAATAGTTTAAATATTTTGCATTTAGCCATTGTATACTCGGATGAGGCTTGAAGCTTTGATTTAATAACCGTATGAAATGAGTATGTCTAAAGCAGTTCTTATTTTTTTAATCTTTATCCTTTTATTAGGTATCTTTGGTAAATTACGTTTACCAAAGATACCTATGATCAAGCGGAAAAACTCTATGGAACAAGCTATAAAATGTAAAAGCTGTGGAAATTTTTTGTTTAAAAATGTTGATTGTAATTGCAATAAAAAAAAGAAGCCAAAAGATAAATGACTGACTGGTTTTTGGTTTTTGCTGGATTAGCAATGTTACTAATTGGTGGCGACAAGTTGGTCAGTGGTTCTATTGTATTGGCTGAAAAGCTATCAATTTCAAGATTAGTAGTCAGCCTAACCGTAGTAGCTTTTGGAACATCAGCGCCTGAGCTACTAATTGCAGTGCAATCAGCTATGGAAGGTGTGCCAGAAATAGCATTAGGAAATGTAATTGGTTCTAATATAGCAAATATTCTCTTGGTCTTAGGCATACCAGCAATATTAACAGGTTTATGCTGTACTGACAAAGGATCTAAATTAAACTTTTTATATCTAATTTGTGCCACATTGTTTTTTATAATGATCGCTTATACTCAACCGTTGTATATTTGGCAGGGCATTCTATTACTTTTTGCCTTAAGTATAATTTTATTCATGAATTATTTTTCAATAAAAAATAATAAAACTGAAATAGATAAAGATACCATTGAGAAAAAAATTGAAACATGGAGAATGATATTTTTTTTAATAATTGGATTAGTTTTTTTACCACTTGGTGCAAAATTTCTTGTGGGAGGTGCTGTTAATATTTCAAGGTTTTTTGGAATTTCGGAAGCAATTATTGGTCTAACGTTGATTGCATTGGGAACGAGTTTACCTGAATTAGCTACAACAGTTATGGCAGGATATCGTAAAGAAGGTGATGTAGCTTTTGGTAATATATTAGGCTCTAATATTTTTAATTTATTAGCTATTGTTGGGATTGCATGTTTATTTGGCCCCCTTCCAATCGATCCTGAATTTTTTCAGTTAGATCTATGGGTTATGTTGGCGGCTACTCTTATGTTAGGCTTTTTTGTTTTAATTCGCTTAAAAATGAATAGAGTATGGGGAATATTTTTTGTTCTATACTACATTGTTTATATAATATTTTTACTGAATAAATAAGATTAAATTTTGATATCTATCTAAAGTTGTCCACGGTTGAATAATTATATACTATTTCCTATATAAAGTGTAATGTTTTCAATGGCTTGATGTATTTATTATATTTAATTGTTTGATATCAACAGCTTGACTTTTGCTTAAAAATTATGCAAATCATGGAAGTTGTCATAATTAAACAATTTTTTTTGCTTAGAGCTGAGTTATCCTCAGAGTTATCAACAGTTTCTGTGGATATAAAATTTTAACTTTTTGCAAGTAGTGAGTGCAGGAGGCTAGCGAATCTGGCAAACATATGAAATGCTAGAAAATACTCATATAATTAATACTAAAGTTGATAAAGGTCATGAGGTAATTAAATCATACCTAAAGACTTTGGATGGTAGTCCCGGAGTTTACCGTATGCTGGATGCAAACGGAGCAGTATTATATGTTGGCAAAGCTCGCAACCTTAAGAAGCGAGTTTCTAATTACGCAAAGCCAAGTGGTCATTCTGCTCGTATTGGTAGAATGATTTCAAACACTAACAGTATGATGTTTTTAACTACACAAACAGAATCAGAAGCGCTGTTATTAGAACAAAATCTTATTAAACAGTTGAAGCCTCGTTATAATGTTTTATTACGTGATGATAAAAGTTTTCCAAATATTATGATTTCAAGCTCTCATGAATTTCCTAAGATTGCAAAACACCGTGGTCGAAAGGCAAAAGGAGCTGAATATTTTGGCCCCTTTGCATCAGTAGGATCAGTAAATCGTACGCTTCATCAACTACAGCGAATTTTTTTACTTCGTAATTGTACAGATAGTGATTTCGCAACGCGTACTAGACCTTGTCTACAATACCAAATAGCGCGTTGTTCAGGGCCCTGTGTTGGTAAAATAAATACAAAAGATTATAATCAATTAGTTAACGATGCACGAAAATTTCTTCAGGGTAAAAGTACAAAGATTCAAGAAAGCATGGCATTAGAAATGTCCAATGCAAGTAACTCATTAGAATTTGAACGTGCTGCTAGTTTAAGAGATAGAATACGAGCACTAACAAATGTACAATCCAGTCAAGGCATCAACCCTAAAACTGTAAATGAAGCTGATGTTGTTGCTTTACACATGGATGGTGATCAGGCTTGTGTGCAAGTTTTTTTTATTCGTGCAAATCAAAACTGGGGTAACCGAGCATTTTATCCACGTAATACATCTGGAGCAGACGCTGATGAAGTGATGGAAAGTTTTATTGCACAATTCTACGATAATAAAACTCCCCCCAAATTAGTATTAATATCTAGTGTAGTCGCTAATATTGATTTGCTCACTGATGTTTTATCATCAAAACGTGGTAGCAAAGTTGAGATTATTGAACCTAAACGTGGGGAGCGGGCAGATTTAATTTTAAATGCGCTTCGTAACGCTAAAGAAAGTTTAGCGCGTAAAATGAGTGAAAGTGCTACCCAAGAAAAATTACTTAAAGGTGTTGCTGAAATATTTAAATTAAAAGATATGCCAAAGCGTGTGGAGGTCTATGATAACAGCCACATACAAGGAGCGTTTGCTGTTGGTGCTATGATTGCATCAGGCCCTGACGGCTATATAAAGTCGGGATATCGTAAATTTAATATTAAATATGAGAATACTGTTGCTGGTGATGATTTTGGAATGATGAAAGAAGTATTAGAGCGCCGCTTTAAAGCTTTGATTAAGGAAGATCCAAATAGAAAAAGTGAAAACTGGCCAGATTTATTATTGATTGATGGCGGCGCGGGACAAGTCAGTGCTGTTTCAGAAATTTTAAGTAAATTAGGTGTTAAAGACGTTCCATTTGTGGGTGTTGCTAAAGGCGTTGATCGTGACCAGGGTAAAGAAGAGTTCTACCGTATAGGCAAACCTGTGTTTGCTTTGCAGAGAAACGATCCTGTGCTATATTTCATCCAACGTCTAAGAGATGAAGCTCATCGTTTTGCAATTACTACGCATCGAGCAAAAAGATCAAAAGCCATAGGTATAACTACTCTAGATGAAGTTCCAGGTGTGGGGGCTATGCGTAAAAAGGCTATTCTTTCTCACTTTGGGTCGGCCAAGGCCGCGTCGCGGGCGTCATTGAAGGATTTAAAGGCTGTAGACGGTCTTTCAGATACTTTGGCACAGGTTATCTATGACTTCTTCCATGACAAAGGTTAACGATTGATTTAAACCTTATTTAAAAAATAGCAGGAGAACACTGTGAAGTGGAATATTCCAAATATACTAACAATTTCTCGCATGATAGCTGCACCGGCTGTAGTGATGGTTTTTCTATGTGTTGCACGACCTTTTGCAGACTGGCTAGCTTTAATCATTTTTATAGGGGCTTCTGCTACTGATTGGGTGGATGGCTATTTGGCGCGTAAGTGGAACCAGCAAAGTGCATTTGGAACTATGTTAGACCCAATTGCTGATAAAGCGATGGTAATTTTAGCGATTGTTGCAATTGTTGGCCTGTATGGATTGACCCCCTTAATAACTATCCCTGCTATATTAATTTTAGTACGAGAAATATTTGTATCTGGTTTAAGGGAGTTTTTAAGTGAAAATGCTAGTAAATTAGCTGTCACAAAAATTGCTAAATGGAAAACAACAGTACAAATGATTGCAATTTCAGTTTTATTTATACATGGAATTTTCGATCATAATTTTGGTGTACTTACTCAAGGCATGGATGAAGCGCTTTTAATGCAAATCACTAATGGTTTTAATGTGAACTTATCTAACTTGAATTTGAGTTATTTTAGCGTTTACTATTCATATTGGGTTGGTGTCTTATTATTATGGGTAGCAATGATTTTAACAATTCTTACTGGTGTAGATTATCTTCGCAAAGCATCGCCATATCTTACTGGTAGTAAAAAATGACTTTAAAAATTCTTTACTTTGCATGGTTACGTGAACGTATTGGTGAACCGTCTGAGCAGGTGGAAACAAATGCTTCAACAGTTTCAGATTTGATTGCTGAACTGAGGTTGCGAGATGAACGTTATGATTTTGCATTTTCTGATTTGTCATCTGTACGTGTAGCTATAAATCAAACTTTATCTGACTTTGATGCAACCTTAGATGGTGCATCTGAGGTTGCGTTTTTTCCACCAATGACAGGAGGATAATATGGCTGTTATAGTTCAGGAAAAAGATTTTGATTTGGCGGCTGAATTAAAAAAGTTAGCTGGCTTTGAAGGTACTGCAGGTGCTGTGATTAGTTTTATAGGCCTCGTTAGAGGTGATGCATCATTATTGGCTTTGGAATTAGAGCATTATCCAGCTATGACGACTAAAGCTTTAGAGGAAATCGAACAAATGGCTCGTACAAAGTGGGGATTAGTTGACGTTCGCATAGTACATCGATTTGGGCGATTGCAGTTAGGTGAGCAGATTATGATGGTTGCAGTATCTGCTCCACATCGGCGCTCAGCTTTTGAAGCCATGGATTATATAATGGATTTCTTAAAATCGCGGGCACCATTTTGGAAGAAAGAGCATGGGATAAACAATAATATATGGGTCACTGCTAATCTTGATGATGAAGAAGCCTTAACTCGCTGGTAGTTATTTTTTGCGCGTTTCTTCTGCCTCTCTACGCGCGGCTCCTAAACCCTCCATAGCGGCTGCTAATTCTGCTTCAGTTTGAGAAATACGATTGCTTAATTCCCACTCTCGTTCCTTCAGTTGTGTTTCTGCGGTATCTTTTGCTTTTTCCATTTCATATAGGCGATTTGTTAGGTCATCAATTTCAGCCATGTCAGATGAGTTAATTTTATTAAAGCCACTGTAGCCCCAACGAAGGACCCAGCCTAAAATAAAGCTAAGAAAAAAAGCTAGCGCAAGTACGCCAATTAGTTCGTCACTGTTCATTGTTATAGCTTCCTTTGCAATCACTCAAATTAAAAGTCTACGAAGCCTGATCTCCAGGCTTTGTTTCAATTGTTTCTATCAGTTTGAATTCTATTCGGCGATTTGTTTCTCGCCCTTCTTCAGTGTTATTATCTGCAATTGGGTTAATGGATCCATATCCTTTGGCTATTATCCCTGAAGTAAGGATACGCTGATTTAACAATTCAAATAATACAGCTTCAGCACGTGATTGGCTTAGATTTTTGTTAAGCTCTTCTGAACCAGAGCTATCAGTATGACCTTGGATTTCAAATTTAGCCTTTGGACATGTTCGCAATATATTAGCTATTGATGATATTGCTAACTCACTACTTTCTTTAATTACTACTTCACCTGAATCAAATTGAATATTTGAATTAGATAAAACTACATTAATTTCTTTGCCGCAGATTTTAGGTAAATCTATCTGTAATTGGGGTGCGAACTTTTTATTATAGCTAGCTTTAATCTTAAAAATTTCTTTTGAACCTACCCGTATTGATAGAATTCGTGAGATCTCACCTGCTGCAGCGTCATTGCCAGAAACGCCACGTATTTCAATTTCATTTGGTTTTACAATAAGGACGCCATGATTTAATTGAGCTAAAGCTTCTAGGCCTCCAAGCACTCGAATTGGCCAACCATTTGGCAATTTATTATCTAAGCGAGTTTGAATATATACAGCATCATTACCGAATAATGATTTGGCAAAAGCCTCAATGGCTTCTTTTGCTATATTTGATGGTAGAAGGCCACGCAGCTGGACTGAGCCTTCAGGGCTTATTGTGGCTGTAAAGTCAGGAATTATAGCTTCGCCAGTTTGTCCGTCTATTGTGGGTTTAGGCGGTAAAAATGCAGAAAGAGAAAATAAACCTGGTAAACTGTTTTCCAGTCCGCCAATCACATTATCAAATACTTTCTGGGAAGTTTTTTGTGATGCGATTAATGAAATATCAGAATCTGTAAATGTTAATGATCCTCCACCTAATTTAGCAACCGCGGAAATAGACATTTCAACTGCTTTTGCCCAATCAGGTGTTGGAACTCCAAGGCCAATGTTACATGAAGCGTGTCGGACCATGCCGGCTTCTTTGGCTGCCGTAATAATCTTAGATTTTGTATTTTCCGTATCTGCTGAACATCCGTCTAAGCTTGCTAAGCCATCTTCCAAACTAAAACGAACGGTGAAAGGAGAAATAACAGGACGTGGTGCTGTTATATTCATTTCCAGCCGAACACCCACTGGTTGGTTTTTTTGCAGTTCTCGTTCAAATTGTGCGCGCTCCTTTTGAGATTCTGTTATGGCAGAAACTATAACTGAGTTTTCACTTATGCTAATTTTTGAACGCGGTAAGCGAGATAAGCTATCTAAACCAAATGCAAGTGTTTTTTTCCAGGATGTAGGCATAGGATAGTCAACTTCTTCCAACATATCAGTAATTTTGATTTCTTTTGAGATGCCTGATATAGAGTTCAAAATATTGGTTCGGCCTGATTTCTTTGGAATTAATCCAATTAAAGAAATACGATCTTCATTTCGCAATGCTTCTAAAGAAAACTTTGGTGGTTTGATGTTTTCTGCATCTAGAATGGTAATTTCGTCTCGGATGCGAGTGGGCTCAACAAACTTACCTAATGACTTTAATAATTTAAATCGGGCTGCTTCATTTGGTGCAAGGCCAGTTAGATGTAAACGTAAACCGTTAGCTCGAATGCTGCCCCATTCTTCACCGGATAGAAACACTGCATGGCGAAGCTTTTTTTCAGTACTTTCTTGGAATGTATTAACAGCTTGTATGGCACTAAAATAGGATCCAGCAGCAGCCAAAATAAAACAAATCAATCCAAATAAAAGTGCTGTGCGATGCATGTGGGTGCCCAATTAGATTATGTTTAAAGGTTTTACTCTAAGTAAATTACTGGTTCAAGTTGGTTAAAGCTATAAATTGCAGAATGATAGCGCAACTAAACCCCGTAATTGGTAGAAGTCCAGCCTCACGATTTAAGCGAAACATGCGTAGGCAATTTTCCGCGTTATCAATGTCTAGTTTGACAAGTTGCCATGATAAGTGTGCTCCAAAAGCTAAAATACCCAAAATAGAAATTACCAAGGAAATTATGTTAATTTCATGATTGATTGTACTAAAAAGTGCACTTGCCATTAATAAAACTGAAGAAATCAAAAAATAACATAACCATTTTTTTGTATTTTTGTGGAATAGGCGAGCTGTAGATCTTACACCAATTATTGCATCATCTTCTTTATCTTGATGTGCGTATATTGTATCATAAAATAGGGTCCATGCGATACCAGCCAAATATAATAAGATTGGTGATAAAGCTAAAGATCCAGTGTGAACAACCCAACCCATTAAAGCGCCCCAATTAAAAGCGATGCCTAAAAATATTTGAGGCCACCAAGTAAAGCGTTTTGCAAAAGGGTAAATTGCAACTGGAATTAAAGCTACTAATCCAAGCGTGATAGCTAGTGAATTAAATGTAAATAATATTAAAGCTGCCGCTAAAAGTTGAAATAGCATCCAAAGAAATGCTTTTTTCGATGAGATTTGACCAGAAGGAATTGGACGTGACTTAGTCCGAGTAACTTTTGCATCGATCTTTTGATCTGTAATGTCATTCCATGTGCAACCTGCCCCACGCATTAAAAAAGCGCCAACAGCCATTAATATGGCATAGCGGACATCATTGCTGTTAAAGTCACCTTTTGATAATATTGCTAAACTTAGGGACCATATACACGGTATTAATAGTAGCCACGTGCCTGCTGGGCGGTCAGCACGTGATAGGCGTAAATATGGCCGTGAAAATATAGGTGCAAACCTATCCACCCAATTTTTATTAGCAGCATCTGCTACGCAGCCTATTTGATCTGGTGTTTGTCTTTTTTCAGACATATTGTTGCCTTATGAATATACGCGCTAAAATTAGACTCTTTGTAGACGCTCCCTTGGGTGCAGGGCAATCAATATTACTTGATCGTGATCAAGCAAATTATTTGTTTAATGTAATGAGACTAAATGTTGGTGCATTTGTGTCTTTATTCAATAGTAAGGATGGTGAATGGCAAGCAGAGGTATTTGAAGCAACCAAGCGTAAAGGTATTTTGGTTGTGAAAACACAGTCAATGAAGCAACTAAACCCACCAGATTTATGGTTATTATTTGCTCCAATTAAAAAAGCTCGCACAGACTTTATTGTAGAAAAAGCAACTGAAATGGGTGCGTCACGAATTTGCCCAATTAATACTGATTATACTAATTCTGATCGGACCCGGCAATCTCGATTACAAGCTCATGCCGTAGAAGCTGCTGAGCAATGTGGCGGAACTTTTGTACCTCCTGTTGATGAACTGTTAAAGCTTAGTTTTGTGCTGGATAACTGGCCAACAGATCGATTATTACTATTTTGTGACGAAAATCTGGTAGGTAAAACTGTTATTGATTTAAGTAATTTAAAAAATGATAAATGGGCTATTCTAATTGGTCCTGAAGGTGGTTTTAGTGATTTTGAAGTTGAACGACTGAGGTCATTAAGTTTTGTAAGTTCAATAAGTCTTGGCCCTCGCATTCTTCGAGCTGACACAGCTGTGGTAGCGGCTTTGGCCGTTTGGCAAAATGATTTAGGAGACTGGAAATGAATATTGTAAGGCCATCTGTTATTAAGTTTTTTTCACATTGGTCTGAAGCGATTATAATATTAGTTGGTGCTGTTCTGTTTGGTTATTTAACTGCACAAGCTATGGGTTTAATCCTTCCGTTGGTTTACGGTCTTATTACTATTACACTTTTGATATTGTTTTTTGTTGCATTACGGCGAGCAAGCGCATCGGTTGATGCAAATGAAAGGTCAGGTTTTGTTCAGGTTGATGAGCGTCAAATTACATATTTTAATCTAGGACAGAGCTGGTCTATCTCATTGAATGACTTGACCTCTGTTGTAATTGAAACAAATAGTGGACGTATTTTTTGGATTATTCGTGATCTATTTGGATCTGTTATACGCATTCCAAACACGGCTACAGGAAATGAAAATTTATTTGACGCGGTATCTTCATTAAATGGAGCATCGTTTGAACAAATATCTACTGCAATGGGATTCAATGGACCTGCCACCTTCACGATATGGCGAAAGATTTGAAATAAACAGCTTGTTTCCTTGCGCAGCACTGTAGCTTTTGGTTATGTCCATTTAAATTTAAAAAAGGAACATGCCCATGTCTATTCCCCAAAGTGGTGGTGGTCTGATTGAAAATGTACACCAGTTAGCTGAATATTTAGAACTTGGATGTAAGCCAAAAATAGATTGGCGTATTGGCACTGAGCATGAAAAGTTTGGTTACTGTAAGAATACATTAAAACCTTTGCCCTATGAGGGGAAAGTTTCAATTAAAGCCATGCTTGAGGGCCTTCGTGATACTTTTGATTGGTCACCTGTCATGGAGCAGGGAAACATTATTGGATTGGAAAAAAATGGCGCAAATGTATCATTAGAGCCTGGTGGTCAATTAGAACTTTCTGGAGCACCACTTGAAACAGTCCATGAAACTTGTGATGAAGTAAATGTGCATTTGTTTGAAGTTAAGAAGGTTGCAGATGTCATAGGTGCAGGCTTTATTGGGTTGGGCGCGGCACCCCTTTGGGCGCATGAAGAGATGGATATGATGCCTAAGGGAAGGTATCGCCTAATGACAGATTACATGGGTAGAGTGGGAACTCATGGAAAGCAAATGATGTATAGGACCTGTACAGTTCAGGTAAATTTAGATTTTGGATCAGAATCCGATATGGTTAAAAAAATGCGGGTTGCGCTAGCTTTACAACCTGTTGCCACAGCTCTTTTTGCGAATTCTCCTTTTTTTGAAGGTAAAATAAATGATCATAAATCTTGGAGATCACGAATTTGGCGGGATTTAGATGCTGATCGCACAGGCACATTACCGTTTTTCTTTGAAGATGGTATGGGGTTCCAACGTTATGTTGATTATGCTTTAGATGTCCCAATGTATTTTGTTTATAGAAATGGAAAATATATTGATGCGCTCGGGCAATCGTTCCGAGATTTTTTAGATGGAAAATTGCCAGCATTACCGGGTGAAATGCCAACGATGTCTGATTGGGCAGATCATCTCACTACATGTTTCCCTGAAGCTCGCATTAAGCAGTTTATGGAAATGCGTGGCGCAGATGGTGGCCCTTGGCGGCGCATCTGTGCATTACCTGCTTTTTGGGTGGGCTTGATGTACGATACATCAACATTAGATGCGGCATGGGATTTATGTAAGAATTGGAATCTAGAAATACGTGAAGAAATGCGCATAAAAGCATCGGTTGATGGTTTACAAGCTACTATTGGTGATATCAAAATGATTGATTTGGTATCAGAGGTTTTAAAACTATCCCAAGCGGGTTTGACGGAGCGTGCTCGTTCGGGTGCTGGTGGTATAATTCCTAATGAAGCTCACTTTTTAAATGCACTGCAGGAAAGTGTTGATACTGGCATGACACCTGCAGATGAACTCTTAGAAAAATATCATGGTGAATGGGATGGCGATATTAAACAAATTTATTCTGATTTTAGTTACTAATATTAAAAATCTAAAAACTCTAAAATAGATTATTTGTTAATTTTGGTTTCTGTACCTGCAATGATGCGTGAAATATTATTTCTATGACGTAACCAAATGAATATGGTCAGAGTAGTAATAACGAATACTGCGTCTGGCTTGTCTAGAAGCCAAATCCAAAAAATTGATGCTGCACTAGATATTAAAGCGGACAAGGATGAAATGCGACTTATAAATGCTGTTGAGAGCCAAGTTAAACATGTAAGTATACCTGCGGGCCAATACAATGCTAACAAAATTCCAATAAAAGTTGCTACACCTTTACCACCTTTAAATTTTAACCAAACAGGGAAACAATGCCCCAAAAAAGAAGCTAAACCTGCTATTTGAGCGGCAGCTTCACCATAAAATAGACTTGCTGTTAATACTGCTAAGGTACCTTTACCTAAATCAAATACTAAAGTTAAAATTGCAGCTAATTTATTGCCTGTGCGTAAGACATTTGTTGCCCCTATATTTCCAGATCCAATATCTCGTAAATTGCCAAGACCCAATAGCTTTGCAAGTATTAAACCAAAAGGTACAGAGCCAATTAAATAAGAAGTGATAGCTACTAATAAAATATTTAAAACGCTTAGTTCAAAAGCTGGTATCATTGGCGATAAACCTCTTTTCCTGCAATAAAGGTACGTATTACTTTACCTTGCATTGTTCGCCCATCATATGGCGTATTTTTTGATTTAGAAAGAAGTTTGGAGCGATCTAAAATAAATGGTTTGTCTGGGTCAAATAGTACAAGATCTGCTGGGGCACCAATTTCTATTCGGCCAACATCTAAGCCTAACAATTTAGCGGGGTTAAGGGATAGTGCACGCCATAGTGTTGGCAAGTCCATATATTCACCGTGAACTAGTTGCATTGCTGCAGGTAATAAAGTTTCTAACCCTACAGCGCCTGATGCTGCTGCCTCAAATGGCAATCTCTTGCTTTCTTCATCTTGCGGGGTATGCATTGAACTTATAATGTCTATTAGTCCAGATGCGACAGCATCAATTAATGCGATTCTGTCATCTTCATTACGAAGTGGTGGTTTAATTTTAAAAAATGTTGGATAGCCTTCTATGTCTTGTTCGTTAAGCGTTAAATGATGAATTGAAGTGCCTGCACTAACAGACAAGCCCTTATCTTTAGCGCGGGCCAAAGTATTTAAGCCTGCGGAACAGGAGAGCTGATCAAAGTGTACTCTTGCGCCTGTCATTTCAACAAGTGCTAAGTCACGCTGAAGCTGCATAAGTTCCGCAAATGGGGATACTGCAGGCAGGCCTAGTTTTGTTGCTAACGCGCCACTTGTTGCGCAAGCATCATTAGAAAGCATGGGCTCTTGGGGGTGAGTGATGATTAAGGCATCCAAACCTTTGGCATATGTAAGGCATCTTGTGAAAACTTTGTTGTCCGTGACCACTTGATCACAATCTGTGAAGGCAACTGCTCCAGCATCTTTTAAAAAACCTATTTCAGCCATCTCTGTCCCATTTCGCCCTTTGGTTAAGGCTGCCATAGGTAATACATTTACAATACTATCGCTTACCGCACGACGAAATACGAATTCTAAAATTTCAGGACTATCTACTGTAGGTTCAGTGTCAGGGCGAATAACCATAGTAGTTACCCCCCCACAAGCAGCTGCAGCACCTGCAGATCTAAAGCTTTCTTTATGGCGTTCGCCAGGTTCGCCTATTTTTACACCAATATCTATGATCCCTGGGGCAAGACATTTGCCATCACAGTCTATGGTTGTTTCAATCTTAAAATTAAAACTCTGATTATCTGCATAGATTTCACTTATTTTACCATTTTCTATTAAAATAGAACCTAGAGTATCTGTACCTGCTTCTGGATTAATAATTCTGGCATTAGTCAACAGAGACTTCACGGGGTTCTCCCTTGTAAAGCCAGGCGAATTTCAGATGCATTTTGTACACCCAATAATGTCATACCAACACCCCATCCTCCTATCAACCGTATGGTCGAGCCAAAACCAACAATTTTACGTGCGGATGAAATCAGCATAGGCCTACCTCTTTTAACATATATGGCTCTGTTAGTTATTACCCAACGTTGATTGCGATACATTCCAAATGTTATAGCGGCGCCTATAAAAGATAGAATAACTATGAAGCCAATACCTTCTGGCTTAATGGGCTGATTTAATGCATTGGTTATGACTACTATTACAAAGAATGCTATTGCACTAAATGTAACATTCTTGCGAATCCATGTCGAACTATCAAAAGAACCTTCAAACTTGATAATTTCGTCATCTAATAAAATTGGAGGCCAATCTCGAGATGGCTGCATGATTGTCACCTCTTCGATGAATTTATCGGCTTGGTCTTTATAGTTGCTCATGACAGATCCCTTTAAGAAAAGCAGGAAAGTATTTACTGCTCAGATGTTTGCTAATTTTGTGCGATGTGTTCGTAGTCCTTGTGCAAGTAAGTCCATTGAAGCCATGCGAACGGCTACGCCCATTTCAACCTGCTCTTGTATTACTGACCGATTGATATCATCAGCTATATCACCATCAATTTCAACGCCGCGGTTCATTGGGCCAGGATGCATGACAATTGCGTCTTTCTTTGCTTTTGCTAGCTTTTCAGCGGTTAAACCCCACCGGTAATAATATTCTCTTTTTGACGGAATAAATGCACCATCCATTCGTTCGTTTTGAAGGCGTAACATCATCACAACATCGACGTCTTTTAAGCCTTCGTTCATATCTTCATAAACTTCAACACCGAATTTATTAATACCACTGGGCATTAAAGTTTGAGGTCCAATTAGACGAATGCGGTTTTCCATTTTGTTTAAAAGAAATATGTTTGATCTTGCCACGCGGCTGTGGGCAATATCACCACAAATGGCAACATTCAATCGATGTAAACGACCCTTTGCTCGGCGAATTGTCAAAGCATCTAATAAAGCTTGTGTGGGGTGTTCATGACGGCCATCACCTGCATTTAGAACAGCACAATTCACCTTTTCTGCTAGCAAGTTGACTGCACCAGATTGTGGATGGCGCACAACGAGAAGATCTGGGTTCATTGCGTTTAATGTCATGGCTGTATCAATTAATGTTTCCCCTTTTTTTATTGAGGATGCCCCTACTGCAAGACTCATTACATCAGCACCTAATCGTTTTCCAGCCAATTCAAAGGAGGCTAAAGTTCTGGTTGAATTTTCAAAAAACATATTAATTTGTGTCATGCCTGATAGGGCTCCACCTTGCTTTTGCTCTTTGCGGTTTAATTGCACATAAGTTTCAGCTAAATCAAGAATAGTGATGATGTCAGTAGGTGATAGATATTCAATACCTAACAAATGCTTGGGTGAAAATGCCATATGCTTTGATCCCTTGCTGATTTTTGGTGTTATATCAGTGGAAAATTTTCAAGCAAGAGGTTTACGAATGTTGTCCAGCCTAATATCATGTTTGAAAGGAGTTTCTAATGAGCCATGCATATGATTATTACGCGACAAAATCTGCGCTTGAATGGCAACTGGAAATCGGGGTTGATGAGGCAATTTGTGATATCCCTATTAATCGTTATGAAGAGCAAGCAATCAAACCAAAATTGAAAATTACCGCTACTTCTAATATTACTTCAGTTAAAACGGTCCCTAATATTTTTCCAGTAAAAGAGGCTGCCAAAGATTTGGCTGGAATTCTAGCCGCAAAATGTAACAACCTCTCGGAACTTCGTGATGCTATGGGTCTATTCGATTTGTGTGCGTTGAAAAAAGGTGCCCACAATTTAGTATTTTCTGATGGACCTGATAAAGCTTGTGTAATGGTGATTGCAGAAGCTCCAACGCGAGAAGAAGATATAGAGGGAAAGCCGTTTGTTGGCACAGAGGGAATATTAATAGATAAAATGTTTCAGGCTATTGGACTTTCTAGAAACACAATCAAACGCGATGAAGCAATCCACATTGCTAAAGTAATGCCTTGGCGGCCGCCTCAAAGCCGTGATCCTAATGCAGAAGAAATTGCAATGATGTTACCTTTTCTTAAACGGCATGTAGAATTAGTTAATCCAGATTTTGTGGTATTAATGGGTAATGTTGCATGCTCTGCTGTATTAAATAAAGTAGGAATAAATCGCTTTCGGGGACAATGGGCGGATGGTTTTGGAAAGCCAGCCTTACCAATGTTACATCCCCGTGCATTAATCCGAGAGCCAATACGAAAGCGAGATGCTTGGGATGATTTATTAACTTTAAAATCACGGATATTATCATGACTGAAATTGAATTTATACCAGTACGTATTGCTGTCCTAACTGTTTCAGATACTCGTACATCGAAAAATGACCAATCTGGAGACGTGCTAACAGAACGTATTTTAAACTCTGGACATATATTAATGGATCGTGAAATTATAATAGATGATCGAGTTCTAATATCTAGTAAATTAATAGAATGGTGTAAACGTATCGACATCGATGTGGTGATTTCAACAGGTGGCACTGGTCTAACTGGTCGTGATGTATCCGTTGAAGCGCATCGAGATATCTATGAAAAAGAGATCGATGCATTCAGCACCATGTTTACGATCATATCTATGAAAAAAATTAATACGTCAGCGGTACAATCGAGAGCTTGTGCTGGAGTTGCGTTGGGCACATATCTGTTTGCTTTTCCTGGAAGTCCTGGAGCATGCAAAGATGGGTGGGATGAAATCTTAAAATATCAATTAGATTACAGGCATAAACCATGTAATTTTGTAGAAATAATGCCTCGCCTCGATGAGATGCAAAGGCGTAAATAATACATTAAAGAAATATTTTATTTTTGGATTTTATTTGAAGACATAAAGTAGATAAATTTGCTATTTAGAGATGTAATGCTAAATCCTATTCGACGTATTGCAGTAACACTTTTATGGCACAAGAAAGAAATTAAAATGCGTTTTTTTAACCGTAGCCTTTTGGGTTTATTCTTGACCGTGTTAACTGCAGGATTACTAATGTCTGCAGTTTATATATTTAAGAATGCTCAAAATGAGCGAGATGCACGTAACAATAGATCTCGTGGAGAACGTGAACGTAGTTTCACTGTTTTTGTTTTGCCAATTGAAGTTTCAGCAATTAAGCCAGAACTAATCGCATTTGGGGAAATAATTTCTGGACGTACCCTGGAATTGCGTACCTCTTCAGGTGGTGCACTAGTGCAGATGTCAGAAAACTTTCGTAAAGGTGGTACTGTTTCAAAGGGTGAATTATTATTTGCAACTGATCCATCTAGCTTAAGTGCCGATGTTCAGTTGGCTAATGCTACAGTCAGTGAAGCTAAGGCGGAATTATTAGAGTCGCGTGATGCATTAATTTTATCAAATGATGAATTGAGAGCTTCAGAGCTTCAATTTGCATTACGCATTCAGGCAGCTAAACGGCAGAAGTCACTACTTGATAGAGGTGTAGGAACTGAATCTGCTTTAGAAGCAGCAGAGATGTCAGCGTCAAGTGCTGAAATATCATCATTAGGTAAACGACAAGCTGTAGCAAATTCTATAGCGCGAATTAACCAAGCAAAAAGTGGGCTTGTAAGGAGCAAAATTAATTTAGTGGAAGCACAGCGAAAGTTAAGTGATATATCTGTTACTGCAACATTTAATGGAGTACTTAATAATGTAACAGGCGTTTTGGGTGGTTTGGTAAATGCTAATGAGCGTTTAGGCGAATTAATTGATCCAAATGCACTAGAGGTTTCTTTTAGGATTTCGTCAGAACAATTTGTAAATTTAGAAAGTGCTGTGGGTGGAATTAAAGCGGCGTCAGTGAGTATTTATTTCACAGGGCTTAATACTGTAATTCCTGCTGTTATTGAACGATCAAGTGCTGCTGTTGGTGAAGGCATGACTGGACGTGAGATTTTTGCTCGTCTTGTTGGTAAAAATGCAGCTGCTGTAAGAGTTGGTGATTTTGTAACAGTAAAATTAAAAGAACCAGAATTGCAGAATGTAAGTTTAATACCTTCAACAGCGGCTACTTCAAAAGGTGAAGTTTTGGTTGTTGGAGATGAGAATAGATTACGTGCAGTAAATGTTAAAGTATTACGAAAACAAGGTAACAATATTATTATCCAGTCTGATAAACTAACTGGATTAAATATTGTTAAACAACGTACCCCTCAACTTGGTGAAGGTATACTTATTGAGCCAAAATTTGAAGGTGCAATAGAAATACCAATTGCACCTCAAGGTATTGTCCTTACTGCTGAGCAGCAAGAAAAAATGCTTGCTCACATCCAAAAAGGAAGAATGCCTGATGGTGTAAAAAAACGAATAATAGATAAAATTACTTCAGGAACCATGCCAAAAAGTATGTATGACCGCATCACTAAAAGTATGGGGCCATAAGTTATGAGTTTACTACCTTCATCTGCAAATGGAATACTTAGTTACTTTACCAGGCATGGTACTGCTGCCAACCTCATCTTAATAGTCATGCTGGTATTAGGCGTAGCTGCCTCTACGCAGATAAGATCACAATTTTTCCCAGATGTAGTTATTGATAATGTAACTGTATCTATGCGCTGGGATGGTGCTGGTCCAGAAGATGTAGATGATGGAATTGTGGCACTTCTTGAGCCAGCATTATTATCTGTTGAAGGAATTGAGAGTACTGCATCAACAGCAAGTGAGGGACGTGCTGTGATACGCTTAAACTTTCAATCTGGATGGGACATGGCACGAGCTGCTGATGATGTTAAGGTTGCAGTAGATGCAGTAATTGGGCTGCCCTCTGGTGCTGATGCGCCCAATGTGAGAAGGGGTGCTTGGCGTGATCGTGTTACTGATGTAATTATATCTGGTCCAGTCTCTGCTGATCAACTATCTCGATTTGCGGATGAATTAACTGCACGATTGTTTGCTAAAGGAGTAACACGTGTAACAGTACGTGGGGTATCAGCGCCGGAGATTTCAGTTGATGTTAGCGAAGCAAGTCTTATCCAAAATAAAGTGTCTTTATTGGATATCGCCAATGCAATAAATCAGGAATCAGAAGCTGATCCGGCGGGTAATGTCGCTGGAGGAACAGCACGGGTTCGAACAGGTATAGCAAAAAGAAGCGCTGATGAAATTGAAAATATCATCATTAGATCAAAGGCAGATGGATCAAAATTACTAGTTGGTGATGTTGCTAATATTTTAGTTTCTGGCACAGATGCAAAGCGTTCATATTATGTTGCTGATAATCCTGCAGTATCTGTTCGAGTTGACCGATCAGATCAAGGTGATGCAATTGGTATTCAAGCTATTGTTCAAAATGTTGCAGACGAAATGGAGATGTCACTCCCAAAAGATGTAAAGATTGATTTAATCCGAACCCGTGCACAGGCAATACAAGATCGATTAAGTATATTGATACAGAATGGGTTAATGGGTTTAGGATTAGTTGTTGGATTGCTATTTTTGTTTTTATCCGCACGAACTGCTTTTTGGGTTGCAGCAGGCATTCCTGCAGCGATGTTTGCTGCAATCGCAATAATGTATGCAGCTGGCTTAACGTTAAATTTGATATCACTTTTTGGTCTAATAATTACTTTAGGAATTGTGGTAGATGATGCAATTGTTGTGGGTGAACACGCAGATTTTCGTGCAAGGACAATGGGCGAAAGTCCAGTTGAAGCTGCTGAAAATGCAGCAACTAGAATGGCTTCTCCTGTTTTCGCAGCTACAATTACAACAATATTAGCTTTCTGGGGGTTAACTTTAATAGGGGGCCGATTTGGAAGTTTATTATCAGACATTCCTTTTACCGTAATAGCAGTTTTAATAGCGTCTTTAGTTGAGTGCTTTCTTGTTTTACCAAATCATATGAGTCACTCATTAACCGTAAATGGAACTGTTAAGTGGTATGATATACCAAGCTATCATTTTAATCGCGGATTTAACTGGTTTAAAGAAAATGTCTTCCGTAAAATAATTAAATTTGTATTAATTTTTAGATATCCTGTATTTGCTGGTGCAGTTCTTCTTTTAATGTTGAATGTCGCATTGTTTACTTCTGGTCAGGTGAATTTCCGCTTTTTTAATGCACCGGAGCGTGGATCACTATCAGGCAATATAGCAATGTTAGATGGTGCAACTAGATCGGATACCAAGGCTATGGTTGAAGAGTTACAACGCGCTGTAAATGACACTGCAAAAATATTTGAAGAAAAATATGGTACTAGTCCAGTTACATTTTCAATGACTGAGGTTGGTGGAAATACTGGTCGTGGAATATCAGGCATTGCAAATAAAGATAATGATCTTAAAGGATCAGTTGCTATTGAGTTGATAGATGCAGATGCACGGCCATACTCATACTTTGCTTTTATCGGTGAGTTGCAAGATGCGATACAAAAACACCCATTACTAGAAACAATTAGTTTTCGTGGATGGGGCTTTGGGCCTGGGGGGGATAGTCTTGATGTACAGCTGATTGGTTCAGATAGTTATATTCTAAAAGCGGCAGCCGATAAATTAAAAATAGATATTTCTCAGAGATTTCCAGAAGTGACATCTGTTGAAGATGATTTGCCATATGGAAAAGAAGAATTAATTTTGGAGCTAACTCCACAAGGCCATGCACTTGGATTTACAATTGATGATATTGGTCGTGAATTGCGTAATAGATTAAATGGTATTGAAGCAGCAAGCTTTCCAATTGGAGCGCGAACATCTAAAGTAATTGTTGGGTTCCCTGAAGCAGAAATTTCAGCTGATTTTTTAGATCGAACTCGATTATTATCTAAAGTGGGTAGTTTTGTACCATTAGCAGATATTGTAACAGTAGATAGAACCATGGGTTTCTTGGAAATATTGCGTGAAAATGGATTAAGGCTTACTTCTGTTACGGGTGTTATTCCTGAAGATGATCCAAAGCGAGCAGAAGAAATTATTAATCTTTTGGAGAGTGATGTACTCCCAAACATTGCAAGAGATTTTGGCATAGAATTTAGATTGTCAGGACTTGCTGAACAAGAAAAAGAATTTTTTTCTGATGCAATTGTCGGTTATATGCTTTGTTTATTGGGTATATATCTTGCGTTAACTTGGATTTTTTCAAGTTGGATGCGTCCAATAATAGTTATGTCTGTTATCCCCTTTGGAGCAATTGGTATGATATTTGGGCACTGGGTAATGGAGGTTCCATTATCTATGTTTAGTATAGTTGGATTGATCGGAATGAGTGGAATCATAATTAATGACTCAATTGTTCTAGTGACAACAATTGATGAATATTCAGAAAGGCGTGGCCTAGTACCTGCTATAGTTGATGCTTGTTGTGATCGATTTAGGCCTGTTTTATTAACTACATTAACTACTGTACTAGGGTTAACACCATTATTGTTCGAGAAATCAGCCGCTGCGCAATTTTTAAAGCCAACTGTTATAACATTATCATTTGGTTTAGGTTTTGGTATGTTTTTGGTTCTCTTAATTGTCCCTACATTGGTAATTATGCAAAAAGATTTTGGTAGGCTATTTGTATCATTAAGGCGTGGCATTCTAGGGAGGCGTGTACCTTACAAAGCACAAACTGCTTTAATATCTGCTACTATTGGTGTTTTTGCTATTCTTGGCCTTACACTAGTGCCATTGGCACTTACTTTGAAATCTCCACCACTGGTTAACTATGTCATGGGCAGTGATGCACCTGCATTGATAGGGTCCATGATGACATTTTTAATTGGATTATGTGTAGTTATTGTGATGGCATATTTGGCTTTTTTCTTAATAGGGCGAAAGCGCGGTTAAGGACCACATCCGGTAAATGTGATAGCCTGATTGTTTGTTAAAACCGTAGTTTTTAAATTGCTACGATCAATGAAGGTTTTGTCTTTTGAATATAATGTACTTTGTATTATGAGGCTTTTCCCAGATACAATACTAGCTTCTTGGTTTATCCAGCTATTCATACCTGCTGGGTATTCCATGATACCAATAGATTTTCTGCTGAAACTGTCAGGGTGTGTAAGTTTAGCTGAAATCTTAAATCCACCATTAATTGGAGTGAAGTTGCAATTTATAATATTTATTGCTGATTTTGCACCTTCACTGGCCTGGCGTTTTAAAGCTGATATTATTTTTTTTTTACCAATTGAAGTTCTTGAAGGCAAATCAGCTTGAAGTGCTGAACGAACAGGCACACATACATCCTTGCATATGCCAAAATCTATTGTCCCGTTTATTCTCATGGGCTTATCTGGATCTATAGGATGTAATAAAATAGGCAATACAAGTTCATCTTTAAAGCCGATTGTTTGCCGCCCATAATCGTCAAAGACATAAGGAGCTGGCCACTTGGGTATGGCAGTACGAATGTTTGTAGATTTTTTCCAATCAAATTGAGGGGGAATTCCACCTCCACCTGCAACGCGCCAATAAGTTTTCCATCCTTTCTCCATTTTAATGTGAACCGCAGCCATATGGGTACCATCCGCTTGGCGCCAACCACGTATAACTTTAACTGAATTAAGCCCTGTTATAGGTGATTGGGCAAACGCACAGCTAGCTGTGATGCTAATTAAAAAAGTTAAAAAGATAATTACTTGTTTCATTTGTATGAAAATAGGCATTACTGCAGTAATTGAAAGTCACAATTGAGCGAGGTGTGAATTATTTAAACTAAAGCTATTGTCTTTTTAGGCTCTTAAGGACAAATTTAAATTATGAAAAAAGAAACAAATCTTGATGGTAAGCTATTAATCGCGATGCCTGGCATGGGTGATCAAAATTTTGACAAATCAGTTATCTATATGTGTTCCCATTCTGAAGATGGTGCAATGGGGTTGATTATTAACAAACCTTCAACAGATTTAAATTTAAATGATTTGTTAAAACAACTCTTGCTTACGCCTAAAAATCCAATTTCCTTAAAAAATATCCATATAGGTGGCCCAGTAGAATATGGACGTGGATTTGTCTTACATAGTCGCGACTATCAAGCCAAAGATGCTACACTAAATGTGACAGAAAGCATTGGTATGACCGCGTCTTTGGAAATATTAGAAGATATCTCTCAGGGTGAGGGACCAATAAAGTGTTTGTTGGCATTAGGTTACTCAGGTTGGGGGCCTGGACAGTTAGAAAATGAAATTCAGGCTAATGGCTGGTTGATTAGTGAGACGCCAGAAAACTTTTTGTTTTCTATGGATGATAATCAAAAATGGAATGCTGCACTCAATCATATTGGTGTTGATCCTAGAATGTTATCCGCCGAAGGTGGAAATGCTTAAGAGCTAGGAGTACTTGCTCGTTTGAGGCGGTCGTTTATTGCGGCTCCCAGCCCATTCAACGGAATTGGCGCTACAGCAATTTTTGTTTTTCTAAGAGTTCTGGCATCTTCGTCAGCCATATGCAGGTAAGAAAAAAGGTTAGCAGCTGCTTCTACTAAATCACCACATGAGGATAAGTTTATTTGGCCTGTTATATCGCCAAAGCCTATCATATATTCGTCTTCAAAGGCAGTATTTACATTCATTCGTAGTTGAGCTTTTGGTGCATAATGTGAAGCTAATTGTCCAGGTGATTTTGGTGATAAAGGATCTTGTTGTGATAAAGCTCTACTGCCAATTAAATCCTCAATGTCATCAACGGGAACCCCACCAGAGCGTAAAATATAACATTTACCATCTTTTGGCATTATAATTGTTGATTCTAAACCAATATTGCATTTACCTCCATTTAAGACAGCTTGAATTCGCCCGTTAAGACCATTTCTAACGTGAGATGCAGTAGTTGCACTAATATAACCTGATGGGTTAGCTGATGGAGCTGCTATTGGCCCACCAAAGGTTTTGAGAAGTTCGCGTGCAACTGGGTGAGACGGAATGCGTACTGCAACTGTATTTAGTCCTGCTGTAATTAGCTTTGACAAACCTGATTTTGGTTTAAGCGTTACTATAATAGTAAGTGGACCAGGCCAAAACTCTTCTGCCAAGTGTAAGGCCTGAGTATTAAATTCTGCAAATTTTAGGGCTGTTTCTAAATCAATAACATGAACAATTAGGGGGTTAAAGTTTGGGCGCCCTTTTGCTGCGTATACTTTAGCTACAGCAATACTATTGTATGCATCCGCACCTAGCCCGTAAACTGTTTCGGTGGGGAAAGCTACTAAACTACCCCCTTGCAATAATTTTGCTGCTTGAAAGTAGCCATCAGTATTAGGATTTAATGTTTTGGTATCCATAGGTTCTCTAATATTATGTTAGGCTTGCATTCCTTGCATGCTCTGTTAGCCAGATCAAATACAGTGTTACACTGGTAGATGCAAAAAGAATGTGAGTTAAAAATGATGCCAATAAGTTTTCCTTTTGATACGCCACCGTCTGAAGGTGAAGCAATCGAGGTTGCAGAGGGTATCTTATGGATGCGTTTGCCGCTTCCAATGGCGTTAGATCATGTAAATGTGTATGCTCTTCGTGATGGGGGTGGATGGTGTATTATTGATACGGGATATAATTCAAAGCGTGGAATTCAATTGTGGCAAAATCTATTGTCAGGTCCACTTGGTGGGAAACGTGTAACACGGGTTATTTTGACCCATCACCATCCTGATCACATGGGTATGGTGGGTTGGTTTCAATCAGAATTAGGTGTCGAGTTATTAGCTACTCGTACAGCATGGATGTATGGCCGGATGATGACACTTGATACACAAATTGCTTGGCCGCAAGAAACTTTGGATTTTTATCTTGGTGCTGGTATTGATGCTGCGATATTTGCTGAGTGGACATCGCGCAGTCCGCGTAACTTTTCTGAAGTGTGCTATCCAATGCCACTAGGGTTTAGCCGTATAAAAGACAATGATGTAATCACTATTGGTCAGAGAGAGTGGCTGGTTCGAAGTGGTGATGGCCATGCACCTGAGCATGCAACGCTATGGAGTTTAAGTGATGAAATCATAATTGCTGGAGACCAAGTAATACCAGGGATTTCTTCAAATATTGGCGTTTACCCAACTGAACCAATGGCTGACCCTTTATCAGAATGGATTGAAACTTGTGAGCGTTTCAAAATTTTTGCTACTGACGAGCATTTTGTTTTACCGGGTCACAAATTACCATTTAAAGGATTGCCTACACGTTTACAGCAATTAATTGATAATCATAATAATTCTTTACCGAGATTAATAGAACATTTAAAAACACCAAGAACAGTAGTTGGGTGTTTTGATGTGCTTTATAAGCGTAAAATAGGCAGTGGTGAATACAGTTTAGCACTTGCAGAAGCAGTGGCACATTTAAATCACTTGTTGTTAGCAGGTAATATTACCAGAAAAATGAATGATAACCATGAGTGGCTTTGGTCTGTTTAAAATAAAAATTAATAGTAAAATCTATATAAAAATTCTTATTTTGTCTCTTTGCAAAACTGTCATTTTATGAAATATGAAATAATAGTTTAAAAATAAAAGGTTACCTAATGTCAAAAGCACATAAGCACGGTAAAATGGATGTATCTGCACAGGAACACGCATTCGATGGTTTTATACGCTGGTCCATTCGCGTTTCTTGTGTGTCTATCGGGCTTTTAATTTTTATGGCTATTTTTAATTCTTAATCTGAGATTAATTAAATAGTTTATGAGTATTTAAAAATTATAGGTAATATCAACATATTTTTGATATAAATCTGTATAAATTATTTTTAAGTTTTATGTATCTCTAGATTATAATTTTTTGTGTGTATTGCAAAAAGCAAAAACCCCGACAAAAGCCGGGGTTTCTAAATTACTTTAGGTATAAACCTAAATGCTTAGGCTTATACCATACCTTCGCGTTGTAATTTCTTACGTAGTAGTTTGCGTTGTCTACGAATAGATTCAACTTTTTCACGAGCCTTGCGGATCGAAGGTTTTTCGAAATGTTGCTTAAGCTTCATTTCACGAAATACGCCTTCGCGTTGCAATTTTTTCTTGAGCGCGCGAAGCGCTTGATCAACGTTGTTATCACGAACTGATACCTGCATGTGGTGTCACCACCTTTCTAGAGTTAGAGTTGCAGAATTGCAGGAAAGTGGGATATAGCAGGGGTATAATAACTTGTCCAGCACAGGAATGCATGATGATAAAGCTTAATAAAACTGAATTTGATCATATTGAAGCAACACGAAGGAAGTTGGTATCTTTCATTTTGCCTAATGTAGATTTTGATGGCTGGTCTTCTGGTGCGTTAAATTCAGCAATTAATGATTCGGGGGTCGATGTGGGACTTGCTGCCCAGGCAGCGCCACGTGGTGCTATCGATTTGGCAGTGGCTTTTCACCGTCAAGGAGATGAATTAATGTTAATAACACTTGAAGCAACTGATATAACTAATTTGCGTTATTCTGAAAAAGTAGCTCAAATGGTTCGGTTTCGTATTGAGGCGTCTAAAGTCCACAAAGAAGCCGTTCGCCGTAGTATAACATTATTTGCACTCCCATCCAATTTTAATGAGGGTGGGAAGTTAATTTGGAATACTGTGGATTGCATATGGGATGCACTACAAGACACGTCTACCGATGCCAATTGGTATACCAAGCGGGCTACATTAAGTGCTGTTTATTCGTCTACTATTTTGTTTTGGCTTGGTGATGAAAGCCTTGGGTCAAAGGATACCTGGGATTTTTTAGATAGACGTATAAAAAACATTATGGAATTTGAAAAAACAAAATCTAAGATTAAGGAAACTTTAATTGGGCAAAGTATTTTTGGGGTGTTGAAGTATTTGAGAAAACCGTCAGACGATCATAAATTAGGATTTCCAGGTTACAGGGGTTAGCTTCAGCAGATTAATCCAATTATTGTAGATATAACTAAAAAAATTATAATGCTAAAAATACCCATCGTTTTTCCATATAATACCACGCAATAAAGAGTAATGTGGAGACCAAAAATAAACCAAATCCTAAAACTTTGTAGCCATCATCTGATGCAATTAATAATGCGTAAAGCATTGCAGAAATTGAACCTATAATTTCACAAACACTTGTTACTTATTTTGGGTGCTATTCCTTTGTATAATAGTAGCCTGTTGCGCCTAATGTTTAATCCCGTTACCTCTAAATTAATTAAAGGAGAGAGTTATGGCTTTAGGCGGAAAAATTATAACTTGGTTCAATGGCGAATGGCATCATGGTAATACCCCAATTATTGGTGCTGCTGATCATGCTGCGTGGCTTGGCTCGACTGTATTTGATGGCGCACGACAATTTGAGGGTGTTCGCCCTGATCTCATACTTAATTGTCATAGAATTATTCATTCAGCTGAAATGTTTGGAATGATATCTCCAGTTACTGCTCAAGAAGTGTTCGATATATGTGAAGAAGGTTGTGCCATATTTAAGGCTGACGCCGTTTTATATATTCGGCCAATGATGTGGTCAAATCAGGGTTCACCAGGAATCATTGATATTGTACCTGAAAGTACAGGATTTTCAGTATGTATTGAAGAGTTAGCAATGCCAGAAATTGGAGCATTTAAGTTAACAACATCACCATTTCGTCGCCCACGTCAGGACATGGCGCTGACTACTGCAAAAGCGGGATCTCTATATGCAAATAACGGGAGAATTATGGCTGATGCCCGTGCTAGAGGTTTTAATAATGCATTGTCGTTAGATATAAATGATAATGTAGCAGAAACCGCTTCAACGAATGTTTTTACAGTAAAAGACGGTGAAGTTTTTACACCAATTCCAAACGGAACATTTTTGAATGGGCTAAATCGTCAGCGTATTATAAAACTACTACGGGCAGATGGAGTGAAAGTTCATGAAGTATCGATGACTGTGCAAGATTTTAATGATGCTAACGAAATTTTTTGTACAGGTAATATTGCTAAAGTTATGCCGGTTGCTCGCTTTGAGGGTCGTGATATGGGAAATGCTAGGTTAGCCAAACATGCACGGGATTTATATTGGGACTTTGCATTATCTAGTGCTCATGAGCAAAGTAATTTAATTTAATTCATATTTTTATATTATAATTTTTTTTTATTAATATGTTCACAGTGTGTGGTGTTATACCTCTAAACATGGGGCTTTCACTTTTTATAATTTCAATATATATAGAATAAGAATTCCCCCCCCTTGAAACGGAAATTCGCAAGCCAAAATGGCTTGCTGCCGATTCTTCGGACGAGATAGATTTATGTAAAAGGAACATATTATGGCACTACCGATTATGGCCAAAGCCACTGCTGTTTGGCTTGTAGACAATACAACACTTACCTTTAAGCAAATTGCTGATTTTTGTGGGCTGCATGAATTGGAAGTAAATGGTATTGCAGATGGTGAAGTTGGGCAAGGAATCAAAGGTTTTGATCCAATTTCTAACAAACAACTCACACCTGAAGAAATTGAGAAAGCTGAAGGTTCACCAATTTATAAAATGGAATTGATGTACAATGCAGCGGCTGATGGTGAAGAGAAGCGCCGTGGCCCTCGTTATACACCATTATCAAAGCGTCAAGACCGTCCTGCATCTATATTATGGTTGGTAAAGTATCATCCGGAACTAACAGATGGTCAAATTTCAAAACTAGTTGGCACAACTAAGCCAACCATTCAAGCTTTGCGGGATCGTTCACATTGGAACATTTCAAATATACAGCCAATTGATCCTGTGGCGCTGGGCTTATGCAAGCAGTTAGAATTAGATGAAGTTGTTCAAAAAGCGGCTAAAAAGGCTGCTAAAGATGGTGTCGTAATTTCAAATGAAGAACGTAGTAAGCTTGTTTCAACAGAACAATCACTATCAATGGATGTAGAACCTAAAATCCCTACTTCTATTGGTGGTTTGGAGAACTTCACTTTTGGTAATGATAAAGCTGAAGTGAAAAAAGAAGAGCCAGTATTAAATGTAGATAATGTATTTAAAAAATAGGCGATAAATAAGACTAAATTTTAATAAAATTAAAAAGGGGTAGAATTTATTTTACCCCTTTTCCTGTGATAAAATATTTTAATGTATTGGCGTATCAAGTGGATCAATTAATGTGCGGCCACCATCAACTGTAATTATTTGGCCAGTAATAAAGCCAGAACTGTCAGATGATAAAAATTGAGCAACTTCAGCAACTTCTTTTGCTTCAGCAATACGCCCCATTGGTGTGGCTTTTTCCATTGAGTCTTGCAACTCAGGGTTTTCTGATAAAACTTCTGTTAGGCTAGCACTATGAACTGATCCAATTGCTATTGCATTTACACGAATACCTTCTTTTGCAAAGCTAACAGCTAAAGAGCGAGTCATCTGATTTAAAGCAGCGCAAGATACTGAGTATGCTAACAAATCTGGATGAGTTCGTTCTGACGCTATAGAGCTAAGATTTACAATAGTTCCTGTAGTTTCATTAACTTCGTCACTTTCTTCAGTTTGCTGAATCATACGCTTTGCAACAATTTGGCTTAACCGTAAATTTGACAATACATTCTGTTTAAACAGGGCCTCAAAGCAGTCTTCTTTTGGGTCTAGAGAATTTGAAGGCATTATTTGGCGGGATGCATTTATTAACATATCGACGCGCTCAAACTCATCAATAGTTGCAGATAGAAGATTGGCTAAGCAAAGTCTCTGACGTAGGTCACCAGTAAAGCTTTTAGTCTGTGGAAATTCTTTTGATAATAAATTTGTTTCGTTTTCAAGCTTTTCTTCATCTATATCTGCCATCATCACATTCGCGCCATTTTGTGCAAAATGTTTAGCTATAGCTAAGCCAATGCCATTTGCAGCACCTGTTATAATTGCAGTTTTACCCTGAATTGAAAAAGACATGAGTATTATTTCCTGTTTTTATTGGTCTATTTATAATAGAATACTTATCGCCTGAATGTTTGTTTTTTAGGTCGGCTTGCATTTATGACTTTGAACTGAGCAGTTTCAGCTACAGAGCTTATAGAAGTAAAGTATGTATCTAATGTTGCTTCGTAAGCTAACTGTCGATTTGCAACCATCCAAAGTTGACCTTTGGGTGCTAATAAAACGCTGGCACGCTCTATGAATACTTTACCAATATCTGGCTCTGCTTTGCGAGTTAGATGAAACGGGGGATTCATGATTATGAAATCATAGCTAGAGCTTTCTAATTGTGTGACGTCTGACCAATGAAAGGAGGCACGTTCATCAGTGACATTTAATCGAGCACAGTTTAAGGCATTCCAATCAGCCTCAATTAAAGCTAATGATTTTATTTTTTCAGATTTGATTAGTAACTCATGTGATAGGTATCCCCATCCGGCCCCTAAATCGGCACCTTTTCCAGCTAAATGTGCGGGTAGGTTTTCGAGCAATAATGTTGAACCTTTGTCTTTATGATTTGAACTGAAGACACCTGCCTGAGTTCTATATTTAGACTCAATTTCAATTGGATTCATTCCAGCTATCCACTGATCTAAAATATTAGGCCTATTAGCCTTAGTTAGCCAAAATATTTTGCCATGTGCTTTTGAAATAACGCCATGAATATCAAATAACTTGCGTAGTGTTTTCAGATGGCTTTCAATGCCATTTGTTTTGTCGCCATTTACAAAAAGTGAACCGCCAACTGATAATGAGTCAAACGCTTGCGCTATTAAGCCAAGTGTCTGAGGTTTTGAACGAGTTATTTCAACTAATGCTAAGTTAGTCTTGGCTGCCACAGTCTGCATGGTTGAAAAGCCACGTGTCTGGAGGCGATCACAGGTTGGTTTAAACCACTGGATACAAGTTGCTGCGCCTAAATCTGAATAATTAGCATTGTCGGCTGCATTGAAAATAAATGCATCAGTTTCAGCTTTTTCTAGCATGCTTGCGTCAAGGGCTAGTGATAGTCGAATGTTTGGGTTTGCCATTATAGTTTGAGCTCTTGCTCTAATCCTTTTCCATAGTGCATTGTAATGGGTGCTGGTGTTTGCGAGCAAGCTCCATGACTTGCGTAACTTTTGTTTCAGCTATGTCATGAGAAAATAAGCCAACGACTGCGAGTCCTTTTTGATGAACAACCATCATTAGTTCATAAGCTAGATTTCCACTTGTCCCGAAATAGCGCTCTAAAACATGAACAACAAATTCCATAGGAGTGTAGTCATCGTTTAACAGCATCACCTTATACATTTTAGGCTTCTCAGTTCTTGGTGCAAGTTTAGTTGCCAAGCCGACGTCAAGATCTTCATCTTCAGACATTAATATAATTTTATTAAGGGTCATAGCTAACTTATCAATTTTGTCACTTATAATTATCTTATATAGAGCCTTTCCAGAAATGACAAAGGCCAGTTTTGTCAAATACCCACTCTATTTAGTGTATAAAATCTTTGGTTATACATCATGTAGAAAGTGTATCTTGAATGAATCAGTTTTTAAGCCATTTAAAAAAATAGTTTTATGATGAGCTTCTACATGATACTGTTTGACAATAATTAACCGTGTAATAAAAAGCGGGCAACAGTGGCAACAGTTATCGGGGAAACCGATGCATTTACAGGTAATTCGAGGGTTAGTACTCGTAGCAATAATTTCGTGTTTGGGCACGCTAGCAAAAGCTGCACCCTATGCTGCATTCGTTATGGATGCACGCACTGGAGAAGTCTTGCATTCTAGAAATGCTGATACTCGCCTCCATCCAGCGTCTTTAACTAAGATGATGACACTATATATGGCATTTAAAGCTGTCGAAAGTGGTCACCTTACATTAGATCAAAAAGTAAAAATTTCTAGAAATGCAGCATCGGAGCCACCATCTAAATTAGGTTTACGGTCTGGTATGCGCGTAAAGGTGCGGCACTTAATTCGTGCTGCGGCTGTAAAATCTGCAAATGATGCGGCAACAGCATTGGGTGAGGCCATCGCAGGTAGTGAGGTAAAGTTTACTGCACTTATGACTGCGCAAGCTAAAGCATTAGGTATGAAGCGTACAACATTTAGAAATGCACATGGCTTAACAGCTAGGGGACATCTGTCTACAGCGCGAGATATGTCAGTATTAGGGCGTCATTTAATGTATGATTTTCCTGATTATTATAATTTGTTTTCGCGCCGTAATACTGATGCTGGATTACGCACTGTTCCAAATACTAATCGGCGCCTGTTGGCAAATTACAAGGGTGCAGATGGTATTAAAACTGGCTACACAAATGCAGCAGGATTCAATCTAGTATCATCCGCGCAACGTGGAAATAAACGTATTATTGCAACAGTCTTTGGTGGGCGAACATCTCGTACGCGTAATGCCCGTGTCGCTGAATTGTTAGATATGGGCTTTAACCGTACGCCAAAAAGTTATGGCTCTGATACAGTCCCTGCCAGGCCATCAAGGGGTACTCAATTGGAATCAGCTACCTTAGTGCTTCCCAACAGTATATCTATTAAGTCATCGCGTGTTGTAACTTATAGTCCTAGCCCGAAATACCGTCCTAACTTTGATAAAGCTATTATTATCATAGCATCAATTGTCAGAGAAGATCTTGAATCAGAAATCTTGGCTTCTGCACAGGCTAGTATTGCACGTAATCCTGCATCGCATATCAGCTTATTAGCACCAATAGGTTCAATAATTAAATCTGAAAGTACTATAGTCAATACTGTAACCAAAGCACATATACAGCGTGGATACATAGAGCCAACACCTTATTTAAGCCGTATTATAACACGTTCTACAAATGAAGGTGGCGTTGCGTGGTCAGTGCAATTAGGTGCATATAAAAATGCCTATGAAGCAGAGAAAATGTTGTTACGCACAGTCTATGCAGACTTGGCCTCCTTAGAAGGAGCTTTTCATAAAATTGTACCAGCTACTGTAAATGGACGGCATCTTTACCGCGCACGTTTTATTGGCGTAAGTGAAGAAGCTGCACTAAAGGCCTGCTCTCGTTTAAGGGCGCGTAATCAGCCATGTACGATTATTGGCCCTGGTGCTTAAAATTTTATAGTAAAATTTGGTAGCTCTAAGCCAACCATTAGATCACGGAGTTCTTGGCGGGCTGCTATGTTTGAGATTGTAGTTGGTTGTTTTGTTAGAGTACTTGGGTCAGCTACAGTTAACCCTTTTGGAAAGAGCTCTTTAAAAATAACTCGATCAGAAAGGCCGGGAATCAATCGAAATCCAATGCGCTTGGATAGGTTTTCTAAAGCTTCACCAACCTTACGCTTATTGTGCATATTGGTAGCTGATAGACGGTTCCTGGCTACTATCCAATCAATTGGGGCACCCTTTGATAAAGAACGAGCCTTTCGTGCGTCCCATACCATCTCTGAATAGATCGAGGGGCCTTGGACTGCATTTGTTTCAGGATCAATATGAGCAAGCAAATCAAAATCAATAAAGCTATCGTTCATAGGCGTTATTAACTTATTAGCATTTGCATGTGCTAGCTCGCTGTATTTTGTTAAAGCGCCAGGGCAATCAATTACTACAAAATCATGTGTATTTAATAATTGTGATGTGAGCATGTTAAAATGATTTTCAGGAGTACCTATTTCTGTGGGATCTATTTTGCTGACAGTTGGAACTGGTAGTTTGGGAGAATGGAGTTGTGCAAAATTTGTTCGATTTTCAAAAAATCGTCGTAGAGTTAATTGTCTTAGATCTAAATCTAAAATACCAACTTTAGCGCCACTTTGGAGTAAAGCGCATGCAACATGCATCGACAGTGTTGATTTACCTGCTCCACCCTTTTCGTTCCCAAATACCAATAGTTGTGACATTAGACTCCTTGTTTGGTTGCACTTATAAAAGTTTAATACGCTCTAAAATAAAAAACGCCGCTAAAAAGCGGCGTTTAAATAATTCATATATTGGATAGTTTAAAAGCCTAGTCCAGCATACTTATTCTTAAACTTAGAAACTCGACCGCCTGAATCCATTAAGCGTTGGTTTCCTCCAGTCCAAGCAGGGTGTGCAGATGGGTCGATGTCTAATGATAAGATATCACCTTCTGAACCATATGTTGAACGTGTCTCATAAGTTGAACCATCTGTTAATTTAACAGTGATCATGTGGTAGTCAGGGTGTAATTCTTTTTTCACGATTCTGGCTCCTTATTTCTTTGGACGATAGGTCGTATTTTCAGCAATACGCGCAGACTTACCACGACGGTCGCGTAAATAATATAGCTTTGCGCGACGAACGCGGCCACGGCGTACAACTTCAATACTATCGATGTTTGTTGAATATAATGGGAATACGCGTTCTACGCCTTCACCAAAAGAGATTTTGCGGACTGTAAAAGAAGCAGCAATTGTACCACCACCTTGACGAGCGATGCATACACCTTCGTAGTTCTGGATGCGAGAGCGTGTACCCTCTGTTACTTTAAAGCCAACGCGTACAGTGTCGCCTGCTTTAAAATCTGGAATATCTTTGCCTAATTTGGCAATCTGTTCAGCTTCTAGCTGTGCAATTAAGTTCATAACGTTTTCCTTTGAGACCCTTAATGGGAATTTTGATTTTCCGACTTCAGAGCTCTTGGTCTTCTTCCAGGTCGCCTTAGCGCCTGCCAGAGTTTAAAGTCGACGTTTTGTTTCCAGCCATTAAAATATAATAGAATTATTCGTATATTAATCAAACCGAAGAAAGTTTGTTATTTTCACGTTCTACTATAAAGTTTTGACAGCCTGTTATCAAACGAATCTAACAACAAGTTCGCTGGGTATATGTCGAAATTATATATACATCAAGACCTGTTTGCTTGTGTGAATATTGACATATAACTTTTGAGTTTGTTTGAAAAGTTTGATTATGAGCAAAAGGTTTAGTTTTCGCGGATTTAGTGATAGGGGTATAAATCAATATTTATCTTTAAGTTTCAAATAACTTTCCCATAAATCAGGGCGACTCGATTTAGTGAGCTTTTTTGACATTTCAACCCGCCAAGTGGCTACTTTTCCATGATGCCCGGAAAGTAGAACATCTGGAATCTTACGCCCTTTCCATTCTGCAGGTTTGGTATATTGCGGATGTTCAAGTAAGCCATTCGAGTGGCTTTCATTTTTTATACTTTCGGCATTTCCCAATACATTTGGCAATAGACGAACTGTTGCATCGATTAGGGCTTGAGCTGCTATTTCACCGCCTGTTAGAACAAAATCACCTAATGAAATTTCTTGAACATTGTACTCTTCCAAGACACGTTCATCCACACCTTCAAAGCGCCCACAAAGTATAGTTACGCCTTCAGCTTCACTTAATTTTTGAGCCATAGCTTGTGTCAAAGGTTTTCCTCTGGGGGACATATAGATTACGGGCCATAAGTCTGCATTGACTGAGGTTCCACGGCGTGCATCCTCCAGTGCTGGTCCAACAACATCAGCCTTAAGGACCATTCCGGCGCCTCCGCCTGCAGGCGGGTGGTCGACGTCTTTATGTTTGCCAATTCCAAAGCCTCGTAATTCAATAGTCTGTAGCTGCCACAACCCATCTTGCAGCGCTTTTCCTGTAAGAGAGCGATCTAAGACACCAGGAAATGCCTCTGGAAATAATGTAATTACCTTAGCTTTCCAGACGCCAACAATATCTGGCGTATCAGTCATTAATACTCTTGGTTTGAGGCTAGGCCTAATGGCTAGTCGGCCATGAGACTTTGACTTTTCACTCATCACCTAGTTCCACATAATTTGTTGGTTCTGGAGGATTTTCATGTTCACCGTGCCCAAAAACTCCTTTTGGAGGATCAACAATAATTCGCCCTAAAGTCAGGTCAATTGTTGGTACTGCCTCCTTGGTAAATGGGAGTAATGCCAGATTTTTTTGACCAATTGCTTTAATCTCTAAAAAGTCGCCAGCGCCATGGTCATTTATTGCCATAATTCTTCCTAACTTTACTCCACCAGTGTCAAATACAAGAAGATCAATTAGATCAGAATAATAAAACTCATCATCTGGCAAAGTGGGCATTGCGTCCCGCAAGACATAAAGTGCCTCTCCCTTAAGCTCTTCTGCTTGGTCGCGGTAACGAATATTTTTTATTCTAGCAGCATAGCCCCCTTTTATTGGGGTTATTATTTTTAAATCAAAGGTTTTAGTCCCATCTTCATTAGTAAGTGGGCCATAATCACCAATGGCGCTTGGGTTAGCACAAAATGACTTTACTCTCAATTCACCATTGATACCGAATGCGCCAATGATAGCGCCAATACAAACTCGCTCAGAAATATTCATTTTAGTGCTGCACCCAAAATAATGTTAAACTAGCATTAGAAACTTTGAAGGTATTCAAGATAAACTCTATTATATACTAGAGTGGTTCTGTAATGATTAAAAGGTTGCACGATATCTGTATTGAAGGCGTTTTTTAAACATTAATATATTTATTGATCCATTTGCATAATAAAACTGATAGCTTTTAATTATTTATAATACGGTGAAAATTATTTTAATTTTAAACTAGGTTAATATTTAGCCAATACTAGTAATTTTTTACAAATTAAACATAAAATAATTGTCTAATTCGTATGAAGTGATTTAAGTTGTGAGCATTTAGGCGCCAATCTTTAATCTTTTTAAGTGGCCTCATAATAATTTTACTATGAGGCCAACCAAAGTCAAAGTTCAGTTAATTATTCAGCTGCTGTTTCTTTAGCTTCTTCTTCTGCTGGAGTGGTGTCTGTTACTACTGGAGCTTCTGCTGCTGGAGCGGCAGCTGCTTCAGCTTCTGCTAGTTTTGCGGCTTCAGCTGCTTCAGCTTCTGCTAGTTTTGCGGCTTCAGCTGCTTCTTGGGCTGCTATACCAGCAGCTGCTTTTTCTTCTAAACGGTCTTGAGCTTTTTTGCCTAATTTGGCTTTTATAGGATTATTGCGCACTGCTTTTTCCATAACACCAGCAGCTTCTAAGAAACGAATAACACGTTCAGTTGGTTGTGCGCCCTGGCCTAACCAATATTTTACGCGTTCCATATCTAATTGAACACGCTCTTCACTGTCTTTTGCCACCAATGGGTTATACGTACCCAATTTTTCAACGTAACGGCCATCGCGAGGCATACGTGAATCGGCAGCAACTACACGATAAAAAGGACGTTTTTTTGAGCCGCCACGAGCGAGTCTGATTTTCATAGCCATGATATTTCTCCTAAAAAGCTAATTAATTAGGTCAGTTTTCAACTCTGACCTTCATTCTTGGTATTTTTTGTGATGGTTTATAACTTCCGCGATGACAAAGTTTAAAAATTCTTTCGCGAATACGGGGTCAAGGTTGGCACGTTTTGCCAAATCCTCTAAGCGTTCGATTTGTGATGCTTCACGTGTTGGATCTGATGGTGGCAATGAATGCTCTGCCTTCAGCAATCCAACAGCCTGAGTGTGCTTGAAGCGTTCAGCTAGTGTGTAGACAAGAATCGCATCTAAACGATCAATGCTTTTACGGTGTTCTTTAAGTATATCTTGAGCAAGTAGTGTTTCAGTCATTTCTTTTTCCCAAATCCAGATAAGCCAAGGGGTAATCCACCACCTAAGCCAGGTAGTCCGCCTTGTATGTTGCCACCCAATTTCTTAGCAGCTTCTTCTAATTGCTTAGGGTCAAGATTGCTCATGTTGTTTGGCATTCCAGCAGGTGGCACACCATCTCCTTTACCCATCATAGCTCCCATAGCTTGCTTTAGCATTCCACCTTTACCCATCTTTTTCATCATATCGCCCATTTGGCGTTGCATTTTCATAAGTTGGTTAAGCTCTTGTACTGTTAAGCCCGCACCTAAGGATACACGCTTTTTTCTGCTTGCCTGCATTATCTGAGGGTTTGCGCGTTCTTTCTTTGTCATGGATTGGATAAGCGCAATTTGACGCTTGAAAAGTTTTTCATCAATGCCACCAGCATCACTAACTTGTTTCTGCATTTTCTTCATACCAGGCATCATTCCCATAATACCTTCCATGCCACCCATTTTCATCATTTGTTCGATTTGCGCTTTCAGGTCGTTCATATTGAACATACCTTTTTTCATGCGCTTCATCATTTTCTCGGCCTGTTCGACCTCAATAGTTTCTTGGGCCTTTTCAACGAGCGATACAATGTCGCCCATGCCCAAGATACGTCCCGCAATACGTTCTGGGTGAAATTCTTCAAAAGCGTCTATTTTTTCTCCAAGGCCCACAAATTTTATGGGGCGGCCAGTAACTGCGCGCATTGATAATGCTGCACCGCCACGTCCATCACCATCCATCCGTGTCAGAATAACGCCTGAAATTCCAATACGATCATCAAAATTTTGGGCTGTATATACTGCATCTTGGCCCGTTAAGCCGTCAACTACCAACATTGTTTCACGAGGAGTTGTAATATCACGAACTGCTTTGACTTCTGCCATCAACTCTTCATCAATGGATAAACGACCTGCAGTATCTAGTATGAAAACGTCATAACCGCCAAGAGTAGCTTGCTGTTTTGCACGTTTTGCAATATTTACGGCACTTTCACCTTTGACTATTGGCAAAGTGTCAACGCCAATCTGTGCGCCCAATATAGCCAACTGTTCCATAGCTGCTGGACGGTTAGTATCTAAGGACGCCATCAAAACTTTTTTACTATTTTTCTCTTTCAACCGTTTTGCTAGCTTAGCTGACGTAGTCGTTTTGCCTGAACCTTGCAGGCCTACCATCAAAATTGGGGCTGGGGGATTATCAACTTTTAATTGGCCAGCATTTTCATCATTACCAGTTAAAAAATGCACTAGCTCGTCATGAACAATTTTGACAACTTGCTGGCCTGGCTTTACTGATTTTGTTATTGCTTGACCGGATGCTTTTTTCTGTATTGCTTTAATAAAATCTTTTGCAATAGGTAATGATACGTCGGCTTCCAATAACGCAATGCGCACCTCGCGCAAAGCTAGTGATACGTCGTCATCTGACAGTGTCGCTTTATTATTTAATTTATCAAAAACGCCGGATAGGCGATCGGATAGATTTTCGAACATATGTCAGGCCCTTTCCGCCAAAGTGTTTTGCCAAACGCAATTAACACCAGTGGGCGATACTCGCTGACTGGTGTCGATCCTGAGACCGGAAGCGTTGAACTTCCAATGATTTTATTCGTTTACGTCCCACGCTGCTGAGAGTCAAGTGTACAAGAGAATGCTACTTTTCAGGTATAATTTTAGCCTCAATTTTAATATCAATATCATTAGATCCGTGGCGCTCATGTAGTTGTCCTGATAGCTCACCTGATGCACGGTTTACTATTTCCCCGCGCAAATATGCGGGTCGCGACATTACAGCATTAGCCCAACGATTGACATTCTTGTATGATGACACATCTAAAAACTCAGCTGCATTATATATGGTGCCTTGGACAAGTGCTCCATACCATGGTGCACTTGCTATGTCGGCGATAGTGTACTCGTCGCCAGCCAAAAACTCACGATTAGTTAAGTTTTTATCCAATACATCAAGCTGACGTTTTGTTTCCATTGTAAAGCGATCAATTGGGTATTTTAGTTTTTCAGGAGCATAGGAGTAAAAATGGCCAAATCCACCACCTAAATATGGTGCGGATCCTTGAAGCCAAAACAACCAATTAAGAGCCTCTGTACGTTTAGTCAAATTTTTAGGTAAAAAGGCATTAAACTTTTCTGATAAATATAATAGTATTGCACCACTTTCAAATACACGTGACCCATTAGTTGTATCGTACAATGCTGGAATTTTTGAATTTGGGTTTATTTCAACAAATCCACTACTAAATTGATCGCCTTTTTGGATGTCTATCAGCCAAGCATCGTATTCTGCACCAGAGTGGCCGGCAGCTAAAAGTTCCTCTAACATCACAGTAACTTTTACGCCATTTGGTGTCGCGCGAGAATGTAACTGAAGTGGATGTTTTCCTATTGGAAGTTTTTTTTCATGGGTAAAGCCAGAATTTGGACGGTTAATATTGGCAAATCTACCGCCATTATCAGTATCCCAAGTCCATTTTTTAGGAAGATCATATGTCATTAAATAAGCTTTTTATAAATTAAATATTAGAATTAATTTATTTTAGACTATTGTTCAATATAAAGCATAAAAAGTTTATATGTAAATTTGGTATCAATAAAATTTATATATATAAACCTTATTGATACCTTGATGAGTGGTTTCAAAAAGCCGCACAATATTATTAATTTATAATTTTAAAGCTTCAGTTGGTTCAATGAAGTCAATGTTTAATGCCTTACCAACGGCGGCATATGTCAATTTTCCTTTATGAGTGTTTAATCCGTTCAATAAATGGGGATCATTTTCACAAGCTTTTTTCCAACCTTTATCAGCTAGTGCCAACATAAAAGGTATTGTCGCATTACCCAAAGCAATTGTTGACGTTCGAGCCACAGCACCTGGCATGTTAGCAACACAGTAATGAATAATACCATCTACTTCGTAGATTGGATTATCATGTGTAGTGGCTTTAGAGGTTTCAAAGCAGCCACCTTGATCAATTGCAACATCTACTAATACAGCGCCTGGCTTCATCGTTGATAATTGGGCCCGCGAAATAAGCTTTGGTGCAGCGGCTCCTGGTATTAGAACAGCACCAACAACCATGTCAGCGGTTTGAACTAATTTAGCAGTATTGGCTCTTGAGGCGTAACCTGTTTTAAATAGTCCCCCAAACACATTATCTAAATAGCGCATCCGCGGGAGAGACATATCCAGTATAGTAACATCAGCTCCCATTCCTGCCGCCACGCGTGCTGCATGAACGCCAACATTACCACCTCCAATAACTAAAACTTCACTTGGCAGGACGCCTGGAACTCCACCCAGAAGGGTGCCAAGACCTCCATTTGCTTTTTGTAATGCCCAGCTTCCAACCTGTGGAGCTAATTTTCCTGCGACTTCAGACATAGGAGCCAGTAATGGCAAGCCTCCATTGTGATCGGTAACAGTTTCATATGCAATGGCGGTAACTCCACTTGCTAACAAATCTTTAGTTTGTGGTAAGTCTGGGGCTAAATGTAGATAAGTAAATAAAACCTGATCTTCGCGTAACATTGCACGCTCACTTGCTTGGGGCTCTTTAACTTTTACGATCATATCTGATTTGGAGAATAGTTCTTGTGGCGTTTCAACCACATTAGCCCCAACAGATGTGTATTCTTGATCTGGAAACCCTGAACCCACCCCAGCTGCATGTTCCATTAATACTGTATGGCCATGTGAAACGGCCTCGGCGGCGGCAGCTGGGGTGATCCCAACGCGATATTCTTGGTTTTTAATTTCTTTTGGGCAACCTAAGATCATAACGTCTCTCCATAGTAGTGATTTTTGATATTAATAAAATTGCACTTAAAGGGTGAGAAAGGTTTCACATTTAGCCTGTCAAATATCGAATTATTAGAATATAGTGCTAAAAATTACATTAAATTTAGTGGAAATCTTCGAGTAATGAAAATAGACGAAACAGATCGACGCATTCTAAAAACACTTCAAAAATTAGGACGCCTTTCAAATTCAGATTTGGCAGATCAGATAAACCTTTCTGCTTCGGCTTGTCATCGTCGTGTCCAGCGTTTGGAATCTGAAGGTATTATAAAAGATTACGTCGCTCTGTTAGACCCAAGAAAAATAAATAGAAAATCAACAGTTTTTGTAGAAATCACATTGTCAGGCCAAGCGGATACTATTTTAGAAGCTTTTGAGCGCGCGGTTGCTTTAGTACCTGATGTCTTGGAATGTCATTTAATGGCTGGGAAAGCAGACTATATGCTGAAAGTTGTTGCAGGTGACACAGATGATTTTGCTAGAATTCATCGTCAATATCTGGTGCGATTACCACATGTAAATAAAATGCAAAGTAGCTTTGCATTGCGCACAGTATTTAAAACTACTGCAATGCCTGTATGATTTAAGGCCAACATTACTATCCTAAGATAAACATTAGAGTATAAAGTGTCGCAATTCCTGCAATTACAGACCAGAGCGCTGATTGCTGCCATATACCTATTCCAAATGCTGCAAACGCAGCTATTAAACGTGGTGCGTCAAGGGTTCCACCAGTTGCGTCGGGCCAAATTAAAAATGGAATAATTAGCCCCGGCATTACTGCAACACCAACATAATTAAGGTGTTGGGTGAACCATTTAGGTAATTTGCGATCCCCTACTAATCCAAGAAAAGAAAAGCGAATTAAATATGTGCCTACGCCAAGAAAAAATATTATTATCCAAATTTTTAATGGGTCAGTCATTATCAGTCCTTCGCTTAAGCCAATTTTCTGTTTGAACACCAGCTATCATTGCTAAAAGTGCTGCTATTAATAAACCTGTAGAATATGGTGCAGATATAAATATCAACGTGCCTCCCATTGATACTAAGGCTGCAATAAAATGAGGTAAACTTCTCATCATTGGTGCAGACAGCGCTATAAAGCAAATAGGCACTGCGAAGTCCAAGGCGTATTCTGGTGGAATTTTCGCGCCAACAAGTGCACCAACATATGTAGATATCAACCAGATAGGAAGTAAACATGTAAAACTTCCCATAAAATAGCGGCATTTTTGTATTAAGGTCATTTGTGGGTTGTCGGTGTATGCGTTAATAGAGGTAGCATAACTTTGATCAACTAAAAAATATGCAAAAAGAGCTCTCATTCCCAATGGAGCACGGCCTAAATGGGGCACAAGTGCAGCAGAATACATAGCCATTCGCAGATTTACTGCCAGTGATGTTGCTAGAATAATTAAAGTTGGAGCACCATCTTGAAGTAATGTTAGTGCTGTGAATTGTGATGAGCCTGCAACTACAAATGCTGTCATTATCATGGTCTGTATAATCGTAAATCCAGCTTCTGTGGCGACTGCACCAAATAACATGCCAAAAGGCGCTACTATTAGCCAAAAGGGAATATTGTCGCGATAACCTAGCCAAAAGGCCGATTTTGAGGATGTTGGGTCAATATTCATGTGATATAGTTTCCAAGAAAAGTAATTTCTCCATAGGGGAATAACGCTGGAGCCGCAATTGTCAGAAATTAAAAATAATTTTATTTTACAACCAAATATTGATTTGGATGGGTTAACTCGATCTGTAAAAGGTTATGATCAAAATGGTGTCGTTTGTGAGATTAATGTTGTTGAAGAACAACCGTTAACAATTTTTTTAAATGGCCAAGAAATTGTAACAGCAATGACAATTGGTGATTACCCTAATTATCTTGCACTAGGCTTTTTGAAAAATCAGGGAATGCTGGGCGTAGACGAAGCTGTTTTAGGAATTGATTATGATGAAGATCTAAAAATTGTTGTTGTACGTACTGATGGGCAAACTATTTATGAAGAAAAGTTAAAAAAGAAGACTCGCACATCAGGCTGTGCTGTTGGTACTGTTTTTGGGGATATGATGGAAGGGCTGGATAATTTAGTATTACCCAGTGCTGAACTTCGGACCTCTTGGTTGTATCATTTATCTAATGTAATTAATCAGACGCCAAGCTTATATTTAAAAGCTGGAGCAATTCATGGTACAGTACTGTGTGATAAAGATAAGCCATTAGTTTATATGGAAGATGTCGGTCGACATAATGCAGTTGATAAAATTGCAGGCTGGATACATATTCATAATGAAACAGTCGCAGACAAAATTTTATATACTACAGGACGCCTTACTTCTGAAATGGTCATCAAATGTGCTTTGATGGGTATTCCTATTTTAGTATCACGATCTGGATTTACTGCGTGGGGTGTTGAAATTGCAAACCAGGTAGGCTTAACGTTAATTGGACGAATGCGAGGGCAGCGATTCATGTGCCTGGCTGGAAAAGATCGACTGATCTATGATGCGAAATGAGTGTTTTAGGTGTGATACTCGCTGGCGGTTTATCTACGCGAATGCGTGGAAAAAATAAATCGTTAATGCCCTTGGCGAGCCTTCCATTGATAGAACACGCATTAAATCGCTTAATTGGTCAGGTTGATCGAATAATTATAAATACTAACGGTAATCATTCCGACTTTGATCGTTTTGGACTACCAATTGTATCAGACAGTATAGATGGGTTTCTAGGCCCTTTGTCTGGCATATTAGCTGGCATGGATTATGCCGCTGAGTGCGGCTATTCTCATTTATTAACAGTTGCTGCAGATACGCCATTTTTTCCAGATGACTTGTGTCAGAGGCTTTTAATTGATTGTTATGAAATTAATATTGCAAAAACTGAATCTTTGGTGGATCAACATAACCTACACCCCACGTTTGGTTTGTGGGATGTTGGGTTACGTGAGAGTTTGAGGGCTGCCTTGATGAGTGATATGCGTAAGGTAATGGCCTTTGTAAAGAAGCATGAATGGCGAAGCATAACTTGGATCAAAAAAGATTATGATCCATTTTTTAATGTGAATACGCCGGAAGATATGGAAAATGCAAAAATAATTTTTACAGGTATTAAAAAATGAAGATCTTTGGCATTGTTGGGTGGAAAAATTCAGGTAAAACTGGGCTTATGGAGCGGTTAGTTTCTGATATGACAGCTCGGGGTTTAAAAGTTTCGACTATAAAGCATGCACATCACTCATTCGATGTTGATCATGTGGGTCGTGATAGTTACCGCCACCGCTTTGCGGGTGCTTCGGAAGTGATGCTTGCATCAAATAAGCGCTGGGCATTAATGCATGAGTTGCGAAGTGAATTAGAGCCTACTTTCAATGAATTATTGGCAAAAATGTTACCGGTAGACCTCATCTTAGTTGAGGGATTTAAAAAAGAAACGCATGCAAAACTTGAATGCTATCGTGAGGAAGTATGTGATCCTTTACTTATAAATTCTGATGATACTATCTGTGTGTTAGCATCAGATATTCAAATTCAAGATATTAATGTTCCAGTATTTGATTTAAACGATACACTGTCTATATCGGATTTTATTTTAAAGCACCAAGGTTTATTATGACTAAAGCGCCTCCTTTGCGTGATGATTGTTTTGTTATGCCGCGTGGTGTTGTTTGGACGCCAGTCGATGAAGCATTAAATCGATTACGAATGAGTTTAGAATCTGTTTTAGCGGTATCAGAGGTATCCGTTACTAATGCTTTTGGTCGAATTCTAGCTCATGATGTTAGAGCAATAGTAAATCATCCTCCCTTTATGAATTCTGCAGTTGATGGATATGGATTCGCATTGGATACCCTCCCCAAAGGTGATGAATTGACATTACCGTTGTTAGATGGGCGATCTGCTGCAGGTCAGCCATATAATGGAAAAGTTCCAGCTGGCTATGCTATTCGCATATTAACGGGTGCCGCTGTGCCTCTTGGTGTTGATACAATAATTTTGGAGGAGGATGTAAATGATACTAAAACTCACATCCATTTTCATAGTGGTTTAAAGCAAAATGCCAACACTCGTCCAATTGGCGAAGATATTTTATCAGGTTCAATTATTTTGCACAAAGGGCGAAAGTTACGGCCAGCTGATTTGGGTGTTTTGGCATCAGGTGGAATTGGTAGAGTAAAGGTTTATAAAAAATTAAGGGTTGCAGTCTTAACAACCGGTGATGAATTAGTAGAAGTAGGGAGTATTGCCCAGAATTCGCAAATTGTAGATGCTAACAGGCCAATGTTATTAGCACAAATAAAAAAGTGGGGCTATGTTCCTATTGATTTAGGAATTGTTGTTGATAATACAATTTTGATTGAAGAAGCACTAAACCACGCTGCAAAATCTGCAGACATCATTTTAACAACTGGTGGTGTATCTGCAGGTGACGAAGATCATATTTCTAAATTATTAATGCAAAAAGCTGACTTACAGACTTGGCGTATAGCTTTAAAACCTGGGCGCCCTTTGGCTCTTGCCTTTTGGGATAATGTACCTGTTTTAGGGCTACCAGGAAATCCTGTTGCAGCAATGGTCTGTACTCATGTATTTGCCTACCCAGCCTGTAGTTTTCTATCTGGACAAGGATGGTTAGAGCCATTTAGTGTTAGGGTGGTGGCTGCATTTTCGAAAAATAAAAAAATTGGCCGCCAAGAATATTTACGAGCACGTTTAAACACTGACGGACATGCTGAGGTCTTCAAATCTGAAGGTTCGGGGCGTATTTCTGGCTTATCATGGTCAGATGGTCTAGTTGTTTTGAGCCATGATGCACAAAAAGTTAATCAGGGAGATATAGTGAAATATATACCGTTTGATATTTAAAAATTCAATTGATCTAAAATTTCATTGAAATTTTAGTGAGGTATTGATTAGAAATTAAATAAGCATGCAACCTGATCAAATCTTATTTTTAAATCACACTAAATATACTTTTAAATATTTAAAAGGTGCTTCTGGTCTAAATTATTGAAGTTACCTTAATAAGTGACCAGAAGTCTTTAGTAATGAAATTTGGCGTTTAGATGAAGCTAATAGAAATGATTTCATAACTTTTCACACCACCAGGCGTACGTACTTCTACACTATCGCCTTTTTCTTTGCCAATTAATGCTCGGGCGATAGGTGAATTCATATTTATCTGGTTTTTTTCAACGTTAGCCTCGTGTTCTCCAACAATCTGTAGTGTTCGCTCTGCTTCTGTATCTTCATCTATCATATGAACTGTTGCACCAAACTTAACACTCCCTGATAGTTTAGTTACATCAATAACTTGTGCCAAACTAATAATGGCACCTAATTCTTTAATACGCCCCTCAATGTGGGATTGTAGTTCGCGCGCTGAATGGTACTCAGCGTTTTCTGATAAGTCACCATGTTCGCGCGCTTCTGCGATTGCACGTATAACAGAGGGGCGATCCACCGATTTAAGCTGTTTTAATTCCTTATCAGCTGACTTGAAGCCTTCAGGTGTCATTGGTATTTTGTCCATTTTAGAACTCTTTATTTAATTATAAGATTTGATCATAAATTTATGTTAGCAAACACGCAAGATGTGATTGTTACGTCGTGTTGTTATTGTAGTAGACCGGCTTTTCTGATTAAAATCATCTTAAAATAGTAGATTATCACCTAGCGGAGAAAAAGATGAGCTTTATTGAGCGCGAAAGCATGCCGTACGATGTAGTTATAGTGGGAGCAGGGCCGGCTGGGTTGTCTGCGGCTATTAGAATCAAACAACTTGAGCCAGATTTTGACGTAGTTGTATTGGAAAAAGGCTCTGAAGTTGGTGCGCATATTTTATCTGGTGCTGTACTTGATCCTAGTGGCTTAACATCGCTAATCCCTGATTGGAAAAAAAGGGGTGCTCCAATTACAGTTGCTGTTAAAGAAGATCATTTTTTAAATTTGACTGAAACAGGTAGTCAAAAGATACCAAACTATTTGATGCCACCACTTATGAATAATCACGGGAATTATATTGTTTCTATGGGAAATGTATGTCGCTGGATGGCTGAACAAGCAGAAGGAATGGGGGTTGAAATTTTCCCAGGAATGGCCTGTTCAGAATTGGTTTATGGTGAAAATGGAGAAGTAAAAGGGGTTGTTGCCGGAGAGTTTGGTAAAAACTCTGATGGTACCAATGGGGCAAATTATGAGCCAGGCATGGAACTTCATGGGAAATACATATTTTTATCTGAAGGTGTACGTGGAAGTTTATCTAAAGAAGTAATAGGCAAATACAGACTTGATGCAAATAGTGATGTACCTAAATTTGGCCTCGGCATGAAGGAGATTTGGGAAGTTAAACCTGAAAACCATAACGAAGGTGAAGTGTTACACACGATGGGATGGCCCATGACTGAAGATAGTGGTGGCTCTTTTATGTACCATTTGGATAATAATCAAGTTTATGTAGGGTTTATCGTAGATTTGAACTATAAGAATCCTCATCTTTTTCCATATATGGAGTTCCAGCGCTGGAAGCATCATCCCAAAATTGCTAAAGTCCTACAGGGCGGTAAAAGAGTTTCCTATGGCGCACGTGCAGTTACTAAAGGTGGGTTCCAATCTATTCCTAAGGTGGTTTTCCCAGGTGGTGCGATATTGGGTTGTTCTGCAGGATTGGTAAATTTACCTCGAATTAAAGGTAATCACAATGCTATGCATTCAGGTCGTCAGGCAGCTGAAGCAGCTGTGGCAGCAATTAAACTAGGTCGTTCTGGTGATGAGTTAATAGAATATAACCAAGACTTAAAAGTGGGACCTATTGGTCAGGATTTGAAAAAGGTTCGTAATGTTGCACCTCTTCGTGCAAAGTATGGACCAATCTTAGGAGTTGCACTTGGGGGGTTTGATATGTGGTGTCAAACTCTATTGAAGTTTAGTGTTTTTGGTACGGTTAAACATGGCAAAACAGATGCAGAAAGCACTGGTAAAGCTACCGACTATGCATTGATTGAGTATCCTAAGCCCGATGGTAAGCTTAGCTTTGATCGCTTAACGAATGTTAGCTTTTCAGGAACTAATCATGCTGAAGATCAACCTAGTCATTTGTGTTTAACTGATCCAACAATTCCAATTAGGGTGAATTTGTCTGATTATGCTGAACCTGCACAACGGTACTGTCCTGCTGGGGTTTATGAAATTATACGTAATGATGATGGATCTAATCCAAAATTTCACGTGAATTCGCAAAATTGTGTTCACTGTAAAACTTGCGATATTAAAGATCCAAGCCAAAATATTACTTGGGTTACACCTCAGGGGGGGGATGGGCCTAATTACCCCAACATGTGATACTTAGAGCTTACTGAAGGTTTAGTGGTAATGCTAAACAATATCCTTAAACTTTTTTATATGAATTATTGATGATGGCGTATTGCGATAGGACTTGTCATTAGTTAGCATTAGTAGATGTTATTTTGGATTAAAAATGGGCATACAATTAAAAAATGTTATATACGCAACAACTTTTGCCATTGGCCTTTGGGGGTCTTTAGCGCAATCGGATAGTCTGGCGGGCTCTTACCTTGCAGGGTCAAATGCTGCGATGCGTGGAGATTATAAGGCAGCTTCCGAGTATTTTGCGGATGCTTTATTACGCGACCCGTCCAATGGGTTTATAAAGCATAATGCAATGCTATCTTCTTTATCAATGGGAGACGTAGCTACAGCAATCAGTTACGCTAAAAACATTACATTAGAATCTCAAGCTGACAGCCATCTAGCAGATTTATTAATTTTTATTGATCACATTGAATTAGGTAATTTTGATGCTGCTTTAAATATCTTAAATGATAACCAAAGCAATTATACAGAATTATTTTTCGGGCTATTGACTGGGTGGACTGAGCTGGGTCGTGGAAAAATGAGTGTTGTGATTAAAACTTTTGATGAGATGAAAACAACTCCAACTCTAAAACTATTCGGCCAATATCATAAAGCTTTAGCATTAGCTACTGTAGGAGATTTTGAAGCTGCAGACAAAATTCTTATAGGGGATGAAAGTGGTACTTTGCGTCTTACGCGTGGTAGCTTAGTAGCTCATGCTCAAATAATGGCTGAATTAGGTAGGAAAGATGATGCACTAAAACTAATAAACCGTACCATTCTAAATGGTAGAGACCCAGAGTTAGAACAGCTACGTAAAAATATTATTAATGAAACCTCGAATTATGATTACATCACTAATGCACAGCAAGGCATTGCTGAAGTTTTATTTACACTTGCATTTGCATTAAACGGGCCAGAAAATGAACAAACAAGTTTACTCTATGGGCGCTTATCTCAAGAATTGCGCCCAGATAATGTAGAAACTATTTTGTTAACATCTGAATTATTGCGTGATCAAAAACAATATGATTTGGCAATTAAAAATTACACTAAAATACCTCAAAGTCATGGCTTATTTCTAAATGCAGCACTTGGGCGGGCTGATACTTTGGTTGAGGCTGGAAGGCCAGATGCTGCTGTCGAATTGCTGCGAGACCTCATACGCAGCCATGTTGATAATCCACGTATATATATGTCGTTAGGTGATGTTTTTAGGGGGAAAAAAAAATATTCAGCAGCGCGAAATGCTTACGATAAAGCACTAACTTTAATAGATGAACCAGATTTAAGCCATTGGTTTTTATTTTATGTGATCGGCATCTGTAATGAACGATTGGATAATTGGCCGCGCGCAGAAATGAACTTTCGCATAGCCTTGAAATTAGCGCCAGATCAACCATTAATTCTAAATTATTTGGGGTATACTATGGTGGAAAAAAATCAAAACCTGGAAGAAGCTCAAATGATGATTGAGAAAGCTGTAGCAGCGCGTCCAGATAGTGGTTTCATCATTGACAGCTTAGGGTGGAGTTTGTTTACTTTGGGTAAATTTGAAGGTGCTGTTGGACCAATGGAGCGCGCTGTAAAGCTACTTCCTGATGATAGTATAGTTAATGACCATTTGGGAGACGTATATTGGAAAGTAGGACGTAAACGAGAAGCTAACTTTCAATGGCGACGTGCTATCTCTTTTGGCCCTGCTGATAAAGAATTAATACGCATTCGCCGTAAATTAGAAATTGGGCTCGATGCTGTCCAGGCTGAAGAAGCTATTGTTGATGTGCAGCCTGGTGTCCAGTAATGAAATAGCGAAAGCTAAAGTTAATCTTTGCCTTCATGTAACTGGTCAGCGTGAAGATGGATATCACCTATTAGACAGCTTGGTCGTATTTGCGGATTATGGCGACGAGCTAAGTTTTGTTGAGAATGATAATCTACGACTTACAATAGAAGGGCCTTTTGGCAATGAATTAAATAATGGTAAAAATAATTTAATTTATAAAGCAGCTCAGATGCTGGATTTAGAGCTTGGTGTTGATATAAATTTGATAAAAAATTTGCCTATTTCGTCTGGTATTGGTGGTGGATCTGCTGATGCTGCTGCGGCGCTCCGAGGGCTCGTAAACCATTGGAATTTAGCTTTGCCATCAGATAAAGGTTTAGCTTTGGGCGCTGATGTCCCAGTTTGCTTGAGTTCAAATAGTCAGAGAATGCAGGGAATTGGTGATATCTTGACGCCTATAGAGTTTTTACCAAAACTGGCTGCTATACTAATAAATACAGGAGATGGGGTATCTACCCAAGATATTTTTCATTTGTTAAAAAATAAGAATAATAAAAGTATTGGTAAGTTGCCATTAAATAAAATGGATTTTATGGGTTCTATACAATATTTGCGATGGTTGCGAAATGATCTTCAGGAGCCAGTAAATAAACTACTACCTTCTGTTCAGATTGTGATCAATTCTTTGGATGGTTATGGGTCAAGCCTATCAAGAATGTCAGGTTCAGGTGGAACATGTTTTGGTTTATTTAAAGATTTTTCGGAGGCATGCAAGGTTGTAAAGAAATTACAAGAAAAAAATCCAAGTTGGTGGATTAAGCCTGTAATGTTGGGTTAAGTTATTCTACGTACTACATAATCTGGTAAGTCCATTAAGGTATTTCGAATTTCACTTTCAGGCAAGGTATTCATTGCTTGCTTAGCTTTATTAGCCCAGTAAAGTGCATCTCTGCGTGTTGCTTCCAATGCATCATGCTTTATCATTAACTCTAGGGCATAATCCAAATCACCGTCTTGCTGTTCGCCTTTTTCAATAGTACGAATCCAAAAATCTTTCTCTTTCTGATCAGCTTGTGTTAAAACTTTAATTAATGGCAAACTCATTTTGCGTTCTCTGAAATCGTCTCCAACACTCTTGCCCAAATCGGAACTTTCCCCAGCATAATCCAGTAGGTCATCGGTTATTTGAAAACTTATACCTAATGCATCTCCATAAGCGGCTAAGGCATCTATAATTTTTTCATCAGCCGATGAAATTACTCCACCAACTTTACAGGCGGCTCCAAATAACGCAGCAGTTTTACCACGAACTACTTTAAGATACGTATCTTCTGAGGTGTTCAAATTTTGTGCCACGGTAAGTTGCAAGACCTCACCCTCTGCAATCGTTGCAGAGGCATTGGCAAGAATATCTAAGACACGTAAATTACCAGTTTCTACCATCAATTGAAAAGAGCGCGAAAATAAATAGTCTCCAACTAAAACAGAAGATTGATTATCCCATAATAAGTTAGCTGTTGGACGCCCACGGCGATGTTGGCTTTCGTCTACAACATCGTCATGCAATAAAGTTGCTGTGTGGATAAATTCTACAGTTGCGGCTAGGTGAATATGATATGGGGTCTTATTACCACACATTTTTGCAGCTGCTAAAGTTAACATCGGGCGCAAACGTTTGCCGCCAGCATCAATTAAATGCGCAGTAACTTCAGGTATACGTGGTGCCGCTTTTGACGCCATGCGTTGTTTTATTAACTTATTAACTGCTTCCATATCATCGATAAATATGTTCGCAAGCTGATCATGGGGCTTATTTAAAGGCAATTTATCCTCTTAAACTTTTTGACGTCCCTGTACATATAGCTGAAGTATAGGTTAACTCAACAATATGAAAGAATTATTCAAGACAAATGACCCAACACTTATAAGTTTTGCTTCAGCACTCCTCAAAGCTGAAGAAATCATATGTTTCTCTCTAGACACACATATGAGCGTGCTTGAGGGTAGCATAGGTATAATGCCGTGCCGGGTCATGGTAAGCAATGATGACTATTTTTTAGCATGTATAATTTTGCGAGATAATGATTTTGAGCTATCGGAAAATAGATAATGGAAACACAAGACACATTTTTAAATCAGCGGTTAATTATCAGACAACCAAGAAATGGATACCGCGCCGCAACTGATCCAGTATTTATGGCAGCAAGTGTACCCGCTCGAGCTGGACAATCAATTTTAGATATTGGCTGTGGTGTTGGTGTAGCTTCATTGTGTTTGGGCGCTCGTATTTCTGGGCTCTCTTTAACAGGGATTGAGTTACAGATGGAGTACACTAAGTTGGCTAAGGTTAATGCGGCAAACAATAATTTATATTTTGAAGTAATAAATTCAGACCTAGCAAACCTTCCAGATGCTTTGAAGCAAAAAAGTTTTGATCATATAATGACAAACCCTCCTTTTTTTATTCCTGAAACTTTATCTAAGCCATTAGATTCGGGGAAACTATTAGCAAATGTTGAAACCATGAAATTAGGAGAATGGATTACTTTAAGTCTAAAGCGCTTAAAGTCGCATGGGAGTTTTACTATTATACATTTGGCTGAACGCTTACCTGAAATTTTGACTCACATGGGTCAAAGTTGTGGAAATATTCGAATTCTACCAATATCATCGCGAAAGGAGCACCCTGCCAAACGCATAATTATTCAAGCAATTAAAGGATCTAAGAGCCCAATGAAGTTGTTGCCACCATTTATAGTTCATGATGGTGACCAGCATAATAAAGATGGCAATGATTATTCATTATTTGCTGAAAAAATTCTGCGCCATGGAGCTGAGCTTGACCTATAAATGGGTTTGTAAATGCGTATGGTTTATTATTAATAGGCGGAACTTTACTATAAGGGTCAGCTGAAAGAAATTTTGATGACACAGAAGGTATTTTATGGTGAATTCTTTTTAGGCCTATCCGTTTGGGGGTCATCATAAGATAAAGGAGATTAGTATGGCAGTGAGTTCTCATGTAATCGAGCTCAAAAAGAAACACTCCAACCTTTCTGAGCAGCTGGAGCGTTCGCAAAGAAGTCCCTCTATAGATTCATTAGACCTGAAGAGCTTAAAGCAAAAAAAGCTAAGGTTAAAAGAAGAAATTAACCGATTATCAAACTAATATAAGGCACCTCTGGTGCCTTTTTGCTTTTTTATATATTTTGTCACCTATCATATGCTCGAGATATCCTTAATCTTAATTGTGTAAATACTAAAGGTCAGGACATAATGAAACGATGCGATTGGTGTGGCAAAGATCCACTGTATGTAAAATATCACGATACAGAGTGGGGAGTGCCTGAGTACTCGTCTCAGGCTTTATGGGAAAAGTTAGTTTTAGATGGGTTTCAGGCAGGCTTAAGTTGGATTACAGTTTTAAAAAAACGTGATGCCTTTCGCATCGCGTTTAATGACTTTAATCCTCATGCTATTGCTGAATTTACTAATATAGATGTTGAAAATTTGATGCAAAATGCTGGAATTGTACGAAATCGAAGCAAAATTAATTCTGCCATCAACAGTGCACGATTATGGCAGGAAATTGATGCTACAAAAGGCTTTGATAATTACATTTGGAATTTTGTTGATGGCAAGCCAATTCAAAACAACTTTAAATTAAATGAAAATGTGCCAGCATTTACTGATCTATCAACTAAAGTGTCCAAAGATTTAAAGGCGACTGGCTTTAGTTTTTGTGGGCCCACGATTGTTTATGCGTGGATGGAAGCTTGTGGATTAGTTAATGATCATATCGTTGGATGTATTTGTCATGAGTATGTAAAAACGTTAGCTCGATAACTTTGTTAAATTTATAATATTTCTGATATTAGTTTTAAATACTATAAAAATATAGATTAGTTTTTTATTAATTAGACACTGAAATAAAATAACTGTTACCCCCTTTTGTTTTAATTTAACAAACACTAATATAATTTAAAATAAAAAAGAAAGTTTTATTGTGCGTATTTTAATACTAGCCTTTATTTCAGTGTTTATCACTTTTACGCCTGTGACATCACAAACATTAAGTGAAAAAGATATTAAACGATTGGCGTTAGAAGCAATTTTAGAAAATCCACAGATTGTGATGGATGCTATAAATATTTTGCGTGAGCGTGATGAAGCAAATAAAGGTTTATTGCAAAAACAAGCATATTTAGATAATAAAAAATTATTGGTTATGGATCCCAACGCTCCCGTTTTGGGTAATCCAAACGGTGACATAACAATTATTGAATTTTTTGATTATAACTGTGGCTATTGTAAAAAAGCAATGCCGGTGATGCAGGCACTCATGGAAAATGATAAAAATTTGCGTGTTGTATACCGCGAATTTCCTATTTTGTCTGCAGGCTCTGTTTTTGCTAGTCGCGCTGCGCTGGCATCTCGAGCCCAGGGCAAATACTTAGAGTTCCATGAAGCTTTAATGTCAGCACAAAAGGTTGATGAAACTTCTGTAATAGTAATAGCAAGAAAAATTGGGTTAGATGTTAATAAGCTTATTATTGATATGGACCAACCTGCAGTCTCTGAACACATACAGACGTCGCGGGATTTGGCTGATGCATTGCAATTTACTGGCACGCCGTCATTTGTTATTGGCAATGAGTTGGTTGGAGGCTACATCCCAGTAGAAGCAATGACAAAGATTATAATATCTGAACGTGAGGGCTGAATTAGATTTAATTTACTAGCCCCAACGGATAGAATTATGGAATAAGCATCTCATGGCTTGAAATCCCAGCACTTGCGGGGTATCACATCACCTGATCAGTTATAGGAGTGCATAATGGCACGCACCAATCCATTGCAGTTTATTCAGCAAGTTCGAGCAGAAATTTCTAAAGTTGTTTGGCCAAACCGCCGTGAAACCACGATTACAACAGTAATGGTTTTTATTATGGCAAGTCTGTTTGCGATATTCTTTTTTGGCGCAGATCAGGTTATCAAGCTTGGATTAAATACAATTCTAGGTATAGGTACTTGAATTCACACAGTTTCGGCGCTAAACGCCGATAAATTATTACTAAAAGGTATACAGTGATTCTCTTTGTGTGCTTTTTTATAGGTCTGAGGTCTTATAAGGTCTTAAAAATAATCTGAATTAACGGGCGACGTGTTGTCCAAGAAAAGGCACAATAACAATGGCTAAACGGTGGTATTCAGTAAGTGTTCTTTCTAATTTTGAAAAGAAAGTCGCCGAACTGATCAATGAAGCAGTCGAGCAAGAAGGCATGCAGGAAGAAATCGAACAGGTTTTAGTTCCCACTGAAGAAGTTGTTGAAGTGCGTCGCGGCAAGAAAGTAACTGCTGAACGTCGTTTTATGCCTGGTTATTTGCTTGTGCGGATGGAAATGTCTGAAAAGGGCTATCATTTAATTAATAACATAAATCGTGTAACAGGATTTTTGGGCCAGCCTGGAAAGCCAAGCCCAATGCGTGATAAGGAAGTTGCTTTCATTCTAAATCAAGTTGAAGAGGGCGCAGAAAATCCACGTAACTTAATCACCTTTGATATAGGCGAACAGGTCAATGTAACAGAAGGTCCGTTTGAAGGGTTTTCTGGTATGGTTGAAGATGTTGACCAAGAGAACTCACGATTAAAGGTTACAGTATCAATTTTTGGACGGGCAACACCTGTCGAACTAGAATTCACACAGGTTATGAAGCAAAATTAATCTTGTGATGTATATGTGGGAGGAGACGGTCGCGCGCGATCAAAACCGCACCACACCAAATTGTTCCAAGGGGCACGCGGCCTTACGGATCGGAGCTAAAGGAGGCCATTATGGCTAAAAAAATTGCTGGTACTATGAAACTGCAGGTTCCTGCAGGTGCAGCTAACCCATCCCCACCGGTGGGCCCAGCTTTGGGTCAACGTGGTATAAATATCATGGAATTCTGTAAGGCGTTTAACGCTCAAACCCAAGAATTGGAAAACGGGGCGCCATGCCCAACTGTTATCACATATTATGCTGATAAGTCTTTTACGATGGAAATAAAAACTTCTCCTGCTTCTTATTTTTTGAAAAAAGCAGCAAAGTTGAAATCTGGAGCTACGAACCCTAGTCGTGAAGTCGTTGGATCAGTTTCTAAAAAGCAATTGCGAGAAATTGCAGAAGCAAAAATGAAAGATTTGAACGCTAATGATATTGAGTCAGCGATGAAGATTATTGCGGGTTCTGCTCGTTCCATGGGCATTGAGGTGAAATAATGGCAAAATTTGGTAAAAGAACTACAGCTGCTCGTGCCTCATTTGAAGGTAAAGCAAGTGTTACAATCGCAGAAGCAGTTTCCTTAATTAAGGCAAGTGCCGTTGCAAAATTTGATGAGACTATTGATATCGCAATGAACTTGGGTGTTGATCCTCGCCATGCTGATCAAATGGTTCGTGGTGTTATCGGCATGCCAAACGGTACGGGTAAAACAATGCGTGTTGCTGTGTTTGCGCGTGACGCAAAAGCAGATGAGGCTAAGGCTGCTGGAGCAGATATAGTTGGTGCAGAAGACTTAATGGAAATTGTCCAAGGTGGAACAATCGATTTTGATCGTTGTATTGCTACGCCTGACATGATGGGTGTTGTTGGTCGTTTAGGTAAAGTTTTAGGCCCTCGCAACTTGATGCCAAACCCGCGTGTTGGTACTGTGACAATGGATGTTAAATCAGCTGTTGAGGCTGCCAAAGGTGGCGAAGTGCAATTTAAAGTTGAAAAAGCTGGAGTAATTCACGCAGGTGTAGGTAAAGCATCCTTCACTGAAGCTAAACTGGCTGAAAATATTCAAGCTTTTGTAGATGCGGTCCGCAAAGCTAAACCAGAGGGCGCTAAAGGTACTTATATTAAGAAAATTGTATTATCATCTACCATGGGTCCATCGATTTCTTTAGATGTGGACGCTGCAACTGGTGCATAAAGCTATAATGTTTTAGAACTTAAAGGGTCCCGATATAATGGGACCTTTTTTTTGATGTAACTTAATTATAGGCCTTGACCATTAGTCTTTGCATTTAAATTTTAAGATGAGCAATAAATAAAATATTTTGAATAAATAAATTTATATTTTATGATAATAATAGCTACATACAGTAAAGCTAATTTTTCAATCATAATAAAATGTTACCCCCTTCACATCAGGTTCAAACCCGCCTATACACCGGATATCTAAAAGAGTGTCGATTCGTCGATATTTTTTTTGTACTGTCCGAGATGGTGGGTTTTACGAAAGTAATATAATGCCTACCTGAGATGGGAACCGAACAAATTATACCTTTGGTTATGCCTCGGGTGATTTTGGAAGGGGCCCGTAATCAGGACCCTAACTGCTGATCCTGAAAGATCAGTTAAACTGAGCTGGGGAACAATACGTTCCCTATAATTTGGAGAAACACTGTGGATAGAGCCCAAAAAGAAGCCTTAGTCGACGAACTAGGACAAATCTTCACGGACTCTGGTGTTGTTGTAGTATCTCACTACGCCGGCATAACAGTTGCAGAAATGCAAGACTTCCGATCGCGCATGCGTGATGTAGGTGGTAATGTACGTGTAGCCAAAAATAAGCTCGCTAAGATCGCTCTTGAGGGCAAGCCATGTGAAAGTATTTCAGGTTTGTTGGATGGAATGACAGTATTGTCTTTCTCAGAAGACCCAGTTGCCGCCGCGAAAGTGACGGAAGAATATGCCAAAGGAAACGATAAACTCGTTATTCTTGGTGGGTCAATGGGTGATAATGCATTGGATCGCGCTGGTGTTAAAGCCGTTGCCGCAATGCCATCACGTGAGGAGCTTATTGCTTCAATCGTTGGTTGTATAGCTGCACCTGCATCAAACATCGCGGGAGCCATAGGCGCGCCTGCCTCTAATATTGCTTCTATTTTAGAAACAATCGAAGAGAAAGCTGCTTAATTGCAAATGAAATTGTCGGTGTTCGTAATTACGTGCATCACTGGAAAAATAGAACTTAAAAACTGAACTGGATATATCAAATGGCTGATATCAAAAAATTAGCAGAAGAAATCGTTGCTTTAACGCTTTTGGAAGCACAAGAACTAAAAACAATTTTTAAAGACGAATATGGCATTGAGCCTGCTGCCGGTGGAGCTGTTGTTATGGCTGCAGCTGGTGATGCTGGCGATTCTGCTGAAGAGCAAACTGAATTTGACGTAATTCTAAAATCTCCTGGCGACAAGAAAATCAACGTGATTAAAGAAGTTCGTGGCATTACTGGTCTAGGCTTAAAAGAAGCTAAAGATCTTGTAGAAGCTGGTGGAAAAGCTGTTAAAGAGGGTATCTCTAAGTCAGAAGCTGAAGAACTAAAAGCGCAACTTGAAGCAGTTGGTGCAGAAGTAGAATTAAAGTAATTAATACGCCTTAGGGCGTAATTATTGTAGGCTGGCTCCGCACTTTGTGGGGTCAGCCGCTCCTGTCTTAAAGAGAGCCTTCAAATAAGACTTTGCTTAAGACAGGGTTCATTCGGGAGCTGGGGATGGCACCTTGGCAAGAATAGGATGAGCTTTGTTTCATGTGGCCGATTGGTTTGTGATGCCCGCATAGACCATGAAGTGAACATTAGAAAAGGTGAAGACGAGCATGGCTCAGACGCATTCAGGTATTAAACGTATCCGCAAATATTATGGTAAAATCCGTGAAGTTTTGGACATTCCAAATCTGATACAGGTTCAGAAAAGTTCTTATGATCTATTCTTGAATTCTGGTGATCAATCCCAGCCCTTAGATGGCGAAGGTATTAACGCGGTTTTTCAATCGGTTTTTCCGATTAAAGATTTTAATGAGACAGCTGTTCTTGAGTACGTAAAGTATGATCTAGAAAAGCCTAAGTATGACGTTGAGGAATGCATGCAACGTGATATGACTTATTCAGCGCCGTTGAAAGTTACGTTACGCTTGATTGTGTTTGACGTCGATGAAGATACAGGTGCTCGTTCTGTAAAAGATATTAAAGAACAAGACGTATTTATGGGTGATTTGCCTTTAATGACACCAAATGGTACATTCGTTGTTAATGGAACTGAGCGTGTTATCGTTTCACAGATGCATAGATCACCTGGTGTATTTTTCGACCATGATCGTGGTAAAACGCACTCTTCTGGAAAATTATTGTTTGCGTCACGTATTATTCCTTACCGCGGTTCATGGTTAGACTTTGAGTTTGATGCGAAAGATGTTGTTTATGCGCGTATTGATCGTCGCCGCAAATTACCTGTGACAACATTGTTGTACGCACTTGGTTTAGACCAAGAGGCTGTTTGTGACGCGTATTATGATACCGTTGATTACAAATTTGATAAAAAGAAAAATGCATGGGTTACTAAGTTTTTCCCACAACGTGTACGTGGCACAAAGCCAACTGAAGATATTATTGATGCGAAAACGGGCAAAGTTATCGCTGAAGCTGGTTCTAAAGTCACACCACGGACTGTTAAAAAATTAATTGAAGATGGCAAAGTAATAGATATTCGTGTAGCTTTTGATGCCATTGTTGGTCGCTATGTTTCTAAAGATATTATTAACGAAGAAACGGGTGCTATTTATGTTGAGGCCGGTGATGAATTAACCTTAGAGCACGATAAAGAAGGTGTTATTAATGGTGGTACTATCCAAGAACTATTGGAAGCAGGCATCACTAATATTCCAACTTTAGATATCGATAATATAAATGTTGGGCCATACATTCGAAATACGATGTCTGTGGACAAGAATATGGGTCGTGATACAGCCCTGATGGATATCTATCGTGTTATGCGCCCAGGTGAGCCACCAACCGTTGATGCAGCATCTGCACTTTTTGATACATTGTTCTTTGATTCAGAACGGTATGATTTATCAGCTGTTGGTCGTGTTAAAATGAACATGCGGTTGCAATTAGATGCAGAAGATACTCAACGTACGTTGCGAAAAGAAGATATTATTGGTGTAGTTAAAGCATTAGTTGATTTGCGCGATGGTAAAGGTGACATTGACGACATTGATCACCTTGGTAATCGCCGTGTACGCTCAGTTGGGGAACTAATGGAAAACCAATACAGAGTTGGTTTATTGCGGATGGAGCGGGCTATTAAGGAGCGTATGTCATCTGTTGAAATAGATAACATTATGCCTCAAGATTTGATTAATGCTAAGCCTGCTGCTGCTGCAGTACGCGAATTCTTTGGTTCCTCACAGTTGTCACAATTTATGGACCAAACGAATCCGTTGTCTGAGGTTACGCACAAGCGCCGTTTATCAGCGCTTGGGCCAGGAGGTTTAACACGTGAACGTGCAGGTTTTGAAGTACGTGATGTCCACCCAACTCACTATGGTCGTATGTGTCCAATTGAGACTCCAGAAGGTCCAAATATTGGTTTGATAAACTCTTTAGCTACTTTTGCGCGAGTGAATAAATACGGGTTTATTGAGACACCATATCGCCGCGTAGATGATGGAAAAGTTACTGATGATGTTCAGTACATGTCGGCTACAGAAGAAATGCGCTACACAGTGGCTCAGGCTAATGCTAAACTGGATGTTAATGGTAAATTTGCTAATGATTTAGTATCCACGCGCCAAGCGGGTGAATATATGCTGAATGCACCTGAAAATATCGATTATATCGATGTTTCACCAAAACAATTAGTTTCAGTTGCTGCGTCTTTAATACCGTTTCTTGAGAATGATGATGCAAATAGAGCCTTAATGGGTTCAAATATGCAACGACAAGCTGTTCCATTACTAAAAGCAGATGCTCCATACGTTGGTACTGGTATTGAGGAAGTCGTGGCGAGAGATTCAGGTGCTGCTATAACTGCAGCTCGTGGTGGTATAATTGATCAAGTAGATGCAATGCGAATAGTTGTTCGTGTAACAGATAATATGGATGCCGGTGATCCTGGTGTTGACATATATCGCTTGCGTAAATTTCAAAGATCAAACCAAAATACATGCATTAACCAACGCCCACTTGTTAAAGTAGGTGATCGTGTATCCCTAGGCGAAGTTATTGCTGATGGACCATCAACAGATATTGGTGAATTGGCTTTAGGTAAAAATGTTCTTGTCGCATTTATGCCTTGGAATGGTTATAATTATGAAGATTCAATTCTGATCTCAGAACGTATTGTTAAAGATGATGTATTTACATCTGTTCACATAGAAGAATTCGAAGTAGCAGCCCGTGATACAAAATTAGGCCCAGAAGAGATTACTCGTGATATTCCAAACGTGGGTGAAGAGGCTTTACGTAACTTGGATGAAGCTGGAATCGTTTATATTGGTGCCGAAGTTGGTCCAGCGGATATTCTAGTTGGTAAAATTACACCAAAGGGCGAAAGTCCAATGACACCTGAAGAGAAGTTGTTGCGCGCCATCTTTGGTGAGAAAGCATCAGATGTCCGCGATACTTCATTGCGTTTACCACCAGGTGATTATGGTACTGTTGTCGAGGTTCGTGTATTCAATCGACATGGCATTGAAAAAGATGAACGTGCATTACAAATTGAGCGTGAAGAGGTTGAACGTTTAGCGCGTGACCGTGATGACGAAGTTGGTATTCTAGATCGGAATACATATGCGCGTCTAAATTCTATGATTATGGGTAAAAAGGCTGTAAAAGGCCCTAAAGGTGTTAAAGCTGGCTCTGTAATTGATGATGATTTGTTAGAAGCTTTATCTAAAGGTCAATGGTGGCAGTTAGCATTAGAAGATGAAACTGATGCAGCCAATATGGAATCTCTTAATAAACAATACGACTTACAAAAAGGTGCACTTGAAGCACGTTTTGAAGATAAGGTTGAAAAAGTACGCCGTGGAGATGATTTACCACCGGGTGTAATGAAGATGGTAAAGGTATTCATTGCGGTTAAGCGTAAGTTACAGCCTGGTGATAAGATGGCGGGCCGCCATGGTAATAAAGGTGTGATTTCTAAAGTTGTTCCTCAGGAAGATATGCCATTTTTAGCTGATGGTACGCCTGTTGATTTCTGTTTGAATCCTTTGGGCGTTCCATCACGTATGAACGTTGGCCAAATTTTGGAAACGCACATGGGTTGGGCAGCTCACAATCTTGGCAAATCTATTGATCTTTCTTTAAAGGAATATCGTCGTTCAGGCGACATGACACCTGTACAAGATGCTATGCGAATTGCGTACGGTGATGATTTATACGAAGAAGTATTAAAGGATATGCCAAAGGATAACTTCCTTGAAGCAGCGGATAACGTAACGGATGGTGTTCCAATCGCAACGCCTGTTTTTGATGGTGCAAAAGAAGCTGACGTCAATGATATGCTTACACGTGCTGGACTGGATACATCTGGTCAGTCTATCTTGTTTGATGGGCGAACTGGTGAAGAATTCAGTCGGCCTGTTACAGTTGGTATGAAATACATCTTGAAACTTCATCACTTAGTGGATGATAAGATTCATGCACGTTCAACGGGGCCATATTCTTTGGTCACGCAACAACCTTTGGGTGGTAAAGCTCAATTTGGTGGACAGCGTTTCGGTGAGATGGAAGTTTGGGCACTGGAAGCATATGGAGCAGCATACACGTTGCAAGAAATGCTAACTGTAAAGTCAGATGACGTTGCTGGTCGTACAAAAGTTTATGAAAGCATCGTAAAAGGTGAAGATAATTTCGAAGCCGGTATCCCTGAAAGCTTTAACGTACTTATAAAAGAAATCCGTAGTTTGGGTCTAAATATCCAACTGCTGGATGCGGAGACTGAGTAGGCGTTCGCGCCTGCTCCTTCAACTGAACTCGAGATTAGGATCTAGAAAATGAACCAAGAAATCACGAATAACCCGTTCAATCCCGTCCAGCCGCCAAAGACGTTTGATGAAATTCAAATCTCTTTAGCGTCCCCTGAGCGGATTCTATCATGGTCATTTGGCGAAATTAAAAAGCCAGAGACCATTAACTATCGTACATTTAAGCCAGAACGGGATGGCTTGTTTTGTGCCCGAATCTTTGGTCCAATCAAAGATTACGAATGTCTGTGCGGTAAATATAAACGCATGAAATATCGTGGTGTTGTCTGCGAAAAATGTGGTGTTGAAGTTACGCTTCAAAAAGTACGTCGTGAGCGTATGGGTCATATTGATTTGGCTTCACCAGTTGCACACATTTGGTTCTTGAAGTCTTTGCCATCACGTATTGGCTTGATGCTAGATATGACATTGCGTGAATTGGAACGCGTTTTGTATTTTGAACAATACGTCGTTATTGAGCCAGGTCTAACTGACTTGAATTATGGTCAAATGATGTCTGAAGAAGAGTTCTTGGACGCTCAAGACATGTTCGGTGAAGATGCATTTAATGCGGGCATTGGTGCTGAAGCAATTCGTGAAATGTTATCTAACATTGATCTTGATGCTGAAGCTGATCAATTACGTGATGATTTGGCAGAAGCTACAGGTGAATTAAAGCCTAAGAAAATTATCAAGCGTTTAAAAGTTGTTGAGGCATTTATTGACTCTGGTAACCGTCCAGAATGGATGGTGATGACTGTTTTACCAGTAATCCCACCAGAATTACGCCCATTGGTGCCATTGGATGGTGGTCGTTTTGCTACTTCTGATTTGAATGATCTATATCGCCGTGTGATTAACCGTAACAATCGCCTTAAACGCTTAATTGAATTGCGTGCGCCTGATATTATTGTTCGTAATGAAAAACGCATGTTACAAGAATCTGTAGATGCATTATTTGATAACGGTCGCCGTGGTCGGGTTATTACGGGTGCAAACAAGCGTGCGTTAAAATCTTTATCCGATATGTTAAAAGGTAAGCAAGGTCGCTTCCGCCAAAACTTGTTGGGTAAGCGCGTAGATTTCTCAGGACGTTCAGTTATTGTAACTGGCCCAGAATTGAAATTGCATCAGTGTGGGCTGCCTAAAAAAATGGCATTAGAATTATTTAAGCCGTTCATTTATTCGCGCCTTGAAGCTAAGGGCTTGTCATCTACTGTAAAGCAAGCAAAGAAAATTGTTGAAAAACAGCGCCCAGAAGTATGGGATATCTTGGATGAAGTTATTCGTGAGCATCCAGTTATGCTTAACCGTGCGCCAACTTTGCATCGATTAGGTATCCAAGCATTTGAACCTGTCTTGATTGAAGGTAAAGCAATCCAATTACACCCTCTTGTTTGTTCTGCGTTTAATGCAGATTTTGATGGTGACCAAATGGCAGTACACGTACCGTTGTCTTTAGAGGCGCAGCTTGAAGCGCGTGTTTTGATGATGTCAACAAACAACGTTTTGTCTCCGGCAAATGGTAAGCCAATTATTGTTCCGTCACAGGATATGATTTTAGGCCTTTATTACATCACGCTTGAGCGTGAAGGTATGAAAGGTCAAGGTATGACATTTGCAAACCCTCAAGAGGTTGAACATGCATTAGATACTGGTGTGGTACATTTACACTCTAAGATTACATGCCGTGTTGAACAAGTGAACGAAGAAGGTGAACTTGTTTGGGAGCGCTTTGAAACAACTCCAGGTCGTGTTCGCTTGAGCACTGTTATGCCTTTGAATCACAAAGCGCCTTATAGTTTGATCAATAGGCTTTTGCGAAAGAAGGAAGTAGGAGAAATTATTGATAGCGTTTATCGTTATTGCGGACAGAAAGAGTCTGTGATTTTCTGTGACCACATTATGACTTTAGGTTTCACTGAAGCTTTCAAAGCTGGTATTTCGTTTGGTAAAGACGATATGGTTATCCCAGAAACTAAATGGACGCTAGTTAACGAAACTCGTGACCAAGTAAAAGGTTTTGAACAGCAATACATGGATGGCCTGATTACTCAGGGTGAAAAGTATAATAAAGTTGTTGATGCATGGTCAAAGGTTAACGAAAAAGTAACTGATGCTATGATGGATAGTATTTCTTCCATGAAGAAGACACCTGAAGGTGCCGAAATGGAACCAAACTCTGTTTACATGATGGCTCACTCTGGTGCTCGTGGTTCTGTTACTCAGATGAAACAGCTCGGTGGTATGCGGGGTTTGATGGCTAAGCCAAATGGTGAAATCATTGAAACGCCTATTATTTCTAACTTTAAAGAAGGCTTGTCCGTTCTTGAATATTTCAACTCTACTCACGGTGCCCGTAAAGGTCTGTCTGATACAGCTTTGAAAACCGCCAACTCAGGGTATTTAACACGTCGCTTAGTTGATGTTGCACAAGATTGTATCGTTCGTGAGTGGGATTGTGGTACTGAGAAATCAATTACAGCACGTGCCGCTGTAAATGATGGTGAAGTTGTATCATCAATGGCTGAAAGGATTCTAGGCCGTGTATTGGCTGAAGATGTAATTCATCCTGCAACAGGCGAAGTCCTTGGCAAACGAAGTGACTTGGTTGATGAGCGTCAAGCGGATATTATTGATGCTGCAAATCTTGTTTCCTTGCAAATACGTTCACCACTAACTTGTGAATCAGAAGACGGTATTTGTGCTGCATGTTATGGCCGTGATTTGGCCCGTGGCCAAGGTGTTAACCCTGGTGAAGCAGTTGGAATTATTGCTGCGCAGTCTATTGGTGAACCTGGTACACAGCTAACAATGCGTACATTTCACATTGGTGGTGTTGCTCAAGGTGGCCAACAATCATTCCAAGATGCAAGCCAAGCTGGTACAATCGACATTCGTAAATCAAATGTTTTGGTTAACCGTGATGGTGAGCAAATCGTTATGGGTCGGAACGTTGAATTGGTTGTTATTGATGATAATGGCCAAGACGCAGTTGTACACAAAATGGACTATGGTACTAAAGTATTAGTCAAACCGGGCGATAAGATTGCTCGTGGAGACAAATTATACGAGTGGGATCCATACACATTACCAATTATTGCTGACAAAGGTGGTATTGCAAAACTGGTCGATCTTGTTCCAGGTATATCTGTTCGTGATGTTACTGATGATGCAACTGGGATTAGTCAGAAAATTGTTACTGACTGGCGTTCAGCACCTAAGGGTTCAGACCTGAAGCCTTCTATAATTGTTGCTGACATTAAGACTGGAGACCCTGTAATTAATAATGCTGGTAACCCAATCCAATATGCGATGTCTGTAGATGCTGTTTTATCTGTAGAGGATGGCCAAGAAATTGAAGCTGGTGATGTTGTAGCGCGCATTCCTCGTGAAGGTGCTAAGACAAAAGACATTACAGGTGGTCTGCCACGTGTTGCTGAATTGTTTGAAGCGCGACGTCCAAAAGATCATGCAATTATTTCTGAAATGGATGGTTATGTTGAGTTTGGGCGTGACTTCAAAAATAAGCGTCGCGTAAATGTTGTTTCTATAGATGATGCAGAAATTAAAACAGAGTACATGGTTCCTAAAGGTAAGCATATTCCTGTACAAGAAGGTGATTTTATCCAAAAGGGTGAATACATCATGGACGGGAATCCAGCACCACATGACATCTTGAATATTATGGGTGTAGAAGCTTTGGCTGACTATATGATTGATGAAGTTCAAGACGTCTATCGTCTTCAAGGTGTTAAGATTAACGATAAACACATTGAAGTTATAGTGCGTCAAATGCTTCAGAAGTGGGAAATCGCTACAAGTGGAGGTACAACACTACTTAAAGGTGAGCAAGTTGATAAAGCTGAATTCGACGAAGCAAACCAGAAAGCAGTAGACGCAGGGCGTGAGCCAGCTACAGGTGGTCCTATTCTTTTGGGTATTACTAAAGCTTCACTACAAACACGTTCATTCATCTCAGCGGCTTCTTTCCAAGAAACAACTCGTGTTCTTACAGATGCAGCTACACGTGGTAAAAAGGACAAGTTAATTGGCCTGAAGGAAAATGTTATTGTAGGGCGCTTAATTCCGGCGGGTACTGGTGGCGCATTCCACCAAATTAAGAAAATTGCATCTGATCGTGATGCAATTATCATTGAAGATAAACGTGCAGCAGCGGAAGAAGCAGCAGCTCTAATGGCTCCTGTAGCATCTGATCTGGATGTTAATTCAGTATTTAGTATTCCAGTAGAAGATGTTGCTAACAATCAAAATAATGAAGATGCATAATATTTTAATTATATGTTAAGATTATAAAATCAAAAAAGGCCCCATTAAGGTGGGGCTTTTTTATTAAAATTTGTGCCAATATACAAAGTGAGCATATAAATATATTAATAAGTGTAATTAAAAATTTCAGAACTTTAAATTTGGTCTTTATTTTGAAACTTTATGTTTGATTTCAATCCGGCCGTGTTGAGTTACTTCCCATATATCGGCACCAATCGTTACTACAGCAGAGAGTTTATCACCCCAAGCTGCACCTGTATCAATATTTACGCGATTACCGTAATGAGTGATCTCTTTAACTATTGTATGGCCATGTAATATTAATTTTGCAGCTTTCTTTGGATTGTCTAGCCAGTTTTCTCTAATCCAGACCATGTCATCTTCAGTTTGGTTATTTAGGGGACGATCAAGGTTTATGCCCGCATGAACAAAAAATATATCATTAGTTTCATAAAATAATGGGAGCTCTTGGATAAACTTTACATGAGACTCTGGAATAGCTTTTTTAGCCATTATAAGTATATCGTCCAAACATTCATGGTAGTTCTCAGGAACAATTACCCCGTATGATGCTAATGTTTCAATTCCACCAATTCGGTGATGAAGCCAGCTGTAGTCTGGTTTGAGGTGAGGATCATGGCGATGAGGATCATCAAGAAACCACTGCATTAAGCGGTCATGATTACCTTTTATGACTTCCCAAGGAAAACCTTTTGCAATTCCGTGCATTAAGTAGTCAATTGTACCCTTACTATTTGGGCCGCGATCAATTAGGTCGCCAATATGAATAACTTTATATGACGTCGCATTCGATTTTTCAAAATCGGCTATGATTAATGTATGTACTCTTCGGAGTTGCTCTAAATCGCCATGAATATCGCCAACGGCGTAAGTAAGGTGTGTCATATTTATTGTATATATGTACAATGTTTTTCTTACAAGCAGCGCTGTCATGGATTCGGTAAATTATATTCATGTGAATTATTTACATAACTTTTTTAGCTGAAAAGAAGCTTTGTTTTTAAGTTTCCTTTCGCCACTGTTGACACTAAACCCGACTCCCCTTATAGCCGCGTTACTTGATACTAAAAGTTTGCTTTTGTTATCATACAAGCCACAAATTGGCAGTCACGATCCAGGCGAAAGTCTTGATCCTCTGGAATTTATCGTTTCGAGCTAATGATGGTTCGCGACGGTTTCAGGTGCATGATCAGAGATTATGTGCCTATTTTGTTTGAAACGGTAAGATGGGGAACCCAAAATGCCAACAATACAACAGCTGATCCGCAAGCCGCGCCAGCCAAAAGTCAAACGCTCCAAGTCACAGCACTTGGAATCATGCCCGCAAAAGCGCGGCGTATGTACACGTGTTTATACAACTACACCTAAAAAGCCGAACTCTGCGATGCGTAAAGTTGCAAAGGTTCGTTTAACAAATGGTTTTGAGGTTATCTCTTACATTCCTGGCGAAAGCCACAATCTGCAAGAACACTCTGTTGTTTTAATCCGCGGTGGCCGTGTAAAAGACCTTCCAGGTGTTCGTTATCACATCTTGCGCGGTGTTTTAGATACCCAAGGTGTAAAAGATCGTAAGCAACGTCGTTCCAAATACGGCGCGAAAAAACCGAAATAAGGGTAGTATATTATGTCTAGACGTCACAGCGCCGTTAAAAGAGAAGTTCTGCCTGATGCTAAATATGGCAACACAGTTCTTACAAAATTTATGAATAATTTAATGCTAGACGGACGTAAGTCTGCCGCTGAGCGCATCGTATATGGTGCTCTTGAGCGTGTTGAGGTAAAGCTTAAGCGTGCCCCAATCGAAGTGTTTGAAGAAGCTTTAGAAAACATCAAGCCGGCTGTAGAGGTTCGCTCTCGTCGTGTTGGTGGTGCTACATACCAAGTTCCAGTTGAGGTGCGTATAGAGCGTAGAGAAGCGTTAGCCATTCGTTGGTTAATTAAAGCTTCACGTACTCGCAATGAAAACACAATGGAAGAGCGTTTAGCTGCTGAATTGATGGATGCCATCAATAGCCGAGGCTCTGCTGTAAAGAAACGTGAAGATACCCACAAAATGGCAGATGCAAATAAAGCATTCAGCCATTATCGCTGGTAATAAAGAAAAGGACGCAAGTAGATGGCACGCGAATACCCTCTCGAACTATATCGCAACTTTGGCATTATTGCTCACATTGATGCAGGTAAGACGACTTGTTCAGAACGTATTCTTTACTACACTGGTAAAGAGCATAACATCGGAGAAGTTCATGATGGCGCAGCCACTATGGATTGGATGGAGCAAGAGCAAGAGCGTGGCATAACAATCACGTCTGCTGCTACGACTACTTTTTGGGAGCGTACTGAAAACGGCACAACTCCAACTTCAGCAAAGCACCGCTTAAATATCATCGACACACCGGGTCACGTTGACTTTACAATTGAAGTTGAGCGTTCATTGGCTGTTTTAGATGGTGCGGTTTGCGTGCTTGATGCCAATGCCGGTGTTGAGCCTCAGACAGAAACTGTCTGGCGCCAAGCTGACCGTTACAAAGTTCCTCGTATGGTTTTTGTAAATAAAATGGACAAAATTGGTGCTGACTTTTTTAAGTGTGTAGAGATGGTTGAAGACCGTACTGGTGCTTCTGCTATTCCTGTATCATTTCCAATTGGTGCTGAAACAGAACTTGAAGGCTTGGTTGACTTGGTTACGATGGAGGAATGGTTATGGGAAGGCGAAGATCTTGGCGCGAGCTGGATTAAAGCACCTATCCGTGAAAGTTTGCAGGAAGTTGCTGCTAAGTGGCGTAATGTACTTGTTGAAGCAGCTGTTGAAATGGATGATGATGCAATGGAGGCCTACCTTGAAGGTACGGAGCCAGACGTTGATGCGTTGCGTATATTAATTCGTAAGGGCTGCTTGTCTCTAACTTTTGTGCCCGTCTTGGGTGGCTCAGCCTTTAAAAATAAAGGTGTTCAATCACTATTGAACGCAGTTATTGATTATTTACCATCCCCTCTAGATGTTGTTGATTATATGGGCTTTAAGCCGGGCGATGAAACAGAGACACGTGAGATTGCACGGCGTGCTGATGACAATATGGCATTTTCTGGTCTGGCATTTAAGATTATGAATGATCCATTTGTTGGTTCTCTAACGTTCACACGTATCTATTCTGGTACGTTGACCAAAGGCGACACGATGCTGAACTCTACAAAGGGTAAAAAAGAACGTGTCGGTCGTATGATGATGATGCACTCAATAGATCGTGAAGAGATTACGGAAGGTTTCGCTGGAGATATTATAGCGCTTGCTGGTTTAAAAGACACCACTACGGGTGATACTATTTGTGCTGTGAACGATCCTGTTATTTTGGAGACAATGACGTTTCCAGAGCCAGTGATTGAGATTGCTGTTGAACCAAAAACAAAAGCTGACCAAGAGAAAATGTCAACTGGGCTTGCTCGTTTAGCTGCTGAAGATCCTTCATTCCGTGTTGAAACAGATATCGAATCTGGTCAAACAATAATGAAGGGCATGGGTGAATTGCACTTGGACATTTTAGTCGATCGTTTGCGCCGTGAATTTAAAGTTGAAGCCAATATTGGTGCACCACAAGTTGCTTACCGTGAAACGATTTCACATGAAGCAGAAATTTCTTACACCCATAAAAAGCAATCAGGTGGTTCAGGTCAGTACGCTGAAGTTAAAATGGTTATAATTCCGACGGAACCTGGTGAAGGTTTTAGTTTTGAGTCTAAGATTGTTGGTGGTTCTATTCCCAAAGAATATATCCCAGGCGTTCAAAAAGGTATCGAATCTGTGATGGACAGCGGCCCGTTGGCTGGATTCCCCGTAATTGATTTTAAAGTAGAATTGATTGATGGTAAGTACCATGATGTTGACTCAAGTGTTATGGCGTTTGAAATTGCTGGACGTATGGGTATGCGCGAAGGTATGCGTAAAGCCGGTGCTAAAATGCTAGAGCCAATCATGAAGGTGGAAGTTATAACACCTGAAGAATACACTGGTGGTATCATCGGTGATCTAACATCTCGTCGAGGTATGATTCAGGGGCAAGATACTCGTGGGAATGCAATTGCAATTGACGCCGCAGTGCCACTGGCAAATATGTTTGGGTACATTAACAACCTTCGTTCTATGTCTTCTGGACGTGCGAACTTTACCATGCAGTTCAGCCACTATGATGCTGTTCCAAGCAATATTTCTGAAGAAATCCAGGCGAAATTCGCCTGATCTGAAACTAACAGGTCAGGCATCGCCGACCGACTTAAACCTAGGAGGCCTAGATTATGGCAAAAGAAAAGTTTGAACGCAATAAACCGCACTGCAACATTGGTACAATTGGCCACGTTGATCACGGTAAAACAACATTAACGGCTGCGATCACAAAGCAG
>Ga0115003_10000077_pt1 | contig 70206 bp, 74 predicted proteins | sample ArcticOcean_MG_C_7_FD_88736 | JGI IMG/M metagenome (GOLD analysis project Ga0115003, IMG submission 88736) | Marine microbial communities from western Arctic Ocean - ArcticOcean_MG_CB11_88 | ecosystem: Environmental > Aquatic > Marine > Oceanic | place: Arctic Ocean: Canada Basin | collected...
GAGAAAATCAGTAGCATGGTCGCTATTCTTTATCTTCTTGCTTTACTCTTCAGCGCCAATGTTAGCAACTTTGTCTAAACTTGCTTTAATGGATCCAAACCTACCTACTGGAATTATCGGTAAATCTATTGCCGAAGTTCAGCAAATAGCATGGGTGCAGAACTGGACAGCAGTTAAACAGGTGTTCATTGCAGACTTTAATGGTGACGGTATACTTCAGTTGAACGAATGGTTTATGAGAGGTGACGTTGTAGTTTTAGCTACTCCAGAAATAGCGGGACTACCGTTCGTAATCTCTGGACTTGTGTTTGCTGGTGGTATGGCTGCCGCTATGTCGACTGCAGATGGATTAGTTCTTGCAATATCAAATGCTTTGTCACATGATATTTATTACAAAATCATTGATCCAAAAGCTGATACAGCAAAAAGACTAATTGTTGCTCGTGTACTTCTAGTAATAATAGGTGCCGCAGGTGCTTACATAGCTTCGTTTAGGCTAACGAGTATCTTAGGTTCAGTTGCTTGGGCGTTTGACTTTGCAATGTCAGGCCTATTCTTCCCACTTGTACTTGGCGTATGGTGGAAGAGAGCTACTAGACAAGGTGCAATTGCCGGAATACTAGCAGGAATAAGTTCTGGATTAACATACCTGTTGTATGTGTATCCTAAGTTCTCTGTTGCTATTTGGGGCGTTGCTCATGAGCCATGGTTGGGTATAGATCATTTAAGATTCGGAATGATCGGTGCTCCAATTTGTTTAGTCGTAATGGTTGTAGTTAGTTTAATGACTAAAGAACCAGATGCAGCTACGCAGAAAATGGTTGATGACACTAGAATACCGACAGGTAAGGCTATCTTAGGTAGACAACACTAGTAATTAACTTTTAAAATTTAAAAGGGGCGATTTTTTCGTCCCTTTTTTTTTGCCTAAATCATGATATCTTAATAATATGATTCCTACTTGGATAATAATTTTAGACTATATACTTGGGATGATAATGTGGACCTTGATCGGGAGGGCTGCCATGAATATTTTTCAAAGGGAAGACTCAACATTTTTCTTCATGAGAGTTTTTGTAAAATACACCAACCCTATTATTAAGTTATTTAAATTTATCACTCCAAGTTTTTTATTTGGTGGATTTATAGCTCTTTATGTAGCTTGGTTTTTTTATTTGTTTAGATTCTATGCTATGCCATACCTTCTAGGCTATGATGTGTGGGGAATGCTTGCTTTTCCATTAGAAAGTGATTTTTCGAAACAACTCTATCAACTTTTTAATAAATAATTTATTTTTTGACAAATTTTCTTATTAAAATATAAGTAAAGAATGAGCGTTCCTATTAAAATATCACCTTCAATCCTTTCAGCTGATTTTAGTAAATTAGGTGAAGAGGTGATAGCTTTAGAAAAAGCTGGTGCTGACTATATACACATTGATGTTATGGATGGACATTTTGTTCCAAACCTAACAATTGGCCCAGAGGTAATCAAAAAACTTAGACCACTAACAAAAAAGATTTTTGATGTTCATTTAATGATATCCCCCGTTGATAATTTCATAAAAGACTTCTCTGATGCTGGTGCAGATATAATTACCTTTCATCCGGAAGCTACGCCTAATATTTCTAACACAATCAATTTAATAAAGGATGAGAAGAAAAAAGTAGGTATTTCTTTAAAGCCAAACTCTAAAATAGAATTAATTGAAAACTATATAGAACAAGTAGATTTAATTCTAATAATGAGTGTCGAGCCAGGTTTTGGTGGACAAAAGTTTATGCCTGAAGTGCTTGATAAAACCAAAAAAATAAAAGAATTAATCGATAAGAGAAACTTAAAAATAGAAATTGAGATAGATGGTGGTATTAATTTTGAAAATAGTATTCTAGCCAAAAAGGCTGGAGCTAATGTACTTGTTTCCGGCTCCACTATCTTTAAAGAAAATAAGGGTGATTTGGCAAAGAATATAGGAATTCTTAGAACAAATTAATAAATGTCTCATTTAAAAAGTATTTATTTTTACTTTTTAGCCATTCAAATAACTTTAATAAAATTTATTAAAAAAGTTTATTTTTCTTCAAACTATTATAACAAATCATTAACATCTAAAACTCCAAAACAATTTTATTTTCATCCAAACCCATTTTTACTTTCTTCGATAACCACCTATAAGAAATATTTATTTAAAGTCGGTGAGGTAGATCCGAATATTTTTTGGATTAAACAAAAAAACGTTCAAGAAGAAAAAGACCTAAATAGTTTTTTATGGTTAAATTTAATTGATAGAAAAAATGATGGAAAAACTTTACAAAGAATAATTAATATTTGGATGCTTAAACATTCTAAATATAAAAAAGATATATGGGAAAGTTCAGTTATAAGCAAAAGGATCATCAGCTGGATACTAAACGTTGATATTATTTTAAATAACGGAACTTTTGATTTCAAAAAGAAATTTGTAGATAGTATAATTTCACAAACTAACCACTTAAAGAAAAATATTAAATTCGAAAAAGATTGCTCTAAAAGGTTAGAGATTTTAACTGCTTTATCATTGTCTGGTCTAGTTTTTAAGGAATATGAAAACAATTATGATGTTGCTATAAAAGAATTAGAGAAATTAGTTAAAATCTATTTTGACGATGATGGCTTTCCTCTAACGCGTAACCCTAGTGATCTAATATTTTTTTCTAAGTATTTAATACTTTGCAAAGAATGCATCAAGGATGCACAGCGATATATTCCTGATTTCTTAGACACGATAATTAACAGAAACCTCATCTGTCTTAAAAATATTATAACTCCAAATAATAATATTCCTCTTTTTAACGGCGGCACTGAAGAAGATTTAGTTAAATTTAATAAATTTATTGATGATTTAGATTATAAATTTAAAAATAAAAAAAAAATTATTGGTGGAATTCATATATTTAATATTAAAAATGATGCAATTTTTTTTGACACAGGGGAGCCTCCAAAAAAAAGTTTTTCTAAGAGTTACCAGTCTGGACCTCTCTCATTTGAATATTATTTAGAGGGTAAAAAAATTATCACTAACTGTGGTTTTGGTTCTAATATATCATCAAAAGCAGAACTTTTAAGCCGTTTGACCTCTGCGCAATCTACTTTAACAATAAATGATACGTCTGTTACAAAATTCGAGAGGAATAGAATTGTAAATAAAATATTTGGTAATTCAATTAAAAATAGTTTTAAAATTTCAAATATAGATTTTTTTGAAAACGAGAATCATATAAAACTGGTTGCTTCACATAATGGCTATGAAAAAAAATTTAACTGCATACATAAAAGAGAAATATCCATGAATAAAAAAACTAGGAATTTAGTAGGATGCGACGGACTTATTAAAAAAAAAAATGGAAAACCTCTTAATTACAACATTAGATTTCATTTATATCCAGGTTTAACACCCGTTATAACGATGAGTGGAAATAGCGTTTTAATTCCATTGTCTAAAAATAAATCATTATTATTTACAATAAAAGGTGAGTCTATAAGATTGGAGAAAAGCATATTTCTGGGTGCAAATAAAATATTAGAAAATACTTGTGTAACTGTATCTGGTAATTTAGTTAATAAAGACAAATTTATACAGTGGGAAATTAAAAGGAATTTTTAGTTATGAACCAAAAGATTAAAAATGCGCTCATATCTGTTTCAGATAAAACTGAACTAGCTTCTATTCTTAAAATTTTAAAAAAATATAAGATTAATATTATCAGCTCTGGGGGGACTTACAGTTCAATTAAAAGTTTGGGATATGAGTGTACAGAGATTTCTAAATATACTGGCTTTAAAGAAATGCTTGATGGTCGTGTTAAAACATTACATCCTAAAATACATGCTGGAATTCTACATAACAGATTTAATAAAAAGCACCAAGGTGAAATGAATAAACATAAATTTCCATCAATTGATTTAATTATTGTAAATTTCTATCCATTTCAAAAAATTGTAACTAGCTCAAAAAGTACAAGAAAAATAATTGAAAATATTGACATTGGTGGTCCTACAATGGTTAGATCGGCAGCAAAAAATTATAAGAACGTCACAATAATAACAAATAAAAACGATTATCAAAGTCTTGTTGACGAAATACATAAAAATAATGGAGGAACGACACTGACGTTTAGGGAGTTGATGTCATCAAAAGCTTTTGGTTTAACAGCTTATTACGACGCAATGATTGCTAATTGGTTTAACAAAAGATTAAAAATAGATTTTCCCGAAAGAAAAACAATTTTTGGAAAGAAATTTCAAGAATTAAGATATGGTGAGAATCCACATCAACAAAGTTCTTTATACATAAGTGATTATGATGATCAAAATCTTGGATTTAAACAGTTAAGTGGCAGAGAGCTTAGCTTTAATAATTATAATGATATGTTTGCTGCTTTAGAAATTCTATCATCTATTAAAAAAAAATCTGCTACTGTTATAGTGAAGCACGCTAATCCCTGTGGTGTATCAGTAAATAATTTATCTTTTACATCTTTTAAAAATGCATATGCATGTGACCCGATAAGTGCTTTTGGTGGAGTAATTGCTTGTAATTTTAAGATTGATAAAAAGATTGCAAAGGAAATAAATAAAAATTTTCTTGAAGTTATCTTGGCTAATAGCTTCGAAGAAAACGCATTAGATATCCTTAAAAAAAGGAAGAATTTGAGAATTATTGATATATCTAAATTCAAACCTAAAAATTTATCAACCATCAAAAATTTTAGTGGATCTTTCTTGCTTCAAACGAAGGATAAAATAATTTTAAATAAGAAAAAATTAAAATTCGTAACCAAAATAAAGCCGACACAAAGTGAAATTTCTGAAATTGAATTTGCATTTAATATATGTAAACATGTTAAATCCAATGCTATAATTTTAACAAATAATTTTTCTACAATAGGTATAGGTGCTGGCCAGCCAAGCCGATTAGATAGTTGTAAGATAGCCTCGCAGAAAGCAAAACAATTTCAACCTAAGAAAATAAAAAACTCTATCGCTGCTTCCGATGCCTTTTTTCCTTTTGCAGATGGTATAAAAACATTAATTAAAGCTGGTGTTAAAATAATTGTTCAACCTGGTGGCTCAATTAGAGATCAAGAAGTAATTAATGAAGCAAACAATGCTAAAGTTAAAATGGTTTTTACCGGTATTCGTCACTTTAATCATTAATTAGATTTGATCAATTTTAGCTGCAAGTATAAAATCACTTTCTGTTAAGCCTTTTATCGCATGTGTGAATATTTTAATTTTTGCGTAGCCCCAACCAAAAGAGATGTCCGGGTGGTGAGCTTCTTCTTCGGCAATAGATCCTACTTTGCTTATGAACTGCTGGCTGTCTAAAAAGTTAATGAATTTAAATTCTTTTTTTAAATAATAATTTTCGTCATCTTCTTTTTTAACATCCCATCCGTCTACTTTTTTTAAATATTTATGTATTTCTGACTTATCAAAAGGAGGTATGTCTCCGTCACACGCTTCACATTTTTTATCTGCCAAATCACTCATTTATTTTAATTTTGGATATCATTCCAGCTTCGTAATGACCGGGCACATTACAAGCAACTTCTAAATCTGCCTCGGTTTCAAATGTCCAAATAATGACACCCTCGGTTTTGGGTTCTAATAATAAGCTATTTAAATGTGAATGACTCATAGCTTGATCTTTTTTTGACATTTTTTTCATTTTAATTTTATCAATTTTGCTTGCCAAGAGAATTTCATTGTCTACCATTTTTTGCATTTCTGGCTGATGTTTTAGATGCATCTCTTTGGTTGCAATATTATATTCGTGAACCAACTCTCCTAGATTTTTAACAATAAACTTTACTGTTTCTCCATTTTTAATTTTAATTTGACTTGGGTCATAATAATTATCGTACATTTTTACTACTACAACTCTAGATACTTTATTTTCTTCTCCTTTTTTTCCAATTGACTTCATGGATGAAGAAAAAGAAATATTAGGCAAAAGCAAGATAATTATTAAAATTAAAAATTTTTTCATTCCTAGTTATTATCATATCCTAGTTATATTATAACTGGGTATTTAGTCGCTTTAATGGAGCGGGTGAAGGGGGTCGAACCCTCGACCTTCTCGTTGGCAACGAGACGCTCTACCACTGAGCTACACCCGCAATTATTTGTGACTTACGCTAAACTAACTAAAACTATTATTATATATTAAGTCTAACAAATCAATACATTAATCAGACGTAAAATCGTAAATCGCTTCAGTAATTTTTTTATAACCCTCTATATTAAAGTGCCCTTTTTTTTCAAATGGATATAATTTTTTTGGGTTATCCTCTTTCGCAAAAACTAATTTATTCATATCTAAAAAGGGGATTTCGAGTTCCTTAGTAATTTTTTTTACAGTCGTAAATAATTTATCCCTATTATGTTTTTCATCACCAGGGTATTTAGGAAGATATACAAAATATAGATTAGAGCCTTTTTCTAAAGAAAGATTTTTAGCTTGCTTTAATATATGCTTAAACTTAGCAAATACCAGTGTCTTATCATTTAAAAAATAATTTTTAAAAATTTTTTTAGTTTTATCAATTCTTATAAATTTTAAAACTTTGTATTTTTTTTTATTATTTTTATTTAAATTTCTTGTTGCTCTTTTCCCCTGATTAAAAAAACCTAATTCTGCAGCCAAGACTATGCTATCGATAAGTTGTTGTTTTTCTTTTAAATTTTGATTAAAATTTATATCATTCAAATAGTTGTTAAGTTTATTGGAGGTTAGTTCATAACTTAAATTAGCGATATCGTTTTCATGAAATATCCATATTATATTTGCAACATTTGTTTTTAAATACTCTCTTAGTGTTGCATATTCTATTAAAGGTCCGTTTCCTTTTTGCCCTAAATTCAAAACAGATTTATTAGATAAAAGTCGGAGAACAGAGCCAATATCATTAGGTCGGTTTACACAATCACCGTGAACAAATGAGTCTCCAACCAAAACAAATTCGATTTCTTTTTTATCCCACTCTGAGTTGGGATTGTTAAATCCATATCTATCACTTTCGTAAGTAGAGTAATAACCATTTTCATTGCAATTAACTAATGTAGTGTTTGATTTAGAGGAAAGCGGAAAAAGTGTATTTTTTTTTCCGATAAAATGGAAAGGCGGAACTGCAACACTGGTTTGTAAGTTTTTACTCCTGAGATCTTTATAAAATTCTAGCTTACTCCTCGTGTCATATTCGTTGCCTGTAATTTCCTTGTAGATCTGTGCTTTTTCTTCCAGAGTAATGGGGTATTTGTTATTACCGTTTATAAATGTAAAATAAAACTCGGATAAATATAATGTAAAAATAATACTTATTAGTGATATAATTAAATAGTTTTTTATTAAAGATGAACTTTTATATTTCATGTTTCTAAAATTTTAATTAAAGCTTTATAATATTTATGTCAAACAAATTTCCCGATATTATTCCGATTTTTCCTCTTTCGGGTGTAATTTTTTTTCCTAATTCTAATTTACCTTTAAATATTTTCGAACAAAGATATTTGGATTTAGTCGGGGATGCTTTTAGTAAAAATAGATTAATGGGATTGGTTCAATCAAAAAATATAGACCAACAAGTATATAAAGTTGGATGTTTAGGAAAAATCAATGATTATAAAAACAGTCCGGATGGAAGAGTTTTGATTAATTTAGTGGGCGTAACAAGATTTGAAGTGTTGGATGAAGTAACAAATTCTAAATCATATAGAGAGTTTAAAGTTAGTTATAAAACATTTGACTCAAATTTACAGGAACGTGTGGAAAAGATTAGCACCGAGGGTGTATTGCTGAAAGCTAAAACTTTTTTTAAAAGGAATGGACTTTTACTAAATTGGAAAGAATTTGAAAAATTGGATGAGACACAAAAAATAAACACCTTAGCAATGATTGCGCCTATAACTAATGAAGAAAAACAAAAACTTTTAGAATCTGTATCTCTTCAAGACAAAATTAAAAATTTAGACAATATAATAAATTTTTATTTACATGAGATCGGCTTCGGGAATCAAACCGTACAATAAAAATATAAATGTTAATGTTAATGTTAATGTTAATGTTAATGTTAATTAGCCGTTTTATTCATCGAGTCGAAAAAATCAGCGTTATTTTTAGTATTTTTTAACTTAGAAATCAAAAATTCTATTCCGTCCATGGTTCCCATTGGGCTTATGATTCTTCTTAGAACGTTCATTTTCGATAAATCGTCTTTTTCAAAAAGTAACTCTTCTCTTCTTGTGCCTGATCTTGTTATATCTAAAGCTGGATAAATTCTTTTATCTGCAACTTTTCTATCTAAAATGAGTTCGGAATTGCCTGTACCTTTAAATTCTTCAAAAATAACTTCATCCATTCTAGATCCCGTGTCTACTAAAGCTGTAGAAATTATTGTTAATGACCCGCCTTCTTCAACATTTCTCGCTGCACCAAAAAATCTTTTTGGTCTTTGAAGTGCATTAGCATCTACACCTCCCGTTAAAACTTTGCCGGAGCTTGGTATTACCGCGTTATATGCTCTACCAAGTCTTGTTATTGAATCTAATAAAATAACAACATCTTTTTTATGTTCTACCAGTCTTTTTGCTTTTTCTATGACCATCTCTGCCACAGCTACGTGTCTTGAAGCCGGTTCATCAAATGTTGATGCAACAACTTCACCCTTAACTGATCTTTGCATATCTGTTACTTCCTCTGGTCTTTCATCAATTAATAAAACCATTAAATAACACTCTGGGTGGTTGGCTGTAATAGATTGGGCTATGTTTTGGAGAATAATTGTTTTACCTGCTCTTGGTGGCGATACTATTAACGCCCTCTGTCCTTTCCCTATTGGGCTAACTAAATCAATTAGACGAGCAGTATTGTCGGGTTTTTTTTCAATCTTTGTTGCTTCGACTTCTAATTTAATTCTTTCATCAGGATATAAAGGCGTCAGATTATCAAATGCAATTTTATTTTTTCCTTTTTCTGGTTCATCAAAGTTTATTTTATTTACTTTGAGTAAAGCAAAATATCTTTCTGCATCTTTGGGACCCCTTATTTCACCTTCTACTGAATCTCCTGTTCTTAGTCCAAATCTCCTAATTTGACTTGGGCTAACATAAATATCATCTGGACCTGGCAGATAATTAGACTCTATAGCACGTAAAAACCCAAAACCATCTTGCAGCACTTCTAGAACACCGGTTGCTGTTATTTGCTCATTTTTCTCTGCTAGTTTTTTTAAAATTGCAAAAAGTATTTCTTGCTTTCTTAGCGTGCTGGGGTTTTCAATACCAAGCTTCTCAGCCTCACTAATAAGCTCTGCAGGGTTCTTTTTCTTTAACTCTTGTAAATTCATGTGATTAATTTTAATTGTAGGTAAGCATCTAAGTTATAGATATTTTAAATATAGATGCTTTTAAGAATAATTCAACCCCTCTTATAAAGGCTTATAAACAACAACAAATACAATGATAATTAATAGTATTGTTGGAATTTCATTGATAATTCTAAAAAATTTTGATGATTTATTATTGATATCAAGAGCAAGTAGCCGAAGATTTTTCCCAAGATAAAAATGATAGTGGGTTAAAATTAAAATCGAAATACCTTTAATTTGCATCCACAACTCAGAAAAAATTGTAAAACCCAATGTATGGATAAGCAACACACCAAATAACCAAGATAAAAACATTGCCGGAGTCATTATGTAATTATATAATTTTCTTTCCATCACTTTAAATACTTTTATTTGTTCTTTATGTTTTGCTTCGGAGTGATAAACAAATATACGAGGCAAATATAGCAAGCCAGCCATCCATGCAACAACAGATATTATGTGTAGAGATTTAAATAATAGATAATAATTCATTTATTTTTTACCAAATACTTTTTAGATAACATTTCAAATAAATTTATGTGGTCGGGATTGTCATTTAAACATGGGATCAAATCAAAATTTTTTCCTCCATTTTTTATGAAGCTTTCTTTACCTTGAATATTTATTTCTTCTAGTGTTTCTACACAATCTGAAGAAAAGCCAGGGCAAATTACTAAAATATTTTTTTTCCCTTGATGCGGCAGGCTTTCTAGGGTTTTATCAGTGTAGGGTTTCAACCACTCCCGCGGCCCAAATCGTGACTGAAATGAAGTGTGTATTTCAACGCTAGTAAATTTTTCTTTTATTAACCGAGTTGTTTTTTGACAATAGCATTGGTATGGGTCACCTTTATCAAAATATGATTTTGGTATTCCATGATATGAGGCTAAGATTAAATCTGGTTTCCAGTTAATGCCCTTGATTTTTGTGATTATGCTTTTTACTAGAGCGTCTATGTAAAGGGGTTCACTTTCATAATGTGGTATTATTTGAAGACTTGGCTGCCATCTCATTTTCATTAAACATCTGTACACTTCGTCACAAACAGTTGCTGTTGTTGCGGCTGCATATTGAGGATAAAGAGGAAGTATAATAATATTTTCGCATCCTGCTTTTTGTAGTAAATCTAGTTTACTTTTTATGCTGGGATTGCCGTACCTCATGGCAAAGTCAATAATTATCTTTTCGCTTCCTAACTTTTTTCTTAGTTTGTCTGATTGGTTTCTTGTGTAATACAATAGTGGTGATTCATTAGTTTTTGTAAACCAGATTTTTTTATACGCATGTGCAGATTTTGATGGTCTCAAAGTTAAAATGAATAAATTCAATATAACTTGCCAAATTATTGGGTTTACTTCTATTACCCTTCTGTCCGACAAGAATTCTTTTAAATATTTTCTTACATCCCACCAGCTTGTTGAATCCGGTGTGCCAAGGTTTACTATTAAAACACCTGTCTTTCCGAAAGTTACTTTAGGGTGTCTGTCGTCGATCATCTTGCCTCTCTCACGTTTTTAATTAATAGCTCTACTTTATCTGGGTTGGTTTCAGGAACTATACCATGACCTAAATTAAAAATATAAGGAACATCTTTAAAAATATTCAAATACTTATTTGCTTCGTCATACAGTTCTTCTTTTGATTTTAATAAAGTTTTTGGATGCATTCCACCTTGGAGAGCTACCTTAGTTAGATTTTCCTTTGCCCACAAAGGATCTATATCATAATCTAGGTTCATTCCATTGGGTTCTACCATGTTTTGGAAGTCTAGATATTTTTCTTTTATTCCTTTTGGGAAACAAATTACGGGTATTTTTTTGCTTTTACAAAAATTAACTATCTGTAGATTGGGGTTGTAACAAAATTTTTCTAGCTCTGGCTCAGGTATAAGGCCAGCCCAAGTATCGAATATTTGAACCACATCAGCACCAGCATTTATTTGATTCTCTATATGTATACACAAATAGTATATTAGATCCTTTAAAATAATATTAATATTAAATTGTTTATTTTTAGTTTTAGAAAAATTAATTTTTCCATTATTCTCTTTCAAACCTAACATATATATTAACAATGTCCATGGAGCGCCAATAAAAGATATTAGTGATTTATCTTTTTCTAGCTTTTTTCTTGTTTTTTTTATTGCATTGTAAACTGGATTTAATTTTTTTGTAAAATTAATTTTATTGTTGTTTAAAAAGTTATTAAAATTAAACTCACTTAAAACTGGACCCATGTTTTTAATAAAATCAACATCTTGTCCTAACCCGTACGGGACCATAAGAATGTCTGAAAAAATAATTGCTGAGTCTAAATTAAATCTTTTAATAGGTTGTAAAGTAATTTCTGAACTTAGATCGCTATTTAAACAAAGTTTAATAAAATCTTTATTTTCTGCTCGTATATTTCTAAATTCCGGTAGATATCGACCTGCTTGTCTCATAAACCATATAGACTGACAAGATGTATCTTTATCGATTAGTATTTTTCTTAGAGTGCTCATATATATAATTTATATTTTATAAGTATAGATTGTCTAGTAGGCCCTGTTAGTAGCTTATATAAGTATTTATACATACTTTATACAATTAGGATTTAATAAATTATGTAATCTAAGTGGCATATTTCGTCCTTTTTTATAATTGTGAACAAATATATGGTTATAATATCAACATCTAATAAAATGTTAAGATAATGTTAATTATTGTTAACTATTTTTTCTTTATTTTGTAAATACTGAAAAACAATTGTTTATTAGAAAAACATTAACAGAGATATGAACGAAAAATACAATGTATATCTTGTGTCCGACTCCACCGGGGAGACTCTAGATAGAATCTTTCTATCTTTAAAGTCGCAGTTTGCAAATTTTAAATATGAAAAAAAGGAATATGCCTTTGTAAGAACTGAGCAACAAATTGACAAAATAGTAAAGGAATGCAATGAAATGCCGAATTCTATAATTCTATATACTATAGTTGAAAACAAGCTGGCAAAATACCTATCGACTACAAGTGAAAAAAACAACCTTCCTTGTTTTGGTATTTTAGGCAATTTAATTTTAAGTTTTTCAAAACTTTTAAATCAAAAAGCCACGCATAAGCCAAGTGCCCAACACGTTCTGGATGATGATTATTACGATAGAATAGAGGCCATTCAATTTACCATGTCACATGACGACGGCAAAAAATTAGATGATATTAGTAGTGCAGATATCGTGCTTTTGGGCGTAAGCAGAACAAGCAAAACTCCAACTTCAATCTATCTTGCAAATAGAGGTTATAAGACAATCAACATACCGTTAGTTCTAGATCAGAAAATACCAGAAGAATTGAAATCTGAAGATAATAAAATATGTGTCGTCGGACTTACCGCTGATCCTGAAAGACTCTCCGATATTAGGAGAAATAGAGTGGCTATAATGAAAGACAGTAATATTAAAGAATATACAGACCTTGACTTTATAAAAGACGAGATTAATAAATCTAAAAAGCTTTTTAGAAAATATAACTGGCCCATTATCGACGTAACCAGAAAGTCAGTAGAAGAAACGGCTGCATCAATTCTTAAAATTCTTGAAATAAAAAAAAGAAAATGAAAATAATTTTGGCTTCTAAAAGTGGTGTTAGAAAAGAAATTCTAGATAAACATAATGTTGAAGCAGAAGTAATCATTTCTAATGTAGATGAAGACCAAGTCAAAGACAGTTTGTTGGCTGAAGGCGCCACACCATTAATTGTCTCTAAAAATTTGGCAGAACTTAAGTCTATTAAGGTTAGCACAAAAAATCCAAACAGGCTTGTACTGGGTGCTGATAGTGTAATTTCTCTCAATAATCAATTAATTAACAAACCTAACTCTAGAAAAGATGCATTCAGGATTTTAAAGGAACTAAATAACACCAAACATTATCTAATTAGTTCTGTTTGTATTTCTATAAATGGGGCAATGATATGGAATCATTCTGAACATTCAGAATTAAAGATGAAAAATTTAAAAGATCAAGATTTACAAAAATATCTAGATAAAATTAAAATAGAAACTCTGCTAGCTTATGGTGTTTATCAGATTGAGGCAGATGGTTTGGAGCTTTTTGAATACATAAAGGGAGACAAAGACTCTATTATGGGTTTGCCAATAAAACAGATAATGAACTATATTAATCAATATAAGAAATGAACAAAAAATTATTTGCAATTATTGGAAACCCAATAGCACATTCGTTGTCACCTAATTTGCATAATTATTGGTTTAAAAAATACAATATAAACGCAGAATATTCTTTAATAAACGTTGATGAAAAAAATTTAGGAGATGTTATTAAAAGAATAAGAAATAAAGAAATAGAAGGTATAAATGTTACTCTACCCTATAAACAAAAAATAATTCCTTTTGTAGATCGATTGATAAATGATGCAAAAGAAACAAATTCAGTTAATACAATTTTTTTGGATAAAACAAATACACTTGTTGGAGAAAATACTGATGTTTTTGGGTTGCAAGTTGCCTATCTAAAAGAAATTGTAAACACAGAAAATAAAAAAGCTTTGATTATAGGAGCGGGAGGAGTATCTCCATCCGTTATTCTTGCATTACAGAAATCTAAGATAGGAAATATATCTATTACCAACCGAACACATGATAAATCTACCTTTCTGCAAAAGAAATTTAAATACTTAAACGTTTTAGAGTGGAAGTCTCTTAGAGACGAAATTGCTAATTTTGATATTATAATAAACGCCACTAGCCTTGGTCTTAAAAATGGAAATGAATTTAATTTTAACTTCAACAATGTTAAAGACAATTTGATTTTTATTGATACAATTTATAATCCACTGGAAACCAAAACTATAAAGTTCTTAAAAGAAAAAAAAATAAAAACATTTAATGGATTAAATATGCTTATACATCAGGGGCAAAAATCCTTTTATTTATGGAATAAAATCAACCCCGAAATTGATGACGAGTTAATTACTTTATTAATGTCAAAATTATAATGGCTAAGATAGGTATTACAGGATCTATAGCATCCGGCAAGTCAACGGCATGCAAAATTATCTCTAACAGAAGAGGACCGCTCTTTAATGCCGATAAAATAGTTGTAGAATTGTATGCTAAGAACAGTTTTAGAAAATTGATTATTAAAAAATTAAAGTTAAAAAAAACTTCTAACTTTAAAGACAGTTTGAAAGAAAAAATCTTAAAAAACAAAGGTAGTTTAACCAAATTAGAAAAAATAATACATCCGGTCGTCAGAAGAGAAATGTTATCTTTTCTAAAAAAAAACAAAAAAAACAAATTATTATTTTTAGAAGTTCCCCTGTTAATAGAAAACAATCTTTCAAAATATTTTGATATAATAATATTTATTAAGTCAAATACATATATAAGAAAAAAAAGATACTTACGGAGAGGAGGGAATTTAAAATTGTTTACAATTTTAGATAAACAACAGTGGAAAGACACAAAGAAAATGAACTTTTGTGATCATATAGTTGTGAATAATAAATCTTTATCTGTTTTAAAAAAAAATCTTTTAAATATAATAAAAACTTATGAGTGAAATCTTTTTAGACACTGAAACAACAGGGCTTTCTTACAATGAGGGGCATAAAATTGTCGAAATAGCCTGCGTAGAAACCCAAGACTTAATCGCTACCAATAAAATTTTTCACAAATTTATTAATCCCAAAAGAAACGTTCCGGAACAAGCTTTCAAGATACATGGATTTTCGCAAGAATTTTTGAGCAATAAAGAAACCTTTGATAAAGTTGCTGATGAATTTTCAAATTTTATAAAAGGAAAAAAAATTATTATTCATAACGCAAATTTTGATTTAGGTTTTTTAAATGGAGAATTAAGTAATATAAAAAAAGAACTAATTAATAAAAACAATGTTATTGATTCCTTGGAAGTGGCAAGACATAAATTTCCTGGTTCTCCAAACTCCTTAGATGCATTGTGTAGAAGGTTTAATATTGATTTATCAAGAAGAACTAAGCATAACGCTTTATTAGATTGTGAACTATTAAGAGAAGTTTATATAAACCTTATAGACGTAAAAGAGCCTCGATTTAATCTATCCCCTTCTCTAAAAGAGGGCGTAAAAAATAATAGTCTTGTTCGATCCCACAACAGGAAGGTTGTAGAAATATCTGAACTTGAAAAAAAAAAACATAAAGATTTTGTAAAATCAGAGCTAAAGAAAAATTTTTACTGAAGTTTTCTTAAATCATAAAGCTTTTGAAAGTCAACTTTCTCGCCTATTTTAATATTTTTAAAACCTGAATTTTCAAATACAAAGATAAATATTTTTCTTAGTTCAGGATAAATTGTCGATGGGACATGTATCAATATAATTTTTTCAATTTCTTTTTTGTTATTTATGTTATCCGCAAGCTCAATAATAGTGGAATAAACAATGCTAGTATCAATTTTTTCAAAACCTTCTTTGGCGGGCGCAAGATTTAAAGTCGTTTGAACTTCAATTACTTTTTCCTTTACTTGATTGCTCTTAATATCGATATTTACCTTGTACTTCGAAATATCCTTTGATAGCAAAAAAAATGTTTTAGGATTTGGAATATTAAAATTTAAATTACTAATATACTGTGCAATTATTTTATATCTCATCATTTTTGTCCTCTACTATTTCACCATCTAATGTTTTAGAGTCTTCTTTTTTAGCCGTTATATTTTGTTTTCTAAAAAAAAAATAAATTAGTAGATTTCTAGTGAAAGGTATCAAGAGCAAGAAACCTATTGTGTCTGTTAGAAAACCAGGAATAATAAGTAGCAACGCTGCTATCGCTAAAGAAGCTCCCGAAAACATTTCATAAACTGGTATTTTATTTTGGTATAGATTTACGACTCCAGATCTTAAGGTTTTGATTCCTTGTATTTTAGCAAAGTAAACACCAACTACAGCCGTTATGAATATCAAAGTAATAGTGTTTAAAGCCCCAATTTGCCCGCCAATCTTTATCATAAAGAAAACTTCTAGAGCAGGTATTCCAATAAATAAAAGAATAAATGAGTTCATTTGTCTGATACAAAATTATATTATTAATGTATGTTTATCAAATTATGAGTAACAATTTTGGTTATTTAGACATTATTCTACTTGGAATGATTGCGGGATTTATAATTTTGCGATTAAGAAGTATATTGGGTAGAAAGACTGGTCACGAAACCAAAATTTATCCCAATTTTGACGATAGAAAATTTAACTTACCTGAAAATAGCACTAAAAGTTTTAAAGTAAATCATAACGTACTAGAGGGTCGTGAGAAAAAAGAATTCCTTAAAGGTGCTGAGATTGCTTACGAAACAATTCTTGCATCTTTTGCCGATGGTGACAAAATAAAATTAAATAATTTAATCACCCCAAGTATGTCTGCAAATTTTGAAGAAGCAATAAAGACGAGAAATCTAGAAAAAATTAAATCTGAATTTACATTTATTGGAATTAAAAATTCTAGTTTAGAAAAATATGAAAAAATTAAAAATGACGTTTTTGCTTCGGTAAAATTTGTTTCAGAGGTAATATCAGTAAAAAAAGACAAGAATGATAAAATTATTGAAGGAAATCCTGATAAAATTAAACAAGTCACGGACTATTGGAAATTTACAAGAAATATACTAAATAAGAACCCTAGCTGGTATCTGTCTGAAATCGTTACTAAGTGAAAAAAAAGAAGACCTCCCAAGAAGATATCGATATTTGGAAAGATTATATTAAAAACCCCACGGATATAGTTGATAAAGATAATTCTGATATAAAAGTTAACTATAAAAATAACAGATTTAAATATGATTTACACGGGCACACTTTATTAAATGCGAATTATAAAGTTGAAGAAATAATTCTAACTTGTGTAAACAAAAGTTACAAAGAAATATTATTAATCACAGGTAAGGGTATTCATTCCAACACTGATAAAGACACTTATGTTTCTAAAGAACTAAGTAAATTAAGATATTCTATTCCTGAATTTATAAAATCAAATCCGGAAATTTTTAAGCATATTTCGTCGATCTCAAAAGCAGAAAAAAAAGATGGAGGTGAAGGAGCGATTTTAATTAAGCTTAAAAAGTTATAAAATAAATTTAGATAAGTCTGTATCTTTAACTAGATTACCCAAATTATTATTAACGTATTTTTCATCTATAGTGATTGTTTCGCCCGCTCTATCGGTGGCATTAAAACTTATATCGTCAAGAACCTTTTCAATAATTGTGTGCAATCTTCTAGCTCCAATATTTTCAACTGAATTATTAACCTCAGCAGATATTTTTGCCAACATATCTATCCCATCATCTGTAAAGATTAAATTTACATTTTCTGTTTTTAAAAGTTCTTTATATTGTTTAATAAGACTATTATCTGGTTCCTTTAATATCCTCTTAAAATCATCTTCATTTAAGGCATTTAATTCAACACGTATTGGTAATCTACCCTGGAGTTCTGGTAAAAGATCCGATGGTTTTGCTAACTGAAATGCCCCAGACGCAATAAAAAGAATATGATCTGTTTTGATCGGTCCATGTTTTGTACTTACAGTCGTTCCTTCTATCAATGGCAATAAGTCTCGTTGGACACCTTCTCTAGATACATCGCCACCTACTCGGTCGCTTCTTGCTGAAACTTTGTCAATTTCATCTAAAAATATAATTCCATTTTCTTCTGTAGTTTTTTTAGCCTCTTTTATAATTTTATCTTCTTCAATCATTTTATCAGATTCTTGGGCGATTAAAATATCATGTGATTCCTTGACATTCATTTTCTTTTTTTTCCCCTTCTTATTGCCCATGGATTTTCCCAGAATATCTCCAAGATTAAGCATACCAACGTTACCACCTGGCATGCCTGGGATCTCAAAACTTTGCAAGCCTGCAACCATATCTTGAACTTCAATTTCTATTTCATTATTATCTAGGTCACCATTTCTTAATCTTTTTCTAAAACTTTCTCTTGTGGCTATACTTGCTTTGTTTCCAACTAGTGCATCCAATACTTTTTCTTCAGCTTTAACTTCAGCTTTTGCTTTAACTTCTTTTCTTTTCTTTTCTTTTTCCATAGCAATAGCTATTTCAATCAAGTCTCGAACTATTTGCTCCACGTCTCTACCTACGTAGCCTACTTCAGTAAATCTAGTAGCCTCTACTTTAATGAATGGCGCCTCGGCTAATTTTGATAATCTTCTTGATATTTCGGTTTTACCTACGCCTGTTGGCCCAATCATAAGAATATTTTTAGGAAGAACTTCGTCTCTCATTTCATCTGAAAGAGCTTGTCGTCTCCATCTGTTTCTGAGTGCTACAGCGACAGCTTTTTTTGCTTCTTTTTGTCCGATCACATACCTATCCAATTCAGAAACAATTTCTCTTGGAGACAGCGCACTTACTCTAGAGTTTTCTTTTTTTTTATTTTTTATAATATTTAGATTTGTAACATTTTTAGAAGTTACCATTTTAAACTTTTTCAATTGTAATGTTATTATTTGTAAATACGCAAATTTCAGAAGCCACCTTAATTGCTTTTCTAGCAATTTCTTCTGCTTTTAAATCTGTTTCTATTAAAACTTTAGCTGCCGCCAGAGCATAATTACCTCCTGATCCAATACCTATAATCCCATCTTCTGGTTCTAATACATCTCCAGTTCCTGAAATAATAAAGCTATGAGTCTTATCTGCTACTGCCATTAATGCTTCTAATCTTCTTAAATATTTATCGCTTCTCCAGTCTTTTGCTAACTCAACCGCCGCTCTTTGTAAATTTCCCGCATGCTTTTCCAATTTAGCTTCAAGCCTTTCAAACAATGTAAGAGCATCGGCTGTTGATCCCGCAAACCCCGCTATAACTCCACGACTAACTATCTTTCTAACTTTTTTGGCTTTACTTTTTAACACTGTATTTCCAAGGCTTACTTGACCATCCCCCGCGACAACAGTTTCGTCGTTTTTTCTTAATAATATAATTGTAGTTCCATGCCATTTTTCAGCTGTATTCATGTATTTATATGTGGAGATTAATTTTATTTCTTCAATAGTTAATTCAGATTTATTGATAAAATAGTTAATTATATATATATCTTTGTTTAATGGTCTTTAATTTATGAAAAGAAAAGCAAAAATTTCTAGAAAAACCAAAGAAACTAGTATTTCTGTTTCTGTCGACCTTGATGGAAAAGGTAAATACAAAATAAAAACAGGAATAGGTTTTTTAGACCACATGTTGGAGCAACTATCAAAACACTCTTTAATTGATTTAGAGGTTAATGCTAAAGGCGACACACATATAGACCTACATCATACAACCGAGGATACCGGAATTGCCATTGGTGAAGCTATTAAAAAGGCAGCAGGGAATCGAAAGGGAATTAAAAGATATGCTTCTACTATGATACCAATGGATGAAACTTTAAGTAGAGTTTCATTAGACGTATCAAATCGACCTTATTTGATTTGGAAAGTCGATCTCAAAGTTGAAAAACTAGGAGAAATGGACACTGAACTTTTTAAAGAATGGTTCCAAGCGTTTTCTCAAGCAGCTGGAATTACTTTGCACGTAGAAAATATTTATGGAGAAAATAGCCACCACAAAATAGAATCTTGTTATAAGGGTCTAGCTAGATCTTTAAAGGATGCTTTAATGATTGATAAAAGAATTAAAAATTCAGTACCATCCACCAAGGGTAAGCTTTAATTATAAATGTTATTAACTGTTGTTGATTATGGGGTTGGCAATTTAAGGTCAATTGCTAAATCTTTAGAAAAAGCTAATTCCGAAAGTCAACTTAACTATTCAATCAAAGTCTCTTCAGATATTAATGATATTAAAAAATCAGATAAACTTGTTTTACCTGGACAAGGCTCCTTTAAAGCATGCAAGGAAGGAATTAAAAATATCGGTGGCTTGGATGATGAATTACGAGATAGTGTTCAAAATAAAAAAAAATTAGTTTTCGGGATTTGCGCAGGCATGCAGCTTTTTGCAACAACTGGATATGAAGAAGAGGAAACAAAAGGATTAAATTGGATTCCTGGTATTGTAGTTAAATTAGATCTTAAAAAGTCTAAACTTAAAATCCCGCACATGGGCTGGAACGAACTTAATTTGCAAAATACCTCTTCAGTTTTCAAAGATGTAAAAAAAAATGACCACGCTTATTTTATTCATAGTTACGAATTTATCCCTGAAGATAAAAGCACTGTTTCATTAATTTCCAACTACGGAAAAGATGTGGTCGCCGCTGTTTCGTTTGAAAATATTTATGGAACACAGTTTCATCCAGAAAAAAGTCAAATAACCGGTATTAAAATATTAGCTAACTTTTTAAAAATTTAATGAAAATATTTCCAGCAATTGACATAAAGAATGGAAAATGTGTCAGACTTACGAAAGGTGAATTTGAAAGCGAAAAAATTTATAATGAAAATCCTTTAGATCAAGTAAAAATTTTTAAAAAGGCAGGTTTTAAGAACCTTCACATTATCGATTTAGACGGTGCTTTGAGTGGAGAATTAACTAATTTTGTTATTATAGAGGAAATGATTAAAGAATTTAATTTTAAAGTAGAAGTTGGCGGTGGAATAAGAAATGAAATTAATGTCTCTAAACTGATAGATATCGGTGTTGACAAAGTAATTTTAGGAACAGCTGCCATCAAAGACGAAATGTTTTTAAAAACATGCTGCGTAAAACATCCGGGTAAAATCGCCTTAGCTTTAGATGTGCGAAATAATAAGATAGCCACATCCGGCTGGAAGAAGCAAACTGAAATAAATGTTTCTGACTTTTTAAAAAAAGTAGAAAATTTTGGCATTTCAAGATTAATTTACACAGATATTAATAAAGATGGAACTCATGAAGGCCCCAATCTTAAAGATAGCTATTTTCTATCTGAAAGTTCCAAAATTCCTTTAGTTATTTCAGGGGGAGTGGGATCAATGAATGATATAAAGGAAATTATAAACGATAATAAAAATATTGAAGGTATTATTGTTGGTAAAGCAATTTATGAAAATAAAATCAACCTGAATGATCTAGCGAAGGTGTAACAATGTTAAAAAATAGAATTATTCCCTGTTTAGACGTCAATAACGGTAGAGTCGTAAAAGGTATAAATTTTATCGAACTGAAAGATGCAGGAGATCCAGTCGAACAAGCTGCTTTTTATGATCAAAGTGGTGCAGATGAAATTTGTTTTTTAGATATTACTGCAAGTCATGAAAATAGAGATATTATTATAGATATAGTTAATAAAACTGCGGAAAAATGTTTTGTTCCGCTTACAGTTGGAGGAGGAGTTAAAACTCTAAAGAATATTAGAGATTTATTGTTAGCAGGCGCGGATAAAGTATCGATAAATACAGCTGCAGTTAATGATATTAATTTTATCGAAGAAGCTTCAAAAAAATTTGGAACTCAATGCATGGTCGTTGCCGTAGATGCTAAAAAAATATCAGATAATAAATGGGAAATATTTACTCATGGTGGGAGAAATAAAACTGGAATTGATGCAATTGAGTTTGCAAAAAAAGCTGAAGATCGCGGCGCAGGAGAAATTTTACTTACATCAATGGATAAAGACGGAACTAAAACTGGTTATGATATAGATTTGTTAAAACAAGTCACCGCCAGAGTAAACATACCCGTTATAGCTTCAGGTGGAGCAGGAAATTTGGAACATTTATACGAAGGTATAACAAAAGGTGGAGCAAACGCTGTTCTCGCTGCATCGATTTTTCATTACGGTGAATACACTGTTAAAGAAGCTAAAGAGTATTTGAATTCTAAAAATGTATCAGTAAGATTGTAAAATGTTTGAAAATTTAGAACATTTAGTTAAGACAATTAGAGAAAGAAAAAAGTCATTTTCAGACAAGTCATATACCAATAAATTACTTAATAATAAAAACTTAAGTGTTTCTAAAGTTAAAGAAGAGATTGGTGAATTGATTGAGGCAGTTGATAAAAATTCAAATAAAATACACGAAGCTGCAGACGTTATTTATCATTTAATCGTTTATCTTGAAACTAATGATGTTAAAATTGAAGACGTAATGGTCGAGTTAAAGAATAGACAAAAATGACTTACAATAAAAATAATCTTTTTGCTAAAATTCTCAGAGGGGAAATAATTTGTAAAAAAGTTTATGAAAATGATCATGTATTAGCCTTTCACGATATTAACCCTCAAAAAAAAATTCATGTTTTAGTTATTCCAAAGGGTGAATACATTGATTTAGATGATTTCAATAACAAGGCATCGGATGGCGAAATAGTTGATTTAAGTAGAGCAATTACACATATATCAAATCTATTAGGTGCAAAAGAAAAGGGCTATCGATCCTTAACAAACATTGGAAGCGATGGTGGTCAAGAAGTTCCCCATTTACACTTTCACATATTTGCAGGAGAAAATATTGGTAAAATGGTAAGTTAATGATTTCCAAAATAAAGAGGTATTTTTTAGAGATAAAAAATTTCTCTGATCCTATTGTATTAAACATACCTAATCACTACCAAATTATTTTAGATGAAAAAAAAGATTTTAAATTAAATAAATTCTTTTATAAGCAAATCGGTATTGATCATTATTGGAGAGACAGGCTGATTTGGTCTGACAAAGAATGGTTAAAGTACGTTGCAAATAAAAATCTCGAAACTCATTTACTTAAAAAAGGAGAAAATCTAGTTGGATTCTACGAGCAAGAATATCACCCAAGATCTAATGAAGTGGAATTAATTAATATGGGCATTTTAAAAGAATTTAGAGGTCTAAAACTTGGCTCTATTCTTCTAAATCACTCTATAGCTAGTGCATCTAGAAAAACCCCAAATAGAATGTGGGTACATACATGTAGTTTAGATCATAGGCACGCTTTACAGAATTATAAATCGAAAGGTTTTGAAATTTTTAAAGAAGAAGAAATAGATTTTGTTGCTTAATTAATTTCTGGAATCTGAAAAATCTCTTTTTTATAAACATCATTTTTTGAAACAATTTTTAAAGAGAAATTTATATTATTATTATATTGATCTATAATTTCCCAGCCTTTTAAATCTAAAGTTTTTTTATCAAAGAACACAGTTATTTCATCCTCCTTTACATATATTAACTTTATAATATGATCAGATAATTCTATTCTACCAGCATTTATTATTTTGAATAATTTATCTTTGTACAAAATATTTAAAAAAGGAGATTTAGATATAGGATAATGATATGTCTTATTATATCTTTTTTGTATAATTGCGAGCTTTCTATTATTGATAACAAGTTCTTTTTGCTTGTTGTCTAAATAATTACATTTTAATTTTCCTGGGAATTCCAAAAAACAACTTCCTTTTTCAGTTTTTCCATTGATTAACTGGTTAAAAGTAAACTCTAAAGTATTTAAGTTGTTCAGCTGAAATAAAATCTGATTTTTTTCATTTGCAAATAAGTTGAAAGTAAGTGAAACAAAAAATGTAATTAAAATAAACTTTTTAGAGTACAAAGCTATAAAACCTCACGTTTGCCTACATGATTCGCTTTACTTACAATTCCTTTTTCTTCCATCATATCAATAATTCTTGCCGCTCTATTGTATCCAATTTGCAACTTTCTCTGTAAAAAGCTAGTAGATGCTTTTCCCTCAGTTTTAATAATCTGTAGTGCTTGACTATAAAGTTCATCTTCTCCATCTTCACCAGCTTGCATAGTTGTAGTTTCTTTGCTTTCTTGAGCTGTGATCTCTTCAATATAATCAGGTTCACCTTGAGCTCGTAGAGTATTTGCTATACGTTCAATTTCTTGTTCTGAAACGTACGGGCCGTGTATTCTAATAATTCGATTTGCAGAAGACATAAAAAGCATATCACCCTTTCCAAGTAATTGTTCTGCACCTTGCTCACCCAGTATTGTTCTACTATCAATCTTAGAACTTACTTGAAAAGATACCCGTGTCGGAAAATTAGCTTTTATGGTACCTGTTATGACGTCTACACTAGGTCTTTGAGTGGCCATTATAATATGAATTCCAGCAGCTCTTGCCATCTGAGATAATTTTTGAATATAATTTTCAATTTCTTTGCCAGCAACCAACATCAAATCTGACATTTCATCTACTACAACAACGATATATGGCATTTTAAGTCTATGTTTAGCGTTGTATCCATCAATGTTTCTCACGCCAACTTTACTCATCAACTTGTAGCGATTATTCATTTCTTTAACAGTCCAAGCTAAAGCCGAAGTCGCCTTTTTAGCGTCAGTAATTACAGGTGTAAGTAAGTGAGGTATACCCTCGTAAGTAGACAATTCTAACATTTTTGGATCAATTAAAATCAACTTACATAAATCTGGATTTAATTTATAAAGCAATGAAACAATAATTGTATTAATGCATACAGACTTTCCAGACCCTGTTGTTCCAGCGATTAATAAATGTGGCATAGTGGTTAAATCACCAATAATTGCCATGCCAGAAATACTTTTTCCAAGAGCAATTGGCAATTTAATCTCTTTTTTGTAAAATTTATCATTGTTAATTATTTCTCTTAAAGAAACACTTTCTCTTGTCTCATTTGGAATTTCAATACCAACTGTATTCTTACCTGGTATGACAGAAACCCTAGCAGATGTGGAGCTGGTGTTACGGGCTAGATCTTCTGATAAATTTATAATTTTTGATACTTTAACACCAGGGGCAGGTTCAAACTCATACAAACTAACAACAGGACCATTATTGATAGTTTTAATTTTTCCATCAATCCCAAAATCTAATAAAATTTTTTCCATAAATTCTGCATCTGGACGATTTTTATTAACATCTAGTGAGGTAGGTCTTGATGTATTTTTTTCTAAAAAGTCTAACGAAGGTAACCTGTATTTGATTTTAGGTTGTAAAGTTTCTTTTATTTCTCTTTTTTCATTTTTAAACAAAAAAGACTGCTGAGGTCTTTCATTGAACATCTTCTCTTCTTCAATCACATTATTACTTGTTAGATTAGATGGTATCTCAATTTGTTCTTTCTTTTTTAAATAAGATATTGTCGAATTAAACAACCGTATTAATATATTTTTAATATTTAGGTCAGAAGAAAAAATAAAAAAAATTATTGTTAAGATAAATATAACAAACAGAGAGTATTTATTGTCAATCCAGGGAATTAAATCATTAATAAAATTATAACTAATTTTACCAACAAAACCTGCGTTACCGTTGTCAATAAGCCAAAAGGAATTGTTAAAAGTTAAATAAATAAAAACTGATCCCAGCGTAAGATATCCAACAACAAAAAAAAGTCTTAATAATATTCTTTTTATCTCTTTTTTTATCAAAAGTCTTAATCCCCAAAATGCAAAATTAGCTAAAAGCAAAAAAGAAGCCATCCCAAAACTTTGAAGAAGAAAATCTGCGATGGTACTACCATATATCCCAAAAAAGTTTTTAATTTTTATGGTGCTATCACCATAGATAAATGAGGGGTCATCAGGCGCATAAGTCGCAAATGATATAGCTAGTGCGACACTTGTTAAAATAAGTATTAATCCCAACAATTCAAAGGTTCGTTTTTTTAGAAAATTTGTTACACTATTTAAAAAGTTTGTATTCATATCGAATCGTTTTACGTACTTTTTATCATTTTTATTAAACTGTTAAAAATTTTATAATATGGAAAAACAAAGAATTTGTATAATTGGAGATGGTCTGGCAGGCTTAACAAGCGCTATAGCTATAAACAGCCTACAAAATGTAGAAGTTCATTTGATCTCAAGAAAAGTAACTAAAAATATAGACAAAAGAACAACAGCAATTTCAGAGAGTAATTTTAGGTTTTTAAAAGAAAACATCAGCAACTTAGACTCTAAATTGTTCTGGTCATCAAATAAAATTAACCTTTTTTATGAGACTAATGAAGAAAAAATTAATTTCTTAAATTTCAACGAAACAAATAATAATTTAATGTATGTTTTTGAGAACAATAAATTTAAAAAAAATTTATTAAAAGAAATTAATCAAAAAAAAATTAAAATTATTTATAAAAATATAAAAGATTTAAAAATATCTAAAAATTATGATTTAATTATTTTGTGCTTAGGAAGAAGTTCTCCAATATATAAAGAAATAACAAACAACAGGGAGATCCATAAAGATTATAAAGAAACTGCAATTACAGGATATATAAAACATAAAATCAAAAATATAAAAGTAAGCCAATTTTTTTTAAAAGAAGGCCCTCTAGCGATTTTACCTTTTTCTAAAAATTATTTTTCTTTTGTTTGGAGTATAAATAAAGATTTTCATCGAGTGAATAAAAAAAATATTAATCATTTAATAAAAAATAAACTTAAAGACCTTCTTAAAGTAAAACAAAACTTAAAAATAACTAACGTCCAATCATACCCCATAAAAATGAGTCTTAAGAGAAAATATCACGAACAAAATATATTGATTTTAGGAGAAGGTTTACACACCATCCACCCAGTTGCTGGTCAAGGTTTTAATCTAGTTTTAAGAGATATAAAAAAACTTAAAGAAATTTTAAACTATTATTCTAGATTAGGTATATCGTTTAAAAATAGCTTCGCTTTAGATGATTTTTACAACCAAAGAAAACCGGAGAATATAATTGTGGGGTTAGGAATTGATTTAGCACACGGTTTTTTTAACCAAAATAAATTTTTAGATCCTTTCAAAAAAACAATTTTAAAGAATATAAGTAAGAGTGATATTTTAAAAAAAATAAGCAAGATTATTTCCAATCAGGGTTTATCATTATAATTATATGAATATTTATGCACTTTCATCGGGTCGCGGACCTTCTGGCATAGCTATTTTACGTTTAACTGGTGAAAGCACCCTGAACATATGTAGAAAAATAAGCAATGTTAAGAATATTAAACCTAACGAAGTAAATTTCTGTAAATTTTATGATCCTAAAAATAATAATATAATTGATCCTGAATCAATTTTGTTATGGTTCCCTAAGCCAAATAGCTACACAGGGGAGGACCTTGCTGAATTCCATGTGCATGGTAGTAATGCTGTTATCAACTTATTTTTAAAAGTCTTATCCGAACAAAAAAATTGCAGACTTGCTGAACCAGGCGAATTTACTAAACTAGCATTCCAAAATGAAAAAATGGATTTAATCAAAGCCGAAAGTATTGGTGATTTAATTCATTCAGAAACTGAGCTTCAAAGAGAACAAGCAGTTAAGCTTGTTCTGGGGAATGCATCTAATTATTATAATGAATTACGAGAAAAACTAATTAAGTCTTTAGCTTATATAGAGGCTAAAATTGATTTCGCAGAGGATGATTTACCAGAAGCAGTTTTAAAGGAAGTTCATAAGTCGATAAAAGGTATTCATCAAAATATTAAAAAAATTTTAGAAGACAAAAAGATAGGAGAGAAAATAAGAGATGGATTTCGAGTATCTATAATTGGCGAGGTAAATGCAGGAAAATCCTCATTATTAAACTTATTATCAAAAAGAGAGGTTGCAATAGTTTCTGAGGAAGAGGGAACTACAAGAGATATTATTGAAATTTATCTTAACATTGATGGTTACCCGGTTATCTTAGCTGATACAGCGGGTATTAGAGATGCTAAAAGTGAGGTAGAAAAAAAAGGTATTAATTTAGCTTTAGATAAATTTAAAAAAGCAGATTTAAATATTATTATGATAGATAATTCTACTATAAAGGTGGATAAAAAAATCTTAAATCTAATCAATAAAGACTCTATAGTTCTTTTAAATAAATCAGATATTAAAAAAAATCAGATTCATAAGTTTGATGCCGACACTATTCTAATATCTGTTAAAGATAATAAAAATATTGATCTACTAATTAAAACACTTAAAGATAAGTTGGATAAAAAATGTATATCTAGAAGCAGTGTTTTAGTTACAAGAGAAAGACATCGTGTAAAGTTGAATGATTGTATAAAAGAAATAGATAAGTTTCTCAAAAAAGACCAAACGAAAGATATAGAACTTGCGGCGGAAGATCTAAGAATGGCGACCAGACATTTAGGAAGTATAGTCGGAAAAGTCGACGTAGAAGAAATACTTGGATCTATCTTTAAAGACTTCTGTATAGGGAAGTAAAATACAGCTTGTAAAATCAATATAGACAGATACATTCTTAGCATGAGCAAACAAGACTATGATGTTGTCGTTATAGGCGGAGGTCACGCTGGATGTGAAGCAGCAGCTGCATCTGCTAGAATGGGCGTCAATACAGCTTTATTCACACATAAAATAGATACTATTGGTGAGATGTCATGTAATCCAGCAATAGGTGGTCTTGGAAAGGGTCATCTAGTTAGAGAGATAGATGCTTTAGATGGAGTTATGGGTATTGTGGCTGATAAATCAGGAATACAATTTAGGTTATTGAATAGAAGTAGAGGTCCAGCTGTTCAAGGACCAAGAACACAATCTGACAGAGCGCTTTATAAGGAGCATATGCAAAAGATATTGTTAAATTACAAAAATTTAACTGTAATTGCTGACCCGGTTATAAAATTCTTATTTGATAACAACAAAAATAAAATCATTGGATTTATTTGTCTAAGTGGCAAGCAAATTAGATGTAAAGAATTGATTTTAACTACAGGAACATTTCTAAATGGATTAATACATATAGGTGAAACTCAAATACCTGCAGGACGTTATAATGAAAAACCCTCAACAGGTCTTAGTGAACAATTAGCAAAATATGAAATGAAAATAGGTAGGCTAAAAACTGGCACACCACCAAGATTAGACGGTAGTACAATTAATTATGATGAGTTGGAGATGCAACCCGCAGATGTTGACCCTTATTTTTTTTCCTTTCTAACAAACAAACTACATAATAAACAAGTTAAATGTGGAATGACTTACACCAATAATGCTGTACATAAAATTATTAGTGATAATATTTCTAAAAGCGCAATGTATTCAGGAAATATTAAAGGTGTGGGTCCAAGATACTGCCCTGCAATAGAAGACAAGATTGTAAAATTTAAGGACAAGGAAAAACACCAGATTTTTTTAGAGCCAGAAGGATTAAAGGACAACACTGTTTACCCAAATGGCATTTCAACCTCACTTCCAGAAGATATTCAGCTTCTAGTATTGGCTAAAATAAAGGGTTTAGAGCAAGTTAAAATGAAAAGGGCAGGTTATGCTATAGAGTACGATTATGTCGACCCTAGAGAGTTAAAAGTGACTCTAGAGACCAAGAAAATAGAATCATTGTTCTTGGCAGGTCAGATTAATGGAACTACTGGTTATGAAGAGGCGGCAGCACAAGGTTTAATAGCTGGTGTTAATGCTGCATTAAAAATTAAAAATGAAGATGAGTTTATTTTAGATAGGTCTAGTTCTTATATTGGCGTCATGATAGATGATCTAATTACAAAAGGTGTGTCTGAGCCTTATCGTATGTTTACTTCAAGGGCAGAATACAGGTTAACATTAAGAGCGGACAATGCTGATCAACGATTATGTCCTCTAGGAATAAAAATAAATTTAGTTCAAGAGCATAGAAAAAATATTTTTCTAGAAAAGCAAAAAAAATTATTTCAGTTAACAAATTCATTGAAGTCAAACTTTATTTCTCCCAATGAAGCCAAGAAATTTTCAATTAAAATTGCAATGGACGGAGTAAAAAGATCAGGTTTAGAAATTATTGGTCAAAGAAATGTAAATATGACCAAAATAAGGCAGTTATTTCCTACAATTCCCGCCTTTGAAAAGGCACTTGATAATCAGGTTGAAATCGACGCACACTACCTTGGATATCTAGATAGACAGGAAAAAGATATTAAATCTTTTAAAAAAGATGAAGGAGTGGCAATCCCAAGTAGTATTGATTATGATTCCTTGAGTGGTTTATCCACCGAAGTAAAATTTAAGTTAAAAAAAATCCTCCCGGCTACACTTGGGCAAGCTTTAAGAATTGACGGTGTTACCCCTGCAGCAGCGATTATTATCCTCTCTTATTTAAAAAAATCTAAGTATAAATTAAAATCAAAATATAAAGTCACTGCTTAATGTTTGAAGCTGAGGCCAAAAAGCTATTAAAAAGCAGCTTAGGATTTTCTGACATTGATATTGATAAGCTTGAAAAATTTAAAACTTTTCTCCTTGGGTATAACGCAAAATATAATCTTATTTCAAAAAGCACAGAAAATACTATCTGGGCGAGACATATTTTAGACTCTGCGCAGCTGCTTAGATATATAGATACAAATTCTAAAAATATTATGGCGGATCTAGGTTCTGGAGCAGGTTTTCCAGGGTTGGTAATATCAGTTTTTAACAAAAACCCAGAATTTCACGTGAAACTTTATGAAAAATCACCTGTAAAAAGGGAATTTTTAAACATGTTAAAAAAAGAATTAAATCTAAAAATAAAGGTCGAAAATAACGTCTATGATGAAAGAATCGATGCCAATTTAATAGTGTCAAGAGCTTTTAAAAAAATTGATGAAATCTTGAAAATTTCACGTGAAACAATCACAAAACCTCATAAAATAATAATTTTAAAGGGAAAAAATGCAGAAAAAGAAATTAAAGGAGTATCTTTAGGTAAAAATTACAGCTATAAACTAGAAAATAGCATGACTGACAAAGATTCGAAAATAATAATAATGAAAGTAAGTTAAAATGGATAAAGGTTCAATTATAGCAGTAATAAATCAAAAAGGTGGAGTAGGCAAAACTACTACTGTCATTAATTTAGCTGCTTCACTGTCCATTTTGGGTCAAAATATTCTTATTATTGATTTAGATCCACAAGGTAACGCCACTACAGGTTTAGGCAAGTCTAATAATAATGAAGAAAATAATATTTATAACCTTTTGATAAACAAAATCGATATAAAAAAAGCAATTCAAAAAACAGACATAAAAAACTTAGAAGTAATTGGATCTAATGTAAACTTATCAGGTCTTGAGGTAGAAACAGCCAATGATGCAAATAGAGCATTTGTGCTAAAACAGATTTTAGAAGAAGAAAAGAGCTTGTTATCAAAATACGATAATATTTTCATAGACTGTCCTCCCTCATTAAGTTTGCTGACTATTATGGCTTTAGTAGCTTCAGATGAGTTGTTAGTCCCGCTACAAGCGGAGTTCTTTGCACTTGAAGGGATAACGCAATTAGTAAAAACAATAGAAAGAATTAAAATTAAATTAAATCCAGAATTAAAAGTAAGAGGAATTCTTCTTACAATGTTTGATAAAAGAAATAAGCTATCGTCACAAGTGGATAGAGAAGCAAGAAATCATTTCAAAGAAAAAGTTTACCAAACTGTAATCCCAAGAAATGTAAGATTGTCAGAAGCGCCATCACACGGGTTACCATGTGTTGTCTATGATAAAAATTGTTTAGGAAGTAAATCTTATTTTAATTTAGCAGAAGAGTTTATGAGAAAAAAAAATATTAAGGTTGTAAGCGCAGCATGACAACTTTAAAGAAAAAAGGACTAGGAAGAGGTTTATCGGCATTATTTGGTGATGAAAAATTAGAAAAAAAAGAGGATGAAATAGTAATTCAACAAAATAGTGCTTTAATAGCTGATTTAACTAGAAATCGTTACCAACCCAGACTTCATTTCGATGAAACTAAATTAGAACAATTAGCAGAGTCAATTAAGAAAAATGGAATAATTCAACCCATCGCGGTAAGACCAAGTAAAAATGACCCGGAAAGGTTTGAGATAATAGCTGGTGAGAGAAGGTGGATCGCAGCACAAAAAGCTGGATTGAACAAAGTTCCAATTATAATTCTAGACTTAAATGACGTTGAAGCATTAGAAGTTGCAATTGTAGAAAATATTCAACGAGACGATTTGAATGTTATAGAAGAAGCAAAGGGTTATGAAAGACTTGCAGATGAATTCGGCTATGATCACGAAAAAATTGCAAAGTTTATGTCGAAAAGTAGAAGCCATGTTAGCAATACGTTAAGACTGCTTACACTTCCTCAAGACGTAATTGGAATGATAGAAGAAGGAAATTTAACAGCCGGTCAAGCAAGGCCGCTAATTGGATTAATTAATGCTACAGAAATTGCAGAGGAAATCGTATCAAAAAAATTAAGCGCAAGAAAAGTAGAAATATTGATAAGAGAAACAAAAGGACCACAAAAGACGGGTTTAAAAAAAGATGCAAACATATATAGCGAACAAATTAAAATTGAAGAGATTCTAGGTTTAAAAGTTAATATTCAAAATAAGTCTAATAATTCAGGTAAAGTTGTGATCGAATATAAAAATTTAGAGCAGTTTGATTTTATCTCGAGTCTACTTAAGAAGCATTAGCCGTTAAGCATAAATCTATTAATAAGTTTTTTATTATTAAATCTTTTCTTATAGAGGAGTTAGTTTTTATTTCTAATTCAGCGTTATAAGTTTTTTCTAGTGCTGTTTTTATCTTTGTTTTGTCCCATTTTTTAGATTGATTAATTAACATTGGTTTATCTTTCCAAAACACCGGTGGTTTTAAATCTGTAATTAGTGAGTCGATATTCGTATTATGTTTTCTTATATTTGCTATTTCATTAAGCTTGTTAATTCGTTGATTGATTAAATTTAAATAATAAATAATATTTTCCTGCACAAACACTGTGTCTGCTAGCAACCTATTAGTTTGTCGTTTATTTCCATTTATCGCTTCATCTTTTATTAAGTTAAAATCATCGGTAGTTTTGATATTTAATAATAAACTTATTTTATCTGAAGATATTTTCTTATCCGTAAAGTAACTTTTAATTTTTTCAATTTCGTTATTAACTTTATTTCTATCTAATCCTGCAGCTTGGATTATTAAATTTATAATTTCAGCACTTAAACCATTGTATGAGCGTAAATTGTCAGTTATTTTTTTTCTTATAGTAATATCATTATCTGGATAGCATGGTGTAGTAGCAAAATTTTTTGATTTCTCAAAAAAACTTCTTAATTTTGATTTTTTATCAAGGACCTCTGAGAATAAAAAAATTTTCTCATCATCGATATGTTCAATTATTTCCTCTAAAACCTCTAAAATCTTGTCATTTGCCTCGTTAATGAAAAAAACTTTTTTTTTACCAAATAAAGATTTGTTTATAATTTCGCTAATGAGTATTTTTTTATTTTTGATTATTTCATCTTGAAATAAATTTAGTATTTCTGAATCTTTGTTATCTACTCTTAAATTTTTTTTTAAATCTCTTTTTAAACCCTCATTTTCCCCATAGAACAAGAAAATTTTATAACCACTTAAGCACTGAATATTTTGTTCAACGATATAACTTTTAAAAATCATTAATCTTAAGATTTATTTCATTCAATATATTTTTAGATAATTCTCCCGCCAGACTATCAACTAATTTTTTTTCATTATTTCTTGTAGAAGAATAATTGGAGGCTACTGAATATTCCCCCGTAACCGATAAATTAATACTAGCTTTTTTACCAGAGTCTAATAAATGCAATTTAATACTAGTATTTATTGACATTTCATACTTGGTGACTTGATTTTTTATATTTTTTTCTTTTATATTTTTATTTTTTTTTGTGTTTAAATTTATTAACAGAACTTTCTTGTTTTCTTTTGCGGTGTTCAGCAAGAGATAATTTTTAATTTTATAGTTAATTCTTTTATCTCCGATAACCTTAATTTCTTTAATTTTAAAATCGTTAGTATTTGAATTATCTACTACTTTAAATCCACAATTATACAAAAATAGTAGACTAAATATCAATAGTGATTTTTTAATTATCATTTTCATTAATTTTTAATTAAGTAATTTATAATTTTATTTTTAATATAGATAGTTTTAATAATTTTTTTATTTTCTATATGTTTATTTGCTTTCGAGGAACTTTTTATTAATTCCTCAAGCACATGTTGCTCAATATCTTTATTAACAACTAGAACGTCTCTTGTTTTCCCATCGACTTGTATAATCATATTAATTTTAGCATTGATTAACGCTTTATTATTAATATCTGGCCATACATTTGTTTCATTACAATTTAAACACTCAAGACATTCTAGAGCGAGGTGCGGTGTAAAGGGCACCATTAATTTCATCACTTTAATTAAACTATTAATTAAATTTTTTTTACTTATGGCAAGTTTAATGGATTCGTTAAAAAATCTATAAACTTCATAAAATTGAGCTATTGCTACATTGAATTGAAAATTATTTATCGCTTTATCGATTTTGAAAACATAAGTCTCAATTTTGGATTCAAGAAAAGCCTGTTCTTTATCATCATTGATTATATCATCTTTGTTCAAAATGCTTTGATTCAAATTCCAAATTTTTTGTAAAAACTTATTTGCTGAAACAACCCCAACGTCAGACCATTGCACATCTTTTTCTGGGGGGCTATCAGATAAAATAAACCATCGAATTGCATCTGCACCGTATTGTTTAATAATTGTTTCTGGATCAACTGTATTTTTTTTGGATTTTGACATAGACTCTGATGGTCCAATTTCAACATCAGATTTGTCCAATTTTTTAACGGCTTTTTTTGACGTCATTTTTTCAATATCTTCGGGATAAAGCCAATTACCTTTTAAGTCTTTATAAGTTTCGTGACAGACCATTCCTTGAGTAAATAAATTTTTAAACGGTTCAGAACACTTAATTTCTGTGTTGCACTGTTTTATAGCTTTCATAAAAAATCTAGAATACAAAAGGTGCAAAATTGCATGTTCTACCCCACCAATATATTGATCGACGGACATCCAGTAGTTAACTTTGTCTAAATCAAAAGGAGAATCAGCATGACTAGGTGAACAAAATCTTAAGAAATACCAAGACGAATCTACAAAGGTATCTAAGGTATCTGTTTCACGAGTTGCAGGTTTACCAGTTTTTTTATCTAAAGTATTTTTCCAAGTAGGGTGATTTTCTAATGGGTTACCCGACGACTTAAGATCAACATCATCTGGAAGTCGTATAGGTAAGTCTTTTTTATCTACTGGAACTGCAGTTCCGTCGTCTAAATATATCATAGGTATTGGACAGCCCCAATATCTCTGCCTTGAAACGCCCCAATCTTTTAATCTAAATAAAGTTTGTTTTTTTCCTATTTTTTTCTCTTCAATTTTTTCAATAATTAATTTTTTTGCTTGAGTGATATCTAAATTATTCAAAAATTCTGAATTTATTATTTTACCACTTCCAGTGTAGGCGGCCTTCATTTCTTGATCTCCTGCTAAATTATTTTTATCCGAAACAACTCTTAATATCGGCAAACAATATTTTTTGGCAAAATCAAAATCTCTCTGATCATGTGCCGGACAACCAAAAATCGCACCATTTCCGTAGTCCATTAGTACAAAATTTGCTACGTATATTGGTAGCTTTTTGTTTTTAATGAAAGGATGTTTGGCAAAGAGTTTAGTGTCGAATCCTAATTTTTCAGCATTGGCTAATGCCTCCTCTGTTGTCCCTATCTTGGAGCACTTATCCTTAAATTCTTTAAAATCAGAATTTTGATTCAGGTTATTACAAACTTCATGGTCAACTGAAACGGCAATAAAACTAGCACCATAAATGGTGTCAGGGCGTGTAGTAAATATCCTTAATTTTTTATCTTGTGAATCGATCTGAAAATCTATTTCACAACCATAAGATTTACCTATCCAATTTTTTTGCATTAACTTAACTTTTTCAGGCCACTCGGTTAAATGTTCTAAATCTCGTAAAAGTTCATCAGAAAATTTAGTAATATTAAAAAACCATTGTGATAATTTTTTTCTTTCAACAACTGCATTTGATCTCCAGCCCCTTCCATTTATAACTTGCTCATTTGCCAAAACTGTTTTTTCTTTAGGATCCCAATTAACATAAGTCTCTTTACGAGATACCAACCCTTGATTAAAAAAATCAATGAATAACTCTTGTTGATGTTTATAATAATTAGCATCACATGTAGATATTTCTAGATTCCAATCTATAGATAGACCAAGCATTTTTAACTGACTTCTCATAATTTTAATATTTTCTTGAGTCCATTTTTTTGGGCTTAAATTATTTTCTTTGGCTGCATTTTCTGCAGGCAAACCAAAAGCGTCCCAACCCATAGGGTGTAAAACATTAAAACCTTTCATAAACTTGTATCTAGCTATTACATCGCCGATAGTATAATTTCTTACGTGTCCCATGTGTATTTTTCCAGAAGGATAGGGAAACATTTCTAGGCAATAAAATTTTTTACCACCTTCATTGTGTAATTTTTTTTCAGCAAATATTTTTTGCCATTTTTTTTCAATTACTTGAAAATTAATTCTCTCCATGAAAATTTATTGTTTCTTATTTTTAGATTCAGCTTCAAGCTCAACTGCTTTTCTTAAAATAGAGCCACGTAATTCCTCATCAATTTTTGAATTTTTGAGAAGGGTAGTTTTACAAGTTTGATTTGAAGAACATTCTTTTTTATGAATAATAATCTTAAGACTGTTGCTTCCAATTTCATTTGATAAAAAACGAATTGAAATTTTAATAGATTCATTTGATTTATTGCTATCTGTGTACCAATCAGAAATAATCATACCTCCGGAATAGTCTACAGTGGTCATTGGCATAAAGTCTAAAATTTCAAGTGATGCACGCCACATTGGATTAGAAGAACTAAACTCAAATCCTCCTCCACCACGTTTACCAAGTAAATTACCGATAGAAACGCCGCGTCCTTCCTCAACATTTTTTTTCGCTCTTTCTTGAGCGTTGACAGGATTTGTACGATTATCTGTTTTAGACAGCCCGCCGCAATTCAAGATTGGCAACATAAATGCTAATATTACTGAAATTCTTATAAATTTGTTCATTTTTAAGGTGTTAACACTCTTTGGATTAATTTAAAGAAATTAACACATTTTATTGATAAATTAGAATAAATAATGTGACAATAATACAACAATTGTACAAAAAAAAGGATTTTCATTGAGATTTTTAAGAGTTCATATCAGAAGTTCGATATAAAGAGCGCAGTTTAAATTTAAACTTAAAAACAAAAAAAGGAAAACATGAAAAACATAATCAAAACATTAATCGTTATGTTAACATCTATTTCTTTATTTAGCACGGCAAACGCTGGTGAATTAGGTGTAAGTGGTACTGCGAAAGCAACTTACAATATTCAATCAGGACAGTCGAGCGCAGGTAAAGGTTTAGGAATAACAAACGAATTAAACTTTACAGCGACAGGTGAGTTAGACAATGGTTACACATGGTCATACTCTATGGAGTTAGATCCAGGTGCAACTGCAGCAGCTACAGATACAACAGCTACTGACACTCAATCTGCACAAAACGACGATACTAAATTAACATTAACAACTCCTTACGGAACTGTTGGTGTATTTATATCTGAAGGTGGATTAGACGTAGAAGATGCAGCTTCACAATCAGTTTACGGAAGACCGACTGATATAGGAGATGCTTCAAGCGGAACTGGTGATAACTACACTATTGATGCTTATAACAATATCCAACTTCACACGCCAGCTGGCTTATTGCCATTTGACATGCAGATCAAACTTGCTCACGCTCCAGATTTAGAAGCATATGGTAGCGGAAATAACACAGGTAGTACGCAAACAAGATCAGCAACTGACTTAGGTAGATCAGCTACAGAATACCAAGTAAAACTGACTCCATTTGAAGGCGCTAAAATCGGTGCTTCATACATGGAATTTCAGGAGTCTGGAATAGCAAAAGAAGCTCAAACAGGTGAATCAGGTGCAGCGTTTGTAACTTACGCAAGAGGACCAATTTCAGTAGGTTTCTCTCACGCATTGAAAGCTCCTCAAACAGGCGACAATGATCAAACGAGCACAACTAATGTTGAGTTCTATGAGCAAAATAATTATTCAATAGCTTATTCTGTTAACGATGACATTTCAGTGTCATACGAATTAGAAAAAGACGAAGCTAATTGGAATAACGATGCTAATAACACAACACAGAGATCTCAAGCAATTCAAGCTGCCTACACAATGGGTGGAATGACTATAGCTTTATCTCGAGGCGAAATTGATGACGCTGGTTGGGTTGCAGCTAAAGAAGTTAAACAAACTTTAATAGCAGTAACTATGGCGTTTTAGTTAGTTAAATAATTTAAAATTAAAAAAGCCGGCTAAGTATAGCCGGCTTTTTTTTTACTTCAGACATAAGTGCAAAAGAACTCGAACTAACTAATTTTAATTGATTTAAGTTACTCAATCTTATGCCCCCAAGAGGTGTCAAATTTTCTTTTCTGGATAAGTTAAGAAGGTTAAATTTAACCACTCCTAAAAAACCTTTTTTGAATTTATATGAAGTCTTAAATAATCGAGAAAAAAATATATCTGTACAACCCTGTAAAACTTTTGTATTTAATTCCCTAATATTGTGTGCTGATCCTATTAATTTAAAATTAAGTTTTTTCAATTTAGTCAATCTTAAGTCAGAATTTTTAGCAGAAATGTATATGCCATCTGACATTAATATTATTGCTAAATGTGCATTATTTGCTACAAAGAAATTGATTCTTTTAATTTTACAAAGCTTTCTAAATTTAAGTAATTTGTTTATATTTTCCAGTTTATTAATATTTCTATAGATAATAGAGAATTTATTAGCAATTTTTATTTTTCTTAAATCTATATCTTTGATACTTTGAATTATTAAAAAATATTTATTTTTAAAAATAGGCATACAAGCATGATAGTTCAAAGATTTAATAAAATAAAATCTAATATTGCTAAAACTGCAAGCAATGACTCAATAAAAGTAATTGCTGTAAGTAAAAAATTTGATCTTGACCATATTATGCCTCTAGTAGAACATGGCCACGTTCATTTTGGTGAAAATAAAGTTCAAGAGGCATATGTTAAATGGACTGAAATTAAAAAGAAAAAAACCTATTTAAAAATCCATATGATAGGAAAATTACAAAGCAACAAAGCAAAAAAAGCAGTAGAAATTTTTGATTTTATTCACTCGGTCGATAGTCAAAAATTAGCTGATATATTGTCGTTGAGTCAAATTAAAATTGGAAAATCATTAAAATACTTTATTCAAGTTAATATTGGGAGTGAAAAGCAGAAATCTGGCATCCCGTACAATGAAGTTGATGCATTTTATAATTACTGTTCTAAAGAGAAAAATATGGAAATATTGGGGTTGATGGCAATACCTCCAAATGACAGTAACACTGAAAAATATTTTAAAAGTTTATCAGAACTAAATGCTTCATTAGGTCTTAAAGAATTAAGCATGGGTATGTCCGCAGACTATATGAGTGCCATTAAATACAAAGCAACTTATTTAAGAATTGGCAGTTCAATTTTCGGAGCAAGACCTTAATTAATATTAATAATTGTTTTTTTATTAATTTTCTTAATTATAATCTTTAAATCTCTTTTACTTATCGCCACACATCCTTCAGTACTTCCATAGTTTTTCTTCGCAATATGAATAAAAATAGCGCTACCTTTATTTTTACGAACAGGATTAGAGTTAAAGTCTAAAACTAATACAATGTCGTATATGTTGTCTGTTCTATAAAGTTTTTCAGCACTAAAATTAAAAGGAAATTTAATAAGCTTATTATATTGTTTAGATTCAGGGTCATCACACCATCCCATTTCTTTTTGAATAACAAAACTGTTAATTTTTGATTTAAAAGTAGAAATTCGGTCTTTTCTATACATTATAGATTTGATCTTAAATATTCCCTTTGGTGTAATATTATCACCTTCTCTTTTTTTTATACCAATTCCCCTTTTACCAACGGCACATTTTATCTTATAGTTATCTAAAACTAGTTTTTTATTTTTAACAATAATATGCATAAAATTAATGTTTTAACTTTAGGTTCTAAAAGCTTTAACATTTCATTAGAAGAACTTAAAGACCATTTAAACTTTAAGTTAACTACAATAAATAATTGGGAAGATATTAAGGAATTTAGCCATTATGATGTGCTTCTAGTTCACAAGAACTATGAAGACAAAAATTTATTCGACGATATTTTAATAAAATTGAATACAATTAAAATATTAGCCTCAGATTCAAGTAAAATTAATTCTATTATTTTTACTGACCTATTATTATTACCAACATCGATTCACGAACTTAATTTAATTATTGAAAATTCAATTATTAAAAAAAACTATAATACAAATTCAACAATAAAAATTAAAGATTACATTTTAGATAAGAATGAAAAGAGGTTACATAAAAATAATCTTTTTATTCTATTAACAGAAAAAGAAATACAACTTTTAGAATTATTAATAAAAAAGGATAAAGCTTTTAGTAAGAATCAGATATTAGAAGATGTGTGGAGTTACGCTCCAGAAGCAGATACGCATACTGTGGAAACACACATTTACAGATTAAGAAAAAAAATTAAAGATAAATTTTCGGATGAAAATTTTATTTTAAATAATAAAAATGGGTACTTATTGTGAAAAAAAGAAATAAAATTGCTATAGATCTTTTTACAAAAAAATATCGTAAGCGAATTATTTCGGCAAAAAAAGGTAAAGGAAGCTTTAAAAGAAAGAAAATTTTACCTTAACCTGGCACCGATTGTTTGAATAACTTTAGCGGACATTTCTGTGCCTTTTTCTAAACTTTGTTTTAAAGATAAATTATTTATATAGCCATGCAAATAGCCTGCAGCAAACAAATCTCCCGCACCTGTTAAATCTACAATTGTTAGATTTTTTATAACACCGCACTCTACGACGTCACTTCCTCTGATTGCAATTGCCCCTTTTTCTCCTCTGGTGACAACTATTAATTTTTCTAATTTTTTTGAAAACTCAATAACCTCACTGAATTTTTTTGCATCAATTAAAGACATCATTTCTTGTTCATTTGAAAAGGTAATGTCCAGCTTATTTTTTACTAAATCTAAAAAATTTAATTTGTGCCGCTCTACACAAAATAAATCAGATAATGACATAGCAACTTTATTTGAACTTTTTATTGCTTTATCAAAAGCCTTTTTAGGCTCACCTTCGTCCCAAAGATAGCCTTCTAAAAATAGAATTTCACTATTTTTTATAGCATTGATATCAATATCTTTTTCGTTGATTTTTCCAGCAGTGCCAAGAAAAGTGCACATAGTTCTTTCAGAGTCCGGGGTAATTAATATTAGACATGTGCCTGTCGGTAATTCTTCTTTCTTCTTAGAATAAAAATATTCTACTTTTTCTTTTTTTAAACCGTCTTCATATTTGCTACCAAGCTCATCGTCATTAACTTTGCCAATAAAACCAATTTTGTTTCCAAGTTGGGAAAGTCCAACCATAGAATTTGCAACAGAACCACCAGAAATAGTTTCTACAATTTTGAGATTAGATAATAATTTTTTAAACTCATCTTCATCGACCAATTTCATCGTGCTTTTAATTAATTTGTTTTTTACTAAGAAGTCGTCGTTAATTTTACAAATAACATCAACTATTGCATTTCCGATACCAATAATTTTCATTTCAAGCTTTTTTTGTTAGAATTTGTTTTTTTCTATTTGGATAACATTTTCTACAAATTTTACAAGTAATACCGAAACAGTCTCGAGCTTTACAATATTCTCTACCATACCAAATTATTTGTAGATGCAGTTTGTTCCAATGTATTTTTGGAAAGATTTTCTTAAGATCTTCCTCTGTTTGCACAACATTTTTTCCATTTGTAAGACCCCATCTTTGTGCTAATCGATGAATATGGGTATCAACCGGAAATGCAGGAAAACCAAAACCTTGAGACATAACTACGCTCGCAGTCTTGTGACCTACGCCAGGAAGTTTTTCTAAATCTTCGTAATTTTTAGGTACATTTCCATTGTACTTTTCAATTAATATTTTAGAAAGGTAAAAGATATTCTTTGCTTTAATTCTAAATATTCCTATTTTTTTAATCAAAGATTGAATTTTTTTTCTTCCTAATTTTACAAAATGTTTTGGATGATTATATTTTGTATAAATATTTTTAGTTACGTTATTTACATTTACATCAGTGCACTGTGCTGAAAGTAACACTGAAATCAATAGAGTGAATATATTTTTATAATTTAAAGGGATAGGAACTGTAGGATATGTTTTATTCAAAATTTTTAAAATAATTTTAGATTTTTTTTTATTGTTCACTGAATAGATTTTATTTTGTGCATTTAAACTTATTTAAAATTCAAAAGGTTTCTCATCGAGTAAAGCCCTGGTTTTTTATTCATAATCCATTTTGCAGCTGTTAAAGCTCCTTCAGAGTATAGGGTTCTATCAAAAGACTCGTGATTAAGTGTCATAACTTCTTTGCCACTTGAAAACCTTACCTCGTGTTCTCCAATTACCTCACCTTTTCTAATTGAATTAAAATTTATTTTTTGCCCATACGGGAATGTTTTTTTATTTAAATATTTTTTCCCAATTAATTTATAAAAATCCTTATTTTTTCCAAATGCTATGCCTTTACCCAACATTAAGGCTGTTCCAGAAGGATGATCTTTTTTGTGCTTATGATGAACTTCATAGACTTTGCTCATAAATTTTTCTCCTAAAGATTTTGATACAATTTCAGTTAAATATATCAATAGATTCACTCCCAAACTCATATTTCCAGCTTTAAGAATAGGTATTTTTTTTGAATATCTCTTTATGATATTTTCATCTTTTTTAGAAAACCCAGTCGTTCCAATAATTACTTTTGTTTTAAGTTTCGATGCTATTTTTAAAATTTCTAAAGTACATTTAGGAACAGTGAAATCAATTATTACATTTGTATTTTTAAATGCATTCATTGTATTTAAATTCGGCTTAATCCCAGCTATCTTTTTATTAACAATTCTATTTTCAGTTAAAGATATTAATTTAAAATTTTTGTCTAATTTTGCAGATGTAACGAGTTGTTGACCCATTCTTCCCATACACCCGGTAATTGTTAAATTGATTTTTTTCATTAATTTATAAGATAAATAGTTACAATAATAATAAGAATAATTATAGCCTAAATAGATAAATTTTTTAAAAACTGTCTTACCTTATTATTTGTAGATAAAAAGAAGGTAAAATTAAAATTGTTACTACAATCAAAACAATTGCATCCCTTAATTTAAGCACTTTTCCAAAATTTTTTAGCTTTTTCGAAAAAACTTTTTATTACTGGGTCAGGTTTATCTGTTTCTATCTTATTATATTCTTCCAAAATTTCCCTTTGTCTTTTTGAAAGTGATGTAGGCACTTGTGTAATTATTCTTATATATAAGTCACCAAATAAATTTCTTCTTAATATTGGCATGCCTTTCCCTTTTAATCTAAATTGTTTTCCATGTTGTGTTCCAGGAGGTATTTTTATTTTTGATTTTCCGCCATCAATTGAAGGCACTTCAACTGTTGTGCCTAATGTTGCGTGTGAAAAAGAGATTGGCAGTTCAAAGTATAAATTCTCTTCAGACCTTTTAAAAATATTATGATTATCAATCGAAATAAACAGATATAAGTCTCCATTAGAACCACCCTTTGAACCAGCCTCACCTTTTCCAGAAAGTCTAATTCTAGTCCCATCATCTACACCTTTAGGTATTTTTACCGTTACATTTTCATTTCCTTGAATTTTACCATTTCCTCTACAACTGTCGCATGGTGTGCCTATTGTTTCACCGTATCCGCTACACTGAGGGCAAGTTTGTTGAACTGTAAAAAATCCTTGATTGGTCCTAACTTTTCCTTGCCCTGAACAGTAGTTACATTTTATAGGCTTAGAACCTTTTGCCGACCCACTTCCTAAGCAAGTAGAGCACTTTTTATAAGTAGTATACCTGACATTCTTTTCAGACCCCTTATAAGCTTCTCCTAAAGAAATACTAATGTCATACCTTAAATCATTCCCTCTATTGCCAGAACTTCTAGAAGAGCCACTACCACCAAAGTCGCCAAAAAAATCTTCAAAAATATCCGAGAATGAAGAAGTATCAAAACCACCAAATCCTTGCCCGCTTCCTCCACCATTTTCGAAAGCCGCATGACCAAATTGATCATAATTTGTTTTTCGCTTTTCATCCGATAGAACATGATAGGACTCACTAGCTTCTTTGAATTTCTCTTCAGAAGACTTATCACCTTTGGTTTTATCTGGATGATATTTAAGTGCTAATTTTCTATAAGCTTTTTTGATTTCTTCTTTAGATGCAGTTTTAGTTACACCTAAGACATCATAATAATCTCTTTTAGCCACAGGACGTCTCCTTTTATTATTATCTTAGGCGCTTTTTTCTTTGTCTTCTTTGTCTTCTTTTACGTCTTTTACGTCTTCGAAATCTGCATCTACAACATTATCTTTGTCTTCTTTATTTGAATCTTTGGAACTCTCTGCTTTTTCTTCTGGTTTTTGTTGGCTTTTATAAACTGCCTCACCTAACTTCATTGAAACTTGGATTAAGCTTTGAGTTTTTTTCTTAATATCTTCAACATCTGTTCCTTCTAAAGATTTTTTAAGGTCAGTTATCCCAGTTTCAATTGCCTTTTTTTCTTCAGCAGAAACTTTGTCTCCATGCTCTTTTAAACTCTTCTCTGTAGAAAAAACTAAACTATCAGCCTGGTTTCTTGAATCTACTGACTCCCTTTTCTTTTTGTCCGCATCTTTGTTGGCCTCAGCTTCTTTTACCATTTTTTTAATCTCTTCATCAGACAAACCTCCAGACGCTTGAATTTGAATTTTTTGTTCCTTACCTGTCCCTTTGTCTTTCGCGGAAACACTTACAATACCATTTGCATCAATATCGAAGGCGACTTCAATTTGAGGAGTTCCTCTTGCGGCAGGTGGTATTCCAACTAATTCAAAATTACCTAATATTTTATTGTCCGCAGCCATCTCTCGCTCACCCTGCAAGACTCTTATTGAAACAGCTGGTTGATTGTCTTCAGCCGTAGAAAATACCTGACTTTTTTTTGTTGGGATAGTTGTATTTTTTTCAATTAATTTGGTTGAAACTCCACCTAAAGTTTCTATTCCGAGCGATAATGGTGTTACATCTAACAAGAGAACATCTTTAACATCTCCTTGTAAGACTCCAGCTTGAATCGCGGCGCCCATTGCAACGACTTCATCTGGGTTAACACTTTTGTTTGGCTCTTTTCCAAAGAAATTTTTAACAGTCTCGATAATTTTAGGCATTCTAGTCATGCCTCCAACTAAGACCACTTCATTAATCTCAGCCGCTGAGAAACCAGAATCTTCAAGAGCTATTTTACAAGGTTCTAAAGTTCTTTCTACAAGATCAGACACTAAAGCCTCCAGCTTTGCTCTAGTAAATTTTAAATTTACATGTTTCGGTCCTGTTTTATCAGCTGTGATAAAGGGTAAATTTATTTCTGTTTGAGTTGCTGAAGATAGTTCAATTTTTGCTTTTTCCGCAGCCTCTTTCAATCTTTGTAAAGCTAATTTATCACTCCTTAGATCGATCCCATTATCTTTTTTAAATTCATCTATTAAGTAATTGACTATGGCATCGTCAAAATCTTCACCACCTAAAAATGTATCACCATTAGTTGACTTAACTTCAAAGACACCGTCTCCTATTTCTAAAATTGAAACATCAAAAGTTCCACCACCTAAATCGTAAACTGCAATTTTTTGTCCATTTTTTTTATCTAATCCATAAGCTAAAGCAGCAGCAGTCGGTTCATTAATTATTCTTAAAACCTCTAACCCTGCAATTTTACCTGCATCTTTAGTTGCCTGTCTTTGGGCATCATTAAAATATGCGGGAACTGTTATTACTGCTTTGGTTACTGCTTGTCCAAGATACTTTTCAGCTGTCTCTTTCATTTTTTGTAAAATAAAAGCGGATATTTGTGACGGAGAATATTTCTTACCTTTGCCCTCAACCCAGGCTTCGCCATTATCTGATTTAATTATTTTAAAAGGAACTTTATTTATATCTTTTTTAACTGTATCGTCTTCGAAAGATCTTCCAACTAATCTTTTAGCCGAAAAAATTGTGTCTTGCGCGTTTGTTACCGCCTGCCTTTTAGCTGGTTGTCCTACGAGTTTTTCGTCATTCTCTAAAAAAGCAACTACAGAAGGAGTTGTTCTCGCCCCTTCAGTATTTTCTAATACTTTAGCTTGTGCTCCGTCCATGACTGACACACAAGAGTTTGTTGTCCCTAAATCTATTCCAATTACTTTGCTCATAATTTTATTTTCTTATAACTATATTTATATGGGTGTTATTTTCTTCTCTACAAGGTTATTTATCCTCTTTTTTTCCCTCTGTTATTTCATTTAAATCCGCCTTTTTCTTAGCTACAGCTACTAACGAAGGTCTTAGGAGCCTTTCTCCCAACATATAACCAGCTTGAATTTCTTGAAGAATGCTGCCTGTTTCTGAGCTTTCATCTTCAATTTCTGTCATAGCCTGATGTAAATTTGGATTAAATTTCTTATTTTGAGTATCGATTTTTTTAATTCTATTTTTTTCAAATATAGCAACTAAGTCTTTTTCTATAATTGTCATATTTTCTAAAAATTTATCTAAATCTTTGTTTTCTTTTAAATTTTCGTCATTTTTAATAGCTAGCTTTGCCCTTTGTAAATTATCTAAAATTGACAAGCTTTCCTTAGCAAAATTGAACGAACCAAATTCAAAAGCATCCTTAATCTCTTTCTCAAACCTGCGTCTTTGATTTTCAATCTCAGCGAGCGATCTTAGTAGTTTATCCTCAGTTTCTACAAGTTTCCCCTCTAAAGACTTCTCTTTATTTAATACAGGTTCGGACTCCATCTCTTCTTCCAGGTCATTTTTTATATCATCATCTTTTTTTTGGTTATTTTCACTCATGATAATTGCTATATAATATCTTAAATTTAAATTACTAGTTATAAATGAAAAAAATTTTAATAGGTACGCATAACAAGGGTAAATTTAAAGAAATTAGCTATTTATTGTCCAACAAAATAAAAAAAGTATCTCCACAAAAATTAAAAATTAAAAGTCCAAAAGAAACAGGAAAAAGCTTTCATGCTAACGCTAGATTAAAAGCAAATTATTTCTCAAAAAATTCAAATTTACCTGTTATTTCAGACGACTCAGGCTTGTCAATAAAAGCTCTTGATGGAAAGCCCGGTATTTACTCTGCAAGATGGGGAAAAAAATATGGAAGTTTTTCTAAAGCAATGAATTATATATTAAAGAAAATGAAGACAAAAAATAATAGGTCTGCAACATTTGTTTGTAGTCTATCTTTTAAGGATTATCAAAAAAAAATTGTTACTGTCACAGGAAAGGTTAAAGGATCGATTTCATATAAAATTAAAGGTAAAAAAGGTTTTGGTTATGATCCTATATTTATTCCTTGTTCAAAATCTATAACCTTTGGTGAAATGCTTAAATCAAAAAAAGTTAAGATAGACCATAGATATATTGCTTTTAAAAAATTAAAAAAAAAAATTAAAATTTTGTAAATTTACCTTTTTCTGCTTTATAAATACTCAATTCTTGAATTATTTTTTTTTTCCTAAAGCTAAAAGTGCCAATTTTTCCTTTGATTTTTCCATTAAAGGAAAAATCATTTATAGAATTAATTTTTCCATCCTTTTTCCAAAAATAATAAATTAAACCTATTGCATCATAGGCTAAAATACTTATCTCATTTGGAAATTTTTTATATATTTTAAAATAATTATTTTTGAATTTATAAAATTCTTTATAGTTTACAGAAGGGTAATATAAATTCTTAACCGTATTTTCATAAAATATACTTTCATCAAACCACTGATTTACTGTTGTAAGCAGAATCTCGTCTTGATCCACATCAGTAAATATTAAAGACGCCAATACACTTTTTAAGCTATGTCCAAAATCAATCACTATAACAGAATCAAAATTTACTCTTCCTAAGGTGTATTTTTGTTCTAATTGTTCTAATTCGCGTTTTGACTGTTCATCTTCTTTATTTACTAAAACTTTTTTCCTCAATTCCAAATTTTTCTTTCTTTGTGAGTAATTTGTTAAAATCTCTATTTCCCCAGTTAAAACTTTTGGGTCAGGACTATATTTAAAAATTTTATAATTTTTTAATTCTAATTTGTTCAATTTTTCTTGAATAAAATTTACATAATTATTTTTTGGCACAAGAATTATAGTTTTATTCTTTTTTTTCTTCTTTAAAAAATCCATTAACGCTAGCATTTGAGACTCTAGGCTAATACCAATGCTGATAATATTATCTTGAAATTCAGGATTTATATTAGATGGCGATATAAAAAGCATGTCATTGAATTTTCTAACTTCATCAAAATCTTCATTATTAATAGGACCAATTATAATATTAGCTCCTGCCGCCCGAATTTCTTCAATTGCGAGATTTAATTTTTTTTTGTCATTAGATCCGGAATCTCTTGGTATTATAAGAACATTTTTGTCATCGATTTCATTCAGTGCTAATTGCAATGAATACAAGAGAGAGTTGCCAAGATCCTTAAATTCACCACTAAGGGGAGCCAACAAACCAACTTTAAGAACATTATCGTTCTCGTCGCTAAATACATGAGAGTTAAATGAAATTAGAATATAAGTTATTAATGTTATTATTTTTTTTGTCATAAAATGAAATTATCTATTAATAGCTTATATATTGTTTCAACACCTATTGGAAATCTTGATGATATGACGATAAGAGCTATAGATGTATTAAAACAATCAGATATAATTTTGTGTGAAGACACTAGGCACTCTCTAAAGTTATTAAATCATTTTAAAATAAAAAAAAAATTAATTTCGTATCACAAGTTTAATGAAAAAAAAGAACTTGCAAAAATTATAAGATATTTAAATGAAGGCAAAATTTTGTCATTAATATCTGATGCAGGCACTCCGACACTTTCAGATCCAGGTCGTTTATTGATTCAAACATGTGTAGAAAAAAATATAAACATTGTTCCCATACCAGGGGCATCTTCCATCATAGCATCAATGAGCATCTCAGGTTTTAAAGATCAATTCCTTTTTTTTGGTTTTTTACCAAAAACCGAAAAGGAATTAGAAAAAACACTGTCATCGCTCTCTCAGTGTAGTTTTTCTCAAATATTTTTTATTCCAGCTATTAAAGTTAATTTTTATATAAAAAAATTTAAAGATTTTTTCCCAGGAAGAAAGCTATTAATTGCGAAAGAAATTACCAAACTACATGAGAAATTTTACAGAGAAGACGTGGACAAAATTAATATGTTTAAAACATCAGTTAGGGGAGAATTAACTGTTGTAATATCAGAAAAAAATACTAAAGATAAAATACTTGATGAAGATAAAATTATAATTAAAGCAAAAAAATATTTAAAAAAATATAGTTTAAAAGATGTTGTTGAGTTATTATTTGAAATAGAAAAAATTAATAAAAAAAAGATTTACCAAATATGTTTAAAAATAAAAAATGATGAAAAAATTAATTAGTTTACTAGTAGTATTATTTCTTACAGCCTGTACATCTGTTGGAAAATTTAATACAGGAGTAAATATAACATTTGATCCAAGAACGATCGGCATGCAAATTGATGATACTATTATGCAAAAAAATTTAAATGCAAGACTCGCCTTAACAGAAAAAAAATATTTTTTACTAGTACAGTCTGAAGTCCTAGATGGTAGAATATTTTTGTCTGGAAAAGTAGATGAACCAGAAGAAAAAATAAAAATAACAAAATTAGCCTGGGAAACAAAAGGTGTTAGGTCAGTAAAAAATGCGATTACAATAAAAGGTCAAAGTAATTTTAAAAGTACAGCAAAAGATATTATAATTACCAGTCAGTTAAGATCTGCTTTAATTTTTAACAAAAAAACTAAAGCAAGAAATTATACTTTAGAAACAATTAATAAAAGTATTTATATTTTTGGTATTGCAATGGACGAAGAAGAAAAAAAAGAAGTAATGGACGAAGCTAATAAAATATTTGACGTTAAAGATATTATTCCCACAATATACCTAGTTTCAGAATTAAGTCGCAATAAACTTTAATTAGAATAATCAATTACATCCGAAGAGTAAGCCGCTATAGATGCTAAATTTAATATGTCTGATGTACTTGATCTCAAGGGGGCCACTTCGATCGGAAGCCCAAGTCCAATTAAGAGAGGGCCAATTAATTTTCCTCCACCAAAAACTTTCATGAGTTTAGTGGAGATTGCCGCGCTATGTAAAGCAGGCATCATTAAAATATTAGCATTACCAACAATTTTAGAAAAAGGATAAACATCCTGATAGATAGGATCTAAAGCTACATCGGGCTGCATTTCTCCATCAAAATCAAAATCTACTCTTTCTTCTTTTAATAATTCAATTGCATCTCGTACGTGTTTTGTATTTTTTGAGACAGGTTTACCAAAAGTTGAGTGGGATAAAAAAGCCACTTTAGGGTCAAATCCGAATAATCGTGCTACACGTACGCAAGATTTAGACACGTTCGCCAATCTCTGTGCTGACGGAAAATCTTCAACATTTGTATCGGCTACTAAGATTGTCTTCCCTTTTGAAACGATCATTGTCATTCCAAAAATTTCTTCACCAGATCTTGGTTCAACTACCTTTTTTAATTTTTCTATTGATGCCGCATAATGCCTTATGTTTCCTGTAACCATAGCGTCCGCATCTTTGCAAGCAACCATCGAAGATCCCCAGGCTATTCGATCATTTCTTACCAATCGATCAACATCTCTTTCTAACTGTCCAACACGCTGCAATTTTTTGTAAAGATATTTAACATATTTTTCTCTTTTTACTTTATCTGTTGAGTTGATTATTTCTATTTTATAGTTTTCATCAAGACCAATCTTTTTTAATTGTTCTCTTATTCTTTTCTCGGCTCCAATTAATATCGGAGTTCCTAACTTATTTTTTCCAAATTCAATCGCAGCTTTAAGCATATTTTCATCTTCGCCCTCGGCAAAAACTACCCTTTTGGGATTTTTTCTCAATTTAGCATTAATCCCTTGCATAAGTGACATTGATGGATCTAAACGATTAGTGAGTTGATCTCTATAAACCTCCAAATCAGCGATTTTTTTTCTCGCCGCTCCACTTTTCATTGCAGCTTCTGCTACAGCAGAGGGTATTACGCTAATTAATCTTGGATCAAATGTTGAGGGGATAATATAATCTTTACCGTATCTAGGTCTTTCTCCACCATAGGCTGAAACAACTTCATCCGGCACATCTTCTCTTGCTAATAAAGCAATAGCTTTGGCAGCAGCAACCTTCATATCCTCGTTAATTTCTTTAGCCCTGACATCTAGTGCTCCTCTAAAAATGTATGGAAATCCGATAAGATTATTAACTTGATTGGGGTAATCAGATCTACCGGTTGCAATTATTGCATCCGTCCTAACTTCCATAATGTCCTCTGGTCTAATTTCAGGATCAGGATTAGCGCATGCGAAAATTATTGGATTTTTTGCCATAGACTTCACCATATCTTTTGTAACAACATCTTTAGCAGATAAACCTAAAAACACATCTGCGTTTTTAATTGCTTCCTCTAAAGTTCTTAATTTTGTATTTGCGGCATGAGCAGATTTAAATTGATCAACATTTTCTCTACCTTTATAAATAACTCCTTTGCTATCACACATTACAACGTTCTCACTTTTAACTCCGTAACTTTTAAATAAATTTGTACACGCTTGTGCAGACGCACCGGCTCCATTTACTACAATTTTCACATTTTCAATTTTTTTATTTGAAATATCTAAAGCATTAATTAATGCCGCTGTAGTTATTATTGCTGTACCATGTTGATCATCATGAAACACAGGTATATCTAAAACCTGTTTTAATTTTTGCTCAATAATAAAGCAGTCAGGTGCAGCAATATCTTCAAGATTAATTCCACCAAATGTTCCGCTAATATTTTTTATTGTTTCAATAATAGAATTAATATCGTTACTATTAATTTCAATATCAATCGAATCTATGTCAGCAAATCTTTTGAATAATACTGCTTTTCCTTCCATCACAGGCTTAGACGCAAGAGAGCCTAAGTTCCCTAGACCTAGTATCGCTGAACCATTGCTAATTACAGCAACTAAATTTCCTTTACTTGTATAGTCGTAAGCTAGGTCAGGGTTTTTAGCTATTTCTTTTACAGGAGCCGCAACACCTGGCGAATAAGCTAAAGAAAGGTCTCTTTTAGTAGTTAATGGCTTCGAGGAATGTATCTCAATTTTGCCAGACTTACCTTTTATATGAAAGTCTAATGCTTCCTTATCAGAATAATGGTCGATTTTAGATTTTTTTGTCATTTAAATTATGAGTATGTAATACAATTAAAAGTACTTCACTAATAATTTTAGTTTGTGGCTTAATTAAGAAACTATATGAACTTACTATCATCTACATATGTATTCAGTTTTTTTACATTATTAAGTAGAATTCTAGGCTACTTAAGGGACATTCTCATTGCAATTTTTCTAGGAACATCGATTTTTGCTGACGCATTTTTTGTAGCTTTTAGACTACCTAGTACATTTAGAAGACTATTTGCAGAGGGCACTTTCAACGCAGCGTTTATTCCTAGTTACACATCTGTAAAAATCGAAAATAAAGAAAAAGGAAAAAAATTTGCTGATGAGGTTCTCAGTTTATTAATATTAGCACTCTTTTTTATTGTAATTTTATTTGAAATATTCACACCACAATTAGTTTATTTAATTGCACCAGGATTTTTAGAAAATAGTGAAAAATTTAATCTTGCTATTGAACTTACAAGAATTACTTTTCCATTTTTGCTGTTTGTTAGTGTTTCATCTTTTTTTTCAGGAATTTTGAATTCGAATAATAGATTCGCCGCTACTGCTGCTGCGCCTATAATTTTAAATATTATTTTAATTTTAAGTTTATTAACTTCTCATTTATTAAAACTAGATTATGCAAAACAGTTATCATATGGAGTTACTATAGGAGGAATAATTCAACTATTGTTTTTAATTTTTTTTACAAGAAAATATTATAAGTTAACATTCGAGTTTAAAACTAAATTAAGCAACAAAGTAAAATTTTTTTTTAAGAAGCTTTTACCAAGCATTTTTTCCTCCGGTATTACTCAAATAAATATTTTAATTGGTACAATTATAGCTTCATTCGAAGCAGGGGCTGTGTCCTATCTTTATTATGCAGATCGTATTTATCAAATTAATTTGGCTTTAGCTGGAATAGCTGTAGGAACTGTTTCTTTACCTGTTTTGTCAAAAGCCTTTAAACAAAAAAATATTTCTAAAATTTCTAATATTCAAAGTAGATCATTAGAATTATGTCTTTTAATGTCAATACCAGCAAGTTTAGGTTTGATATTAGCTTCCGAAGAAATCGTTAGCGCATTATTTGGATATGGCTCATTCTCAAAAGAAGACATAAATTCAACAGCGACAGCTTTAAAATTTTTTGGCTATGGAGTCCCAGCTTTTGCATTAATTAAAATTTTATCAAATTTCTTTTTTGCTAGAAATAATACAAAAATACCATTTTATATTTCTGCCTTTATAGTTTTATTAAATATATCGGTAAGCCTTACATTTTTTAGTAAAGTTGGTTTTATAATAATTCCTATTGCTACCTCAGTCTCGACGTGGATTGGCGTAGTTCTCTATTTATATCTACTTAATGATAAAAATTTTCTCCTATTAAAGAATTATTTACCAAAAAATATTTTTAAAATTATTTTATGCACCATTATAATGTCTGTTATTTTAATATTTGCTTTAGATCATTATGTTAATTATTTAGAATATAACTATAAGTATAAAGCAGCTTATTTGATACTAATTGTTAGTTTTGTTGCAGGTGTATATTTGATAGCATGTTATCTAAGCGGAATACTAAAAGTAAAAAATTTTAAAACAAATTAAATGAATAATAAAAAATTAGTTTTCTCTGGAGTACAACCTACGGGGAATTTACATCTTGGAAATTATTTAGGTGCTTTAAAAAACTTTGTTTCATTACAAAAAGAGATGGAATGCATTTTTTGTGTTGTTGACCTACACGCAATTACCGTTTTTCAAAATCCCAATGAACTAAAAAATAATATTTTAGAAACCACTGCAAGCTTTTTAGCTACAGGCTTAGATTCATCTAAAAGTATAATTTTTAATCAATCCTCAGTTTCAGGACATGCGGAATTAGCCTGGATATTAAATTGTGTATCAAGAATTGGTTGGTTAAATAGAATGACACAATTTAAAGACAAAGCTGGTTCAGATAAAGAAAGAGCGAGCGTAGGACTCTATATCTACCCTAATTTAATGGCTGCTGATATTTTAATTTATAAGGCAACACACGTTCCTGTGGGCGCAGACCAAAAACAACACTTAGAACTGTCGAGAGATATTGCTCAAAAATTTAACAAAGATTTTAACTGTGAAGGCTTCTTTCCTTTGCCAGAACCTTTGATATCAAAAAATATTTCAAGGGTAATGAGTCTAAGAGATGGTACAAAAAAAATGAGTAAATCTGAAGAGTCCGATTATTCAAGAATTAACTTAAAAGACAATGCAGACGAAATTGTAAAAAAAATTAAAAAAGCAAAGTCAGATTCAGAGTCTATACCTGACAATCTAAAATCTTTAGAAAAAAAAATAGAGGCACACAATCTATTAAATATTTACTCCGAAATATCTAACGTTAAATTAGAAAAAGTCTTAATAGAAATGGCTGGTAAAGAATATTCTTACGTTAAAACTAAACTTACAGATATTTTAGTAAGTGAAATATGCCCGATTGGAAAAGAAATCAATAAATTGATGAGCGACAAGGGGTATTTGCTTGAAATTTTAAAAAAAGGAAGCGAAAAAGCCAATATAAAAGCTGAGGAGAACCTTAAGAATATACGTGATAAAGTAGGGTTGATATAATATACATTTAACATGATCCAGACAGAAGCTACACCAAATCCAAATTCTATAAAGTTCCTGTCGGAAAACACTATTTCTGCAGTAGGGACAGAGGAGTTTCAAAAAAAAGATATTAGTAAAATAGGTAACTTTTTTGTTAAAGAGATTTTAAATTTTAAAGGTGTAGAATTAGTGCTACTTGCAAAAAATTTTTTGTCAGTAAAAAAAACAGATGAAATTTCCTGGAATGAGTTGAAGCCGATGGTAATTTCTCATTTGAATGACTATTTTGAAAATAACAATGACCCTATTTTAAAAATTGAAGAAAAAAATAAATTAAAAGAACACCAAGGTGATGAGACCATTCAGAAAATAATAGAAGTTTTAGATACCAAGATTAGGCCAGCTGTAGCTAGAGATGGTGGAGATATAAAATTTAAGTCTTTTGAAAATGGAGTGGTAAAAGTTGAGCTGCAAGGAAGCTGTTCAGGCTGTCCCAGTTCTTTAATGACTTTAAAACAGGGTGTTCAGAATCTGCTAAAGCATTATGTAAAAGAAGTTAATTCAGTAGAAGCAAATTAAATGAAAAAAAAATTAACTTACAGAGATAAATTATTAGAACTTGCTAAAATATACAATGTAAAAGAAATACAGGAGTACATTAAAAGAAGAAAAAATTTAACCGCAGGTCAAATAGAGCTTATTCTAAGAAAAAATAAAATCATTATTCCAAAAGATTTTCAATTAAACTTTTTCAAAGAAAATTTTTCTAAGCCAATATTCAAGGTATCCAAACAAATAAATAGCTCAATAGAAAACTTAAAGAGCGACATTTCAAGATCGTCAAATAAATTTGTAAGAAAAATTATCTACCTCAAAGAAGAGAGCTTAATTTCAACAATTAGTTTCTCTTCTAATTTATGGAAATCTACAGGAAATGCTGGGCTTGCCTTTTTAAATATTTTTCCTAAACTGGGGTATACAATCTATGATTTTTTTGGAAATTTACTAACTGATTTGTTTAATGGAATTTATAATCAAAAAATAAATGCTGGCAAAGCAAATCGAGCGGTAATTAGTTTTTTTGTTATCGTTGGAGTTGTTACAATTGTAGTCTCTGGAATTACAACATTCAACGACCCTAAAAAAATAAATGATAGCTCTTTAGTGAAAAAGTTGCCTCTTGAAAAAAAAATAAATAAAAAATTAGACACACAAGTTAAAAAGCCAGAAATTAAAAAACCGGCTCCTAAAATTAACAAACAAGTTAAAAAACCAAATGTCAAAAAAAAGGAAAAAGTTGCAGAAGCTATTCTGCCTGATCTAAATCTAAAAACTGAAACAGTTTTAAATTTATTTAAAGATGTAGATTATGACTTAAATACCGTTAGGTATGAAAAAAAAGTCAAACCAATTTACTTTACACAATTTCCTAAAGATTTAGATGAAATCCAGAGCGTAAAATTAAAGAAAGAAACGTTTATTAAAATCGTACTTCCTTTAGTGGTTGCTGAAAATGAAAAAATCTTGGAAGATAGATTTAAGTTAAAAAAAGTGACATCTAGAAAATTTACAACTGACAAAGAAAAGCAATGGTTAAGGCAAAAGTTTTTAGAGTACAAAGTTAAAAAAGGAAGTGTTGACGAATTGAAAACTAAGATGGACATAATTCCCGCATCTATTGCTCTGGCGCAAGCCGCCAAAGAAAGTGGTTGGGGAACATCTCGTTTCGCCTTGGAGGGCAATGCAATATTTGGTCAATGGACTTGGAACGGTAAAGGAATTGCTCCTTTAAATAGAGATAAATCAAAAAAACACAAAATTCTTAAATTCCCAATATTAAGAGCATCTGTTAAGGCTTATAAAAATAATTTAAACACGCACAGAAGTTACAGTAAATTTAGAGAAAAAAGAAAAGAATTGCGGGAAAAAAATAATAAAATTTCAGGGTTAGAATTAACAGAAACTTTAGATAATTATGCAGAAACAGGAAGTAGTTATACTAAAATACTCGAAAAAATTATAAAGCAAAATAGATTAGCTGATTTTGAACCAGTTAGATTAACTAATTCTGTTGAAAAAAAAGAACTAGATTCATAATAATTATTTATCCGCTATTACAAATTGGATACCCAGCCAACGCCAAAAACCACCCTCCACTCTTAAAGAGCAATTAATACGACCTCTTTCTCCAATAAATTGTTCACGCAGTTTTATTACAATATTTTGTTTATCTATAATATTGATTTCTGATTTCTTCCAAATATTTCCTTCATTTGAATAGCAACTAATTTGACTAATATCTTTTGTATTTTCAAAAAATTCTATACGAACATTGGGGGGATTGTTTAACAACGTTAAATATTTTTCTTCAGGAAAAATATTTATATATTTTAGTGGTAGAGTTTTAATTAAGGTTTCAAATCTTTTTAGATCGCCATATTTTTCATTAATTGGGAATCGTGGAAGTTCAAAAAAATCTTTTGTTTCATCTATAACTCCAGAGTGTTGTCCAAAAGCATATTTAAAGCCTAATGATCTAATTATTCCTTTAAATTTTAAACTGTATTCTCCAAAAGGATATGAAAAAAAAATTGAATTTTTCCCTAATTTTTCCTTTAAAATTTTCATAGATTTATTAATATCATCCTGAATAACAGTTTCATTTTTATCAACCAGATATTCATGACTGTGACTGTGATTACCTATCTCAACAAAATCCTCTTTATGAAGTTCTTTTATTTGATCCCAACTCATGTAATTAAAACTTCCAATTTCTCTAGTATTGATAAATAAAATAAATGGAATTTTATTTTCTTTAAGTATTGGCCAAGCATTTTCATAAAACGATAAAAAGCCATCATCAATTGTAAGTAAAATTTTTCTTTCTTTTTTATGTGCAATTAAATCTTGGGTAAAATTTTTAGGATTTACAAATTTAATATTTTCTCTCTCAATTATTTCTATTTGCTCTCTAAAATCCTTTATTTTGATATTAGTTGATGGATATTTATTTTCTTCAAATCTGTGATACATAAGAGAAATAATTCCAAAATCATCGATATTTTTTGATAAAGTATAAGAATATAATTTGTTTTGTGGAAACAAAAAAAATATAAATAAAGATATGATAAAAAACTTTTTAATTATAAATTGCACAGGTCAAAATGATAAAATTGGTTTAAAAATAAATAATAATTTTTTTACTCATAATTTTCAAAATAAAATTCAAAATAATGAAATATTAGTCTTAAGCATATTAAATTTAACCAAGAAGCACAAAACAAATATTAATAGTGATTTTTCAGTTATTGTAAATAATGGTCCGGGAAGATTTTCTACTGTAAGAGTTGCATTAGCGGTAGCAAAAGGCATTGCAATATCCAAAGATACAAAATTATTTGGATATAAAGACGCTGATCTTACTCAATTTAGCCTTGCAAACATTGAGTTTTTAATAAGTAGAAATTTGATAGAAAAAAATTTGATAAAACCATTGTATTTAAGTTAAATTGTTTAAGTTATGAACATTATTGAAAAAAAATGTAAAGCCAAAGGAGTGAGACTCACTGATCAAAGAAGAATCATTGCTCAGGTAATGTCAGACTCAAAAGAAAGATATGGATCTAAAGATCATCCAGACGTAGACGAGCTACATAAAAGAATTAGTGAGATAGATAGTAAAATAAGTATTGCAACAGTTTATAGAACCGTAAAATTATTTGAAGAGTCGGGCATTATAGAAAAGCATGATTTCAAGGGTGGTAAGGCACGTTATGAACAATCTCCAGATGAGCATCACGATCATCTAATAGATATAAATAGTGGGGAAATAATAGAGTTTGTCGATAAAGAAATTGAAATATTACAAATTGAGGTAGCAAAAAGATTAGGCTACAAACTTGTAGATCATAAATTAGAATTATACGGTACAAAAAAAAAAAATTAAATTGTTAAAAAAAATTTTCATTAAAACATTGGGATGTCAAATGAACGAATACGACAGTAATCGTATTTTAGATCTTGTGGAAAAAATTAATTATACCGTTACTAAGAATATCATTGATGCTGATTGCTACATATTAAATACTTGTCATATTAGAGCAAAAGCCACAGATAAGGTTTACCACGATATTGGAAGAGTTAAAAAAGAGTTTAGAAATAAAAAAAAACCTATTACTATTATTGCCGGCTGTGTAGCGCAGGCGGAAGGTGAAATATTACTGCAAAAAGAAAAATTTATTGATGCTGTAGTCGGACCACAATCTTATCATGAAATAAATAAGATTATACTTAATCTTGAAGAAAAAAATAAAAAGATTAATTCTACTGAATTTGACGTCATAGAAAAATTTGATCAACTAAATTTAATAAAAAACACTAACAACAAAGTTTCTTCCTTTTTAACTATACAAGAAGGGTGTGATAAATTTTGTAAATTCTGTGTTGTCCCCTACACACGAGGACCCGAGCATTCTAGATCATTGTATGAAATTATTTCTGAAGCAAAGCAACTTGTTAACAACGGCTCAAAAGAAATTATTTTGTTAGGTCAAAATGTGAATGCCTATAATTTTAAAAACCAAAAACTGTCTGACTTATTGATAGAACTTAATAAAATTAAAAATCTAAAAAGAATTAGGTACACAACTTCGCATCCAAAAGACATTACGAACGACTTAATTAATGCGCACGAAAAATGTGAGAAATTAATGCCAATACTCCATCTCCCAGTACAAAGTGGATCAACAAAAATATTAAAAGAGATGAATCGAGATCATACTATCGATGAATATTTAGAAAAAATTGAAAAACTTAAAGAAAAAAAACCTGGTATAAAGTTTTCAAGTGATTTTATAATAGCTTATCCAGGGGAAACAGAGGATGATTTTAATGACACTTTATCATTAATGAAAAAAGTTGAATTCATCAACTCCTATTCATTTGTTTTTAGCCCTAGACCGGGAACACCAGCATCAAATATGAAAGTAATAGATTCAAAAATTGCCAAAGAACGCTTGTTAACCTTTCAAAGTGTTGCAAACGATATAAAAAAAAATTATAGGAAAAAACTTATAAACACAACTACAAGTGTATTATTTGAAAATAAGATCAAAAATGAAGAAAAATATTTTGGAAGAGACGAACATTTTAATTCAGTAATTGTAAAAAGTATTCAAAATTTAACTGGAACTATTAAAAATGTTAAAATTATAAAACATAATCATAATACACTTTTTGGTGATCTTATATTAGATATTAACAAAGAAAAAAATTACGCAGCCTAAAACTTATGTCGGAGATTAGTAAATTAAATCAAAATTTAATTATTAGAAAGATAGATACAGAAACTATCAATATCCAAATAACGAATAATGAGACATTAATGTCAATTGTAGGACAATTTAATCAGAATTTAAAAGAATTAGAAAAATTAACTAATACAATTATTTTTTTTAGAGGAAACTCAATAACCTGCAAAGGAAAAGCAACGAATTTAAAAGATTTTTCTGAAGCTATTAAATTCCTAATCAATAAGTATTTTTTAACTAATATAATTGAAAAAGACGATATAGTACAATCAGTAAAAAAAAATATGAAATATGAAGAATCAAATGTAAAAAATTTACAATATTTAATTAAAACTCCACGTAAATCAGTAATCGCGCGATCTGAAAAACAGTCTGATTATATTAAAGCTCTTAAGGAAAATGATATTACAATGTGTTTGGGGCCAGCAGGGACAGGTAAAAGTTTTTTAGCGGTTTCTGTTGCCGTTACATTGCTGATGGAGAAAAAAGTTGAAAGGGTCATTTTATCGAGACCAGCCGTTGAAGCCGGAGAAAAACTGGGTTTTTTGCCAGGGGATATGAAAGAAAAAGTTGATCCATATCTTAGGCCACTTTACGATGCTTTATACGAGCTGTTTGGAGCTGATAAAATTGATAAAAAAATTGAATCTGGTGAAATTGAGATTGCTCCCTTAGCATTTATGAGAGGCAGAACTTTAAAAAATTGTTTTGCAATACTTGATGAAGCACAAAATGCTACAGAAACACAAATTAAAATGTTTTTAACTAGAATAGGAGAAAACTCTAAGCTAGTAGTTAATGGTGATCCTTCTCAAATAGACTTAATAAATAAATCACACTCCGGATTATTAAAATCTAAAGAAATTCTAGAAAATTTAGAAGAGGTTAAAATAGTTGAGTTTGATCATACCGACGTAGTTAGACACCCATTGGTTTCAAAGATTATTCGGGCTTATCAAAAAAACAGCACTGATGATAAAAATTAATGTAATTTTAAATAACATTAATTGGAAAAAATATTTAAAAAATCCAAATAGGTTTATAGATAAAAAAGTTATTTTATTAAACAAAAAAAATAAATTATATAAAAATAAAATTTTAACATGCACTTTATTATTATCCGGCACACCTGAAATTAAAAAATTAAATAAAAAATTTAGAAATAAGAATAAAACCACTGATATATTATCCTTTCCCTTTTATACAAGAACAAAATTAAAAGACAAAATTAGGAGAGAAAAAGAAATTTATTTGGGAGATATTATTATAAATTTAAGTAAAGTAAAAAATAAGAATAATATAGCTAAATTTAAAAAAGAATTAAATAATCTTTGGATACACGGCCTAGTTCATCTATTTGGCTATAAACATAAACAAGATAAAGATTTTTATAATATGAGCAAAATAGAAAAAAAATATCTTAATTACATAAATTAAATGTTAGAAAAAATATTAAATAGCCGGATTATAGTTTTATATTTGTTACCCTTTTCTTTAGGGTCACTAACAGTTTTTTCATTTCAACCATTTAATCTTGCATTTGTTAATTTTATTTTATTACCAGCTTTTTTTTTAATAATAGTATACGTAAGAAAAAAATCTAAAAGTGTTTATAGAAAAAAACCATACAGAAGAAATTTATTCTTGGTAGGCTACCTATTTGGATTTGGTTTTTATTTAAGTGGAATTTTTTGGATTTCTTACTCTTTAACTTTCGATAATAATTTCAAATACTTAATCCCGTTTGCCGTTTTATTAATACCTTTATTTTTAAGTTTTTTTACAGGTTTAACAACTTTAATTATAGGTCAACATTTAAGTTATAATTTTTCTTCAATATTAATATTTTCAGGTTCTTTGGCTCTATCTGATTATATAAGAGGAAAAGTTTTATCTGGTTTCCCGTGGAATGTCTGGGGGTACAGTTGGTCTTCGATTACAGAGATATTACAAATTCTTAATTTAATAGGACTATTTGCTTTTAATCTATTAGTTATAACAATTTTTACTATTCCTGCTGTTTTATTTTTTAAAGGAACTACAGGAAAAAAAATATTAATAATGAGCTCAACCTTCTTAATAATATTTCTAATTTATATTTATGGAACTTTTTCTATAAATAAAAATAAAGCTTTATTAAATTATATTGATAATAACAAATCAATGTATACTAAAGTAGTTTCTCCGAATTTTGAATTACAATATAACTTATCAATAAATGAAGCTGAAAATAAGTTAAAAAAATTAATTAGGTACAGTGATCCAGACCCGGTAAAGACAACATTGTTTATATGGCCTGAGGGTGTTTTCACCGGTTATAGCTTTAATGAAATTTCACAATTCAGTCATTTAATTAAAAATAGCTTTAGCGAGAAGCATTTAATCTTATTTGGAATTAATACCATAAATAAGAATACAGATGAAAATTTTAACAGTTTAATAATTATTGATAATAACTTTAAAATACTACATCAATATAATAAAAAAAAGTTAGTCCCCTTCGGAGAATTTTTACCCTTTGAAACTTTTCTAAATAAACTTGGTTTAAAAAAAATTACGCAGGGTCGACAATCTTTTTCAAAGGGACGTAAGCAAAAAAATATTAAAATTGATAATTTAAGTATTTTACCTTTAATTTGTTATGAAATTATTTTTCCAGAACTCGCTCAAAAAGCAGATAATGACACCAATCTAATAGTTAATATTTCTGAGGATGGCTGGTTTGGTGCCTCAATAGGTCCACAACAGCATTTTGCTAAAGCAATTTTTAGATCTATTGAAAATAACTCTTTTTTAGTTAGATCTGCAAACAAAGGAATTAGCGCTATTATTAACAATAAAGGAGAAGTTATCAAAAAACTAAACTCAACTGAAGCAGGAAATATTGAAATGAATATTCCTGTGCTTAAATCTGAGTATAAAAACAAAAATGATTTGATATTTTTTATTCTTTTAATTACATATCTACTAGTCTTTTTAATATTTAGAATAAAAACCAATGAAAAATAGTAGATATTTATTTACCAGCGAATCAGTTTCCGAAGGTCATCCAGATAAAGTATGTGATAGAATTTCAGATATGGTTGTGGACTCATATTTAACTGTTGATCCTTTTTCCCGGGTGGCTTGTGAGACGTTAACTACTACTAACAAAGTCATTTTAGCTGGGGAAATTCGTGGTCCAAAAATTGAAAAAGAAGAAATAACAAATAAAGTACGAGAATGTATAAAAGATATTGGCTACGATCAAGACGGATTTAGCTGGAAGACAGCTGATATAGAAACATATTTACACGAACAATCTGCAGATATTGCAATGGGAGTTGATTCAAAAGATAATAAAGATGAAGGTGCGGGAGACCAAGGAATTATGTTTGGCTATGCGTGCAAAGAAACAGAAGATTTGATGCCAGCACCAATTCATTTTTCGCATAAAATCTTAAGATCAATGGCAGAAGACAGAAAAAAAGGAATTTTAAAGGGAATAGAACCTGATTCTAAAAGTCAAGTAACTATGTTATATGAAGATAACAAACCGATAAAAGTCTCTTCAGTTGTAATTTCCACTCAACATTCAAAAGATTTAAATTTAGAAAAAGTCAAGGAACTTATTTTACCGTATATCAATAAATGTATACCGGATAAATATATTAATGATTTGAATCCTCAAGAAATTTATATAAATCCTACAGGTCAATTTATAATTGGTGGTCCAGACGGAGATACTGGTTTAACAGGTAGAAAAATAATAGTCGATACATATGGAGGAGCAGCACCACATGGCGGCGGTGCTTTTTCTGGAAAAGATCCCACGAAGGTAGATAGATCAGCTGCTTATGCCGCAAGATATTTAGCTAAAAATATTGTTGCCGCAGGTATTTCTGAAAAGTGCTTAATTCAATTAGCTTATGCTATAGGTGTTTCTAAACCACTGTCAATTTTCATAAAACTTGCAGAGGGTGATGAAAATAAAGTTGAAACAGTAAAAAAAACAATTGATCAAAATTTCAATTTATCGCCAAGAGGAATTAGAGAAATGTTAAAATTAAATAATCCAATCTACGAAATTACCTCAGCCTATGGCCATTTTGGAAGAAAACCATCAAATAAGGGCGAATTTACCTGGGAAAAAACAGATAAGACAGATTTATTTAAATTGTAATCTTGAAAAAACTATAATTTTCATTAAAATAGTAAAAAAACAATAAGTATTGAAATGGGCTTCAGCCCATTTTTTTTTAGGAGCATTAAAATGTTAAATAGAGGATTAGACAAGTTAGAACTTTTAAGAATAGTAGAGGCAGTTGCGAATGAAAAATCAATAGACAAAGAACTTGTTATTGGCTCTATGGAAAGCGCTATTCAAAAAGCTGCTTTGATTAAATTTGGAAACGACAATAATATTGAAGTTACAATTGATAGAGAAAGTGGTGATATTAAAATTCAAAAGGTTTTAGATATTGTTGAGAACGTTGAAGATACATCCAGAGAAATTACATTAAACGATGCAAGTAAAATTAATTCTAAAAATGAAGAATTAAAAATCGGAGATAAAATTTTTGAGGAATTGCCCCAAGTTGATTTTGGCAGAATTGCTGCACAAAGCGCAAAACAAGTAATTAGCACACGAGTACGAGAAGCAGAAAAAAATAGACAGTATGAAGACTTTGTTGATAAGCAAGATCAAATTCTTAGCGGAATTATTAAAAGACTTGAGTATGGAAATGTAATCGTAGACCTAGGTAAAGCTGAGGGTGTTATTAAAAAAGATGAACTTATTCCAAGAGAAATTTTAAAAACTGGTGATCGTGTAAAAGCGTATTGTTATGAAGTAAAAAAAGAACTCAAAGGTCACCAAATATTTTTATCAAGAGCACATCCACAATTTCTTGCAAAATTATTTTTTCAAGAAGTGCCAGAAATATATGAAGGAACTATAGAAATTAAAGCAGTAGCAAGAGATCCTGGTAGCAGAGCTAAGATCTGTGTTAGTTCACAGGACTCATCTATTGATCCCGTGGGAGCGTGTGTTGGAATGAGAGGAAGCAGAGTTCAAACAATAGTTAATGAATTACATGGCGAAAAAATCGACATAATTAAATGGACAGAAGACTTACCAACTTTAATTTCAGAGTCTCTTTCACCGGCAGAAATTCAAAGAGTTTTAATAGATCAAGATAACAAAAGAATAGATATTATATTAACAGAAGAAAATTTGAGTAAAGCTATTGGCCGAAGAGGTCAGAACGTAAGACTGGCTTCAAAATTAACAAATTATGAGATAGATATATTAACTGACAAAGAGGACTCGGAGAGAAGACAAGCTGAGTTTAAGGATAGAACAGAAACATTAGTTAAAAATTTAGAGGTAGACGAAACTTTAGGACAGTTGTTAGTATCCGAAGGGTTTCCAAGTATCGAAGATATTTCCCAGTCAACCCCTGACGATATTTCAAAAATAGAGGCAATTGATGAAGAGACCGCAAAAGAATTGATAGATAGATCCAAAGAAACATTGGTTAAACAAAAAGAAGCAGTTTCTGAAAAACTTAAAGAGCTTGGTGTTGAAGAGAAGTTAATTCATTTAAAAGGCATCACCCAGGGCATGCTTGTAATTTTGGGACAAAAAAATATTAAAAAATTGGTTGATTTTGCTGACCTATCTTCTGATGAATTAATAGGTGGATATGACGAGATTAAAGGAAAAAAAATTAGGATTGACGGATATCTGGAAGAATTCTCTCTATCTAGAAAAGAAGCTGATGAACTAATAATGTCAGCTAGAGAGATCGCGTACAAGTAATGTTATGGAAAAAGATAATAAAAAAAAGACACTTACAATTTCATCAGATTTAAAAAAGAAAATTGATACGAGCTCTATTAGTACGGACGGAAAAAAATCTTTTGCAGTAAAAAAGAAAGAGCCGTTCAGAGGAAATAAAGGTGTTAACAGATCAAATCAAAATTTAAACCAAGCTAAAAGTCCTGATCCTAAAAAGAAAAATTTTGCGAGAAAGTTTGTTGAGCAGCAAGCTACCAAAGCTTTTATAAAGAAAGATGACAAGCCAACGGGAAAAAGCAAATTAAAACTTAAAGGACCGATAGATAAAAAAGACTTTAAATTAACCATTTCTAGAGCTTTAAATGTTGAGGAAATTGAAATTAAACAAAGAAGTTTAGCCTCTGTAAAAAGAGCAAGGTTAAAAGATAGAAAAGCTAATCCAGATGGTGAAAGAAAAGAATTTAAAAAAGTTTTACGTGAAGTAAAAATTCCAGAACAAATTACTATTCAAGAATTATCAAATCGAATGGCAGAGAAATCAAATGATGTAATAAAATTCCTATTTAACATGAAGGTAATAGCAACTATTAATCATGTTATCGACAAAGATACCGCAGAATATATAGTCAAGGAATTCGGGCACAAGCCTGTCTTAGATGAAGAGCCGTCTTTAAATATAGAAAAAGTTAAAGAAAAATTAGAAGGAGACATACAGACTAGGCCGCCTGTAGTTACCATAATGGGGCACGTGGATCACGGTAAAACTTCCTTGTTAGATGCTTTAAGGAATTCAAATGTTGTATCAGGAGAACACGGTGGAATCACTCAACACATTGGAGCTTATCAAGTTACGGCAGAGAATAATAAAGTAATTACTTTCATTGACACGCCTGGTCATGCCGCTTTTACAGAAATGCGTGCGCGTGGCTCAAAAATTACTGACATTGTAATTTTAGTTGTTGCTGCCGATGATGGTATCAAGCCACAAACCGTTGAAGCTATTAAACATGCAAAAGCAGCTAAAGTACCAATAATAGTTGCAATAAATAAATGTGACTTGCCTGATAAAAATATAAGTAAAATTAAGAATGAAATGATGCAGTACGAATTAATAGCAGAAGATTTAAGTGGAGATACATTGTTCGTAGAAGTATCTGCATTAAAGAAAATTAATTTAGACAAACTGAAAGAAAGTATTTTGCTACAATCAGAAATTTTAGACTTAAAAGCCTCTTTTTCTGCGCAAGCAAAAGGTGTTGTTATCGAGTCCCAGATAGATAAAGGAAAAGGACCTGTGTCTACAGTTTTAATTAGTAATGGAAAATTAAAAAGAGGTGATTATTTTATTTGTGGTGATACATGGGGAAAAATTAGAGCGATGATAAATTATGAAGGTAAAAATATAGATGAAGCATTACCCTCTATGCCGGTTGAGATTTTAGGCATGAATAGTTCTGCATTTGCTGGAGCAGAATTTTTAGTAACTAAAAATGAAGATGAAGCTAAAGAAATGGCAGAATATAAAAAAAATAATTCAGGAAAAAATAAAGTATTGGTTAAAGACAAAACAACTCTTTTTGACGGCGTTAAAGAAAAAGATGAATTAAATATTATTATTAAATCAGATGTTCAAGGATCAAGTGAGGCATTAAAAATGGCTATTAATAAAATCGAGCATTCAGAGGTGGTAGCAAAAATAATTTTATCAGACATTGGAATGATCAATGAAACAGATGTTTCATTAGCTAAAGCTTCAAACGCAATTTTAGTCGGCTTCAATATTAAGCCTAATAGAGAGGCAAAAAAATTAGCAGAAGAACAAAAAGTTGATATTTTATATTTTAACATCATTTATGAAGCGCTTGAATATGTTGAAAAATCACTATCAGGTCTATTAGAGCCAGATATAAAAGAAACAGTATTAGGATCAGCTGAGATACAAAAAGTATTTAAAGTATCAAATGCTGGTAAAATTGCAGGCTCAAAAGTAATTAATGGAGAAATAAAAAGTAAATCTAAAGCAAGACTTATAAGGGATGGAGTAGTAGTTTATAGTGGTGAAATATTGAGTATTTACAGAGAGAAAAATCAAGTCAAGGAGGTGGGAACTGGTTTTGAGTGTGGAATTAGCCTTAAAGATTTTATCGATTTTAAAGAAAAAGATGTAATAGAATCATACTTAGCGGAAGAAATTCAAAGGTCAATATAATGGGAAGTGGAAAAGGAAAAAGAACTTATAGTCAAAGACAGTTAAGAGTGGGAGAAATGGTTAAGCAGAATCTTGGAGAGCTATTTATTAGAGATGAGGCCAAGTTACCCTCAATTAATTCAAAGGTAATTACCGTAACAGAGGTAAGAATGACCCCAGATCTAAAGACAGCCAGGGTATATGTTATACCTTTAGGAGGCGTAGAAATGAAAGAAACAGTTAGGATCTTGACGGAATACTCTCATCTTGTTAGAAGAGCACTATCTAAAAGGCTAGATATTAAGTTTCTTCCTAAACTCACATTTGTAGAAGATAACTCATTTGAATATGCTGAAAAGATTGAAAATATAATAAAAAAAATAAAATTAAATGACACAGAAAAAAAAAGATACAATTAAATCATTAGCAATACATAGCAAAGATGTTGGGTCAACAGAAATTCAAATTGGTTTACTAACAGATAGAATATCTAAACTTGCAGAACATTTTAAAATTGCAAAAAAAGATAAACACTCATCTGTAGGTTTAATTAAGTCAGTAAATAAAAGAAAAAAACTTTTGACTTATCTTAAAAGGAAAAATCTTGTCTCGTATCAAAAAGTTATAAAACAATTAAATTTAAGGAAATAATGTTTAAAATTCATAAAGAAGAAATAGAAGTTAACGGAAAAAAAATAACACTAGAAACAGGTAAAATCGCACGACAAGCCGACGGAGCAATTATAGCTACATGTGGAGAGACAGTAGTAATTGCAACTGTTGTTGGAGCAAAAAAACTTAGGGATGGTCAAGATTTTTTTCCACTATCAGTAAATTATCAAGAAAAATATTATGCAGCTGGAAAAATTCCTGGTGGATATTTTAAAAGAGAGGCAAGACCAACTGAGTCTGAACAGCTAATTTCAAGATTAATAGATAGACCAATAAGACCTTTATTTCCATCAAGCTTCATGAATGAAGTTCAATTACTTCCAACAGTTTTATCTTATGACGGGGAAAACCAAGCTGACGTACTTTCAATTATAGCATGTTCTGCTTCATTAGCGATTTCGGGATTACCTTTTGGAGGACCAATTGCAGCAAGTAGAGTTGGCTATAAAGAAGGTAAATATTTATTAAATCCATCTCCGGCAGAATTAGAAGATTCAGAATTAGATTTAGTTGTTGCTGGAACGAAAGATGCGGTATTAATGGTCGAGTCAGAAACTTCGGGTTTAACAGAAAAAGTAATGTTAGATGCAGTTAAGTTTGGACATGAAAACCTTATTCCAATTATTAAAGCTATTGAGAGTTTAGCTAAAAAAGCAGGTAAACCTAAGTGGGAAGTCGAAATTCCAGATCATACAGCTGTAAAAACGAAAATTGCTAAAGTTTTAGAAGCTGACCTGAGAAAAGCATTTAAAGAAGTAGACAAAAAGAAGAGATCAACTGCAATTTCAGATGCAGAAACAAAATGTAAAGAAATGTTTGTCGAAGATGAGAACGTTACTGAAAATCAAGCGATGGCTCAATTAAAATCTCTTGAAAAAGACATCGTTAGAACGGCAATTATAAAAGATAAAAAAAGAATTGATGGAAGAGGTTTAGCTGATGTTAGACAAATTAAGTGCGAAGTTGGAGTATTACC
>Ga0115003_10000079_pt1 | contig 69923 bp, 59 predicted proteins | sample ArcticOcean_MG_C_7_FD_88736 | JGI IMG/M metagenome (GOLD analysis project Ga0115003, IMG submission 88736) | Marine microbial communities from western Arctic Ocean - ArcticOcean_MG_CB11_88 | ecosystem: Environmental > Aquatic > Marine > Oceanic | place: Arctic Ocean: Canada Basin | collected...
CCCCATTCTTGGTTTGTTCCCGGTAAGAATCCTGGTACATCTTCGAGGGTGATGATAGGGATGTTGAAAGCATCACAGAACCGCACAAATCTGGCTGCTTTATCGCTTGCGTCAATGTCGAGGCATCCAGCCAAAACCTTGGGCTGATTGGCGACGACTCCAACGGTGTGCGAGCCAAGGTGGCCAAAGCCCACAACAATATTTTGGGCCCAATCTGCTTGAACTTCGAGGAATCCACCATCATCGAGAATTTCAGTGATCACGTCGACCACATCATAGGGTTTGGTTGCCACATCGGGGATGATTGAGTCGAGGGCGTCGCATGAACGGTCGATTGGATCGGATGTCTTCTTGTCAGGAGGACGCTCAAGGTTGTTCTGTGGTAGCAGATCGGTGAGGTCTCTCGCCAGGGCGATTGCATTTGCATCATCGCTGGCAGTGAAATGTGACACACCGGATTTACTGCCGTGTGTCATTGCTCCGCCAAGGTCCTCGAAGGACACCACTTCATTGGTGACCGTTTTGATGACTTCGGGACCGGTGATGAACATGTGAGCCGTTTGGTCAACCATGATGACAAAATCGGTGATGGCAGGCGAATAGACGGCGCCACCTGCACAGGGACCCATGATGACAGAAATTTGCGGGATGACCCCAGATGCACGCACGTTTCGGAAGAAGATTTCAGCATAACTTCCCAGCGATGCTACGCCTTCCTGAATACGAGCGCCACCTGAATCGTTCATGCCAATCACTGGGCGGCCTGTCTTGAGAGCCATATCAAGAACCTTGCAGATCTTCAGACCGTGCATCTCCCCAAGCGAACCACCGTAAACGGTGAAGTCTTGAGCGAAAGCAAACACTTCTCGACCGTTGATGGTACCGTGTCCGGTGACGACACCATCGCCTGGAATGATGTTCTTGTCCATGTTGAAATCGCGACAACGATGTTCGACAAGAGCATCAATCTCTTGGAAAGAGCCATCGTCAAGCAACATTTCCATGCGCTCTCGAGCCGTCATTTTACCACGGTTGTGTTGCGCATCAACGCGCGCTTGGCCACCGCCGGCCTCGCTGCGAGCCTTCCGATTGCGTAAATCTTGGAGTCGTTGCTCTGTCGATGACATAGGCTTCCCAATGTGTCGGACGGAAAACCCGCCCTTATGCGTTGTCACTCAACGACCGTCAATCAACCGGTTCTGCCCATGGCCAGTGGATGGCGGTGAATCGAGTCATGAAAACGCTTTATCCCCTATGAGAGGGGTGTGTTGATAGGGAAGCGTTTCGTCCACACCTCATGGACGAGCCTTTGCGCGTTGTTGTAGCAAAACCGGGACTTGATGGTCATGACAGAGGTGCCAAAGTTGTGGCACGCGCACTTCGAGACGCAGGTCACGAGGTCATTTACACTGGTTTGCGACGGAGTGCCCAACAAATCGTCGAGGCGGTACGCGATGAGGATGCTCGTTTCCTCGGGCTTTCTTCGCTCTCTGGAGCACACAGTCATCTGTTTCCAAAGGTGTGCGAACTGTTGCGTGTTGAAGGGTTGAACGACGTGATCGTGTTTGGAGGCGGTATCATCCCCGAAGATGACCGTGAGGCCCTTTATCAGTGTAAAATACGAGCGATTTTTGGCCCAGGGACACCGACTTCTGAGATCCTTGAATTCATTCAGACCTCGAACGCGATGGACGATGCAGGCGTTGGTCAATCCAGCGATTGGCATTGGCCATGAAACGAATGAGGGAACTTACGATGGACGATCTGATCAAAGCCGCTTTGGAAGGGGATCGCCGATCCCTTGCCCGAACGCTCAGCGCCTTGGAAAACAGAACGACCAACCTTGAACACATCCTCGGTTTGATGGGTGAACCCAAACCAAAACCAGACCATTGGCAATCGCTTGCCATTACAGGTGCTCCCGGCGTTGGGAAGTCGTGCTTGCTTGACGGTTTGCTCACGGTGTGGGCTGAATCAGGGCTTCGAGTGGCCCTTCTTGCTGTCGACCCGTCGTCGCCCCGCACCGGCGGAGCGCTGTTGGGTGATCGAGTTCGCATGACCGTTGTCGACCATCCCAAGCTGAAAGAAAACGTCTACCTCCGCTCGATTGCCACCCGGAAGGCATCTGGAAGTGTCCCCCTTATTGTCGCAGATATGACTGAGTTTCTTCTGGCGCTTGGATGGGACCGGATTCTCATCGAAACTGTTGGGGCAGGACAAGCTGAAGTTCGATGCGCTGCTATTGCCGACCGAATCCTGGTCGTTGAGGGCCCAGCGCGCGGCGATGGAGTTCAAGCAGAGAAGGCTGGACTTCTGGAGTTAGCCGATGCGGTGATTGTCAACAAATGCGATCTGCCAGGGGCTGAACGTCACGCTGATGAATTGCGTGAGTCCTACGGTCTTGGCCTTGGAACGCCCCCTCCAGTCATGCTTACTTCAGCCCTCAATGGAACTGGGATTCATGCCGCTGCTGACATGTTGCTCGGCCTGGATGCCTCTGGACGTTCTGAACGTGCACGCTGGCGAGAACGCTTACTGGCCCATCATGAACGGCTCATTCTCGAATCGCCAAAACTCGATGAAATGCTCGAACGTTTGGCGGCAGGTTCAATGACACTTGATGATGTCATCAAGTCCATCGGGGCCGAAAAGAGTGAGTGACCAAGTTGAATTAACCAACCCTGTCAACCTATCTGTCGGTGGAATGAATGGCCACCTGTTCCGTCGCGCCATCCACCTTGCCATGAGCGCACTTCCGTTCATCTACTTTGAATGGGGTGGAAGCATCGCTGAAGCGCTTGGCACCACTGAAAATCAAGCTGTATCGTTGGTCATCATTGCCATTTTAGCGGTTGAAGCGTTGCGTCTGAAGTTAGGAATCACCATCTTCGGCCAGCGCGAATACGAAGCAAGACAAGTTTCGGCCCTTGCTTGGGGCGCCCTTGGTATTGGCATGGTGTTCTTGCTCACGCCAACAGAAGCCTATGCATGGCCACTGGTTCTATCACTCTCACTTGGTGACCCGTTCATGGGTGAACTGCGCCGCAAGGGCATGGAATCGAAAAATGTCGTCATCTACTCGAGCATCTTCATCGCAGCCATTTGGGTTGCGTGCTGGTATTGGTTCGCTACACCATTGTGGCTTGCCTTGATCTTTGGACCGCTGTGCGTTGCTTCTGAATGGCCCCGCCTCCGATACATCGATGACAATGCCACAATGATTCTTATTCCCATGGCTGCCTTACTCATCTTGGAACCGTTCCTCAAAATAATGCCCTGAGGATACTTGCGGCTCAATATGTTCAAATGATGGGGACCCGTGGACAAATCGGTGAAGACCATGAGCGATGAGATAAAATCCTCCGAACCCCCCCAAATCACATACTTCGTTGGCTTTTCCATAGCCATTATCCTCATGGCCGTGGTCATGGTCAAGTACCCTGTCTGGTGAAGTAAAAACCACCAATGGTTGAAGAAGGGCGAGTCCCCGAGATTGGTTTATGTGTGGCATTGCTGGTATGTTTGGGCGACCAGACATCAATGTCCTCCATGGCATGAACCGCTATCAAATCCATCGAGGCCCTGACGGCCAGAATACGTGGATGGATGACGCTATCGCTCTTGGTCACACGCGACTCGCCATTGTTGACAAAGCCGGCGGCGACCAACCACTGTTCGGGCCAACAGGCGAAGTTCTGATTGCCAATGGTGAAATTTACAACCACCCGGTGTTGCGTGCTAGCCAACCGCATTATCCGTGGACCACAAACGTCGATTCAGAAGCCATCTTGGCACTTCATACAAAGGCCAAACAAAGCTCGAGTCACGGCCCCTTGTCACCCGCAGATCACGCACAATGGATCAAGCATCTCGATGGGATGTATGCGTTCAGCCTTTGGGATCCTCAGCATCAACAACTTATTCTTTCTCGAGACCCACTCGGCATCAAGCCGATGGTTCGAACGGAGGTCGAAGGCAGTTTACTGTTCGCAAGCGAAGTCAAGGCTTTACGAGCGCATGAAAGCCATATTCCCGTCCTCGACGAAGTCGCACTCGTAGCCCGACTTGCTTGGGAATATCCGCTTGATGGAACGACCCTTCTCAAGGATGTCCACCACATCCGTCCAGGGACAGTCGAGGTGTGGCACCTCGTCGACGGCAAGCCTGAACGCAGTGGAACAGCCAACGTTGAGCGTCAACGGTTGACACCAACAACCTCCTGGGACCCTTCAACTCAGTCAGAAGCGTTGCTGGAGTCATTTGTTGACAGCGTCAGTCAACGCTTGATGGGGGAAGTGCCGATGGGTATTGTGCTCTCTGGAGGTTTGGATTCATCCTTGGTAGCAGCAGTGGCTCACGAGGCAGCAGAGCGAGCAGGACAGCCAGTCCCCGCCTGTTGGACGGTGGCTGAAAGTGAAGACAACCCCGATTGGATTGCAGCAGAGCGGGTCGCTGCAACACTGGATTTAGAGCACCACCAACATGTGCTCGAGGGTGATACCTTCGACAAAACCCTGCCTGACCTTACATGGCATGGCGAAGACTTCGATGTTACCGTTCTCTTCTTTCAGCCACTTTTCCAACGGATGGCAGAGAAAGTGACTGTGGGGTTGTGTGGCCAAGGTGCAGACGAATTGCACGGGGGCTATCCTCGTTATCGAGACCTTGAACAGCATGCCTCTTTGATCGACGCCCGCCTCGCATCGATGGATCACCCTGCTGCACGTCAAATCGAACAAGGGAACCTCCCCGTGGGCGATGCATGGTACACCAACGATCACAGTGGAAGCGCTCATACTGATTCGCTCGAGTCGTTCCTCAACTTTGAACTGGAACATGGCCAACTTAGTAATTTCCAGTTAAGGCTCGTTGACCGCCATTCAATGGCTCATTCTATAGAAGTACGTGTGCCGTTTTTAGGAAGCGCACACAGGCGCGCTTCAAACGATTTACCGATGGATTGGCGCCTTCCTTCCTCTTTGGAAGAAAAGGCTGCATTACGAGCAGCAGCCGAACATACCCGGTTGCCAACAGACATCGTTCGCAGACCGAAGTTGCCAGCTGGTCGAGCAACCTCACCAACATTGATTTCCAACATGATCGAAGAATTGCGCCCTCGAAGTGAAGAAGTTCTTCTCCGCTATCCAAACCTAGCGCCAGCCTTCAAGGGTCAGCCAGAACTTGCTATAGGGATAGGTTTGTTTGAAGCAGTTCATATACTGGACCGTGGAGTTTCAAAGCCTAAGATGAGTGCTGTGGCTCTTTTGGATGAGGTGATTGGATGACTAAATTGCACGATCTAAGCGCCCACTTGGAATCCAAGCGCAGTGAAATATCTCAGTGGATGGACAAGAAGCGCTCTGAAGTTCCGATCCCGTTCTATGGTAGCGTGGACGTGCGAGATGCTGGTTGGAAAATTGCCGTTGTTGATGCAAACCACTTCCCTGCAGGTTTCAACAACATCGATGAAAAGGACATGCCGGCCATTTCAGCCTTGATGTCCACCCACATTGAACGAAATCATGGCATCTGCAGTTGGATCCACCTCTACCCAGAAGCACATACCAGGAATAAGGGCTATGTGGAAAACATTGCAACCATCAAAAAACTCCTCGAAATGGCTGGGTACAAATGCACGATTGGTTCACCTATTTTTGATGACAAGGGTTGGCTCGATGGGTTGTCTGGACCGGTTGATTTGACCATGACGACTGTTGAAATCATCGACGGACAAGAGGTTTTGCTCGTCGATGGTGAACAACCGGATCTCATTCTTCTCAACAATGACCTCACTGAAGGGGTGTTGCCAGGGCTCGGAAGTCATGTCTTCCCTCCAAAGGAGATGGGATGGCACCGTCGTCGGAAATCTGAACACTATGCCCATCTCCAGGCCTACGTCAATGAAATGGCCGACATGCTCGGAATTGATTCATGGCATTTGATGACCGAATGGTTCGTCTCGGAAAATAAATGCCTCGAGAAAGAAAGTTGTCGATTGCGTCTCGCAGAAGAAATCGATGAATTCCTCCAAGGCTTAGCCGAAAAGTATGCCGCACATGGCATCGAAAGGGAACCCGTGGCGTTCATCAAAAACGATCGGGGCACCTATGGTCTCGGCATCATGGTGGTGACCAAAGGAGAGCAAATTCTTGCCCTTTCGAACCGTAAAATGAACAAGTTGATGTATGCAAAAGGAGGAGTTGATGTTGAGAACTTCCTCATTCAAGAAGGCGTCCCCACCAGCCTTCTCACCTCAGAGGGAGCCCCTGTCGAACCCGTGATCTACCTTATTGATGGGCAAGCAGCCTCTTGGTTTTACAGAATTAACCCGAAAAAAGGAGACAATGAAAATCTTAATTCCCCCAGTGCACGATTCGAATCATATCACGATGGCCAAGGAAAATACGGTCAACATGCCCAAGGGTGGCATGCCTTGATCGCTGAACTGTCAATGTTGGCAATGGGCAAGGAATTGCTTGCTTACCAAGAAAGCAATGATGGCGCAGTTGCTTAAGTGAACGTGCATCCTCGGCGAGTCATGCACAGGGCGTGGGTGTACATCCTGACCATTGCTGTTGGCCTCTGGGTCTCGGCAACTGGGGCAGGTGGCATGTTACCCGGAGTATGGGCGGAATGGCCTGTTAACATTTGGTGCTGGGGCCTCTTTGCTAGGCTGTACCTCAAAGGGTCTCGTAAAATTAGAATTGAAATGCTCACCGTCGTGGCCTTCGCCACACCAATGGAGCTGTACTTTAGCGAGGTTTGGCGCATTTATGAATATCAGCGCGATTTTATGCCTTTATTTGTCCCTGCAGGGCATTACTTTCTGTTTGATTTGGGTCGCATCATGGCGGAGAAGATGAAGCACAACTGGGCCATGCCTGCCTTGATGCCATTCGTACCAATGGTGGCTTATGGCGCTTGGACTGGTGGCGACACATCTGCTGTGTTCTTGCTTGCACTTGTGCTCGTATTCACACGCTATGGGCCGCAACCTCGGTTGTATGCAGCCATGGCTTGGGCTGCATTAGGCATGGAGATCATCGGTACTCAACTCGGTAATTGGGCCTGGGCGACGGAAGTCCCCTGGACTGGATTAACCGCATGGAACCCACCTCTTTTGGTTGGGGCTTTCTACTGTTTTGGCGATCTTTTGGTCAACATGGCCGTCGTCAAGTTTGAAGGGAAGGAGCATGTGGAGGAATCTGTATGACCACCTCCGAGGACCTGAGGAATCGCAGAGAGGCCGAGGCCTTGCGTATTCGAAGCTCCCTCAACCGTCAACGCGGAGAGCAACATGCTGCGTCCAAAGGCGGTGAAACTGCAGTCGCTTTTGTTGAAGAACGACTTTGCATCGGTTGCGATCAATGCACCATCGTATGCGACGATGAGGCAATCGATCTTTACAAGGTGGCCATGGCAAGCCCACTCATCAATGTTCAATCAAACAAAAAAGCGCGCATCATCCGCGACGCATGCACGGGATGTCGACTCTGCGTCCTTGCTTGCCCAACCGATGCCATCACCATGATCGACCGCTAAGGAGGAAACACCAATGTCAAAGAAAGGGAAAGAAGACACTGCGCAACGGTTCGGTGGAGAATTTGGACCTTACCGCAAGGAAGGAACACCAGGAGTGACTCTTTCGACGTTCAAGACCCTCGTCTGGATCTCGAACCTTGGAGGAATGCTCTTAGTCGTCGTGGCCTTAGAAATGCTATTTGTTCAACAAATGTTTGGCTGGGGACTGGTTTGTTTGATCCTCGGTGTTGGAATTGCCTTATTCCCATCCAATTATGAGATTGTTGGCATGGATGAACCAAACGGCCCACCGGAACCTTAGATTTTCAGGACCTCCGAATTCGATGTCGTACGATTCCGAACAGTCGTAAGCGCTGATGACGGCCGGGGGGGCAAATCGGTCTCAATGCAGGTGGCTCGCTAGCCTTTACCTGGCTAGCCGCCCCAATATTTATCTCAAATAGTTAAGTGGTTTGTTCATGGTAGAAATTCAATGCCCTCATTGTGATGAGGATGTGGAATTAGAAAACAACTCCTTCGGTGTATTTGATTGTCCGCACTGTGATGAGCCCTTCGAATATGAATCTTCGAGTTCTGAAGAGAGGGATACCAATGCGTCAGGTGTGCCAATTGTTTCTCAAAATCAATTTTCGTTAGCCGTATCGATCAGTGGGGTCGTTCTGGGAGTACTCGCCATCATGGTATTTTTCACTGCATTTTCTTTTGATGTAGTGTGTCCAGAAGAAGAACGCAGTATCACCGAGATTGACGGTGAAGAAGTCATATCGTGTTCATCAGATGAGTTTCTTTGGGAAACACAAATGGCAAAATTACTGTTTAGTTCCTGTTGCCTCATGGTTCCAGGTTCATTGGTTCTGACCAGTTTCGGATACAGTATACGTAAACGACCTCTCGAAATGGCTGCTACCAATTCAGATGTAAAAACCACCCCCTCAATAAACAACTTCGCAGATTCAAAGGTCGCAAATGGTATTCAAGCTGCTGCAATGTTTTTTGGAATTGGAATGTCCGCCATAGTAGCCATCATTGGAACGGTACTGATTGGCTTGGTGGTATTCTTCCTCTACTACCTATTCTTTGTCTGAAAGCTGGTTTGAGAATCATTCAAGATCCATTCCTTTGTGACTCGTTCAAGAGTTGGGGCTAAAATGGAACAACAAAACATGGAATGTATTTTTTCCCCATACAATATTCGGATGAACTAAACGGCATAGAAAAGAGGCAACTGCGAGTCTCTTTCAGTTCAATAAATCATTTTATTCTCTGGTGTGGAAAAAACACACTGTGATAAACCCCCCTTTCCGTATTAGCATCATGGACGGAATTATGTCAAAGACCAAGAAAATGTTTACAGCGACCAACGTGATTGTGTATGGGTTGAGCCTCTTCGGGCTATCAATCGTTGCAACAACGCAAGTGATTACAGCCTTTTTGCCATTGCTATTTGCACCAATGGTTTGTGGGTTGTTTGGCTTGCTCTTGTATGCATCTCAGCCAACGACGACCACAGACCTCTCGGTTGGCCCTACGGGCTCACCAACTCAAGAGTGAGTTCAAAGTCGACGTTGAGCGAACGGGTGATGATCACCCCGCCCTCTTGCTGTGATTGGGTTCAATTGAGCCCATACAAAGACACACTTGAAGTGGAGGAAGCCTTGGTAGGCTTATGGTGGAGCGGTTTCAGGTTGAATCGCGCTCCCCATTTGAGATTCATCACATACTGACTGGTTTGGAAAAGACTCCAAAAACAACTGTTGAGGCTGACCTTTTCTTCCCAGAAGGTGAAGGACCCTTCGGTTGCGTGATCGCCCTTCACGGAAGCATTGGCTGGGCATCTCACCATCAAGATCACGTCAGTGGTTGGCTCGATGCTGGCCTCGCAGTTTGTAAGGTGCATTCATTCACTTCAAGATCAATCGATTCTACAGTCGATGATCAACTTTCAGTCACCCACGCAATGATGCTCGTTGACGCTTTCAGGACCCGTTCTGTACTCGAAAAAGATCCTCGAATTGGAAAGGTTGGAATCGCAGGATGGAGCCTTGGCGGAACGGTCGCACTGTATTCTGCATGGTCGCCGATGATCGATCTTCTTGGGACTCGATTTGACGCCCATCTACCATTTTATCCAGCAGCTCATCTCCGCCCTGAAGTCCAGAATTGGTCTGACTCACCTATGTTGATTCTTCACGGAGATGCTGATGATTGGACTCCTGTTCATTTTGTTGAAGAACTGATGCCTCAACTGTCGAATGCGACCCTGCACGTTTACCCAGGAGCCCACCATTCCTTCGACAGCGAAAAGCAATTCACATTGCTTCCAAAGGCAGTTCGCTTGAAAAAACGAACTGTGACGATCAGCAAAAACGGAAACATGTCTGGTGAATTGTTTCTCGGTATCCGGCTCCCTTTGAACCAACGCTGGCAACGACGGTGGGTGATTCGAATCTTACGAAACCGAGGTGCTCATGTGGAAGGCAACCCCGATGCCCGTGCGGATTCTCTCGTTCGGGCAAGAGCGTACTTCATGGAGCAACTTTGCTAACACTCTGGTTCATGTTGAATCAAAGAGCAAGCTGTGCACTACAGCAACCTCAGTTGCATGGAATGGAATCGTTGTAATTTTATACACTGACCGCGAGGGCATTCTATGGGCAAGGGCAAACCACTGTGTATGCTTGCCCTCCTTCTTACGGCTTCAATCGCAGGTTGTCTTGAATCGCCAACAGACGAATCAATGCTGAGTCTCAGAGTGGACTATGAGTCAAGCAATGGCACTGTTCTCGAAACGTATGTTGACGGCGAGCTTATTTCTCTCGAACAAGTGGTTTTGGACTTTGATTTTTCCAAAACGACTTCGACCCAGGAATTGAAATCCTTCGGAGTTGATCTCATGGACGGTAGCGCTCCAGTTCTTGTCAATGCAGAAGAAACATCGATCATTTCCATTTCATTTGATCATCATGGAGTCCATAACATCACGCTGTTCGCAACCGATCAAAACGACGACCAACAAAATGAATCTGTATCAATCCGCATCAACTTGAGAATCGAATGGACTGAAGAAAACACCAACGAACCCCTACCGCTGTTGTTTAATCCAACACCAAAAAATGGTGGTATTCATCCCATGATGATTGAAATAAATTCAACAGTCGAAAATCCTACTTTGATTGACGGTATTGGAGGAGGCGGCCAAACGGTGCAGTTCTCTTGGAACATTGTTGATGAATTGAACGATGTTTGTCAAAGCAAGAACGGTCAAGCAGAAGATGGCAAAGAGGACACTTGGTACACGATTTATTTCAGCACCCACTTGCTACATGAACTCAAGATCATTCCTGAAGACGGTCAAGATTACCTCAATGTACATCAGAATGTTTCAGTGATTTACAGTTCCGATTAGTGCTCCCAACTCGCCTTCATTCCTCAATTCCTTACGGGTTATGTAAAGCAATACGGCCGTGCTCATTCAGGTAAATACCGGGTTAAAGTTCATCAACTATATGCGAATCCACAAGCCATGGGAAAATCATATATTTGCTCAAAGTGCGATAACACAACCTATGTGAAGGATAAAATCAGAACGACTGGTTCGGGATTAACTCGGTTCTTTGATATCCAGAACAAAAAATTCAATGTCGTTTCGTGTCAAAGATGCGGTTACTCAGAACTGTACCGGGATCTCCCTGGAAGTACGGCTGGAAATATTCTCGACTACTTGATTGGTTAGAGCCATATGACGAAATCAGCGAGAAGCGCTGCTGAGTTATTTGCCAAGACCGATCCGAATCACCATTGAAACGGTAGCATCGTAAGGTACGGGCTGCAAATCACAGTACCGATTTGATGCAATGCATCGCCATTCCTGACCAAGGAAGGAAACAACAGTACTGATGATCAGACAACGCCGTGTGCGGTCATGGCTTCAGCAATCTTGAGGAAACCTGCAACGTTTGCCCCGAACACATAGTCACCAGGACGGCCGTACTTGGCAGCTGTCTCTGCTGCATTTTTGTGAATGTTGACCATGATGTTGTCGAGTTTTGCATCGACTTCTTCACGGGTCCATCCGTAGCGAAGGGAATTCTGTGACATTTCCAAACCAGAGGTAGCAACACCGCCGGCATTGCTTGCCTTACCAGGTGCGAACATAACACCGCTCTTCTGGAAGATTTCAACTGCTTCCGGTGTGCAAGGCATGTTGGCGCCTTCTGCGACTGCGATGACCTTGTTATCGACAAGCATTTGTGCTTCTGCAGCGTTCACTTCATTCTGTGTAGCGCATGGAAGAGCCACATCGACGTTCACGCCCCAGAGTCCGTTCGAGGAAGGTTCTGGTGCGGATGGGGTGAAGGTTGCGCTGCTAAACTTAGCCACATAGTCTGAGATTCTGCCACGACGAGCGTTCTTCAAATCCTTGATCCAAGCGAGTTTCTCTCTGTCAATGCCTTCTGAATCGTGGATGAATCCACTCGAGTCAGACATGGTGACGGGCTTACCGCCCAAGTCGAGAACTTTTTCACAGGCAAACTGTGCGACGTTTCCTGAACCGGAAATAGCGACCGTCGCACCGCCGAAGGACTTGCCTTGGGTCGCGAGCATCTCGCGGGCAAAGTACACGAGGCCGTAGCCTGTTGCTTCTGGACGAACCAAAGAACCGCCATAGGAGAGACCCTTGCCAGTGAGCACACCGGCTTGGAATTCGTTTTGCAATTTCTTGTACATACCGAACATGTAACCAATTTCCCGTCCACCGACACCAATATCGCCAGCAGGAACGTCACAGTTATGCCCGATGTGTCGCCAAAGTTCCATCATGAATGATTGGCAGAAGCGCATGACTTCACCATCAGACCTGCCTTTTGGATTGAAATCTGCTCCACCCTTTCCACCGCCCATAGGAAGGCCGGTCAAGGAATTCTTGAAGATCTGCTCAAAGGCCAAGAATTTGAGGATGGAGGCGTTGACGCTAGGGTGGAAGCGAAGTCCGCCTTTGTAAGGTCCGATGGCACCATTGAATTGTATTCGGTAGCCGCGGTTCACGTGGATGTTCCCTGCATCATCGACCCAAGGCACACGGAAATGAATCAATCGTTCTGGTTCAACGATCCGTTCAATGATGCTCTTGTATTCAGGATGCTGCTCAACAACAGGTTCGAGGGATTCAAGGACCTCCCAAACGGCTTGATGGAATTCAGGTTGGTTCGGGTCGCGAGCAACCACTGAGTCATAGATTTCTTTTGTCACGCTCATTCAATCACCGGTATACGCAATGTATTGTTTCGGTCCAAAAGCAGACCCTTTCTAAGGGTTACCTCGGCTCGCACACCCCTAATGCCCTTTTCTGGCCTAAAAACCCAAGGCAGGAATCAGTATGGGCAAACGGTGTTGAATCGGTTCAATTGTTCAATGCGGCGTATGCCGCTTTCGTCAATTTCGGCCATCGAGCGGATGGATTCTTCAATCATTGTGTGTTGATCTTCCTGGAGACCAATAATCGTTCGAAGGGAATTAAGCATTGACCATTCGTCTTCAGAGATGACTTCATCATCCAACGCGGCGATGAGGGTGGTCTGGTAGGTCGCTGCATCCCCCATTCGGTGGCCTGCGTAATCTTCTTCCAATTCATCGAAGGGATCGGTTGTTTCCCCACGAGCAACCGACAAACACTCGGCTGTATCGCTTGGGCGTACACCCAGCGCTTCTGCCAGGACCTTGAGGATTTGAGCTTCATCGCTGGTGATGATGTCATCACCCAATGCTTCTTTCAGAGTTCGAAGGTACAAGTACAATCCACGAGATGGTTTGAGGGCCATGGTTCTGTGAGACGGTAGCGGTATTTAGAATCATATCGAGCACAAGCGTCGGCGTGTAATTTTGCGGATAAAGTGGTTCAGCGCCCTTCACTCAGCAATGAGTACGGACCTGTTCAGGCCACTGAAGGGCTGAAAAACCCCTACGCTTTTTGTAATCATTTGTAAGTCAATATGTCATCAAATAGAATACAATTATAAGCCCATGGACCTAGGCAAGGATACAGGAGGAACCAGAAATGACCGCACCAAGCAACCTCGTCTCACTCAGAATCACTGAGGAAGACATGGCCATGCTCGACGCCCGTGTTGGCATGGATGGTGCTCGAAACCGCTCTGACGTCATTCGTCAAGCGATCCAGCAATTCCTCAACGGGCAACCTTTGGTCCAGGGCATGGACTCAGTTCGAATCCCTCTTGGTCATGGTGACAAACGATCGCTTGGCTTCCTTTACGAACTTCAGGGCACAACACCTGAGATTGCAGCCCAGGAAGGGCTTTCACTTTACATCGCAAACGCCGTAAAGGCGCATGCTGAAATGAATGAACAACTCGAAGATTTGCTGGCTACGGCCAAAGAATCAACGATGCGACGCGAAGAATACCACGAATGAGTGGGTGAGAGTGCTGGAGGGGATGGAATGAATTGGCAAAACGAAACGGATGAAACTCGTGGAGCCACCTTCAATGCTGTACAGGAAACGTCTAACCTGTATGGATTAGCCTCTTTGCGTCTGCGTGCCCGTCTTGCACGCACTGGACAAAACAACCCAACACACCTCCCCTCGAAAGACGGGCGGGGGGACTTTGATTCCACCCCAGCTTGCTGAGTTGGTGGTTCCCACGTGCCCAGGTCCCCCACGATCCTGGGCACAATTATTCACAGCAGTGTAAACGCTGCATCATTTCCAGCCCCCAATCCTTTAGAGGTGTCGGCAGCGAACCTGAACTATGGGTCGTGAAGGGAATACAGCGACCTCCGAGGAAATTCCTTTCCTCGCCCACAAAAAACCACGGCCTGGGCAAATCGAAATGATTCATGAGTCACGAGAGGCTTTGCGGAACCACGGACACCATCTTGCCGCAGCACCAACGGGCATTGGAAAAACAGCTGCTGCCCTCGCAGCAGCAATTGAGATCTCTCGAGCAAGCAGCCATCCGACTCCGATCCTTTTCCTCACAGGCCGCCAATCACAGCACACCATCGTCGTCAACACCGTTCGCAGCATCAATGAACGCCTAGCCGAGGGTGAGCGACCGGTCAGTGTAGCAGACATCATTGGTCGAAATGACATGTGCAAAGATGTGGATGTGTTGTCCGGGAAATGTTTCTGTGAACACGGTACCTCTGATGACTCGAAACAGTCCGGAAGAGAAGAGGTGAGAAACTTCATCCTTCAATTCCCCCGCCACGTCGACGAAATCATAGACAAAAGTAGGGTTTGGGGCGTCTGCCCTTGGGCTATTTGCCGGTCAGCCGTCAAGGACTCTGATATCCTCATCTGCGATTACAACCACGTCTTTGCCGAAGCCGTGCGGGAAAAATCCCTTGGGCCGATGAGCGTGGATTTAGAAAAGTGCATTCTCATCGTGGACGAGGCTCACAACCTGCCAGATCGAATTCGGATGAGCATGGAGCGGGTTATCACCCCAACCATTGTTCGAAGCGCTGAGGTTGACCTCAATGAGTATGTTGAAACCTTAGCGGAGGCGTACAGAAAAAACGATTCGAACTCAACTCTAAAGGACTTGGATATGGCCACGTGGGCTTGGGAAATTATCAAAATTGCTCGAATCAAGACGGCTGACTTGTTTCGTCAATTGCACACCGACCTCCTCATGGACAAAGAAGAATCTCATGTGGAAGTAAAACGCTTGCTGGATGTCATTCACCGTTCCTGTGATGAATATGAAGGCGTTACTGGCCAAAAGACCCTGTCCGAACAACCTGCTGCTGGCAAGGCTGAAGTTCAGCGGAAGCACCGCTTGATCGGCTTATCAGAAATCTTACTCAAGGTGCAAATCGACCAAGAGGCCGGTGATGATGAAGAGGACAGTGAGATACATGCACATCGCCTCGGTCACATCCTAAAAATCATTGAATCCTATGGCGACACACCTGCGTTGAGTTTAGTGTTCAGCACCAAAGGCAAGGAAGGGAAGATCACATCTCATCTGCTTGATCCGGGGCTTGTCTCTGGACCTCTGTTCGCTTCAACGAAGGGTTCCATCCTCATGTCTGGAACCTTGTATCCCCCTCAAATGTATGCCGACATCCTTGATTTGCCCAAAGAAAAAACCACGAAAACCGCTTATGATTCACCGTTTGCAGGGGAGAGAAGGCCTGTGTTGGTTGCTGGTGACGTCACCACAAGGTACGCCCAACGTTCATCGGACATGTGGGCAAAAATACGGGCCCACCTCCAAGCTCTGATCGATGAAACACCAGGCCACATTGCCGTGTTTTTCCCATCATACAAAATAATGGAAGACATCATAGGTGACAGGTCGTTCAAAGGAGTGACAAAAACAATCGAAAGCCGTGATTGGAGTAAACAGGACATTGATCAAATCGTCCCATCACTGAAGGAAAAGAAGGAAATTAAGCAGCGAGTCATGCTGTGTGGTGTGTATGGTGCTCGTTTGTCAGAAGGTATCGACTACAACGGTGGCATCCTCGATGCAGTGGCATGCATCGGCATTCCAAATGCCCCACCATCGGTTCTTTCGGAATCGCTGAAGGCATACGCTGGAGAACGTTTTGGTAAGAATAATGCGTGGCGATACACTGTCACCCAACCCGCCATCAATGCGGTCCTTCAGGCGATGGGCCGACCAATCCGTTCAATCGGTGACCGGGCACTGGTCCTTTTGCTCGACCAGCGTCATACAGATCGCACCTATGCAACATGTTATCCGAGTGACTTGAGAATGAACGCCACCAACACACCGATGACCACAGCGAGTTTCGCACGTCGGTTCTTTTCGCGGGTCCACACCCTTGATGAAGTGTGAACTGCAATCATCGAATGGAGGACGAAGGTTCATGGAGGCGGCACACAACCCACAGGGCATGGCAACATGGAAACACCTCCCGGTTGGAACTGAATTGGCCCCCTCGCTTTATGGTGAGGAAGTTGAAGCAAATGTCAAAGGATTAACCGCCCAAGTGGAAGACCTCCATGCCTCATTCCACAGCGATGCAGACCATCTCAATCAGGTCCAAGCCATGCATGAACAGGTGTTGGTATCTGCTGGTATGTTACCTGAAACCCACCTGGCGGACGTCCAACCAGAACGTCAATTGAAGTGGATGGTGGAAGCACTCCATGGGAAAATGAATCCTGACGGCCTCACGATTCCACTCCTCGGCGTAACCGCTGAAGAGTTCGACCTCCATACAAAACAACAGGGCGAGATTACCCTCGTTCGCCTTGTCGTCAAAGACGGTGAAAATGATCCACTGGAACGTGAAATGCCAGTGCCTTCAGATGCCGAAGAAATCAGTGCTCACTACCTCAACGGACGTTTGCATCTTCGCTGGTGACTTGAACAGCCTGCTCGTTTCCACTCAAACGTGAGTGCTTTTCTCAACGAGGAGGGACCTTGGTCAATCCAGAGATTTCAGTTCCCATTCGCTGCAAAGCCTGTTGCGCAGTGGCTTGATGTTGCGGTCCGAGTTCTTCTCGGCTGTACCTTGCCTGCTCAAACATGCCGTCCAGTGCAACCAATGCATCGTCTGAAATATGTGGCAATGCTTGACGAATAGCCATCTCAAACTCACGAACAGTTTCGAAGTCGCGTCGCAAAAACCCATGTTCTTGGAAAGCGCCACAGAGGCTTTGATAACAAGTGAAGATGGCTTCACGGACCGAATCCCCTTCTGCGAGGAGTTCAGCGGTGTATGCGAAAATTTCAGCTGCTTCCTCGAGCAATTCCTGAGACTTCTTACGACGGTACAGCACCGTTCCGGCTCCAGCGCCTGCAATGATGAGCAGTGCAATCATGTAAACCCAAATTGGGACGGGTTCCGAAATTTCGGTGTATTGATATTTCGGTGCCCAAGGTGATTCCGAAGCAAGAAGGTCGAACGCAGTACGGCTCTCATCGGAAAGGCGAGGATCATCGATGATGATTTCCAAGTACACCTCGCCCCAAGTGCTCGCATCCCCATATGGTGGGTCAGAATTAAACTCGAACGTAGCTAGACCATTCTCATCGGTCAGAGGTTGAATTGGTGTTGATAATTGGGAGCCATTTTGATTGTACAGGTAAACGGTGACCTTGATGCCACCAATACCGAGGTTGGTGTCTTGAGCAATGATGGTCACATCGCCGCCAATATCCTCGTTCTCATCTTCAACAATGCTGTTGATGGAGACTTCAATATCTGCGTTCACCTTGACGTAAATCAGATGACTCTCAGTCGCCCCGTTAAGGTACAGCATCTCGTTTCGGGGTGCATCAATGTGGAGGTATTGCCCACCTGTTTGCAACCATGAAGGTGCTTGACCGTTCATCGAGAAGTTCCCATTGTTCCATGCGATTTGGATGTTCTCTAAGCAACGAGCACCCTCACGGTTTGAAACGCAATCTGAACCGTTTCCTAAGAAGAGAGTGAGGTTGTTGAACACCTCGCCCAGGCCGCCGATTTCACCAACCGAACCTGTAAGCACAATTGGGGCAAAGACCTCGTCACTGCGAACCACAATGTTCGATGAGGTACCGTCGATGGTGATCTTGGTGTTTGACCACACCAGAGCTGTGGCACTGGAGGACGCCTCAAGGTGGGCGCTGGTTCCTGCAAAGGCTACTGTGAACATGTGTTCACCTCGACTGAGTTCCATTGTAGCGGGAATGACTGCCGCCCATGAACCGTCACCAAGCGTTGTAACCGTGGCGACTTCAACATCATCGAGTCGTACACTCAGCATCATGGAAGCGAGACCATCGTTGTTGACGGTATCCACATCGAACAGTCGGCCCGAAAGGGACCATGTGTCGCCACGAGTTGCATCACGACCATCATCGAAGACGAGGGTCACATCAGAGCGGTGGGCCAAGAAGAAGGTGGTGTTTCCAGCGTTGGAGCGGTAGTAGCCTTGGGCTTCTGCGCGTGCCTCAAGGGTGTGGTTGCCAAACGAGAAGATGTCTGGAACAGACCAATCGAACGTAAAGGCTCCATTGGCGTCAGTGAGAACACTTGCCAACAAGATACCCTCGACAGTGAGATCAACGCTGTGATTGGCAATTCCAAACAGTTGGTTGTCAACAACTGTACCGGAGATCGTGATGTTCTCAGCAACAGCCACAGGGCTTTCCATAGCCACAGTCACTTGAATGGGGCTGTAGATATTCCATGTCCCAAGTGCTTCACTCGGGAGGTAGAACGTCGTTCCAGTGAACCTTGTTTCAAGCGAGACAGGACCGAGGTCTGCATCTGCAGGCACTGGATAGATGGCTGTGAATGTACCATTGGCGTCGGTGGTGACGTTGGTCATCCACTCGCCGTCAAGCCACACTTCAATCGTGAGGTTCGGCAAAGGAGCATCGACTAAGTCCAACAGGCGACCCTGGATGGTCATGGTTGCTTCACGGTTGACATCGCCACCGGGTGTGAGTAAGAGAATCTTGGTTGGCACACTCACATTGAATTGAACCTGATCGCTGCTTGGCAGGTAATACTCTGGGTTAACTTGGTCCCCAACGCCAATTGGTTCGACCCAATCACGACCGCCAAGGAAGCGGACTTCGATGATGTGGGCTCCAGCGCTGGTATCTTCAGGTAAAGTCCATCCAATGGTGAATGCTCCATTCTGGGCATTGGTCTCAATGCTCGACACAGGTACACCATCAACAAGAAGGTGGACAACCGCCATCGACGGTACCCCGTTGATCATCAGTGGTAGGCCTAAATCATCCATTAAGGTCCCATTCACAGTGAATGCATCACCGGCGACAAGAGTCGATGGCGCCTCTGCGATGCTGAGATTGGTTTGACCAAGCACGACAAATTGAGTTGTGGTATTGGACCCAATAAGACCGGTTGTGCCGGCGGTTCCAGCGAACTCAACAAACAAGTCAGCTGGTCCGACACTCAAGTTTGATGGCACATTTATTGTACCGAAAGCAGTTCCATTCTCGAAGGTAGTGAAGGTCGACAGGGCGAAACCTGGCAAACCAACCAACACTTGTTGATTCGGTACTGCAGTGTCGGTGTTATCCCTCAGCAAAACTTGGAAAGACACATCGTTCCCTCGTTCAGTTCGATCGTTCAGTGATGGAGCACCAATGCCATCGAGGCTTGGTTTTATGAACATAAGCGTGGTAAATCCACGGCTGTCAAACGAATCGTTGTTCGTCGAGCCAACATAGTAATTGACGTTCGGAATGAATGTTGCTTCGATGGTGTTGTTCCCGGCAGGGAAACTTGCACCGAGGGTGATCGTGGCGTTCCAAATGCCGCCAACAGCGACAGTACCGCCGCTGACGGTGAAGCCAACGGGCTGGTCGTTGATTGAGAACAAGATGTTCGCGGGTAAGAGCGCTCCATCGCGTTGTTCGAGACCAGATCCATTGTCACTGGCAATTGTACCTGTGATGTCAAACGAAGTTCCAGCGACAGGGTTTGCTGCGATTGGATCGACGATCAGAATGGTCGTGGAACGTATGGTGAGCGACGACAGGTTCACATTCGTAGCAAGCAGGTCTGAAGAGCCATTAAACACCAAAGAAACCGTAATCAGGCCCAATGGGTGACTGGTTGGAATGAGGTAACTGAAATTGGCGAAACCTTCGCCATCTGTTTGCGTACCAGGCAACCAAGTCTCGTGGAATTTAATATCGACATCAAACGCACCAAGAGGTAAGAAGAGGTTGGAGGATTCAACCAACCGAGCCGTGATGTTGACTTCATCGCCTCGATTTACAATGATTGGGTTCAGTGGTTGTAGGTTTTCAAACCTCGATACACCCATGACAAGTATGCCATTTTGCACGCTTGCTGTGAGATAGAACGGTGAAGAGCCATTGATCAGTGAAATCACGAGGACCTTATTGCCTCGCTGTGTCCCGTTGCCTGCTGAATCGGTTGGTATGCTCATGTTGAACGTACCATTGCTCGATGTCTGATAGTTAGGAACGAGAATTTCTTCGGGGTTGCTCAACCAAAAGGCGTTCAATTCCACTGGGGCAATCAGAGGCCGTGTAGCATCGTCGCCGTCCAAGATTTGACCGAGAACATTGAAGTTGATCCCCGCTGTCACGGTGCTTGGAATGCTGTCAATTCTGAAATTGCTTGGGACCTGAACCGTTACATTGGCAATGGAAGAATTTCCAATACGTCGGCTGTTACCGGTTGCTAACGGGTCTGAAAGGTCATCATAGACAATCATCAAGACATCGTAGTATCCTGGTGCTATACCAGATGCGGTCCAACCCACAGAAGCAAAGCCAGATGGGTCTGAAATTCCAGTTCCTAAGGACACATTGGTGTTGCCATAATCAAAGATGAATTCAACGGACGCATCACTGATGTTCGAATCATCTGCTACGTCGGTCACTGTCGCATTGAAATTAAGGGTACCATTGACTTCAACAACCAGATTTGGTTGTTGGGCCGCCACGACAAACTCGGACTCAAAGCCAACCAAAGTGGAAGGCAGGGTCGGAAGCGCTGGGGGAATTGTGGTGTCGACAAAGCGGTAGTAAGGGCCGCCAGCTGGGGCTTGAGTGTCAAAGTCCATGCTGAGTATGAACTCATAGGCATTGGAGGAGGATGTCACTGGAACTGTGAAACTCAGGTTGTATTCGCTGGTGGTGTTGTTCAGGAGTCCCTGGGACAAATCGATTGGTTGACCTTCAATGGTGGTCATGATCAGTGAAAGCATTGTGATGTTGTCACCAAGCACCTTCCTGTTGGTGTGGACGGCATCAAAGATGTCGCCAAAGATGTAAGTCGAGTTTCCGATGTGGGTCCAATCCTGTGCAAGCGTGATGTTCCAACCAACTTCAGCAGCAACTCGAACAGATTCCTGACCGATTGATGGTTGGTAAAGATCTGAACCGTTGAAAGAAATGTCCAAGACGTAATCGCCCGCATACATGCTCGCTTCAAGCAACCAATTCAGGGTGATGGTTTCACTTTCTGGGTCGACGGTTGTGTTCACCCATGTTCCGTTGAAGGTGAAGTCAAAGTTTCCAGATGCAAGCAAATCGGTAGCGACACCACGGTGGTCGGTCATCGAGACCAAAACCGCGGCATCCGTGTTACGCAATTGAGAAACGGAGAGTGAACTAAATTGAAGCCAACCGCGCAGAAGGTACGGCACTCCTGTTGACATGTTTGCGTCATCAGTTGCTTCGATGCTATCGGGGAAGAATCGAACTTGCAGTTCGATTTCACCAGCAGCGATTTGGGCATCAGCGGCTGTGACCAAATGTTGGACTGAGAAAGTACCATTGATGGTTTGATTGAAGATTTCGACCCAATCTGTGCCGCTGCCGTTCGAACGCATCGAGAATGAGAGGTTACCTGTCATGCCGACAGGACTGGCGCCTGAAGTGACGGCAGAACCATTCAACCAGATGTTATCGTCGATGAGGATGATGCTCCCATTTGCCAAGGGACCTTCGAGGGTTGCCGTTAAGGTCGGCGCATCCCGTACATCGAGGAGGATGGATTTGATTGATGGGAGAAGGTGGAACTGCACCGGAGTGATGCTGGGTTCGGAAAGGTCTTGCCAACCGGAAAAGCCCAAAGTGGCTGAGAGGTTGGTTTTGGTTTCCAACGGATCCAGCTCAACTTCGATGCTCCATGAACCATCAAAACCAATGGGTGATGTCAAGTTAACGACGCCATTAATGGATGAGGTGAAACTCAACCAAACTTCCGGAGGCGGTGTTGATCCGGCAAGGGTCGAAATGACGTTTGCAGGGGCACTCTCGAGAGAAAGTAGGCCGGTAATGATGGTCGTTGCGCCAGCACCGACAACCGGGGCGTTGATCGCGTTTGGCCCTGTATGGTTGATGACCGAATCGTCAGTGACATTGATGAATCCATCATAGATGATTCCATCCTCTGAGACATAGCCTGATTGGAGGTGCTTGATGACAACGCGGTGAATACCAGGCGCCCCTGGTTCCAGAGGATTACCAATAAGTTCGAATGTTCCATTTGTATCGGTAATGACAGCGCCAAGTTCGTAGTTCGGGATGGCTGCAGGACCTGGAACACCAGCGGTTTCTGCAAGAGGTACAAGGTAGCCAACCATCGGGAGGTCAGGGATTGGCGTCCCGTTTTCTGCAAAGCGGAGTTGTCCAGTGACGTTCAAGGTCGCTGAACCATCACGGTCCCAGACAAGGGAGGAGATGGTTTGATTGACGATCTCAATTTCTTCAGCTGCGGGGCACGCATCGAATGCAATCCATCCGAGTTCAGTGCCTCCATTCGCACTGTTTTGTTGTAGACGCACTTCGCCCCAGGTCGTTCGGTCCTGAGGGAAGACTGCATATCCGTCCCCGTTCCACGTACCGCCGGCAAAGCCACTGACGTAGCGAGCAGGAAGTCCAGCAAGACGTGCCATGGTAACGAATGCGGTGTTGAATTCATTGCATGTACCTTCCTTGGTTGCTTCAACCAGGACCACGCTGAGATCTTCTGACGATGGGATGCCAGAGCCGTTGTAATTGCGCTTGAATTCAGTGGATGAATTGCCTTCAGCAAGGAAGGTTTGCAGGGCTAAGGCAGTATCATAGGCGTTTGTAGCGCCTGAATCACTGATCACACCGTTGGTGATGTTGAACAAGGAAGAGCGGGTGTTGTTGAGGTCGGTTAGCTCTGTAGGGGTGTCAAGTTCGTAAGCAAAACCTGCTCCTGGGACAGTTGTCGATGCCAAGGAGCTCCAATCAAAGTAAAATTCCGGTTGTTGGATGAACACTTCTTGAATCGGTCCTCCTATGATGTTGACGTTGTGTGTGTCGTTGGAACGGTCCAATTGGGCAGCAGTATCCACGTAAAAGGACATGTTGGACCAAGATGCCGGGAGGATTAAACCACCGGTATTGGGTGGATTGTTGTAGGTGATCAGCCATTCGACCGTGTCGTTGGCAAAGGCCATATCAGAAAGGTGAGTGAAATTGGAAGAAGGCAAAACGACTGCTTCGCTTGGATGGACTTCTGCGATGTGAGCATAAGCGGTTCCAGTGTAGAAGTCGTTTGTGTACTGGCGCCATCGCTGGGTGCCGTCCAGGTCGACAACACCACTGGTGTTGTTGGCCCAAAACACGACTTCAGAAGCGATCAAGTCATCGGTCGGATCAAAAGGATCGAAAGGTGAACCAAGGCAATTGATAATCCAAAACTCTTGAGAGCATTCCAGGCCGTCAATCATGCCCCCACCGTCGGTGTCAGGGTTTGTCCAATCCGTGCCGGTTTGGTTTTCCACGGCATCGGGTATCAGGTCGCCATCGAAATCGGATGGCAACAAATCGTCAGAAGGATCGTTTTCAGGGTTGGTGCCATCGAAGTATTCCTCTCGATCTGCTACCCCGCCGGAATCAGTGTCGCTTGACGTATCATCGGTCACCCAGGCATCGAGGGACCCATTGGTGATGCCAATATACACCAAATCACAACCCGTGCTTGTTTCGAAGTAGTTGTTCAGTCCGTCCTGATCATCGTCGAGGAGGTTCGTACAGGGTTCATTGGGATCTGTGTTTGCAAAGACTTCTTCGAAATCGCTTGCCCCGTCACCATCGCTGTCGACAAGGGTCGGGTTGGAAAACCATCCAAACGTACCCAGCAACTCTTGCCAGTCTGCAAGACCATCGCCGTCTGCATCAGAATAATCGTCATCACAGTAGGTGCGTGAAGTACCGATGGTCCCATCGGCTGTTGCATCGGTGTGACAGAAAGAACCGTTGCGATTGGAAACTTGAGTGGCGGTGCCAGGAGCTGATGACACACCTTGGATGAGGTCATTGACAACCGTTGCATAGGCAAAGGGCGTCCACGTGCCTGAAATGTTGAACCAACCAACACCTCCGGCAGGATTGAAACCACTGCCATCTGTAACTTCTAATTGGCCATTGCCGTTGTTCCATGCCACGATTGTGGTCTCAAAGTTCACCAAGGAATCACAAGGATCCGTGCCGTGGGAGACGTTCCGTTCATCGCCATCGCCAATACCACCAAAATCAGTATCAGCAATGTCCCAAAGGGTGCATGAAAGGTTCTCTTCCCAGTTTTGAATACCATCGTTGTCTTCATCGCCAGAATCTTCCCGGCGGGTTGGATCTGTTTCACCAGGGTCAACGATACCGTTGGCATTGAGGTCTTCTTCTCCATCATCAAACGCATCACCATCAGTGTTGTTGTTCCGGGGATCAGTTGCTTGAGGAGGGTTGCCGTATTGACCAGCAACTTCGACACCGTCATCGATGCCATCGTTGTCCGTATCTGAGGACGTTGGGTCAGTCAGTAGAGTCAAAGCCTCCCTTGAATCGTTCAAACCGTCACCATCGGTGTCGGCCCGTTGTGGGTTGGTTGAGGTGATACCATCGACTTCGGCAGTGAAGGTGGCGCATCCACCAGGCCCGATACCGTTCACAGGGTCACACGGCGATGTGGTTTCGGTAACGAGTCCATCAGGACCGTTTCTGAAACATGGAGAAGTACCACACATGGTCGTCCATGTCGGATTGATGTATTCCATTAGATTGCTGAGGCCGTCCCCATCGGGGTCCCCGTTTGGTCCGTCTGCGTTGGTTGGGTTTGTGGCATTGAGACCGTTTGCAGCCTCCCAACCGTCATCCATACCATCACCGTCTGTGTCCCAGCCAGCAACGTCTTCGTCTTCGATCCCGTCACCATCGTCATCGTTGGATGAACAATCGGCATCACCGTCGTTGTCGGGATCTGCTGAATCGACAAAGCCGTCTTTGTCATCATCGAATCCATTGGTGCAAATGTTGCCCACTGGATCTTCGTCGCAGAGGATCACTGAACCGGTACCATCGCTGCCGCTGTCGCCGCAACCTGGACGGTTGTACTGAAGGGCCCCTTCTTCGTTCCAATCGTTGACTGGAACCGTTCCGTTCCACCAAACGCCGTTATCGAGCACGCCAGTGGTGCTGGCTACGTCCCAGCTTGAGGGTTGGAGGTAGGAATATTCCTGCAAGTTCGACATACCGTCGCCGTCTGGATCACCGACTGCACCATCTCCACCGCTGCTGGAGAGGGGGTCCAATCCATATTGCCATTCCCAACCATCTGGAAGTCCATCGTTATCGGAATCAGGATCGTTCGGTTGGGTGTTCATGAGGTATTCGAGACCGTAAGTCAAACCGTCACCGTCTTGATCTGATGCGGCAAGAGCATCGAACGAAATGTACGGAATTGAGGCGAAGGTCGAGAGCACCATGAGCGCAACCAATGCGACCGATTTGACTGTGTCGCGATGCTGCAAAATTTGCCATTGGGAGCGCGGCTTCGAGGGGGTTGAAGGCGTACGCATGGTTGTCACAGCCGTTGGGCTGTTTTGATGACTGATAAGGGAAATGGTACGATGTTCATACAATGCTCGCCCCTAAAATGAATCATATGTCAGTTAGAATGACAATTCCGGCAACGCAGTGAACCGATTAGACCGGTTGAACATACCCCTTTCCTTCAGAGGGAGTCAAGTTCGTCCAAAAGTTCCAGATCGTCGTCGACATCCTCTTCCATAACAGGCGCAGGAATGTCATCTTCGAGGGGATCAATTTTCATCTCTTCTTCGAATTCAAAGTCTTCATCATCGAAGATGTTGGCAGAACGTTGACCTCGACGGTAAACGGCGAACACAAACGCTGCACAAAGACCAGCGCCCAAAGCAAGGGTTTGAGGCTCAGGGTTGACAAGTTCATTGACGAAGCACGCAGCGCCATCACAGGCAGTGCTGAAGACATGCTTGCTGGTTTGAGTGTATTCGCTGTCATAGGGGACTTCCTCATCCATCGGCGTCACCTTCAGTTCGAACTCTACGGTTTCTCCGTTCTTGAGGTTGTCAGGTGGCGTGATGGCCAACGAGAAGTCCTTGCTGGAATAGGCAGGCAGGGTCAAAAGAAGGAAGTTACCGCCAACTTGGTCGGATGATGCACGGATCAGAGCGGTCCATCCTTGAGGTTCTTCAAGCGTGATCACAACATCGAGTGGGACGTTGTTTTGGTTGTCAATGATGAATTCAACAGTTTGGAACTCACTGGAAGAGAACCGTACCAACGAGCTGCTGGAGTCGGTGATAACAAGGCGTCCTGGTTGAACATCTTCCTTCACTTGAACCGTGACAGGGAGGTCGAAATATCGAGCGTCTTGAGCGTCAACACCTTCTTCCACCACACGAACATACACCGTGTGATTTCCGGCTTCAACGGTTGAACCAAGTTCAAGGTCCAACTTCAAGTCGGCATATTGATCGGATTCAAGATAGACCACGACGATATCTGATTCTGAACCATTCGACAATGTGTAGTCCCAAGAGGCGTAATCTGAGTTGTCTTCTGTGTTTCGATCCAAGTCTGCAGGGTTGATGATTCGCCAGGTGGTTTGACCAAGCGTATCGCTTGAGTCAGTGATTCGGAGGTTGTACCACAGCGATGAACCAGGGGTGACTGGACCGACGTTGCCGAGCGTTCCGCTGTCAGAGTCTGCGATCACTTCCACCAAAACACCAAAGGTACGATGAACGGTAAATGCGACTTGGGTGGATAACTCTGAGTCGCCCTGACTGGCGATGGTGAGAGCCACGAGACCGATGTCTTGTGCTTCACGTTCCGATGGTGGGAACACTTCCATTCGAACGGTGAGAATTTGATGGGAACCGATGTCTGGCGTCAAGGAGTGGATGCCTTCTTCGGTGAGTTCCATGCCCGTGTCATTGTCAAAGAACTTGTATTGCCAAGCGTCAGGCAAATCGGTCACCCGCATACGGAATGCATCAGTGATAAAACCAGAATTGAACACGTCAATGAAGAAATCCCCACTGACGTCGCCCGAGTCGACGTAATGCGAAAGGGTCTCATCGTAAGCTTCAGGGCGAGTCGAATCGGCAATTTGCTTCTGATGTTCATCGTCTTCAAACACTGCGATACGAGGCGGTGATAGGACATCCGATTCTTCGATGTCCAATACAATTGTTTCAACAGCGACTTCGACGGTTTGACCTTCTGTGTTTTCGGCGTAAGCACGAGCTTCGATTTCAATGGTGTTCGGAGCAGAAGTCAGATCGTCGTCAGGAACTTCAATGCTCAGGATTGGTCGGGCGAATGTACCCCCACCAGACAGCGTGTACCCACCGGGCTGATCCCATACAGGGTCAGACCATGTTGATGGCAGTGAGCGAGCAAGTTCGAAAACGACCTCGATTTGTGAGGCGCTCGCACCTGTATGCTCTATCATGAATTCGACGCTTGAAGTCTGTCCGGGCGCAATCAAGACGATGTCTGGTTGATTCTGCGGAAGCGAGAGGTAAACATCGTGTTCAATAAATTCAATGCCGCTGTGCTCGAACACAAGCGTGTGACCCTGTACGTCACTGATCTCGAGTTGGACCGGGTATTCGCCAGCAGCCATACCGACGTCGTATGAATAGGTGTAGTTGCCGACCAAACCATTGTTGTCGAGTTTCAAATCGTCATCGTCGAATGTCTTTTCGAAAACGGTACCTGCTCCGTTTGGAGTGGTCATGACCAAATCAACACCTTGAATGTCATCGCGACCAAAGGCGTCTCGGACATCGACAGAGAATTGCATTGTTCGGAAATCAGGACGGTGGTTCGGTGACCATTCCGTCACTTCAGGGTCAAGGAAGCCGCCACCAGGGCGGTGTACCTTGACAACGGAGTTTGCAAGCGCATTGGCTTTCATCTCCAGCTTGGAGTATCCATTGGTCTGTTCGACATCGCCAAAGGCTACATTGACTTCGCAACCGCCGCCAATCCCGCCACCACCGCTGCTTTCGCAGGTGGCTTGAGCATCGACGCTCAATCGAAGTTGTTTACCGTTTGCAACGGTGAAACCGTCGGATGGGACATCGAAATCAACAATCGTGGATGTCCATGAACACGAGGCTGTACCAAAGGTGCCTCCCGTACATGGATCGTCAAGGGTTTCGGAAACTGAATCGATTTCTGAATCACCTGATTTCAACGAATAGGTCACGTCGGCAGTGGAGCCTGAAGTTCCTTCGAATTGCAAAAAGAGGGTGAGGGTCACTTTGTCAGTGTTGTCTCGTCCATAGACCAAAAGGTCAGAAATCATTTCAGCGCTTCGGAATTCCACGCCACCAAGTGCACTTGCTTCTTGGTGAGCCCCTGAAGGTTCAAGGGTGGTGATCGAACCATCGCCACCGGTTTCGCTGTCCATCTCATCGAGGTACAGGTCATAGGATTGGCACGTCGAACATGACGAAGCGGAGTTCATCGATTGAGCGGGTTCGGCGAGTTCATCAGAGGCGTTAATCTCGGCTATAGGGTTGGAGGAGAGAGGTGCTAAACCACCCAACATGAGGGTGGCAAGCAGGACCGCCAAGAATCGACCGCTGGAGCATGAAAGAGAGGTCATGAGGTGTTCACCGTACCGCCCTGCTCGACCGAGTGTTAAACGGTTTTGCATTGTTTGTGCGGCTAAGCCCCCTCTACGAGGGGGGGTGAAACCGTGCACAATGTGGAAAGAAAGTGCAGGGAGTGGGATACGAACCCACGAACCCATACGGGACCGGATCTTAAGCCCGGCGCCTTTGACCACCTCAGCCATCCCTGCAGTTTAGGCGACGCAAGCACATGCTTTGAAGAAAACCCATGCAATCCTTTGCTTAGGGAGCAACGGTCCATCCGCCATCCACATTCAACACTTGACCTGAGAGGTAGTCTGATTGAATCAAGAAGAGAACTGCTTTGGCAACGTCGACTGGAGAGCCACCACGACCAAGAGGGACCTTTTCAATCACTGAAGCAAAATGTTCGGCTTCCCAAGGCGCTGCCATGATGGCACCAGGAGCGACACAATTGACACGGACATCGGGTGCTAAATCCCCTGCAAGGTTCATCATTAATTGGCGAAGACCAGCTTTTGTAGCGGTGTAATGTGACAACCCTTTCCAAGCTCGCCCGAGCGACGTATCAACCATCCCAATCACACAGCCTGAAGCAGCCCTGAGCGAAACCGCAAACGCTTGTGTCAGCAGGAAGGGGACTTCGATGTGAATGCGGGTGTTCATCCGTAATTCCGCGAGATCTACTGACCCGTAGTCATTTGATTTATAGATTGAAGCATTGTGGATGAGGGCACCGAGACCCTCTGCCTTTTGTGTCAATATAGCGGCGTTTGTTTGTTCGATCAGCGAAGCCAATCCTTCATCTGTCGAGAGGTCTGCAATCACCACAGAACCACATTCAATTCCACCGTGTTGTTTGGACTTTTGTGACAACAGTTTGTTGGCTTCCTCGTATGACTGTCGGACATGGACGAGAACGTACCATCCATCATCGATGAGTTCAGAGGTGATCTCAGCACCAATGCGTCGGCCGCCACCGGTCACCAGAGCCACACCTTTCGCCATGGTTTGGCCTGGTGCTCATTGGTCATCAATGCTCGTTCAAAGGCCAATCACCACACAGCAATGCGACAGAGCGGCTGAATTCGCGATAGGCCCCTCACGGCGCACCTTTTTGATGGGCAAGCCATAGGAAGGAACGAGAGGGGTGATGCATTGTCAGGTAAACCGCTTCCGATGGCCCAGGCCTTACCACCTGCGTCCCGACCAAAACCAAAGCGAGAACGCTTGCCTCCATGGTTCAAAACGGCTCTCCCATCTGGCAAGCAACAGGCCATCTTCAACAGCACCAAAGCCGCTGTGAAAGACAACACTCTCCATACTGTTTGCCAAGAAGCACGGTGCCCAAACATCCACGATTGTTGGGCAAGCGGCGATGCCACATTCATGATTGCAGGTCAAGAATGCACCCGAGGGTGCCGTTTCTGTGCCGTTGGTACAATCAAAACCCCCCCGCCTCTCGATGTCGAAGAACCTGAGAACCTCGCGAACGCCGTCGAATCAATGGATTTGCGTCATGCCGTCATCACCGTTGTCAATCGCGATGATTTAGCAGACAGCGGTGCAGACCACTACAAACAATGCATCCAAGCCGTCCATGAACGCCAACCCCAGGTCACCCTCGAATTGTTGTGTTCTGATCTCGCAGGGGACCACGAAGCACTGGCCCACCTCTTGGACGGAAGCCCACTCTCCGTCTTCGCCCACAACGTCGAATGCGTTCCACGCTTGGACCGTACAGTACGAGATCATCGCGCTTCGTTTTCCCAGTCGCTTGAGATTCTGCGCGCTGCAAAACGATTGCGTCCAGACATCTTAACCAAATCCTCAGTGATGGTTGGTGTTGGTGAAACAGACGAAGAAATCACTGAGACGCTTGGCTTCTTGCGGGATGCTGGTGTTGATTTGGTGACCATCGGGCAGTACCTCGCCCCATCTACCCGCCATCTGACCGTCGATCGATTCCCGGAACCTGACATGTACGATCAATGGGCACAACATGCCATTCAAATCGGGTTTTCAGGCATTGCAAGTGGCCCACTTGTCCGCTCCTCATTCAAAGCAGGTCTGTTGCTGAGAAAAACCCTGGACCCAACAAACACAGAATCCATGCCCGGCGCATATGTCTACGTTGCGAACGAAGGAAACGACGCGCCGGCACCACTTAAGAGCAGGATGGAATGAGGTGAACCAATGACCGAGAGAGTGACAGCCACCACTGCGCCGTACACCATCGGGCGACCTCCGTTTCGTCCGGGTGAAGAGGCTGATTTCGGCGGTAAATTCAAGGAACAGCCCGGTGACTTAAATCGGCCTGACCCTCTCACATGCAGTGCTCAAGACACCGTATCCCATGCTGTGGGTTTGGTCCGTGTTCTCAACGATGAAGGCGAAGCACTCGGTGAGTGGGATCCAAAACTCGATGCTGAGACCTTGATTCAGGGCCTCGAATACATGATGCGTCTGCGTATTTTTGACGACAGAATGATCAAAATGCAACGCACTGGAAAACTCTCATTCTACATGCGGTCTTTGGGTGAAGAAGCAATTGCAATCGCCCAGACAATGGCCCTTGAAACTCAGGACTGGATTTTCCCATCCTACCGCCAACCAGGCGCTCAATTCGTTCGCGGACGCGACATGGTCAGCATGATCTGCCACTGCATTGGGAACACTGAAGACAACGTCAAGGGACGTCAAATGCCCGTCCATTACACATGGAAGGAAGGACGCTTTATCTCGATTTCATCCCCGGTTGGAACCCAGTTCTCTCAAGCGGTTGGTGTAGCAATGGCAAGCGCCTACAAAGGCGATGATGAGGTTTGTATTTCCTGGTTGGGCGATGGTACCTCTGCTCAAGGCGATTACCATTATGCTCTCAACTTCGCATCCACATTCAAACCCCCAGTGATCCTCAATGTGGTCAACAATCAGTGGGCTATCTCCACACACGCAAACCTAGCAACGGGTGGCCGCACCTTCGCAGAGCGCGGCCTTGCCTACGACATCCCATCGATTCGTGTTGATGGCAACGACTTCTTGGCGCTGTACAGCGTCACCAAGTGGGCTCGCCAACGCGGTGCTGCTGGCTTAGGAGCCACACACATCGAAGTTTACACCTACAGGACGGGCGCTCACTCTTCATCTGATGACCCCTCTGCCTACCGGCCAAGCGAGGAATACAAAAGCTGGCCTGGTGGCGATCCTATTGAACGCCTCAAGGACCACTTAATCAAGAACGACATGTGGGATGAAAAGCGCGACGCAGCGCTTGCCCAGAAGATCGATGACGAAGTGATGACTTCGTACAAAGCAGCATGTGAGTTCGGAGATCTTGCAAGCGGCCCTTACCCACCAGCATCAACAATTTTTACCGAAGTTTACGAAACTGTTCCTTGGCATGTCCAGGAGCAACGCGAGGAACTCGGCAAGTGAGGTGACCATGATGACACAAATGAACATGATCAAAGCACTTAATTCAGCCCTTGAGGTTCAACTTGAGAAGGACCCAAACATCGTTATTTTCGGTGAAGACGTCGGTTTCTTCGGCGGCGTATTTCGGGTAACCGACGGCTTGCAGGCCAAGTTTGGAGAACACCGAGTGTTCGACTCTCCTTTGGCCGAAGGTGGCATTGCCGCCATCGCTATGGGCATGGGCCTGAATGGTCTTCGACCGGTCGCTGAAATTCAATTCGCAGACTACATCTTCCCTGCCTATGACCAAATCGTCAATGAAATCGCAAAGGTACGCCACCGGTCCGGTGGAGAGTTCACCGCACCGCTTACGTTCCGAACACCCGCTGGAGGCGGCATCAAGGGAGGCCACCACCATTCGCAATCACCAGAAGCACAATTCACTCACACCCCCGGGCTGAAGGTTGTTTACTGTTCAACACCTTACAATGCCAAGGGCTTGTTAACAGCAGCAATCGAATGCAATGATCCCGTTATCTTCTTTGAACCAAAGCGTTGCTATCGTGGTCCGTTTTACGGCGACCCGCACAACGTGCCTACATGGAACGACCATCCGGATGCAGAAGTACCAGAAGGCCATTATATCGTGCCAATGGAAGAAGCACGAATCGTTCGTGAAGGTGAAGCATGCACTGTCATTGCATGGGGCACCATGGTTCATGTTTGTGAACAAGCCATCAACGATTCAGGCATCGATTGTGAATTGATCGACCTTCAAACCCTGGTGCCTTGGGACCGAGACACTGTGGTCAACTCAATCAAGAAGACAGGGCGCTGTGTCATCGTTCATGAAGCACCAAAAACCAGCGGATTTGGTGCTGAGATGAGTGCCTCGATTCAAGAACGCTGTTTCTACCACCTCGAAGCACCAATCACTCGCGTGACCGGTTGGGATACTCCCTTCCCTCACACCACGGAATGGGACTACATGCCCAGTCCAGAACGAATTGCCGCAGCAATAAAGAAGACACAGGAGGAATAAAAATGGGAACATTTGCATTTAAAATGCCAGATATTGGAGAGGGCGTCGTCGAAGGCGAAGTTGTAGAATGGATGGTCGCCGTTGGTGACACCGTCAAAGAAGACGATCCCATTCTCTCAGTCATGACCGACAAAGCAACCGTCGAAATCCCTTCACCTGTTGATGGAAAAGTAACCAGAGTGGTTGGTGAAGCCGGTGACATTCTCCCCGTGGGCGTCGTTTGCATTGAATTCGAAGTTGATGGCGCTGGAAACACATCGGCAACAGAGGAACTTCCTTCAAAGAAAGAAGCTCCTGCAAAGGAAAAAGCCCCTGCCGTCAAGGAAGAAGTCGCAAAGGCTCCTGCTCCCACTCCAGCCGCTGCACCCGCACCTGCTGCTGCAGTCGCTCGTGCCCCAGGCACCAAAGCTCTTGCAAGCCCCGCTGTTCGTCAACGAGCTCGTGAGGCAAACATCAGCCTCGATCATGTTGCAGGAAGCGGTCCCGCAGGAAGAATCAGTCATGCTGATTTGGATGCACACATCGCTGGAGGCGCATCCGGCGCCAGCCGAGCCGCACCAATTGGCGGCCGTGCACGGGTTGAACTCAACGGAACAGAGGCCATCAAGGTCATTGGTCTGCGCCGAAAGATAGCAGATTCAATGATCGCATCGTACTCGACCATCCCTCACTTCTCCTACTTTGAAGAAGTTGATGTGACCGCTTTGGAAGACCTCCGTCAGCACCTCAACGCAACTCGACCTGAGGGCGCTCCAAAACTCACCTACTTGCCCTTCATCATGCAGTCGCTCGTCAAGGCACTTGCTAAGAGCCCAGAATGCAACGCACTTTACGATGATGATGCCAACGTCGTCACTCGACATGAAGCCATCAATCTCGGAATTGCAACTCAAACCGATCGAGGACTGTTTGTCCCAGTGGTCAAGCACGTCGAAGCAATGGACATCTGGCAGTCTGCCTCAGAGATGGTTCGTGTCACCACCGCAACCCGCGATGGCAAAGCCGGTGTGGATGACCTCAGCGGTTCCACATTCACCATCACCAGCCTAGGTCGCCTCGGTGGCCTCGGTGCAACACCAATCATCAATAAGCCTGAAGTCGGTATTCTTGGCGTTCACAACGCAACTGACCGTGCCGTTGTTCGCAACGGTGCTGTTGTGATTCGTCGAATGATGAACCTCTCGTCGTCGTGGGACCACCGAGTGGTCGATGGACATGACGGAGCAACCTTGGTTCAACTGGTGAAGACCTACCTCGAGAATCCTGCGACCATCTTTATGTGAGGTTTGATTTATATGGAGACAAAGAAGTGTAAAGTTCTCGTCATCGGCGCTGGCCCAGGTGGTTACGTCGCAGCAATTCGTGCCGGTCAACTCGGCCTTTCAACAATCATTGTTGAAGGCGAAAAGGTTGGAGGCACCTGCCTCATCCGTGGTTGCATCCCCTCGAAAGCACTGATCCACGCAGCCCACAAGTTCCACAGTTTGGCCAAGCATGCCTCAAATGACGGCCACATGGGGATTTCAATCCCAGGACCGGCCGAACTCAACATGGCGAACCTCGTCAATTGGAAAGAGAACATTGTGACTCGACTCAACAAAGGTGTCCAGCACCTGCTCAAGAACGCCGGCGCAGAACTCATCATTGGATGGGCCGAATTCCAAGATGCCAAGACCGTTAAAATCGGTGAAGGAAAAGACGCTATCATCGTCCAGGCAGACCATGTCATCTTGGCAAATGGTTCAGTCCCGATTGAACTTCCGTTCATGCCTTATGATGAACATGTCATCTCTTCAAGAGAAGCACTTTCACTCGAAACACTACCAAAGCATGTCGCTATTGTTGGTGGAGGATACATCGGATTGGAATTAGGCATCACCTTCAGGATGCTTGGTTCTGAAGTCACCGTCGTCGAAGCAATGGACAGCGTGCTGCCAATCTTCGACAAGGAACTGCGACGACCGTTGGAGATCTCCATCAAGAAGCAGAAAATTACGACCCATCTCGGCGTATTTGCAAAGGGAACAGAAGCCACCAAAGATGGACGAATCCAACTCAACTTCATCGATAAGAACGAGAAGGATGAGAAAAAGATGCAAAACGTGGTCGTCGACAAGGTGCTTGTCACCGTTGGTCGAAAACCAAATTCAGCATCCTTATCCCCGACCGGTGTAGCGCTCGATGAACGAGGCTTTGTCAAGGTCAACGACCGATGTGAAACCAACATGAAGGGCGTCTATGCCATTGGTGACGTATGTGACTCTGGTGAAATGCTGGCTCACGTCGCCTCCTTCCAGGGGGAAATGGTTGCAGAAATTATTGCTGGGAAGAAGCGAGCCTACGACCCTGTGGCCGTTCCAGCCATCGTCTTCACCGAACCTGAAATCGTCTCTGTTGGTCTTTCTCCCGAAGAAGCTGAAGCCGCCGGACATCCGGTTATCATTGGTAAATTCCCACTTGGTGCAAACGGTCGCGCCTTAACACAGGAAGCAGAGAAATCTGCTGGGTTCATCCGAATCTGTGCCCGTGAAGACGATCACCGAATCTTGGGGATCCAAGGTGTTGGAACGCACATCAGCGAACTGGTTGGCGAATGGACACTTGCTCTTGAGATGGGTGCTTTACTCGAAGATATTGCAGGCACCATCCACGCCCACCCAACCATGACCGAGATGACTCACGAAGGCGTCTTGGCAACCTTGGGACACGCCATTCACACCGCTTGAGGCAATGAGGGCCCACTTGTCGCCAGCGATGTATCAAATCAAAAGCGATGTAACAACGTGCATCACCCAAAGGACATAGATCGTAAACCGTTACTCCGCAAACATACATCCCTACTTTCCTAGAGATTGAGTCTTAAAATCGACTTTTTCTCTGCGGCAAGTGTCGTGAAGGCGGAGTGGCATGTGAACAGGTCAACAGTGTAATCCCTCTCACTTGAAGGTTCATACGCAACAGGTGCTTCGCATGGATGAGACTCATGTTTGATTTGACCTCCAGTGATGGTATTGGGTTTTTGAATCGACGAATCAAAGACACTCAGTTGATTCAAATTTCATGGATATTGCCAACAGCATCGATTATATTGGCAACACTCATACATTATTTTTCAGGGAATTATCGAGACATACCGTTCTTCATATCCGAAACAGATCATCCCGGATTAGAAGATCACATTTTTTCGATTGGGCTCTTTTTATCTGCATTAATCCAAACCATTGTTTCATTCCGCCTCTACATTTTGTTCAAGCCAATCGCTTCACCCAAATTACATCTTCTCGCCTTATTGTGTGGCCTAGCAACATCAACCCACCTCGCAGTATTATCATTTGCAACTATGGATCAATACCTTGAGGTCCATATTTACACTGCAATGGTTGTCTTTCACGGAGGCTTTGCGTGGGCCTTTGCAACACATTTTTCACTACCAAAATCAAAATCTAAAGGGAGGGAAGTACGAGTCTACTCGCTGCTGCTTGCCTTTGCATCTCTTGTTGTTATGACCGTTTCAATTCGAGATGGAATACAATCTGGAGAAAGGGAATTAGGCGTTCACTCTTCCGAAATCGGCTTAGAATATCTGCAACCTTGGGTCAATTATGCTGCTCCAGCAGAATACCTACTTTTCTTCGGACTTATCGGATGTTTAGCATCATTCCGTTGGGACGTTAAGGAGCACACCACCAAGGGCCAAGATACGCCTGTCGAGGGTTGAGAGAGCAACGATATTTGGATCAATGCCTTGTTCACAGACATCCTTTCAGACATGAACATTCATCGTTCGATGTGATAAAATATGCTTGACACAACCAAGATATTCAAGTCCTTGAGAATCAAGTTCCTCTTCAATACGTGGACCCCAAAGCCCAGCAAATAATCCTGAATCAGGACGTTGTATCAATTCAGGCAAACTTTGAGAATCAACTTTGAGAAAGCATTGAAGTTCAATCGTCGTTTTCTTTTGCTTTTTAGGCCGTGGCAATGCGTTGGCTCGAAATGTTCCTTGGTAACTCCCACTCACAGGACAAACACTGCATGTAGGGTTTCTTGGTCCTTGGGCGGAAGTAAAATGCTTCCAGCCAGTAGAAACTTCAGCGGTGGAAGGCTGTGTTCACGAGCCGCAACTCAAGCAGTCGTCAGGAGTGTCAAGCGAGCAAGCAATAGCTTCGAGGCTGGATATTTCTTCAGCTCGGTCGGCTAAGCCACCAACGGTTTGATCCTCTGTCTTCTTGGCTTCAACAGTAAACTGAATCGCATCTGCTGCTGCCTTGGTTCGCAGATAGTACATGCCGGTTTTCAGGCCCTGTTTCCATCCGTAGAAGTGCATTGAAGTGACCTTTGCAGGGTTTGCGTCCACCATGTGGATGTTCATCGATTGACTTTGGTCGACGTAAGCCCCACGGTCAGCAGCCATATCCAAGACGTGACGTTGCTTGATTTCCCAGGTGGTCTTGTAAAGTTCCTTGATCGAATCAGGGATGCCTTCAATCGCTTGAATGGAACCTTTGTGGCGAAGGATTTCGTCCTTCATTCCAATGCTCCAGAGATCCAATTCAATCAGGTCTCGGACCAAGTGCTTGTTGAGCACGATGAATTCGCCAGAGAGGGTTCGGCGCACGTAGAGGTTGGAAGTGAAGGCTTCAAAGCACTCATTGTTTCCAAGGATTTGCGAGGTCGATGCAGTTGGCATTGGGGCCAAGAGCAGCGAGTTGCGCATTCCATGTTCCACGATTTCGTTCTTCAGTGTCGTCCAATCCCAACGGCCACTGTGGTCGTTCATGCCCCAAAGGTCGAATTGTAATTGACCTTGGCTGGCAGGTGAGCCTTGGAATGTCGAATAAGGGCCCTCTACAACCGCTCCGTCCTTCGATGCGGTGCACGCTGCGAAGTACAGGGTTTCGAAAATCTCCTTGTTGAGTTGTCGAGCTTCCGGGCTCTCAAACGGCAACTTCAGCAAAGCAAAAGTGTCGGCGAGGCCTTGAACACCAAGACCAATTGGTCGATGGCGCATGTTGGAGTTTCGTGCTTCTGGGACCGGGTAGTAGTTGACATCGATCACACGGTTGAGATTTCCAGTTGCGTGGTAAGTGACATCATATAACAACTGGTGATTGAAGGTCTTCGTTTCGACATCAACGTACTTGTTGAGAGCGATTGAAGCAAGGTTGCAAACAGCCACTTCGTCCTTTGCAGTGTATTCCATAATCTCTGTGCACAGGTTCGACGAGCGAATGGTTCCGAGGTTCTTCTGATTGGATTTCTCATTTGCAGCATCCTTGTAGAGCATGTAAGGAGTTCCAGTCTCAATTTGAGATTCGACAACTTTGTCCCAAACTGTTCGTGCTGGGATGGTCTCACGTGCGAGGCCTTGTGCCTCATAAGATTCGTACAATTCCTTGAATTCTGCACCATATGCATCCTGAAGACCAGGGCATTCATTGGGGCAGAAGAAGGACCAGTCGGCAGCTTGTTCGATGCGTTCCATGAACAAATCAGGTGTCCATAGAGCGTAGAACAAATCACGAGCACGGAGTTCTTCCTTGCCGTGGTTCTTTCGCAAATCGAGGAAAGCGAGGATATCCGGGTGCCATGGTTCGAGGTAGATCGCAATCGAACCCTTTCGCTTGCCGCCACCTTGGTCGACGTAGCGAGCGGTGTCGTTGAAGACACGGAGCATAGGCACGATACCGTTGCTTTGGCCGTTGGTGCCCTTGATGTAGGAGCCCTTTGAGCGAATGTGGTGGATGGAGAGTCCGATTCCACCTGCAGACTTGGAAATCAAGGCACACTGCTTGAGGGTGTCATAAATTCCATCGAGGGAATCATCTTGCATTGTCAAGAGGAAACAGGACGACATCTGTGGCGTTGGTGTACCAGAATTGAACAGGGTTGGAGTGGCGTGAGTGAAGTAGCCTTGACTCATCAGATCATAAGTTTCGAGAGCCTTTGGGATGTTTTCGTGGTGGATACCAACTGCAACACGCATCAACATGTGCTGTGGTCGTTCTGCAACCTCGCCATACAAACGCAAAAGATAGGAACGCTCGAGGGTCTTGAATCCAAAGTAATCGTAATTGTGGTCACGGGTGTAGTCGATGTGATTGTCGAGAACATCGGCGTTGTCCATGATAATTTTGAAGACTTCTTCAGAAATCAAGGGCGCGTGCTTGCCGGATTCTGGGTCGATGTACTCCCTCAAATCGGTGATAACTTCAGTGAATTTATCCTTGGTTGAACGGTGGAGGTCGTCAACACAGATGCGTGCTGCGAGTCGACTGTAGTCTGGGTGTTGAGACGCAAGGGAGGCGGCGGTCTCAGCAGCAAGTTGGTCGAGTTCGCGGGTGGTGACGCCATCGTACAAGCCTTCGATGGTCAGCTTGGTCACGTGACCTGGGTCGATCCAAACTGGATCGAGTCCGTAGGTCAAGGTACGAAGCTTGTCGTGGATGGCATCGAAACGCACATCCTCTCGTTCTCCTTTTCTGTTTACTACTTGCATGGTCATATTTTTTCCTCCATTTCTAAATTGTGTGATTGCGCAGTATCTTCATATCATCGCGTAGGGCTCAAAAGTCTTCGTCAACTGAGAAGCGTTGTTGGACGCTTCCGAGTGATGAATTGTCCATGACACCAGCCTTCTGATATTCTGCAACTCGCTTTTCGAAGAAGTTGGTCTTGCCTTGCATGGAAATCATTTCCATCCATGGGAAGGGGTTGACGACGTTGTAAATCTTGCTTGCTCCAAGGGCGACCAAGAGTCTGTCTGCCACAAATTCAATGTATTGTTTCATCAAGATTGAATTCATGCCAATCAAGGACACAGGGAGGGCGTTCGTGACGAATTCAATCTCGATTTCGACGGCCTCAGCAATGATTCGTGTGATCTTAGCAGCGCCTGCTCCGCGCAGGAGCTTGTTGTGCAACAAGCAAGCGAAGTCACAGTGCAGTCCTTCATCCCGAGAAATCAATTCGTTGGAGAAGGTGAGCCCTGGCATAAGGCCACGCTTCTTCAACCAGAAGATGGCACAGAATGAACCGGAGAAAAAGATGCCTTCAACCGCTGCGAAAGCAACAAGTCGCTCAGCAAATGAGCCTTGCTTGCGGGACAACCAGCGCATGGCCCATTCGCCCTTCCTCTTGACAGAGGGGACGGTTTCAAGAGCCTTGAACAAGTGGTCCTTCTCCGCATCATCCTTGATGTAGGTATCAATCAGAAGCGAGTATGTTTCGGCGTGAATGTTTTCCATCATGATTTGGAAACCATAGAAGCATCGTGCTTCAGCCCAACACACTTCGTTCGAGAAGTTGATCCCCAGGTTTTCGTTGACAATGCCATCGCTTGCGGCAAAGAAGGCGAGAATGTGCTTGAGGAAATGCTGCTCATCGGAATTGAGTTTTTTCCAGTCTTTGAGGTCTTCTGCCAAATCGATTTCTTCTGCGGTCCAGAAGCAAGCCATTTGTTGCTTGTACATTTCCCAGATATCAGAGTGCTCAATCGGGAACAAAACGAACCGATCAAGGTTCTCTTGGAGCATGGGTTCAAGATGTTCTTGAGACAGGTCGACATCAAATCCTTCAGAGGGCGTAGTTGCATTACTATGTTCGATTACCATTTTGTGTATCCCCCTCGTTTCTTTCACGCGCTGGAATTTATTGGCCTTCCGATAGAGTGTATAATATATCCCCTTGTCGAGCGTGGCTTGAGGTCGTTTTCCCGAGTCAATCGTACATGCTGATAAGTAGCGCAGTGCATCATTAAAGCCTGTTTTCCGCCACATACTATAAAGGCCGGTTTTCCAATGTAAATTCCACACCTCCTCAAGGCTCGTTTCCACTCCATGACTGAGAATGTTTCAGGAATGTTTCTCAACTCCAAGAAAAACTGCAGAAACCCATTCACCATATTCATGATTGGAATTGACGCTCCAAGAAAGTACTTCAGGCACATCATAAGGGTGCTCATGACGAAGGCGAGTGGTGACGGCCTCAAATGCTGATGCACTCAATTTGATCAAAAGACGCCATTCCGATTCTGAATGGACGTCACCCTCCCAACGGTACATCGACTGAACCTTGTGATGTTGAACACAAGCAGCCCCCGCATCGAGAAGGTTAAGTTCGAATTCACCAACGAGAAGTTCCATCCAATCCCCTGGCAATGTGGTTTGGATCAGAAGGACATCGCAGGACACAAAACCACGACAGAGAACCAAGCCTAAGAATTCAACGGCGGTTCATCAGTATACAAAGAGCCGACGAAGGGGTAAAATGAAGATTCCACCACGAACAAATCGCGGCATTTCGTTAATAGAAGCAATTATACCTCAAAATGATAAGCATACCACATGGCTGATGGAATTCTCTTGGAAAACGGCATTGAGTGGTGGCTCAGTGATGACAAAACAACGTGGTACACACGGAACTTAGGAGCCGACGAATGGACGGTCGATGCCAGTGGAAAAGGACCAAACTCCTCGAGCGTCGTCACACAAATCACTGAACTTGAAGACCGCTTCAACATCATTGAATCAGTAACGACCGCTGATGGAACCAAGGTCGATGTCGTGGAATACCCTAGTTTGCTTGGATCCAGCGATGTTCGAACTGCTGAAGCACTTTTTTACACTCACCAATCCGGGGCCAAACTGAAGATGGTTCGAATCAAATTAAATGATTCAAAAATCCGTGTTGAACCTGGGGCCCTCTACTTTATGAAGGGAAACCTGGCCATGCAAGTGTCCACTGGTGGCGGGTTTTTCAAGGGACTAAAGCGTAAATTCTTCTCAGGGGAGACGTTCTTTGTCAACGAAATCCATGGTACTGGAGAAATCTATCTTGAACCCACATTTGGCCATTTCATATTGCATACAATCAAAGGTCAAGGGAATGGAATCATTTGTGACAAAGGCATGTTCTATGCTGGAGCAGGCGATTTAGCAGCCAGTGCCAAAATGCAAGGCACACTTTCTTCGGCTGTGATGGGTGGTGAAGGATTGTTCCAATCTCACATTACTGGAAGCGGTGTGGCCGTGTTGTACAGCCCTGTTCCAAAAGAAGAGATCATGAAGCATGAATTAAATGGAGAGAAACTCTTTGTCGACGGTAATTTCGCACTCTTGCGAAGTGAAGATGTCGTGTTCAAGGTCGAACGTTCGAGCAAAAAACTCATCGGATCTGCTGTTTCAGGCGAGGGATTGTTGCAGACCTTCTCAGGCCAAGGTGAAGTATGGATTGCACCAACTCAAGGCGTATATGAAAAACTAACTTCACAGAAAGGCATGGCCAACTTTGCCGATAATCCAAACTCCATGGGGACCAAAATTAAATCTGGTCTAAGGAAGAGAAGTTGAGAAGACTGCGAAGTCATATCAACCAATGAGGCCTAGCCTTATCCGTGCGGGTGCAAATTCTAGCGGTGTTGTCCCTGTTGTTGCTGCAAAGCATTGCGGGCGTACATGCAACATCCGCAAGAGCGACATCAGTGAATCTCTCAACGGCAACCTATGAATGGTTGTCAAATCAAACGGTTGAAATCAACGCCGCTGTTTCAAACGCTCCATTTGGAAGCACCCTTACCTATGAATGGGAACTCAAAGACGAGTCCAACGCAGTGATCCTCGAAGGCAACGAAGTGTTCCAGGCCACAGGCACCATCACTGATGTGACCATCGAGTTGAAGCACTTTTACAACAACGATACATTCTATCGATTTTATTTCACCGTGCTCGACCAGAGCAATTCCACCCTTACTCAAGGAACGCATGCCTTTGCAGTCTTTCACAACAGCGTCATGCCTCAAATTGGCAATATATTGGCCTTTGGGGATTCATTAAGCGACATGGGAAATGCGAAGAATTCCATTCTCAATGTTCCAGATGTCCCACCCTACTGGCAGGGTCGGTTCTCCAACGGCCAAGTGTGGATCGAATATGTGAGTGAAGCATATGGCCAAACGACCACAGTTGGTTCTGGGACCGCTGTTGGTGACAATCGAGCTTTTGGCGGCTCACAAACAGGTGCGGGATACTCGTACCTTCTGTTGCCGAACGTAGGCACACAGATCACCAATTACTTCGCCAATGTTCAAGCCAGCATTCCAAGCAATGAAATCGTTTCATTGTGGGCTGGAGGAAATGATTTCCTTTATGGGACGGCAAATGCCGACACAGTAGCCGGTAATATAGAATCTCACATCCGCCAGCTGACCAACGGCGGAGCTACGGAATTCATAATCCCAAACCTGCCACCATTGGAGAAAACCCCTGAAATCTTGAGCCGAACACAAAGTCAGCAATCGGCCATCGGCTCGGAAGTGGTTCGGTACAATCAGATCCTAAGCGGACTGACGATGAACCTCTCGACTGAACTTGGCATCACCATCCACACCATTGATGCGTGGAGCATCTTCAATGAAATCCTCCAAAACAAAGAGGCCCTTGGCCTTAGCAACACCCAAGATGCTGCATGCAGCGGAGGCATCACGTTGCTCCCACTGCCAATTTGCAGCAGCGGTGATACCGTCGCATCGAACGTTGATGAATACCTCTTTTTCGACAAAGCCCACCCCACACGGGTCATGCACCGGTACATCGCTCGTTTCGCAGTCGAAGCCCTCGGTGAAGGCGACATGGACGGCGATGGCATCCTCGATGCCTTCGATGCTTGCCCGTGGACAGAGGACGTCCTCACTCGAGATTTGACCGGATGTGATGAGGCTCAACAAGACGACGATCAGGATGGTGTCGCCAACGGTGATGATGCTTGTGAATCAACTCTGATTGGCGCTCAAGTCAACGCAGAGGGGTGCTCTGCTGAACAAAGGGACACCGATGCCGATGGCCTCAATGATGCGTTGGACCCTTGCCCCTTCAGCGAGCCAAAACCCGATCATGATTCAGATGGATGCACAGATGATGTCGATGATGATGATGACAACGATGGGTACGCTGACATTGATGATGAATGCCCCCGAGGCCTTCTTGGAATGCATGACTTCGATTTGGACCAAGATGGATGCCGTGATGCTGAAGATCAGGACATCGACGGTGACGACTTCTCAAATCAAGACGAGCAAAATGCGGGCTCTGACCCGAGAAATCCCGACTCCGATGGTGACTCAGTGATCGACGGCCACGATGCTTTTCCAACCGATGCCAGTGAATGGTCAGACAGCGATGGAGATGGATGTGGAGACAATTCAGACACTTTCCCAAACAATCCGGAAGAATGCTCAGACACCGACGAAGATGGTGTAGGTGACAATCAGGATGCCTTTCCAGCAGATGAATCTGAATGGGCCGATCAAGACAATGATGGGTTTGGTGACAACAGTGATGCTTGCTTCCTCGAATTTGGTACGTCAATCATACCCCTTGGTTGCCCTGACCTCGATGGTGACGGCTACGCTAATGCCAACGATGCGTTCCCTGAAAACATCAATGAATGGAACGACAGCGATGGTGATGGTTACGGCGACAATGAAGATCTGTTTCCGAGCGATGCGAGGGACTGGAGCGACAAAGACAACGACACATACGGTGACAACACCGATGTGTTCCCGTCAGACACCAGTGAATGGAACGACACAGACATGGATTCAGTCGGCGACAACAGCGATGCCTTCCCCCTTGACCCGCTCGAATGGAGCGACATGGACGGTGACGGATGCGGTGACAACGCTGATGTTTGGCCACAGGATCCCGATGAATGCCATGACTCGGATTTTGATGGCGTAGGCGACCATGCCGATGCTTTCCCTGAAAGCGCATATGAATGGCTTGACAGCGATGGAGATGGCCTCGGCGATAATGCTGACCAGTTCCCCTTCGACTCAAAAGGAAAATACGATTCCGACAGCGATGGTACAGCGAATGCTGTTGATGCATTTCCCAACACCTCTGGTCTTGATTCGTGGTTTGACATCCTCGTCCGCTTGATGCTCTTCATCGGCGTGATCGTTGGGGCTGCAGCGTTCATGCGGAGCAGATCCGGCGTCCATGCAGAAGCAACATGGGAAGACTTGGAAGCAATGACTGCGATGCAGATGACGGAAGATACGCCCGAACCAGATGCACGGCCTGCTGGCCCACCGCCAGCAGAAGCGTTTCAGCCCCACAAGCCAGATTGATCCCTCTCAACCTCGGCAACCGCTAAGAGGGCACCACCACAGCCTTTGACGAGGGGAGTCATGAAACTACGTCTGCATCAATTCCTTTCGAAGACGGGCGTCTTCTCCTCAAAGGCTGAAGCAAAGCAAGCCATTTGGGACGGTGAGATCACCGTCAACGGGTCGGTGGTCAAGAACATGACCTTCCAATTCAACGTCAAAACCAAGGAGGTCACCTACCGAGGCAAGGTGCTTGAACTCCATGACGAAGAAGTCCACTTCCTTCTCCATAAGCCGCTTAGCTGCATCTGCTCCCGGCTTAATTCGCATGAGTCTGCTCTTGGTAAAGCCTCAGTGTATGAGGTGTTTCGAGAGCATATGGAACCGACCACCTATGAGCGCTTGATCACCGTTGGCCGTTTGGATGAAAACACCACTGGGTTCCTCTTGGTGACCACTGACGGTAAAATCGTTCACAGAATCACCTCACCAGACCACACGGTTCGGAAGACGTACCGAGTTCACACAACAACACCGATTTCTGAAGATCACATGGACGCCATCCGAACGGGTGTGCGCATCGTCGTCGAAGACGGTGAAGCCAGCGATGTGTATTGGACAAAGCCTGCAGTGATTGAACACGAGGCACAACGAGTGGTTCTGTTGACCATCGGTGAAGGAAAGAAGCGACAAATACGCCGTATGTTCGGAGCCTTAGGAAACCCAGTCACTGAGCTTCACCGAACATCAACTGAAGAAATGCAGTTGGATGCTTATGATCTTAAACCCGGGGAATTTGCTCCCATTGAACGAAAAGAAATAGAGCGATTGATCATTCAACCAAGCATCTGATCCACATCTTCGTTCTCTTGGCCTTTTCCAGCCTTTTTGAGGAAACGAAACAGCACCCTTGAAAAGACCATTGAACAGAGGAAGAAGAGGATTGAAGTCCAAAGGGGAGCTTCTGTTTCGCTGGCGAGAAACCAGGTCACGACGAGGATACCAGCGCCGTAGACGGCCCGGAACAGTGAGAAAAGTAGGAAAGAACGGAACAGTGGGTTCGTGGTCATTCGTCGGTAGAAACCATCCGCACTGCCTCCGGAATCGCTCATGGGCCATCCTCGAGTGAGGGGTTCTAAGTTCTGTGCCTCAAAAAAGGTGGCAACACACCCTGCACAACCGTCAAGAGCCGTGGAGAATGACCGATTCCTATGGCTCAAGTCGAACTTACCGTGGAATTTGCAAAATTGGATCCTGAGGCTCGAATGCCAACTCAAGGATCTGCGGAAGCTGCTGGATGGGATCTCTACGCCTTAGAGGAAACCATTGTTGTCCGTTACAAGAGTTCACTCATCAGAACAGGGCTCGCTACCGCCATTCCCTCTGGATGGGAGGGCCAACTCCGTTGCCGCTCATCGTTGGGGAAGAAAGGCATGATCATGCCAAACGGCCTTGGCACCATCGATTCAGACTACCGAGGCGAATTGATGGTCCTCGCTACGTGGATCGGGGAGGGTGATTCCTTCACCGTAGCAAAAGGAGAACGCGTTGCTCAGATGCTGTTCGCACCTGTGCCGAAGGTCACCCTGGTTGAAACAAGCGTCGAAGACCTTGGAACAACTTCTCGCGGCGAAGGTGGGTTTGGCTCAACTGGTCAATTCTAACTGGGCTCACGCCCGGTTATGGAATGCGTATACAGCGTGATTTCGTCTTCTAAGATTGCTGACTGATGGTCTCGCTTTTTTCGGTTTCAGTCTCGAATTGGAAGAACTGACTGATCAACAAGACCGACATTCCAAGGACACCGCCAAGGATGAACAACGTCGCACCTGAAAATCCAGTGGTGCCGATGGCCACACGTAGGACGACCGTTGACAAAATAAATCCTGTGTTTCTTGCGAGGTTGGGAAAATCAGTCGTGGAACGATACGATACGAGCAAAATAAGGATGTCAGCCATAATCAGGGAAGTAAAGAAGTCCAAGAAGAACACGGTTCTGCTGACGCTTCCATCCCCTTCAACAACTCCCCAAGTCCACGAACTTAGCGAATAGGCGGCCACACAAACATAGACGACGAACAACACCATTGCGAGGTTTTTCTTTTGTTGAACAAATGTTTTCAAATTGAGGTCCCGGTCTTGGTTGTTGGTTGTTTTCGAACCGGAATACCTGAACAGGAGTGCGGTGAAAAACAAGACCAAGAAAGCGAGGCATTCAACTGCCAAGAAGGCGATGCTTGAATCAACCGATAAACTACCTGACGATTCAATTTCGGACAAGCCTTTGAAGATATCACGCACGATGAGGAGGCAGACGACCTCAAATTGTTTGCCAACAGAATTCGAGAATGAATCAGGGATTGCTCGTATGAGTTCGTAGACCTCATAGGCTAAAATCACAGAGAAAGGCGTGTACAATGAATCAAGGAATGAATCGAAAAAGGAGTTTAAGTTCGAGTCGATCTCAAGAATGTTCAATTGATAAAGAATGCACAGCAAAAGATGGGTGAGAAATCCATAGATTGCTAGGTTTAAACTCGCTCGTCGCAAAAAATCATCGGCCCTCTCACCGAGTAATCGTTCGTACATCGTAGAGGTATCCACGCTGTTGGATTCGAGCCTTTGCACATATAGTTGCGTTCATGCCCAAGGAATCAATCCAGCGGAAATACCTGCCTTAACGATACCAAAGAATGGCACCATGCGACCTTCTGAAGGACAATTGGCTTCAAAGAAACCAAGGACATACCGTGCCGATTAATTTCTGCTGAAAATGTTTCAATAACTGCGACCGAGTGTGAACGCTTGTGATTCATCAAAACTTCATTGAGTTGGTCCCCCACGCCCAAACATGGGCGAATCGAGGCGAGTCGAGGTTCATCGCCTCGGCATTGTGCCCTATGAAGCGGCCATTGTCCAGATGAAGGCCCTTCAGTTGCAAAGGATTGAGGATGAGATCCCCGACACATTGCTGATTCTGCAGCACCCCGAAATGGTGACCGTCGGCCCACGAGCTCGCAACGATGGCATCGCTCCACCACCCGGCTATCCAACCCACTCAGTCGACCGAGGAGGGGGGCTCACATGGCATGGACCAGGTCAACTCGTCGCCTATCCAATCTTCAAGTGGGATCAAACAGGTGAAACATCGGTCGCTGCAATCATTGAAATGATTGAATCATGGATCATCGCCGCACTTGGCCAATGTGGAATTGAGGGAGCAAGGGATGAGCGCATGCAAGGGGTTTGGGTCGATGGAAAAAAGATCAGCAGCATTGGCCTTTCCTTCCTTCGATGGACGTCGAGGCACGGGTTCACCATCAACTTCGATACTCCAGTTGGCCGGGTTGAGGGATTAGCAGGATGTGGCCTAGAGGAACAGACCACCACCTGTTTGCAACGTTTAGGCCATGCCAGCACACTTGAAGCCCTTGTTTCAGCATTGAAAGACACCATGGAAGAAAGTGTCCATCGTAGACCGCAATAATTCGCTCTATAGCCGATTTAAGGTTAACACTCTCCTTCATTTGTAAACAAGTCCATAAAAGGCAGAACCTCAACCAACAAACATGGGCGAAATCGTTGTTGGCATCTCTGGCGCATCAGGCGCCGTGTATGGAAAGCGATTGGTCGAAATCCTCCGTTCGAGAGACATTCCCGTCCGCCTCGTCGTGACCAACGCCGGCGAAATCACCCTCAAGCACGAATGCAACACCACCAAAGAAGAGATTGCAGAAGCCACTGGAGCGTTGCTTGAAGACGATGCCAACATCGGTGCGAAATCTGCCTCTGGCTCGGCAAACATCGATGCAGTGGTTCTTTGCCCTTGCTCTGGAACAACCCTCGGTAAACTCGGTGCAGGCATCGGTGACAACCTCATCACTCGTTCCGCCATTGTCGCCTTGAAAGAGCGCAGGAAACTGATCATTGTACCCCGCGAGGCACCTTATGCGACCGTTCACCTCGAAAACATGACCAAACTTTCTCAATGGGGCGCAGTGGTCATACCAGCATCGCCCGGATTTTACAATCATCCAAAATCAATCGACGACATGGTCGACTTCGTCGTGGCACGTATTCTTGATCACATCGGCCTTGACCACGATGTTGGAAGCCGTTGGACCGGTGAAGAAATACCCTGAACCAACCACCGCCGAGTTCTTCAATGAGCGACGCTAACCCTTACCTATGGACGATGCCAGTTTGTCTGCTCATACCGTTGCTGAACTCAAGGTCATGCTCGCTGAGCAAGGCCTTCCAGTCAGTGGAAAGAAGTCTGAGTTGATTCAACGCTTGGCCTCGACATCAAAAGAAACCGTTTGGCCACAAACCACCCCTCTTCCAACAACAATGGAACTTGAAGAAGATCTCAAGATCTTCGATGAACCAACCACCCTAATGATGCGCATGCAACAGCCGGTCTATGGACCAATCAACATGGGAATGGCTATCGCCATTGGCCTTGCTGCATTGATGGTCTCTGCTGTCTTGGTGGTCCAACCTGCGTGGCTTGGATTTGAAACAGAATATGAGTATGAATTAATTGATTTCGATCCAAATCAAGCACAAACCTTTGCTCAGAACCTTGTTGACCTTGGTCACCCAGATTGGGAAGGTCGAATGAGCGGTACCGATGAAGAAGCAAACGCTGCCCAATACATCATTTCTGAATTTGCAGAAATGGGCATGGAGACTCAATTGAATGCCTACCAAGTACCGATGCATCATGTCAACGCCGAACCGTCTTTACAAGTATGCACGCCAGACTGGAGAAATGCCTGTGATGGACCCTTTGCGTTTCCAGACATCATCGAGTTCCAACACCGCATCGACTATGTGATTCAGGGATTCTCTGGTGCCGGTTTGTTCCAATTCGGTGATGGAGTGACGATTACAGACCTTGGAAACGGCAGCGATGATGCTTTGTGGCAAGATGCAGCCAACACAATCGGTTATGTTCGAAGCGGTGGTTCGAAAATCGGCAACACCGCCATGTATGTCAAAGCGGTTGAAAATGACCTTGCTGCCTTGATTCGTGTCAATAAAGACTACAATTGCGGCAAGATCGAAGGCAATGACTGCGTGCCAATTTTCAAAGGCTCAAGCGTTGATTCAATCACCGAAGCAAACGGAGGAAGTGTCCCCAACGACATCGCCTTCATTGCCATGTCCAAGGACGCTGGTGAAATTCTCGAATCCGTTGTGATCAATGCCTCAGGCCAAATCGCAATGGACATTGATGTCACCAATGATGGTGAACGCACCATCTATGTCCCATGTGGAATCATCGCAGGAAAATCTTCTGATGTGGTGATCGTTGGTGGCCATCATGACACCGTCTACCACGGCCAAGGAGCAGTCGACGATACGTCGGGTACTTCCAGTGTCATGGAAATGGCACGACAATTTGCCATGATCACCAACGAAAGTGGAACCCCAGAACGTACACTCCAGTTCTGCACATGGGGTGGCGAAGAAGAGGGCTTGTACGGGAGCCGTGCCTATGTTGCAGCAAATCAAGCGTTCTTACGCGATCACTTGCGGCTTTATGTCAACCTCGATATGAACCACGTGGATGCCGATGCTAACCGTGGCAACTCAGTCTCGTTGTTCACCAACAATGCTGATGATTTCGGCCACATGGAACGGATCACCAAGCTGTACCAAAAAGCCAACCCGGAGATGGATGAGCGCTATGACATCGTCTTGTCCCTTCTCACAGGGGCACAGGGCGAAGATGATGGTATGCCCTATAATTCAGACCACGGGCCATTTGTTTACGATTTGGAGGGCAAGCGAGGCCGTGCTGTGGTGTGCTATGGAAGCGGAAGTTGGGAATACCACACCTACCTCGACACAATGGACCGATTCAATGCAGAATCCCTTGGGATCTCGGTCATTATCTACGGCACCTACGTCAGAATGCTGGCTTACAACGCCGATGCTTAAGTGAAACCTCAAGCGACGGTTTGAAAGCGTGGCGTTCAGCCCTTGGTCCATGGTCGCACCAAGCGCTTGGGCATCACACATTCTTGTACCCTCGAAATCTGAGGCTGTGCAAATGCGAGAGAAAATTGTCAAATTGAAAGATTTCCAGAAGATGGCTCGGAAAAAGAGCACGTGCCCATCGAGCCAGAAAGGAGGCGATTTAGGATGGTTCCGCAAGGGTCAGATGGTTCCGCCATTCGAAGAAGCTGTTTGGAAGAACGAATTGTCAACCGTGTCTGAGCCTGTGAAAACTCAATTCGGCTATCACCTTATTTGGGTGCATGAGCGCGACGAAGCGTGAGGGATTCAATGACCGTTCGTGTTGGATTGGAAAACTACACCGTGATGGCCAAGCATGGTTATTACGAGTTTGAACATGAGCAAGACCAGCCTTTTGTGTTCACCGTCATGGCAACACTGAATCACGAAAAAGTGGACAATAACCTCGCATTGACACTCAATTATGCCGACCTACAGATCGCAATCGACCACGTCATGTTCGAAAGTGAAAAGCCAATTGCTCTGATGGAAGAAATGGCAAGTCGAGTCATCGACATCATCAGCACCAACGATTGGGTGGCGACAATACATGTCCGAATCGAAAAGCCAAACGCTCCACTTCCGCACCCTGGTGGCCTCCCTGTCATCGAGGTCGAATGGACTCGCCGTTGAGCGAGCCTTCAAACACCCTCCGACCAAGGCCATTCTATGGCGGAGCAAATCCAGCGGGTCTATGTCCCGTCTGCAATTGAGGATGGCGGCAATACGCTCTCCTTGGGATGCTTCAGTTCAGAAGCCACAGCTTGGAATGTGCTCCGGAGTTTTCTAAAAAAGAGCGACCAGATGCTCTTGGTCTCAGCCTCTGTTGTGGTCTGGGACATCGACGTCATCGGTTCGCATGGACTGACGGTGCTCGCCTCGCTTGAATGCAAAGACTGCCCCGTATGCAGCCGTCAAACCTTCTGGGTCGACCTGGAGAACTTTTCCGCGCTCTGCCACGGTGATGCATGCGCTGCTTGGGTGGAAGAAAGCACCCATGAGCCGGGTGTCATCGATTGTGGATGGCCTGCGCTTCGGTTCTTGAAACAGACGAAATCCATCGAGGAGGCATTCAAAGAATTGTTTGCCCTTGGCGATCAAATCAAGGCAGCAGGCATCACGGACACCGTTTCAATACAAGCATCAGAAGCGATGCTGGATGAATTTGAAAACCTCACCTGAGCAAAAGTGGCCCGATGAAACTGAAGGCAAAGATACCCAGGAAGACGAACATCCAAATTCGCATTTGCTTCTGATTCTTCTCATCCCTGATGTTCCGGTCGATGCAGGCTTGATCGGTGCAGACACGTGGTTCTGAAGAGAGTTTAATCGGACGAAAGCAAACCCGGCAATGCTTGTGGGGTTGGACTTTTCCAGAAGCAGTAGCGGAAACCCTGCTGGACATTCGTTGAAGGTTTTCTTTGACTTTCTTTGTATCTACCATCGTTCATCACCTAGGGTACAATCAATGTTCCATCGAAGGGTTGGCCATCGAGGGCCTTTTCGAGTAAATTAAGATCTCGACCATCGAGCACTGCGAGTCGTAAATCACATGCTTTAGCCCAGCCGACTGCAACTGGATCAATCACTGCTGATGCACCCGGAGCGAGTGGCTCATCGATGCCAGTTATTTCTGCCAGTTCATCGATGGTCATCGATGTAAAAGAGACAGCGTCTTCGTGGTGTCGAGGGTCTTTATCGAAGACATGGCTGACGTTGGTGGCAATGACGCAATGGCTCGCACCGGTGTCGCGGGCGAGGGCAACGGCCACTGCATCCGTGGTGTGGCCAGGCGTTGTGCCTCCCATGACGACAATGTGGTGCACATCCATCAATGCTGCTGCTTCGCTGGTGGTTGTGGCGATGATCGGTGCAACGTCGCAACCGATGTCGAGCAAGATTTGTTGAATCACTGTGGCGTTCAATCGAGTCGCAGCGATGCCAATTTCATCGAGACGGTGGGTCTCACTCACCAAGGCTTGAGCGAGTGTAATGCCTTCCCTTGCAGGAAGTCCACCCCCGACAACGAGTCCTAAGTGCCGACCATTGCCCTCCATGTGGACGGCCAATTGGCGCAAACGTCCGAACCATTCGATGCGTTGTTCAGCTTCTTCAGGACGAAGCAGACTTCCGCCCAAAGCAACAACATGGCGAGTGGTCATCGCTCCTTCCTTGCGCGCTCATGCTTTGAGCATATCCCCGCAGAAGGCTTTGGAACAGCCATCCCTTTGCCCGTCACCTACCGACACCACACGAGAGTTGAAGACCCCTCAACTACGCCCTTGAACTGGAGGCCAAGCGATGTCTGATGATGCAACTCTCGCCACGCGCCGTCTTCGATTGAAACTCGCCCTTGAAGACTTGAGGGAAATGAAAGGGTTCGGTACAGAGTTGGTCACACTCATCATCCCACCCGACCGGCACATCTCCGATGCTCGTTCCCTGTTGCAAAACGAACACGGGCAAGCGGCTAACATCAAATCCAAAGGAACCCGTAAAAATGTCCAAGGCGCCATTGAATCGGCGCTTTCCACCCTCTCAAGGTACAAGCGACCTGGCGAAAATGGTCTCGCTATTTTTGTTGGTTCGATCATTATTGGTAACAATAAAAACCGCATGGTAAACGTTGTTGTTGAAGAACCACCTCAACCCCTTATGTCCTTCAGATATCGATGTGATTCGGTGTTCGAACTTGGGCAATTGGAAGACATGTTGGTCGACAAGAAATCATACGGCTTGTTTGTGATCGACCGTTCAGAAGCAGCGTACGGAATCGCTTCAGGAAAGCGCATCCATGTCCAAGAACACCTGGTTTCCAACATCATGGGCAAGCACCGACAAGGAGGTCAATCCGCCCAGCGTTTCGAACGACTCATCGAGGAAGCTGCTCACAATTTCTTCAAACGTGCTGCAGAACACGCATCATCCTACTGGTTGCCCAACATTGAGAACATCCAAGCCATCATCATTGGTGGCCCTGGTCATACCAAAGATTTCGTCGTAAAGAATGAGTATTTCCATCACGAAATAACAAAAAAGATTGCCAAAACCCATTTCGATGTTGGTTATTCAAATGAAAGCGGCGTCCGGGAACTGGTTGAAAACGCCGGATCCCTGATGGGGGAAATTGAACTCGATGCAGAACGCCAAGTCATGACGGCGTTCCTATCAGAGCTGATCAAACCAGCACCAAGGGCGACCTATGGCGAGAAGATGATTCGCAGTGCCCTTGAACGAGGTGCTGTTGACCGGTTGCTTGTTTCAGAGGGTTTGCGAAAGAACACCCTCGGACTTCAATGCGGCTCCTGCCAGCATGAGTGGAGCGCCACAGTCGGTCGAATGGAACCGCTCCCCGAATGCCCTTCATGCGATGCATCAGGCGATAACGCCAAAGAATTGAGCAACATTTCCCTGATCGATGAACTTTGTAAAATGGGTGAAAGGAGCAACACCGAGATCATCTATATATCGGTCGACACGGAAGAAGGCTCACAGTTACTCCACGGCTTTGGTGGCCTTGCTGCCCTTTGCCGATACCCAATGATGTGAGGTGACAAGAATGCAGATGCTCAAAGCAAAGATCGAACCTTTGATTGAGGCTGCGCTCCTGCAGGTAGGCATCGTCAACGATCACTGGAGAAGCATGCTTGCACCTTCCAGGGAATTGGACCAAGGTGACCTCTCGCTCCCATGCTTCCCATTCGCAAAACAACTCGGCCAAGCACCACCAGCAATCGCAGAAGCGCTTGCTAAAGCAATGCCTGAACACGAAGCCATTGGAGAAGTCAACGCCGTTGCAGGCTACCTCAACATCAAAGCCGACCCATCTTGGCTGGCTCGGACGATCTTATCCTCACCTGAAACACACGGACATCCCTTTGGCCAATGCCAACCAACGGGTCGAAAAATATTGATTGAACACACCTCTGCAAATCCAAACGGACCGTTCCATGTCGGACGAGCACGAAACGCCATCCTTGGCGACTCACTGGTTCGATTGCACCGTCTTTACGGCAATGAAGTCCGGGCGGAATACTACGTCGATGACATGGGCAAGCAAGTCGGCGTCCTCGCTTGGGCCCTTGCAAACCTCAGTTCAGAAGAAGTTGAAGCCACATTAGTGGGCAGGGAACCTTTGAATCCAAAGTGGAAAGGAAAAGCCGACCACGAACGTGTTCGCTGGTACCAAGCCGCTCAAGTGGTTCGCCAAGAACGTGAAGACAAAGACGACATTGAGAAGGAAATTGGCCGCATGGTCCACGCCAGTGAACACGGTGATCAACAGGTTTTGGATGACTTTGAAGCCGCTTACACGCCCGTGCTTGAAGGCATGCTGACAACCCTCGCACGTCTCGGCATCAACTTTGACACTTTCACCAAAGAATCAATATTCGTTACCAATGGCGATGTCGGGCGGTTGATGAAGCGGTTCAAAACCTTCGAAATACACGGTACGGCAGACAACGGTGCAGAATTCCTCGACCTTGGAGCACGTGGCCTCAAAGGGAAGACTGAGTTCTTTTTCCGACGCGGCGATGGTTCGTCATTGTATGCAACACGTGACATCGCATACCACATGTGGAAATGGCAACAATGTGACGACCTCATCAACGTCCTTGGCGAGGACCACAAACTGCAGGCCAAGCAAGTCGGCATGACCTTGACTGAACTCGGGCAAAAAGTCCCCGATGTCTTGTTTTATTCATTCATCAAATTACCAGAAGGGAAAATGTCGACCCGAAAGGGCAACGTCGTGTTCATGGATGATTTGTTGGAGGAAGCTCAAGCACAAGCAGCGGCCGTGGTTGGCGCATTGCGGCCCGATTACGAACAACAACAAATCAAGGAGATTGCCGATGCTGCAGGAACCTCTGCTGTTCGATTCAACATCATCAAAGTGAGTCCAGAAAAAGGATTTACCTTCCGCTGGGAAGAGGCATTGGCGTTCGAGGGGGGCTCTGCACCCTTCATCATGTACTCACATGTTCGAGCTTGCTCGATTGTTCGTCGGTGCCACAAGGAAGGCGTTGATGTGACCTCAGAACTGGAGAAAACAAGCATCGACCTTCCAAAAGAGATGTCAAAGGGCATGATTGGTTTGCTTCGGGCTCTTTCAATTCACAATGATGTGTTGGCAAAAGCAGTCAACGATCGACGTCCACACCTCTTTGCGAACCATTTGTTGCATTTGGCGAATTGCTTCAATGCCTTCTACCGCGATTGTATGATCGTTGTCGAGGGTGAAGTGAACACATTCAACTTACAAATCTCTGAAGTGGCCCGTCGTATGATGCGAACGGGCATGGAAGGTTTGGGCATTGCGCCCATCGAACACATGTGAGTTCACTCTTGATCTCGCCTGTACCAACCTTCTGGCAAAGCCATTGGATCGACGTTTCGACCGGCCTTAATGCGTCGGACAATTTCCATACGCATGGCGTCCATTCCAATAAATTCAGTTGCAGACATGGTGATTCGGCCTTTGGGGTCAATCAACAGGGGCAAGTCCGGTGTACCTTCTGAACCGTCTTCGCGCCATTCAGCCTCGGCAGCAGTGACTTCATCCCACATTTCTGGAAGAGGATTCAACAGGTCAGCCTTGGAGGTGACAACAATCAAATCAGTGCCGGGAAGCATGGATGTCACATCTTCCAAAAGATGCGTTTGTTCTTCTAGAGAAGTCCCACATGCTTCGCTTTCATCCATGAGGAACAAGACAAGAGATCCAATATGTTCCAATGCGGCAATCGCTTGGAGTTCAATCGCATTGCGAGCGAGCATTGGACGATCAAGGAGACCCGGGGTGTCGACCATCTGGTATGGCAAACGACGATGGGTGAAGTGACCCACGTGAATTTGTTTGGTCGTGAACGGATAGTGGTTCACTTCCATGTTTCCAGAACTCAGCGCTGCGATGAAGGCAGACTTACCAACGTTTGGTGCACCACAAACGACGATGCAGGGCAGCAATTGGTCAATGGTAGGCAACCGTTTGAGGGTTTCACGTGCTTGACTGAGCCATGCAAGCGATGGCCCGACGCGGCGCATGATCGAAGAAATACGGCCATAGGCTTCTTTCCGAGCGTCATGCATCAACTCTGTTCGACCCGTTCGAATAATTTTCTTGGCGTTTTGACCCCCGATGCTGAGCACCTGCTTCGAGCCCCATTGCAGCATTGAGAGATGGTGGCGATAATCATCGCAACCAACACATGCATCGATCATAGCCACATCGAAGGTAGGTGATTGGTCGAGGGAGGGCCACACGTTGACCGTATCGGTTAACGTCGTCGCAATGACATCCGCAGCGGTTTGAGTCATTCGACTCATCTGTTTTCGGACGCGATAGACACGGTCAGAATCGTCGACCCTATCGGCGGCTTTGCGAGCCCGAGAGAAGGCTTTGTCGAGCACTTCATCCTCAAGGAGGACCGTCGGAAGTGTGCGCCATGAGACTTTCATAATGTTCTCCCGCTTCACGCCGGTCGCCCACCCTTCAAGAAGCCATACCCCCAAAACCAGCATTTTACGACATTGGAGCAATCTCAAGCAAGAGCGAGGTTCAAGTAGCCTCGCCATGTACGTTTGCGCATGGCGAAGTCAGAGAAGAAGATTGAACTCCCACAATGGGCGAAACCGATTTGGAAATCTATGGGCTCCCCAAAGTTGGATAAAGTCGCTGATATCATCCATGGTGATTTACTCAAGCGAAGGCATGGCCTACGGCGCGATGACATCATTGAGATTTTGATGGATGCCCGTTCACTCGCTGGAGATGCGAGTCCATGGATTCGAGGACGTCTGCTCTCATCAGGAAAATCAAGCATTGAATTGCTTTGCGAAGATGGCCGCACCCATTATGTGGCCCGTGACATCATTGCACGCATCGTGTTGGTTGCACACACACGGCCAGCCTACATCGATGACAAGGACCTTCTTGCCTTTGAGCGCAACGATATGAAGCGCAGATCGAACCTCCATGAAAAGGTCGAGAAGGAAAGCATGGGCAGCGATGATTCCCATCTTTGGGGTTGAACTGAATGGACATCCCAGAGGGATGGACAGTCGTTGAAGAACGTTTGATGCGTGAATTTGAGTTCTCTAATTTCGATCAGGCGAAACAACTGGTTGATGCTATCTCCTTGCACGCCAAAGAAGTCGATCATCACCCCGAATTGCATTTTGGCTGGGGCTATGTGATTGTCGAACTGTACACGCATGACACCTCAAGCATCACCGAACAGGACCTCAAATTCGCAACTCAAATCAATCAACTCACAGAGGTGGAATGACGTGGCTATCGATCCAAAGGGGCGCGTAAAGCCAGGTTATGCGCGCCACATGTTCGTCTGTGGCCATGAGCGCCCTGAAGGCGCCACACGACCATCATGCTCCAAACGAGGCAGCCTGTCGTTGATGGCTGCGATTAAACGAGCGGCAAAGGAAGCTGGCCTTGAAGATGTGAGGGTTCAGAAATCTGGGTGCCTCGACTTTTGTGAATTTGGCACCACTGCAGTGGTGTACCCTGAAGGCATATGGTACACGCTTGAAGGTGAAGAATCTGTTGCTGCCATGATTGGCCATCTGAAGAACGGAACTGTTTCGGCCAAGCATCAAATGAAATTTGCAACCGAGCACGAATGAATCATTCTTCATCATGTTCTTTTGGACGATCTGTTGCCGCACAAGGGTCAGCAAGGCATTCGGTCGAACCTTGTTGTGACATCTCTGCTCCACCCGCTTTTTCAGACAGATCCCCGTTCTCGACGTACAAACTTGGGCCTTTGTCCATGAAGTACACTGAGCCACGTCCTGCTCTGGAATCCTCTGGCTGTGAATTGTTTCCAGTCGCACATGCGTCAATGCAGCCGTCAGCAAAAGCAATGTAGACACGGCCTTCCAAATCGATGGTCAAATCGTTGAAGTCGAGGAGGTTGCGGTTAGAACCACCGTCATCGGTTCGGCAGTCACCGCTGTTCAAGCACATGCTGCCGATTTGCACTGGATCATCGGAGAGGCGATAGGTATGGAAAATTGGCTCTTCCTCGAGGGCGTTCAGGCTGTAAGTGACGTAAATGTCGTAACTCACATTACCGGTAGCATAGTGTGGGTTGCCATTCCAACTGTTGCCATCAATATCGGTTGTGTTCAACACTTCTGCGTTTTCACTTCCAAGGTATGTGAATGCAATCCGACCTGGATCTCCAGCATCAACCTGAGGGAAAGCAGTTGAAATCACCTCAACTGGGCTGATGCGGGTGCTTGTTTGTTCCCAGGTGTTTCCAGAGTCAGTGCTGCGGGACATGTAGATTCCAAAATCAGCACCCGTCCATACGTGATAGGCGTTCGACTCGCTGTCGGTTGCTACTTCGGAGTTTTTGCGGGGATTTGGTGTGCCTGCGTCAGCGCCCATGGTGCGTTCATCCCAGTTGAGGCCGTTGTCCTTCGAGAAAATGAGGGTTGGGTCAGCCACACGAGGCGTCAGGTACACCGTGCCGTCAGGCGCGGTGGTGATCGCACCGTGCAGGCCGCCATTGGTTGATGCAAGACCGACAATGTTGCCACCTACTTCGAAGGACGCGCCACCATCAAAACTGGTGAAGCACGAGATGCCTACAAGTTTGTTAAAGCAAAAATAGACTGCGGTTTCGTAGGTCGGATTGAATTGGCCAACCAAGCCAAATCCATCATCAACCCATGGACCAGTCGCCAATTTGATGTGATCGTTGAGTGGAGTTGTTCCCGAGTCATGCGGATTGCCCATCCAAGACTCTCCATTGTTGTCCGACCAGCCAATCCATGTCGATTCAAGACCCATCATGTGAATGTTGAACACACGGTCTGTCACCGGGTCAACCCACCCATACGGGTCACTAGTGAAGGGTGCTTGAGTGAAATCTTTGGTGTCCATCCACGAATCACCAGCATCGCAAGATCGCATTGGCTTTTCCATGGCAGTAAAGAACATACAGCCGCTTGAAGTGATACCAATGCTCGGTTCTTTGCCTGTTTCACCAACATCGCTGAATTTGAAATCCATCTCCAGCGGTGCGACGTTCACGGCTTCACCGTTGCCATCTGTAACGAAGATACGAGGAGCCACTTCTGGCATCTCTTCTTCCATTTCCACGACTTCTTCAGCACCGAAACAGCCCGAGAATGAAAGGGTCGTGACGAAAAAACACAGCATCAATGCCTTGACTCGCATGGTCTTGCGTCATGGAAGTATGCAATTATCTTATTCCTTCACCATGGTGGGGTTTTTTTTCAAAGTGGACCTGCTGAGCCTTCAAAACAGATTAAATACACTCGAGCCATTTTCCGTTTCAATGGATACTGAGGCTGAGGTGAAAGAAATCATCCAAGCGTGGACCAAGCACTGTATCGCGTTCATTGAAGCCGGCGGAAATGGAGAGGTTGGCAAGAGGATCAGCTCTGCCAACCGGAGGCTCATCGAGTCCAAAGTCGGAGAATGTTGCCCAACATGCAACATGGAAATGGCACCCACCACCAAAAGAGGGCGTCAGCCAAAAAAAGGAGAATCACCGGAACGAACATCCATCACCGTAGAACATGTGGTTTCAAGAACCCTTGGTGGAAACAATAAACTTGAAAATCTGGTCGCAATGTGCCATCGATGCAACATGTGCCGGAACGCTACAATGACCAAGTTCATTCCGATATATGCCTCAATGCACGGTCGTGCATTGACTGATGTTGAAAGAGACAAGGTTGGGCGATTTATCGAGTGGTCGATTCGAACAATTCGGAGCCCTTCAACGAAAATCGATGCTGAATGCTCTGAACTATTTTCAACCCTTCTTTCAAAAACCAAACACAAACACACTTCGGTGGTCGAACAAAATGAAACCGAGAACAACAATCCTGTTCACACCGGTTATTCCACACCAAGTGAAGGCAACACAGAGATGAAACAACTCCTTGAGGTATTGCAAGAAATACGCGACACTCAAAAATCGATTCTTGAGCAATTGGTCCGGTCTAAAAAACACAGACTAAGTTCTTGGTTCAAAGGGATGTTCAGCAAAAAGAAAAAGAGCACATTTCCAACAAATAACGGCCAGAAAACACTGGCTGAACCGAAGAAAAAACCCAAAAAAATCTCGAAAAAGAAGATTTCTCCACCTCCAGTTCAAATCGAACATGTGTTCACAATCACAGAGGAATTTGAACAAACCATTCGGAATGTCCTCGATGGAAAAAAACCGATGATGTTGGCGGTTTTAGGAAATGAGTTGAAGAATTACCAAGAGATGAATCAATGGGTTGATACAGGGACTGAAGCATTCCTCATGATGCATGGATTCTCAAAAAAATCTGGACTCAAGAAGGCAATCGTGAGCAAAATGCCGGATGAAGTACTGATTGAAGGAGAACCGCCGCGGCAAACCATTTCGTTAAAGGTGATTCAAGATCCCATTGTTCTGGCGGAAAACCAAGAACCTCTGTTGGAAATGAATCTCGAATCTTTTCGAACAGCATGCATTGCTGTGATTGAGGAGCCCATGTCTCCCGCAACCTTTGCTCTCCGTTTAGGTGCCCATGTATCGACCACCTATTCGAGGGAGGCATCAGCCAAAGAATTCGCACATCAATGTGGTATTGCCAAAAGTTGGAGTTTACTCAAATCATTACGAACACATGTCAGTGATTGCGTTGTCGTTGATGGCGTTGGAACTGCTGCAACCATTGCACCAGTACGCTAAGCGATGCTGTGGGCGAAATCCCGCCAAACAGAATCCTGAGAGTTACCCTCAGAGCTTAACAGGCCGGGTTGCACCACATGCTTGGCACTTGAGCAAGGTGGTTCGATCTTGTTTCACGAAGTTCGTATCCGGTGCTTGACACTGGCTGCACTTGATGTAGGCATTGACGTAATTGGCGATTGTCTTTTTGATCCTCTTGGGTGGAATTCGTCCCTTAAAACGAGCCCGCGGCCCATCACGAGAACCAGAAGTACCCAGTTCGTTGAGGAGGTACTGGTAGACGTGGTTATCGTCTCGGTCCATCATCGAGACCACTTCGTTGAAGTTTCGGAAAATTGTGTTTTGACCTTCGATGAGGATCTGTGGTGGTGGTAATCGCCATCGTGAACGCGAAGAGATTTCTTCAGGGATGTTCTCTCGTGCTCTATCGAGCAAGGACTCGTAATCAAAGTCGCTCATGGGTCAAGGCCTGTGCCGCTCTTTCTTGAAGCCATCGGAACCGAACGGGCAAAGGATTGATGTGGTTGAGTCCCTACCGCTGAATGAGAACCATGGTTTTGAGCATCGAAGAACTTAGGGCACAAGCCTTTGGCATGCGTAAAGAAGGATTGAATTCACAGCAAATTGCTGACGAATTATCCCTTTCTCAAGATACTATTTCTTGGCTCCTCGCTGAAGGAACCACGGAAGAACATCCATCCGATGTACGAATCGGATGGCGCACCATTGGCGTCCGACCTGAACGCATCGCTGCCGTTGGGACCATCATGGCCGATGTAGCAGATGAAGAACTTGGAGTGGAAGACATCGATACGGTGGTCGGAATTTCGATCAACGGCATCACCTTCGCCCATGAAGTCGCACGTAACCTCGGGGCCGAGTTCACAATCTTCAGAAATGTTGAGGGTGAAGAGGGTCAAGGTGTCCTCTCCAATAAATACGGCAAAGTCTCTGGAAAGAAGGTTGTCATCGTTGATGACGTCCTCTCATCAGGCGTGACCATGGGCAAAACAATCGCAGCCATCAAAGCCGTTGGTGGCGAAGTTGGCCTGGCCGTGGTCTTGGTCAACAAAACCACTCGCAATGAAATCGATGGCGTCCCACTGCGTGGCATCATTCGAGCCGTACCTGTTTGAGGTGAAAGCATGCACTGGGCGGATGTCGCAGCCAAGGCGTTAAGCCACAAGGGCGACAAGCACATTGTCTCAACTGGCATCACGCCAAGCGGTGAGTTCCACATTGGTCACCTACGAGAAATCCTCACTGGCGATATGATTGCTCGAGCAGCAAGGAAAGCAGGATTGGATGTAGAATTCGTATTCATTGTCGATACTGCTGATCCACTTCGTAAGGTGTATGACTTTCTGGGACCGGAGTTTGAACAGTTCATTGGCCATCAACTAGGTTCGATTCCAGCTCCTGACAAGGATGGCAACCCCGATTGGGTCCGATTTGAGAAGGAGGGGTGGACCTACGGCGACCATTTCTTGAAACCATTTTTACAAGCGCTTGAACAAATAGGGGTCAGGCCTCGAATCATTGACAACCTTGAATCCTACAAAGCTGGGCGCTTTGATCAACTCACCAAAAGAGCCTGCGATCGAGCCGATGAGATACGTGAAGCGATCGAACGCATCTCCAGCCGTGAACTCGCAGATGATTGGTTTCCTTGGAGTCCATTGGACTCAAAGGGATCCCTCGATGGCGTCAAGGTGACAGGCTACGAATACCCCCTTGTTCATTGGCTTGACAGTCACGGTGTGGAAGGCTCATCTGACATATCAAAGGGTGAGGGGAAATTACCGTGGCGGATTGATTGGCCCGCTAAATGGGGTTGGATTGGCGTCACTTGCGAACCATTTGGCAAGGACCATGGCGCTGCTGGAGGGTCCTATGCCACCGGTAGGGAAATCGTCCAAATTCTTGGCCATGAAGCTCCGCATCCACTCACCTACGAATGGATCAGTCTCAAAGGCCAAGGTGCAATGTCTTCTTCTGCAGGCAATACGGTTGGTCCAATCGAGGCCCTCGAATTGGTGCCTCCAGAAATCCTACGTTTACTCGTTGCCAAATCAAAGCCCAATAAGGCGATTGAGTTTGACACTGGGATGAGCCTCGTGACCTTGGCAGACGAATATGAACGGTTAGCCGCACGTGATTTCAATTCTGAATTGGCTGATGAAGACCTCACTCGTCGCCAACGCGTGCAAATAGAAGACGCTGCAGGCGCAATGCGCATGGCTGTGCTCGAAGAAGGCACCACCGCTGAAGCCACAGCGGTTACATTCCGCCACCTGGCTTTGCTCGCACAAACAAAATCTACCGACCAAGATGTATGGTCCAGCCTACAGAAAGCTGGAGCCATCAGCGAACCAAACCAATCACTTGTTGACCGCCTGAACCGAATGCGGGCTTGGATTGCCTCCAAGCATTTCCCGGAAGAAATGAAAATCAGCATCCTCAGTCATCCGAATGATGCAGCACTCCAACAACTCGACCAGGACGATCGCCCGGTTGTTGCTGCTTTAGCACAATCCTTAGCGGCCTGTAACTGGGATGCAGAGACCATTGGTAGCGCCATTCCTCAAGCAGCAAAAGATCTCGGGCTCACACCCAAATCTGGCTACAGGGCTGCCTATGCTGCGCTGATGGGCAAAGAGCGTGGGCCACGACTTGCGCCCATCTTGGCAGAAATGAGGCAAAATGAAATTGTTTCGTTGCTCAACCAATGTGCTCTGTCATTGGAATAGAATCCCAAACAACGCACCCTTTCATCGAAGCCTCCGATAAATTAGCGGGGTCAATGTTCGGACCAAATTAGGGGCAATTGACCATCACCCTTCAAAAGAGGTAAGCATCCATAACGCAGTATGGCCGGCGTGTACTGTCCAACCTGTGAAGCAGGTGTTGAAGCAGGGGCAAAGTTTTGCCTCGCGTGCGGCCACGACCTCACAGGACAAGGTCCAATCACGGCAACAGGCCACGACCTCAACCAAATCAAGGAAGTTATCCGGCACCGAGATGACCTTTCGATGGCTGAAAAATTCGACATGATTGCAAAAGTCGAAGAAGGCGCAAACCCGATTCTTCTTGGCATTGCTGCACCAGCAGAAGGCGAAGATGTGGACATCGCAGCTGAATTCGGTACTGAGGTGGAACAAACACTCTTGATCTCTGATCACGAATGGGGCAAGTCACCTGCTGCAAACGCTGCTGTTCGAGCAGTTGTACGTGGCACCAACGGTTGGGATCTGATTCAATCTGGTAAACTTGACCTGAGTGAAGGCTTGTTCCGAGAGGCAATGGACAATGGAATGGAGGCATCCACTCACATTCACGATGTTGCAAGCGGTGAGCACGAAGGGATTGACCCGGAAGCCATGCGTGCAATTCCAGTCTTGAAACCACCCAAGCGAAGTTTCTGCCCAAAGTGTGGGTCTGATATTCATGCAAACACCATGCTTCAGTGGAGAAAGTGGCGCGATTCATCAGGCGCTGTCGTTTCGATGCAACTGGAAGCATCCATGGAAACATCCCTCATTCAAGTCGCTGCTCACTATCTCAATGTCATGCAGGCCATGAAGGACGAGCGAGATGACGCTCTTGCCAAGGCTGCCAAGGGAGACCCAACGGTCATCGAGTCAAAACTACGAGCGCAATTGGAAAAGAGCATTCGAACGGAATTGGAATCTGAAATCCGGTCTGAACTTGAAGAAGAGTTCAAAGGACGAACGGTGGCTAGTGCAGACAAACCAAAAGCAGGGAAGCCAAAGAAGGAAGCATCCAAAGGGAAGCCAAACACCACCAAGGCTGCTGCATCAAAGGCTGCTGCGGGCACAACCAAGAAGAAATCCGGCGGCATGTTTGGATCTAAGAAGGTCAAGAAGACCTACGAAGGCGAAGCAGGTGGAAAGGCTGATTGGTTCTTGAGCAAGGCGCTTGATACAATCTATGACCCTCATGGCACCGGGAAGGCTGTCAAAGCTGCTACAATCGTTGCCCGATCGAGTGAAGGCAATGTCCGTGTTCGCGATGTCGTTCGTATTTACGACCTTGAAGGCGAAGCGGGCATCAGTGAATTGGCATGGACCAGTCCGCTGACAAAATACATCATCGATGCTTACGATGCCTGTTGAGCATCAGTAGTGAACGGTTAGACGACGTGGTTCTAGAGGTCCAGCCTTTGCTGCTTTCATTGCAGCGACTTCCATTGCAGCCCCTCGCAACGTCGTGACGAAAGGAATGTTCAATTCGACTGCCAATCGTCTCATCATGTTGCCATCGCGAACAGCACCACCTGAGATGGTTGGAACATTGACAATGAACGAAACCTTTCCTTCACGCATCAAATCTAAGGCATCAGGATGGTTTTTATCGGCAATTCGATAAGCCACAGATGTAGGTATGCCGTGGTCTCGAAGCACATCACAAGTCCCCGGTGTGGCATAGAGATTGAACCCAAGTTCCACAAGTTCCTTGGCGATTGGGACCAGATGAACCTTGTCGTCATTTCGAACGGTGAGGTAAACGCCGCCTTCACTAGCAACAGGAACTTCAGTAGCGATTCTGGCTTTGAGGTAAGCCACATCGGCCGAAACATCAGATCCGTAGACTTCACCAGTCGATTTCATTTCAGGTCCTGGAGCCGGGTCGAGACCTCTGAGTTTGATGAATGGGAACACCGGTGCCTTCACGCAGACCTGGCCCGATGTCCGACGGGGTATTTCCTGTTGTGAAAGTGGAATACCGATTGTGATGTTCGCCGCAATCCGAGCCATTGGCAGACCTGTGGCCTTGGCCACGAAAGGAACGGTTCGAGAGGAACGTGGGTTCACTTCGAGGGTGTAGAGTTTGTCGCCTTGGATGGCGAATTGAATGTTATAGCAGCCCTTGATTTTCAAACCGATACCGATGGCTTTGGTTTGTTCTTCGATGCGTTTTAGCATTGATTCGGGAATGTTTTGAGAAGGAATGAAACATGTGGAATCACCTGAGTGGATGCCCGCTTCTTCCAAGTGTTCCATGATTGCACCAATCAAGACCTCTTCGCCGTCTGAAGCAGCATCGACATCGATTTCAGTGGCGTGGCCAAGGTATTCATCAACCAGCAATGGCTTGTCGGGAGCAAGGTAAGCCTCTGATAAGTAAGCATCAACTTGTTCCTCACTGGCAAGGATTTCCATACCTCGCCCTCCCAAAACATACGAAGGGCGAATCAGAACTGGGAATCCAATCTTTTTAACAGCAGCACGCACGTCGTCAGAAGAGGTCCCAGTAGCACCGCGGGGCATAAGCAGACCAATCCTCTTGGCAAAGGCTTCGAACCGTTCACGGTCGCTTGCTTCATCCACAGCATCGCATGAGGTGCCCATGATGGACAAATCAAGACCCTTTGAAGCGAGAACCGGCAACCGTTCAGTCAGCGGCAATGCCAAGTTGATGGCCGTTTGACCACCGAATTGGAGCAAAATGCCATGGGCTTGTTCCCGCAGCAGCACTTCGGAAACACACTCGAGGGTGAGGGGTTCGAAATACAATCGATCCGAGGTATCGAAATCAGTCGACACGGTTTCTGGATTGTTGTTGATTAAGATTGCATCTTTACCTGCTGCTCGAATTGCTTTCACTGCGTGAACACAGCCATAATCGAATTCGATGCCTTGACCGATGCGAATAGGGCCACTTCCAACAGTGACGAGACGCTGTTTTGTGCGTTCGCTCATGTTTGGCAGTTCATCGATTCCGATCTCGTCGTCGATTTCGTAAGTGGAATAATAATATGGGGTTTTGGCAGCGAACTCCGCAGCGCAAGAATCAACCATTCGGTACCTTGGATGCAAACCAAGGGCATGCCTTCGCCTCATTACGGCTTCTTCATCAAGACCAGTTTGCAAGAACTTGGGGCCTGTTGCTGGGAAACCAGCCAGAGCATCAGCGATGTGGCCATCACTGAAACCAAGGCTCTTCCAGGATTTCAATTGGTCACGTGTCAACTCAGCAGGGGTCGCATGGGTCTCGGTGATTGCACGCTCTGTTTGGGCGATGTTCTCGAATCTATAGAGGAACCAGCGAGTGATTCGGGTGATTTCATGAACCTTTTCAACCGACCATCCTCGGCGGAAGGCCTCAATCAAAGCACCCATTCGTCGATCGGTGGCAACCCTGCACCATTCGACCAAGGTGCTGTCTGGAAGTTGAGTAAGAGCCCGTTCTGCCATGCCGTCCCCTTCGGATTCATCAGCACGTGTGAGCGGTCGTGGGTGAGCGTATCCTTGCTCCAATGAGGCCCACGCCTTGAGGAAGGCTTCCTCGAAATTCCGACCAATCGCCATGACTTCACCTGTTGATTTCATTGAGGTACCAAGCGTTCTGTCTGCTGTTCGGAACTTATCGAAGGGCCAGCGTGGAATCTTCACGACACAGTAATCCAGGGTCGGTTCAAACGCAGCGGTGGTCCCCTCACCCGTGATTGGGTTCGGAAGTTCATCCAATGTGTAGCCAACGGCGATTTTAGCGGCCATCCGAGCGATTGGATAGCCTGTGGCTTTGCTTGCTAAAGCCGAGGAACGAGAGACACGTGGGTTGACTTCAATCACTCGGGTTTCACCAGTGAATTGATTAAATGCAAATTGCACATTGCAACCACCTTTGATGTTGAGTTCACGAATGAGTTTGAGGGCCTGGTCCCTCAACACTTGGTGGTCCGCATCTGAGAATGATTGGAGTGGGGCGACAACCGTTGATTCACCCGTGTGAACACCCATTGGGTCAATGTTTTCCATTGTGCAAACAATCGTTGCATTGTCGGCCCCATCACGCATCACTTCGTATTCCAATTCCTGCCATCCGAGGATTGATTCTTCAATCAGGACTTGGCTGATACGAGAGTTACGAAGACCAAGCGTCGCAATTTCAACCAACTGCCCAGTGTCCCAAGCTGTGCCACCGCCAAGGCCGCCTAACGTGAATGCTGGTCGAATCAGAATAGGCCAACTGCCAATCTCGTCGGCTGCAGCAAGAACTTGTTCCATGGTGTTGCAGGCAATAGCTTCCGAAATTGGAAGTCCAATTGATTCACACACCTGGTTGAACAATTCCCTGTCCTCTGCTTTGTCAATAGCATCCAAGTCCGAACCGATCAGTTCGACACCCAAGCGCTCAAGCGATCCATCATGGGCAAGTTCACTGGCGATGTTGAGGGCTGTTTGACCCCCCATGCCTGCTAAGAGAGCACATGGACGTTCAATCTCCAGAATGCGCCGTATTGTGCTTGGAATCAGTGGTTCGATGTAGATTATATCTGCCATTTCCGGATCGTTTTGGATTGTTGCTGGGTTTGAATTTACCAGAATGACTTCGTAACCATCTTCTCGCAATGCTCGAACTGCTTGACTGCCAGAGAAGTCAAACTCCGCTGCTTGTCCAATTTTGATTGGACCGCTTCCCAAGACCATGATGGTTTTGAGATCGTCACGGCGAGGCATCACACACCACCTCCCAGATGGGCATCAACGATGTCTCTAAACCGTCCGAAGAGGGGGGCTGCGTCATGTGGGCCCGGGCAGGCCTCTGGATGGAATTGGACGGTAAAGGAAGGTTGACCAACAAGGTCGAGCCCTTCAACGGTCCTGTCATTGGCGTTGACATATCGGA
>Ga0115003_10000085_pt1 | contig 68654 bp, 59 predicted proteins | sample ArcticOcean_MG_C_7_FD_88736 | JGI IMG/M metagenome (GOLD analysis project Ga0115003, IMG submission 88736) | Marine microbial communities from western Arctic Ocean - ArcticOcean_MG_CB11_88 | ecosystem: Environmental > Aquatic > Marine > Oceanic | place: Arctic Ocean: Canada Basin | collected...
CCCGACGACACACTGGGCAACTTCGACCTTGACCGAGTTGCCGACATCATCACGGCAATCAGGGAACAGGTCCCTTCGGTCACCGTGCTCGAAGGCCTGACGGCTGAAGACCTCGTGACGAACGAGTTTATCGATCCGTCGATCGGCTTCTAACTGAATTGTTACGTCCCTTGGGGAAGTAACAATTCGTCAAATCTGTGAACGAGGGAGGTGCTGAAAAGCATCTCCCTCGTTTGCTTTTATAGGCCGAAGGACGAGGTCCGGTGTCGATGGCCTTGTTGGGATCTGGCGAATGCCAGTAGTAGCCGTAGGCGAGCGCAGACGTTGCTTCATGAATAGTCGATGTCTGACATCAGCCCCGCCACGTTGGGCGCATAGAGTCAAGTGCATCAGGACCGAAGGACGAGTCCGTTGTAACCGATGATCTCCGGACCTGGCGACTGCTAGGAGCCTCCGGGGGCGAGCGGAAGTAGAGCCTTATGCGAACCGGTGTGTTTCTTTTTGGTGGCGTTGAAATGCCAGACGCTGGCGCTGGCGCGCCAGCGCCGACCGATCGTCGCTATTCAGCCAAAGAGTGCTGGGATGCCACTGAACGCATCTTGGACATGGGTGTGCTTTCCGACAAGCTCGGCTTCGATTCGTTCTGGCTCACCGAGCACCATTTTCAGCACGAGGGATACGAGGTCGTGCCGAACGGGCTGATGCTGGGCAGCATCCTGGCTGAACGCACCGAGCGCATCCGGATCGGCATGATGTTCAACGTCATCGGCATGTGGCACCCGCTGCGTATGGCCGAAGATTTTGCCACGATGCACAACATCTCAGGTGGCCGTGGCGTGCTCGGTATAGGCCGTGGCACCGTGCCTCGCGAACAAGAGAATTTCGGCAGCAAGATCGGTTCGTTCGACAATCCAGACAAGGCCGAAGCCGACGACTTCAACCGCAAACAGTTTGCCGAAGCCACGAGCGTTCTTCGCATGGCACTTGACCAAGAGAGGTTCAGCTTCAAGGGCGATGTCTATGAGTTCCCTGCCGCTGGTATCCCGGATCGTGGCGGCTTCGTCGAGGAACTGACGTTGATCCCGCGTCCGCTGCACCCGTACGAGATGTGGCAGGCCATCACGTCGCCGCCAACACTCGAGCAGGTACCACGCAACGGCTGGGGTGGCGTTATGTGGCTCAAGCATTACGAGTTCATGAAGCATTACTGGGACCGGTTCGCCGAGATCTACAACGAGACCCACGGCGCTGAACTTGGTGTCGGCGAGAAGCGCACTCTGGTTGTCAACACATGTGTCGCCGACTCACGCGAAGAAGCGATCGCTTCGGTTCGAAACGGCCACGACGAGTTCTGGAAGTTCCTTGGTCCGTACGGCTGGAGCAAGGGCTACATGGGCGAGGGCGGTAAGCCAGCCGAGGCTGGCCTGATCCCAACGCTCGAAGAATCGCTCGAGAACAAGGTGTGGCTTGTTGGCACCGCCGACGACGTCGCCGAGCAAATCCAGTGGTACAGCGATTACCTGGGTGGCATCGAGAACCTGGTGCTGTTCCCGGCCATGCCCGGTGACAGCTACAACAAGGTTGACGACCAGTTGCACCGAATCGCCGAGGGCGTTCTACCGCAGCTGACATAGTGAGGGCCCTTACTGAAATCGGTCGAATCGCCAATGCACACCTAGCCGACGGCCGAAACGTAGACATCGATCTTGTTGACGGTTGCATTACTGCAGTCAATGATGCGAACACGACCATGGTCCAACCCGGCGATGCTGTCCATGACCTGGGTGGTTGGTTGTTGCTGCCCGCAATGGCCGAGCCCCATGCGCACTTGGATAAGGCGCTCACTGCCGACCTGGTTCCGAACCCGGCCGGCGATTTGCGGGGTGCCATCGATGCATGGATTGAGGCAGCTGAAGGTGGACGTATCACACACGACGACACCGTCGACCGGGCAACAACTGCCATGGAGATGCTGCTCGTTCGCGGTGTCACTGCGGTGCGAAGCCATGTAAATGTTGGCGAGGGGTACGGCGCTGCCTCGGTCAAAGCTGTCCACCAGGCCCGAGCTCGACTCAAAGGGCTGCTCCAGGTGCAGACGGTGGGACTGGTGCACTCGCCGTTGATGGGCTACGACGGGGCCGGCAACCGCAAAGCACTCGACGAAGCAATCGAAGCTGACGTCGATCTGCTGGGTGGTTGCCCGCACCTGGAACCCGACGGCGCTGCCATGATCGAGTACATCATTCGGGTAGCCACCGAGGCCGGCTTGCCACTCGATCTGCACGTAGACGAGACCTTGGATAGTTCGGTGTTGACATTGCCGATTTACGCCCAACAGGTCATAGATGCTGGCTTCACGAATGGCGCGGCGGCAAGCCATTGCGTATCGCTAGGTATGCAGAGCCCAAAGGTGCAGCACGATGTATCGGTGCGGGTTGCAGAGGCGAATATGGCCGTCTTCGCTCTGCCACAGACGAACCTCTTCTTACAGAGCCGCAACGTTGCCACAGCACCACCGCGAGGTCTGACCGCCATCGACGCGTTGCTCGATGCCGGCGTGACCGTCGGTGCCGGTGGCGACAACGTGCAAGACCCGTTCAACCTGGTTGGCCGCAGCGATCCACTCGAGACCGCTGCGCTCATGGTTATGGCCGGCCATCGGAGCCCCCAGGTTGCCTATGACATGGTTAGTAATGCGCCCCGTATGGCCATGGGCCTCGCACCGGTCAACTTTCAGGTCGGCGATCCTGCCGACTTTGTAGCAATTGACGCTACGACACTTCGGTCCGCCATTGCCGACGCGCCCATGGCGCGCCGAACCTTTACCGCTGGCCGACTCGTTGCATCAGCTAACCAACAAACCACGATTCACCATTAGCGAGAGCGTTCTTTATGAGGATGGGTTAGGCGCTGCCGCCGGGATCTAACGTAACTCGGGAGAGAACCGGCAACTAGGCGCCAAAATCGGCGTGGATGCATTGCTAGCGATAATGGGCAGCGGAGATGAGCTCGTAATGTTTGCCGGGGCGAAGACCTGTCCAGCCCTGAGGCCGCCTATGCACGCGACACAGGTGCGAGCATCGTTTCTTGTGCGATACTCGGTTCATGTTCGCAGCGCGAGCAAAAGTGTTGCAACCCGGAGGCGGAATGCTTCAAAAGCGGATGAAGAACAGTGTTGCGTTACTGGCTGTGCTGATGTTGTTGGCATCTGGCTGTCTAAGCAATGAGAGTCCAGCGCTAGGCAATCCACCCCTTGCTTTCGCTGTGACGGGGTTGCCTGTGCTTGGCGAAGACTTCCTTTATGAAGGGTGGGTTGTGTTCAGTGGTGACCGCGACCCAGCGAGTACGGGGCGCTTCACCATTGACGAAGTCGGTAATTTCGTCTACCAAACAACCCCAGTGATCCAGGGGCTCGAGAATGCCATCACGGTGATTCTCACGATTGAGCCTGTCGACGACGACGACCCGGGACCCACCGTTCAGCGGGTTCTTGCTGGTGATGTTGTCGGCCAAGACGCGATCCTGACCATCGATCATCCTGCGGCATTGGCAACCGACTTCTCCGAAGCTTCCGGGGTGTACACCCTCGCTTCGCCAACGAGCAGCTCGAACGACGACGAACTAAGTGGCGTGTGGTTTATGTCCATTAACCCAATCAAGTCTGGCCTCGATCTTCCCGATCTTCCCGAAGGCTGGGTTTACGAAGGTTGGGCCGTCATCGACGGCACACCTTTGAGTACTGGCCGATTTCGTGATGTAAACGCCGCCGATGACTCGGCGTTATTCTCGGCGTTAGACAAACCAGGTCCGCCATTTCCTGGTGAAGACTTCGTCATCAATGCGCCTAACGGTCTTGATTTCCCTGCTGATATCAGTGGCCAAATCGTTGCAATTTCGGTTGAACCCGAACCCGACGATTCACCAGCGCCCTTCCCGGTGACTCCACTGTTTGCCATGGTCCCTAACGACGTTGTCGACCTCGAACGCCTTGATCTCGGCATGGGTGGGCCGCCAACGCCAACCGGTTCAGTGCGATTGCCGGTTCTTGCCACGTCGTCGTCAGCAGTGGCAGATGCAGGTGCTGGCAGTCCAACGATTAACTTCGTCTTTGACGCACTTCCACCGCTCGGTGCAGACTCGGTCTATGAGGGATGGGTTGTCTACCCCGACGACCGAGCGCCAGCCAGTACGGGCCGCTTTACGGTTGATGCCGATGGACAAATGTCCTATGAGAACGCGCCCGCGGTCGCCGACTTGGGCGATGCCGTAACGGTTGTGATCACGCTTGAACCCTTCGTCGACCTCGATCCTGCGCCGACTGCTCAGCGGATACTTGCGGGCGACGTGGTTGGTAATCGGGTTCGGCTGTCGGTTGCGCACCCGGCTGCTCTGGCCACTGATTTTTCCGAGGCATCCGGTACCTTCTTTATCGGCACACCGACCACGCCGACCACCGACGATGAGACGAGCGGGGTGTGGTTCATTGATCTTCGGGGCGATGGTGGACCTCAAGCTGGGCTTTCGCTTCCTGAACTGCCCGAAGGATGGATCTATGAAGGATGGGCAGTGATCGATGGCATTGCCGTGACTACGGGGCGATTCAGCGACCCGGCTATGGCTGACCTTGGTTCGCCGTTTATGTTTGCGGACCCGCCACCATTTCCTGGTGAGGACTTCCTAGTGAACGCCCCTGATGGTCTTGAGTTTCCAACCGACCTCCGTGGTTCCACGATTGCGGTCAGTGTCGAGCCAAACCCCGACGATGCCTTGGGTCCCTACCAGGTGATCCCACTTGTATTGAACCTCGGCAGCGATGCTCCTGCCAACAAAAATTTAGAACTTGGTAGTGGGCCTCGGCTGCCAAGTGGTGTTGGCACGTTGGGCGGATAGGCCGCTCTAACGAAGGCCGAGTTCGACCAAATTTCGCACACACAACGAGAGACCTAGCGCTGGTTCAGAAAGTTGCGTATGAGCTGGTTGAATTGGGCGGGACGATCCAGATTCATTAGGTGGTTGCAGTCGTCGATGATCTCGAGCCGTCCATCTGGCAAGCCGTCAGCGAGTGCCTGCAATGCTGCGACCGGTGCAGTTGCGTCGTCGGCGCCAGCAAGGCACAAGGTCGGAGCGTCTATCTCGCTGAGATAATCGGTGAAGTCCCACGTGACCAAACAGCGCAATGCTTCGCGATATGCGTCGGTCGAGATACGAGACATCGACGCAACACAGTTTTCGATTGTTTCGGGTGAAGCGTCCGGGCTGAGAAGCGACGGCACGACACGCACCGCCAGGCCTGCAGGAGTCTCCCCATCGTCAAGCGGCTTCAGTCGTGCGGCCAAGAACTTCTCGGCAAATGTGGCACTGCCGCGGCCGAACCGCGATGAGGTCGCTGCGAGCACAAGGAACTCGACTCGCTCGGCGTGGTCCGCAGCGAATTGTTGTGCGATGTAGCCGCCCATAGATAGGCCGATGATCGTCGCTCGGTGCACGCCGACATCGTCGAGAACTTGCGCCAGCATGTCGGACAGGTTTGGCCAGGTCAGAGCTTCCATCGGAGGTGACGCGCCATAACCAGGCAGAGTCCAGGCTACACAGCGGTAGTCCTTAGCGAACTCGGTAATTTGTGGCTTCCAATTGCTGTTGTCGCCGCCCAGGCCGTGCAGAAAAACCAGTGTCGAGGGGCCCTCGCCAACTACCAAACATTCGGGGAGGGGTTCCCTCATCCAAGCTCGCCTTGCAACACGCCAGCCTTGACGACGGCCGTGCCATCGAGTTCGATGGTGCACCCCCGCATGGGTAGATCAAAGTGGCCCAACGTGTGACGGCCAGCGACTTCGTTCGCTCCCGTCGAGTACAAGAAATTGCCGCCGAACGCTCGCAACTCGGTGCCATTGGTCTGGGACTTGTCATACATCGCCATGGAATCCCAGCGCGCCGCAGGGTTCATGCCCCAGCCAACGTGCGAGACGGCATACGCCTCGAGGTCACCCCATGACTCGAGGTAACTTTTCATCAGCGCAGCATCGACGCCATCACCCTGGATGTCGACGATGAAATCATCCTCGATGGTGCAGCGAATGGGCGAATCGGTGTAGCGCTTGAAGGTCAGGTTGACGTCACCGACGTCCATGACAAGCGTGCCGTTTACTGAACCCTGAGCTGGGAAGCACAAGCACAGGCCACCAGGCCAGTGGGCGATTGTGCCGGGGCGAGTGGTGTAACCCCAGCTTGATCCGGCAGGAGCGGTCTCGACATCGATCGTCAGATCAGTCCCGGCGCTGCTGGTGACACGCATCTCTTTGGCCGCTCGCAGCATCTTGGTGCCAGTCTTGACTTTGGCCTCGAGCGACGGGTTGGGCACAAGGCGTTCGAGAATCTCGGGGTGCTCGTTCGAGACCATCAGGACGCGGGCACCCCCACCCAGAAGTTGAGGAAGTTCGGGCGCATGCAGAAGTCCTTCGACCGTGCAGTCGGCGATGAGCGCAACCTGGGAGAGCGCAGCGATCACGGGAGCTGATCCACCGATTGCATCGCTCGCGCCTGTGGACCGAATTGCTACCGGTGCGGTCTGTGCTGGGGTCTGCATGGTGACCCGAAAGACGTTGGCGCCCAGACGCTTCAGTGCTAGCTCGCTGAGCTCGACATTGATAGCTCGGCTCTGTGTTTCTGCAAGGACGGCGCAGTCATCGCCGGGTTCTACGCCGCACAGGCGGAACACCTCGGCAAACACTTCTATCCACTTGGCTTCGATCCGTTCTACGAGCATGCCTCAACGATGCCACACTGGCACCGTGCATGACTTACTACTGACCCCAGAGCGCCGCGAGATCGTCGCCAGGATGACCGCTGCGGCCGTCGATTTCCCCAAGCGGGCTATCGACTCGGACCGCGACGCTGTCTTCCCCTACGACAACTGGAAAGATCTGAAGAGCGCCGGCTTGCTGGGTATTTGTATACCCAAGAACCACGGCGGCCTGGGCGGGGACTTCGTTGCGTATGCGCTGGCGTCCGAAGAACTGGGTCGACACTGCGCCACAACCGGACTCACCTTCAATATGCATGTGGCGACGACTTTGATGGTCGGCCAGATCGCCGACGACATGGATCTGCCCGACGATGTGCGCGCTACTCAACATGCTCGACGTGAGCGGCTCTGGCACGGCGTGATCAACAACCACACGATCCATAGCCAGCCCTTCAGCGAAGGGACTGTGGCGTCGGCGACCGGAGGTTTTGCCACCAAAGCTACGAAGGTCGACGGTGGGTATCTGGTGACGGGCCGCAAAATTTTCGCTTCGCTTGCGGGCGCTGCAAATATTCACAACGTGGTCTGTGTGTCCGACGTGGACGACAAATTGCACCTGGTGGGAGTGCCTGCCGACGCCGATGGTGTCGAGATTCAGGGCGACTGGGATCCGCTTGGTATGCGAGGTACCGACTCGCGCAATCTCCTCATGACTGAGGTCTTCGTGCCCGAAGGCAACGAGTGGATCCCACCGGGCATGTTCGAGCAGGCCGCATGGCGGTGGCCTTACTTCTATATGACTCTGTCGTTCTCCTACCTGGGACTTATGCGGGCGATTCTGGACTACACCAGCGCGTATCTGCGTGGTGAACATGGCACCAGCGCTCGGCGTGACAACCACATCAAGCAGCACGGTTGGGCTGATATGCAGCTGACCTATGACCGGGCACAGGCGCTGTGTTACCGAGTGCTGAGTGAAGTCTCTGCTGATCCAAGCCGAGAGTCCCTGCGACGAGCATGGACCTCGATGGTCACGACCATGCAGGGCGCTCCTGAGCTGGCATCGAAGGCAATCGAAATCGCGGGAGGCCGGTCAATGCTGCGGCCGTCACAGCTCGAGCAGGCCTACCGTGACTCGCGAGCCGGAGCAACGATGTTGCCATGGAGCGTCGAGGTCTGTCTCGACCGCCTCGGACGCTTCGATCTCTATCCCGAGGGCGACCGCTTCAACACCTAGGGGCAGTCCACCGCAAGCTCTGTAGCGGCGTCAGGAGATGTCGCTGCTGTAGTAGATGCGGTTGTAGCCGGCTTCGAATGAGCGATGCGTTTCGACGTACCCGCGATGTTCGTAGTACGTCGTGTTCGCGGTCATGGCTTCGTTTGTGTTCAAACGAATCTCGCTGAAACCCGCAGTACGTGCGACCTCTTCAGCCCGGGCGAGTAAGACCGACCCAATACCGGTGCCTTGGCGTTTTGGCCATACAGCAACATTGTCGACGTACCAGTGGTCGGGCCGGGCCCACATCACGATGAGCCCAGCAACATCGTCGCCGTCTATGGCGACCGTCACGGCTTCAGCACGAATGAGCGACGCGTAGTCGTCGAGCATCGGCGCCGGTTTCTCACCGATGTCCTCGATGTATCCCTGATAGGCCGTGTTCACGCAGGCCACGATGGCCTCGTGGTCCTCGGGTTGGGCCGGACGAATGCGAATATCGGTCACTCTCCCAGCTTTGCAGGTTTCGTCAGGTAGTTCGAGGGTGCAACGGTTAGGGGCGGGTGCACCGTTGCTAGTCGATGATGCAGGGCAGCGATACGTGTCCACTCGCCCATACGGGTCATATCGCTGGCTCCTAGTGGTGGCAGCCCAAGCCTCCCGGAGCACTTTCGCTAGGTAGACGCAGACGGCGGTCGCAATCGGCAGGTATGCCAAAAGCTTCTGTCTCGAGGGAGTGGTGCGTGCGATGGAACCATGCCGGTGATGAACACAATCACAAACCTATGGCATAAGATCTGTCTCGTCGATTAGATGAAGTTCGGTGAGATTCCGGCACTGTCCCGCAACGGTAATTCTGTCAGCTGGCTCTCGAGCCAGCTAAACAGCGAGTCCGGTCAAGCTATCGACGCACCGAACCACGTAACCCTCGAGGACTTCAGGGTTGGTTCGAACGACGTCACTCGTCGCTCGAGCGTCTTTTCCTCGATCGACAGGAGAGTCTTATGAAACTACGAACAACGCTGGTCGTCTTGCTGAGCGTTCTGGCGCTCGTTGCAGCGGCCTGCGGCGGGTCTGAGTCGGGTATTTCTGACACCAGCGCCGCAGAAGTTGGCGAGGAAAGCGTTCCGGAAGCAGAGTCCGAGGCGCAAGCCGGAGAAGAGGACGATGCTCCTTCCGAGGCAGCGAGCGACTTCCCGGTCACCATCGAGTCCGACGGCGGAATCTGGACACTTGAATCTGCGCCCGAGCGCATTGTTTCGCTATCGCCGACAGCGACGGAGATTCTGTTCGCCATCGGCGCTGGTGACCAGGTGGTCGCCGTTGATAGCTTCTCCTATTTTCCTGACGAAGCGCCCGTGACTGACCTCTCTGGCTTCGATCCGAACGTCGAGGCCGTGATTGCCTTTGACCCCGACTTCGTGGTGCTTTCGAACGACGCTAACGATCTCATCGCAAGCCTGACCGAACTTGGTATCCCGGTATTGGTGAGTCCCGCCCCGAGTGACATCGAAGGTGGCTATGTAACCATGACTGACCTGGGCGTGGCCACCGGTCGTGTAGATGAAACGGCGGCTGTCATCGCCGTTATGCGAGACGAAATCGCCGCCGCCTACGCCGTCGCTCCTGAAACGTCGATTCGGGTGTACCACGAGCTGGGAGACAGCCTTTACTCTGCCAGCTCATTCGGTTTCGTTGGGTCGGTCTATGCCAAAATGGGTGCGGCCAACATCGCAGACGAGGCAGATGCTGACAAGTCTGGATTCCCGCAGCTCACTGAGGAATACATTATTGCGGCTGATCCTGAGCTAATCGTGATCACCGACCAGGTCGGTTATACCGCCGATGATCTAGCCGCTCGACCGGGATGGTCCGAGATTACTGCCGTCAAGAACGGCAATATCGTGACCGTGAACACCGACATTGCGTCTCGCTGGGGTCCCCGCCTCCCACAGTTCATCGAGGCAGTGACACAGGCTGTGGCCACCATCTCAGCCGGCTCGTGACATGACGTTTGCCGTCGGTTCAAGCGACCCGTTCGCCGAGGTCGATGCTCCCGCTCCGAGCGAGGTATCGGCTGAGGACAGCGCGTTGCTTACCGGCGGGGCCTTCCGCCTGTCGCCGATCCCCGTTGCACTGGCGGTTGGCACACTGATAGCAGTCGGTCTCTTGAGCGCAACAAGTGGGGCGGCCGGCCTTCCGGTCGCCGGCGTGTTGTCTTCGCTTCTCGATCACATTCCGCTTGTTGATCTCGATTCGTCATTGACGGTCAGGCAAGAAAGCGTGCTCTTCCAGATTCGGCTGCCAAGACTTGTCCTCGGCATGTTGGTCGGCGGGTCGCTCGGCATGGCGGGTGCCAGCTATCAGGGCATCTTTCGGAACCCGTTGGCCGATCCCTACTTCCTCGGGGTCTCGGCTGGTGCAGGGTTTGGTGCAGTGCTTGCTTTCGGGTTCGGGCTCGATCTGGGTTGGGGCCCATTTGATGCCGTTCCAGCGGCGGCCTTCGTCGGGGCGCTTTTGGCCGTCACCGCAGCGGCGATGGTTGCTCGCGGACCCGGCTCGTCGCCTAGCACGCTGCTCCTGGGGGGTGTGGCTATGGCTGCATTGTTCTCTGCAGCGCAGACATATGCGCTGCAAAGGCTCGACGAAACCCGAGCCAGAGAGGTTCTCTCCTGGCTGTTTGGGCAACTCAGCACGAGTGGTTGGAGTGAGATTGCCTTGCTCGGGCCCTACGTCGCAGTTTGTGGTGGTGTGCTCCTGGCTCATCGACGTCACCTCGACGTTCTCCGAGTGGGCGATGATGAAGCTCGCTCGCTCGGCCTAGATCCAGTCCGGTCCCGCATGATCGTGATCGTGGCGGCATCTCTGCTCACCGCTGCGGCAGTATCGGTCAGCGGGCTCATCGCTTTTGTCGGCCTGGTTGTGCCTCACATGGTGCGTTTGATGGTGAGTCATAGCTATCGCGTCATCGTGCCGATTTCGGCTTTGGCCGGAGGCGCCTTCCTGGCCTTCGTCGATATTGGTGCCCGAACTCTCGTCGCTCCATCGGAGCTTCCTGTCGGTGTGATTACGGCCTTCGTCGGGGCTCCATTCTTTGCCTTCCTCTTGTGGCGGGGTAACGGGGTCGAGGCATGAGCAACACGTCCGATGCGCTCGTCTGCCAAGGCGTTACGGTCGTGTACCGAAAGCGCGTCGTGCTTTCGCATATCGATCTGGCTGTCGGCGCTGGTGAATGGCTTGGCCTGATCGGCCCTAATGGAGCTGGCAAGTCCACGTTGCTGCATTCTATGGCTGGGCTGGCTGACCATTCCGGAACAATCAGCCTGAGTAATGGCCGAACCCCCACCGCGACCGATCTTGCTCTGGTCCCCCAAACACCACTGCTTCCGTTAGGGATGAGCGTGGCAGAGTACGTGCTTCTTGGGCGCACCGCCCATCTTGGATGGCTCGCCCGAGAGTCGAGAGCTGATCACCGGATTGCATCGGGTGTGCTGCGGCGGCTGGACCTAGAGCGTTTCGCTCAGCGGGCGGTCGCAAGTCTTTCCGGTGGCGAAGCGCAACGCGTGGTGGTGGCCAGAGCCCTGGCCCAGGAGTCACCGCTACTTCTGCTTGATGAACCCACGAGCGCTCTCGATGTCGGTCATCAAGCTGCTGTCCTTGAACTGGTTGATGACCTCCGGCGCTCCGACGGACTGACCGTGGTCGCCGCCATGCATGATCTCACTACCGCTGCCCGTTTCGCAGATCGGCTTGCCCTGCTTCACGAGGGTGTTCTCATCGCTAACGGTGTACCGCACGAGGTGCTCGACGCCAGCGTGCTGTCTCAGGTCTATGACACTCCACTGTCGGTCCGCACCATTGATGACGAGTTGGTCGTCCTGGCATCGGCTCGTGCGAAGGGTTCCCTCGAGCCGGCCGCACCCGAAAGCACCTGATCGGTGTTTGAAGGATCCGTCGAACAGGGCGGCCGTCGGGAGCTTCGAGATGGTTCACGCACTTGTTAGTCGAAGCTGTCATACCCGACTGCCGCATCGGCACCGGAGGCGATTCTTAGATCTTGGTGGTGATGGGCTCGCTGCCCCTGCGCCCGCCAATCCAGCCTTCGATGATTGCAGAAAAGGCGCCTGCATTGCCGCCAGCGCGAACAATCATGAGGGAACCTGGTCGAAACTTTGGTGTGCCACTTGGAGCGGGAGCGTCACCACCGCTGATGCTCACCATTGCAGTGGAAGGGTCCAAAATGAGCAGTGGGTCAAGCTCGTCGCGAAACTGTTGTTTGGTCCAACCCGCGTCAGAGAAGACACGCTGGTGTTCGGGCGTCATTACGAGCATGGCCTCGCTGGGTTGGTGCGGGTGTCCGGTCGCAATCAGTCGTCCAGCCAGCGAGCGGGTCAGATCTTCTGGCGTCCGAGATGTCTGGTCGACCGCGCCACTTGGACCGTGGCCTGCAAAGAGCGTCACTGTTGAATCGTGGGTATCGAAGCCCCGTTCGACCGCTAGCGAGGGCCATCCTGCCGGCAGGTTTTCTTCGTCCTCGGCAAAGCACCAGCCGACCTTGGACGGCGCGCCCAGAGCGGACCGGTCGATACCGCCAGCGCCAGGTCTGCCGCCGCCTAAGTTGCGGACGACGAGCTGAAGGGCTCGGCCGATGGTGGAGTTGGCTCGGTTGCCTTGCCCCAGCGCATTCTTGTCTGAGTTCATGCCAATTTCGCGGCGTATAGGCCCGTTGACGATGACTACAGGGCCAGAGAACCACAATGTGCACAGCAGCCCGTGCATGTTGAACTGATCCGTGCATGCCGCTTTGACAGCGGCGAGAACAACCGGTAAATACTCGGGTCGACAGCCCGCCATCACCGCATTAATAGCCACCTGTTCAACGGTGGCTGGTTCGAGCAGCGGGGGAATCACGGCGACGATGTCCTGTGGGTCCCTATCAGTCCCGGTGAGCATGCGAAGCACTCGTGCCTCGGTAGGAGCGACCACCGGTAAGCCATCGGACCATCCGCGTTCGTACATGGCTTCAATTTCGTCCTCGGCGGCAGCGAAATCGACCCGCCGCTGACGCAGTGGCGTCGCGCCAAACCGGAAGGCCAGCTCAGTCTCGTTTTCGGGATCTACGGATAATGAACCGCAGCCGGGTGAATACTCGGCGATGCCCGGCGCGAGGTCTGACTGCGCAGTGAAGGCCTCCCACTGCGACCGTTCCCACCCAACAATGCGAGCGGTTTCGACGCCGGCTTCTACCCGGAGCAAGGTTGGTACCGTTTCGATTTTGTGATGCCAGGAGACAGCCAGATCAGTGTCGTCGACGACACCTTCAACGGCAGGAAATTCAGGATTGTCCTGGCTGTACACGGTGAGTTGAAGACCGCTCGCTGCGAGTTGTGTAATCACCGGCTCGATTAACACACACGTGGGGCAATCGTGCTTGAGGATCAGGTGAATTCCATCGGTAAGGGTTGGTGTCGCACTCATAATGGCGACGCTAGTGCCTCGCTACTGCACGACCAGCGTGCTGAAGATGATGCGGGTCTCGGAACTGAATTCTGGATAGAGCCGAAAGTACGGCTGGTGATCCGGTGTGGTGGCTGTGCACGCTCCTTGGACGACCAACAAGACCAAGGGAGCATCAACCCAGGGTGTCGAGATAGGCCTTGCCCCGAGGGCTCAACTCGTAGCCGGGCGAGAAGCTGATGGTCAGCCCCAACCCCTTAAGTTTGCGAACGTCGTTCTTGAACGTGGGCTTGTCGAGGCCCAAGCTGGCTGCCAGGTCGGGGGCCCGAACCCGAGGGTTTGCGTTCAGCAGCTTCAAGAATGTTGTAGTCCAGGCACCACGCTTTGACACCTTGTCTAACCGAGCGAGGCGTTCGTGTAAGTGGGTCTGGTCTTCGACAGTCAGGTTTGAGTTCTCGCGAAGCGCGATTCGGGGATCAATCCCACCGTGCTGCACGGTGATGCGATAGACGTCGCCCTCGTCTCGGCTGTCTAGTTCTCGTAGCATCGATGCCTTGGTGTTGAAGCCAGCTCGCTTCACGTCGTCGGCACTGATCTTGGACTTAGTGACCTTATCGACGGCCACGATGTCCAACATGCCGACTGAGGTCCGGAGCTGGCCACCTTGTTTCACTGTTGGCTTGCGCCATTTACGAAAGATGACGTCGAGTTCGCCTGCTTCGATCTGGTCAAGTATTGCGCGTTTAATCAGCACCGGTCCATGCTTGCACACAGAAACACGTGTCTCGCCCACTGCTCATGCCGTTCCGGCGTTGTTCTAAGGTGCAGGCATGTTGATCACACCCGCAAAAGTCGGTGCAACAGTTACCGACGTTGACTTGCGAGAACTCGACGAGGGCGCAACGCAGGAACTCAGCGACGCATGGGCCGTGCATGGTGTCTTATTCTTTCGGGAGCAGCAGTTGACGCCAGACGACCACATCGCGTTTGCCGAGCGGTTCGCTGCAATCGATGTGAACAAGTTCTTCAAGGCAAGCGATACCCATCCGCAGATCGCGATCGTGCTGAAGGAAGCTGATCAGGAAGGCAACATCGGTGGCGGTTGGCATACCGATCACACCTATGATCAGATCCCGGCACGCGGATCGATCCTGCTGGCACGCGAAGTTCCCCCGACCGGTGGCGACACTCGTTTCGTCGATGTTGGTGCTGCGTACGAGGCGCTCTCGCCGGGGTTCCAAAGAACGCTCGAATCGTTGCAGGCGGTGCATAGCAACGAACACGTCTTCGGCAAGACGGCGCAATACAACCGCGAGATGGGCGACCGGTTGGGCAATCCAGAGGGCGTCGGCAACGCCACGCACCCCGTGGTCATTACGCACCCGCAAACCGGACGCAAGCTGCTCTATGTAAATCCGGGCTTTACCCGCCATTTCACGGGCTGGACCATAGAAGAGTCGGCATCGTTGTTGCGCTACTTGTACGACCATATTGGTCAAGACCAGTTCAGCACCCGCTTCAGTTGGGGCGTGGGCTCCATAGCCATGTGGGACAATCGCAGCACTTGGCACTGGGCACTTAACGACTATCCAGGGCACCGCCGGCTAATGCACCGCATCACCGTCAGCGGTGAACCGCTCAGTGCAGCGTAGATAGGGCTGCCCAGATAGGGGATCTAGACAGGTCTTCCGTTTAGCAGTTGCTACTGAACCAACTTTTGTGAGGCTGTGGCAGCGGGATAGGCGCCCAGGGATTCACAGATGGGTTAGAGGAAGTTGCGCCAGGCGAGCCCGACTGTCGAGAGCACGAGTAATGCCAGGACGAAATGGTCGAAGCTGGCCGAGCTCAGCCGGGCACGAATATGACTTCCTAAGGGGATTGTGGCCAGCGTCGGGATGCAGGCCAGCAGAGTGATCTTCCACAAGCCGGTCAGTTCACCGCTGGCGACGAGTACAGGGAACTGTGAGATTCCAGCGACAGCGAACATGACAGTAACAGCCAGGATCTGAGCATCCCGTTCAAGGCGCAAGCTCTGAATCCAGGACACAACGATTGGCCCCGAGATGCCCACGGCCCCCTGCATGATGCCGGCCAATGTGCCCACCAGCGGCGCCCACCGATGTGACGCTGGTGGGTCGACAGAGAATTCTGGCGAGACAATTTTGAGTACGACATAGGTGAGCACGACAAGGATTAGCGCGGCGATCAGCGGCTTGCTCGGAAGTGAAACCAATAAGAAGGTGCCAGCGGCGCCGCCCACGAAGGCGAACGCACTGAGGCGCGTTAGGTCTCGCGTGGACGGCCATTCGTCTCGTTGAGCCCAGGCCAGTACCACGTTGAGTGCAAGGTTCGGAAGTGCCCCCACGGCGATGGCTTCTTCGATTGTCGTCACGTACGAGATCGCAGGGATCGTTACGAACGGCATCCCGATGCCGCTGATGCTCTTCAAGGTCGCGCCGATAATGACCGAGATCATGACCACAACGATTTGTGATGTCGTCATGTCACTGGTCCGGGCACCTATGGGTCTCCAAGTGTCCTCTCTGTGTTGGCAGCGTCACAGAGGCTGGTCCAGCGAGGTGAGGAAGTCGCTGATGCTTGCGATCAGTGCGTCGCAGTTCTCAGCGGTGATGGCCATGGATAACGCCATAAAGCCGCGCGGGGCGATGTACAAGCCGTCGTGGAGTGCGGCGTGGAACAGGAGCTCTACGAGTCTGTCATCGACCGCATGGATGCAGACCATTGAGCCGACGCCTGTAGCGCTCATGGGGGCATCGGCGAGGGTGAAGGTGTGGTTCAAGTGGTCCCGTAGGTCGTCGCCGAGGTCGTTTACCGCCGCGACCTGTTCGGGATTAAGCTCGTGCGTTAGGGCCGCAACTGCTGCGGACATAGACACGATGTTGTTGTTGAACGTGCCAGCCTGTGTCAATGCGCCGCCCTGGTTCGGGTCGAAAGCTGCTAAAAATTCGCGCCGCCCCCCAAACGCCCCGAACGTCATGCCACCGCCCAGATACTTGCCGAGCGTCGTCATGTCGGGCACCACGCCGAAACGTTCTTGTGCCCCGCCGGGAGCCAGACGTGACGTCATGACCTCGTCAAAGATCAGGAGAACACCATGAGCGGTGCAACGGAGACGTAACTCGGTCAGGAACTCGATCGATGCCGGGCGGCAACCGCCCGAGCCCTGCACGACTTCGATCACGACGCAAGCCAGGTCGGGGTCGGCGAAGAGAGACTCGAGGCCATCCAGGTCATCGAATGGTGCGACGTGAAACCGGTGCGGTACGTTCAACGGGTGATGGGGCCCATCGACCGAGGGGCCAAACCCGAGCACACCACCGTGGTACGCCCGGTCGAACACGCCGACGGTTGAACGGCCTGTGTGATGCAGCGCGGTGCCGATTGCCATCAAATTTGCCTCGGTGCCCGAGTTAGTAAAGCGCACCTGTTCAATCGATTCGAACCTGGCGCAGATCAGCTCGGCCAAGTCGACCTCTTTTTCATGGGCCGCTCCCAACGCCCAACCGCGATCAAGAGCGGCAACGATGGCTTCCTTTATTGGTGCTGGAGAATGCCCCAGGAAGGCCGCTGTGTAGTTGCCGCAGAAGTCGATATAGCGATGTCCATCGATATCGATCAGCGTGTTTGCTTCTGCGCGATCGACTCGGAAGGGGAAAGGAGCGAAGTCCAGTACCGATCGCGTGTTCCCACCAGGTAAAACTCGCCGAGCGCGTGCGTCGGCGGCATCGCTACGGGGTCGGGCCGAGCGGTAGAGCTCGTGGGCCTTGAGAAGCAGGGCATCAAGATCAGCGAGAGGCAAGGGGCATCTCGCTTCTGGGACAAGTGGCTTGAGCACGGTGACGGGAGCACCCAGCGCTTCGTAGCAGTCGAAGGTGTCGGCAAGCATCGGAAGGCAAGATGGGCGATTGGTGCTGGCGCAACACCGATCTGTGCCGATTGGTGGCGAGCATGCCCACTTGATTGAACAGGCTGGTCACAATGAAATTCGTCTGAAGTTCAGCCATGGAGTCAGTCTCGCTGATACAGCGGAGCGATGCCACGGTCTGGCGCCTATCGCAAATTGAATTATTGTTCAATTTGCGGACACTGCACTCTTGGGGATCTGACGCCCGCGCTAGCGGTCGCCATTAGAGAGACCGTGATCGGAATAGTTCAGTAAGGCGATGTGCGGGGTGTCAATTTCAGCCGGTGGAGATCCCGGCGCTGTGCGGGGGTGGGATCCACTTGGTGGTTGTCGTCTTGGCGGCTGGGACGGCCGAAAGAGGAGCGGTCGGTCATATCCTCAATGGAGTTATGAGTAGCTCCGAGGATCCGCGTCTTGAGAAGCCTCTGCAGTCGCGCCAACGTTTGGCGATGCCGCGAGTGCCCGAAGGCGAACCCGCGACTCGATTCGCCAATATGGCGCTGGGCCTTTACGCGACTCTTTGTAATGTCGTTGGTTTGGTGTTCACGCTGACGGGTGCCTTTATGTCTGAATGGCTGGGTGTGTCTGGAACGATCCTGACGATCTTTGGCGTTGCTGTGCTGCTGTGGTCCTTCATGGTCACGCTGTATGCGAACCGGCGTGTCTCGCGTCGACGCGAGGTTCAGAAGGTCATCAAGATCAACGTTGTGCTGATGGTGTTGGCTCTAGTCTCCATTGTTCTGTCTGGTGGTATGACCAGTGATGGTCGTGCCCTTTTCGGCCTACTCACGCTCGCTACCGCTGGGTTTACCGCCGCCCAGTACTCCGCCAGCCGCACCCTTTCTTAACGCTTCCCAAGGTCGCGTAAACCACAAAACCTCTGTGTCTAAACCCTCTGTGTCTAACCCTCTGTGTCTGACACAGAGGGTTAGACAGAGATGATGCAGACACAGATGATGCACGCTCAGCAACGTTGGCACTCCGGTTGAGAATGGCGAATGCCGTGCCGCTTGAATCGCTGGGCTGATTCAAACAACACGGCAGTTATACGCCTCGGGGATGTTTGTCAGGGCTCAGACGCCGGCTATGAGTTCTAGGCGGGGGATAAGTAGGCCTGGGTCAATGGAAAAGTCCGGCACGCAGGCTCCGTTTTGCCAGTGTTGACCCTGTGGGCAGATCGGGATAAGTAGGCCTGGGTCAATGGAAAAGTCCGGCACGCAGGCTCCGTTTTGCCAGTGTTGACCCTGTGGGCAGATCGGGATAACTACGCCTGGGTCAATGGAAAAGTCCGGGACACACTCGCCGTCGAAGAGCATGTAGTCAGTGGGGCAACCAAGGTAGGTGCATTCGCCGTCGATGTAGTCGTAACCGAGTAGGCACGGAATTGGGTCGGCGTCGCTGACATCGGCATTACTGGGTGCGTCATTACTGGGTGCGTGATTACTGGGTGCGTGATTACTGGGTGCGTCATTACTGGGTGCGTCAGTGGCCGAGGTGCTGGTGGTTGGCGTGTCAGCGGTCGTTTCGCCGGCTTTGTCGGTGGCGATTGGCGCTGTCGATCCTGGTGCGTCCGCTGGGACGGCGATATTGATGGCTGCCGGGGTGTCGGCGGTTGTCGGTTCGCCGGTGACTTTGCTGCTTAGGGCAAGTGCAGCGATGGCGCTCAGCGAGACAGCGAGTAAGACCGCCAGGATTGTGATGAGTGCTTGGTTCTTCATGATTGTTCCTTCAGGGAGATCGGTATGAGAACAACTCTGACGGAGTCCAGGCGCTGGGTATGTCTGCCAGGAGACAGTCGGAGTATGACTTCCGACGCTGCCGTTGTGTCGTAGCGCTGACACAGCCCGCCTTCACACCGCAACCAGCCATTTGTGGAGCACAACCAAAATCAGTCTGAAGTGACACGGGAGCAATGATGGACACCCGGATTGCCGGCACAGCGATCAGTTGGCGCTTCACGTTGTGCACGCGAGCTAATGCTGACGAGGTCAGCCCGATCTGTTTAGCCCGCTGGGCCGAAATAAGAGTTAGGTGCTTGGGGTGGCGCAAGGTTTCGTCGAGATTGGCGTTATCGGTCCCGACAGACTGACCCTGGATCTGCCACAGCTGTTTGGTAACTGCGGTGGGTATTTCTATAACCGGCTCTGGTTGCGCCGCGTGATGGGCGCTCGTCCCGGGCGTTACACGGATCTTTACTAGCCGCCGAAGATGGAGCGCAACACGCCTTTCGCTTTGGCTTCTGAGCTTGGTCGAGGGCAGCGCGTAACCCAGCGGCGGGAACAGCACCTACATAGGTGCTGTGTATCTCGCCCTCATGGAACGTGATGATCGTCGGCATGGATTGGATGCCAAAGCGCTCGACAAGCTGCCGTTCCTTATCGACGTCGACTTTGGCGATCAGGACGTCGTCCTCACTTTCGGAGGCGACCTGATCTAGGTCGAGTGCCATGGAGTTGCCCGGACCGCACCAAGTGGCCCATAAGTCAACGAGTGCGGCGCGGTGATCGGCAATAGCTGCGTCGAATGTCTTGGTAGTGAGAACAACGGGCTTGGTCTGCGTGGGGATAGAGAGGCAACTCGGCGAGGTCCGAATTAAATACCTGGCGCTGATTCGTAATTCAACGCCGATTCGTAATTCAAGGAGTCTTGGAGCGATGAAACAACTGCCTGTGGTTCTCTCGCCATCGAGGCGTTTCGCTATAAAGCCGAGCACGGTGAAACGACCCTGTGGGGGTTTCTTGTCGTGCAAATTCTGAGGCTGCTCAGGTGTAGAGCGGCGTTTCCAGCTGTGGATCGGTGTCGTCGCGTTTGAAATCGTGGTGAAGGACGAGCAGCCGGTGAGAAGCGAACGAGAACCCGCACTGCTCGTACAACGCTACGGCACGTTCATTCGTGACTTGAGTGTTGACCTGGGCAACGCTGGCACCGTTGCGCCATGCCCACTGCAATGAGTCGTTCACTAATGCATTTCCGTACCCCATACGTTGCGCCTCGGGATGCACCGCTACTCGCTGGATATATGCGTTTATGCCTGCTAAGCCAGTCACGTGGTAGCCGTGCACAGGTTCGGATTTGATTACCTGAAACCGGTGGCGAGGGGTCGCCCTGATGGCGTCAGCCAACGCGACGCGATCGAACTGCCAGAATTCCTGAAACGCCAACGCATCAAGTTCCAGGATCTCGTCCCAGTCAGCTCGGCGGGCCCGGCGGGTCGCCCCTCGGGCAACAACCACTTCGCTGTCGAGGTCTCGACGTAGCAGATGAAGCTCTTCGTGCAGGCTGAACCCGGCGTTGAAGAACGGCTCGGCTTGGCTTGGGCTAAGAGCTGCTGTGAACGCGGCTGTGAAGCCATGCTCGATCGCTTTGTGGATGGTCTTGTGCACGACCTCGACGGGTAACCGGTCTTGAGCCGGAAACGGAATCAGGCTTGCCGCTGTGCCCGATGCTTTCCACGGGCCGATCTGCACGCGGTCACGTCCGATATAGACCATGGTGCGCGTTGCCATCCCTACAGTATTACCCGCCGTTGCCAGCGGTGCATTACCCGCCGTTGCCAGCGGTGCGGAACCACGGCGACGTTGATCATGATGGCTTCGATCGAAAGCTCCGGACGCTCAGCCACGACAAGGCCTAAGGTCAACAGGTGCTATTTGTCACGAATGACCGGTGCGTCGAGCACACCGCCGGCGAGATGCATCCTGAGAGCCCGCAGCGCCTCCGTGCCGTTTTTGCCGCCCTCGATCGCGCTGATCTTCGCGAAGCGGTCACGCTGGTCGAGGCACCTAAGGCGCCCCTCGAGTTACTAGCTGGCGTGCACACTCAGGATCTCGTCGACATGATCCAGGCAGTGAGCGCTCGTGGTGGAGGCCGTATTGATATGGACACGGTGGTTGCGCCGGCCTCGTTCGACGCCGCCCGTTACGCAGCAGGCGCTGGGCTCGAATCGATTGAGCGCTTAGGCCGGGGTGAAGCTGACACGGCTTTTTGCGCCGTGCGTCCGCCCGGTCACCATGCGACCAAGGCAGAGTCCATGGGGTTTTGCCTGTTCAACAATGTTGCCGTGGCCGCCACGGCGCTCGCTGATGCCGGCGAACGGGTGCTGATCGTGGACTATGACGCGCACCATGGCAACGGCACGCAAGACATCTTCTACGACGATCCACGTGTTCTGTTCGTATCGTTTCATCAGTGGCCCTGTTACCCAGGCACTGGTCGAATCGACGAATCGGGTCGGGGCAATGGCACCGGCACCACGATTAACGTGCCGCTTCCACCTGGCACCACTGGTGACGTGTACAACCAGGCGTGGGACCGTCATGTGGCACCACATGTCGACGCATTTGAGCCAACCTGGGTTCTTATTTCTGCCGGATTTGATGCGCACCAAGCTGACCCGATCACTGACATGGGCCTGACCGCTGGCGACTATGCGTTGCTGACTTCACGAATCCTTGAGATTGCCCCTGCCGGACGTCGGGTCGTTTTTCTCGAGGGCGGGTACGACCTAACGGCTCTGACCGAGTCAGCAGCAGCGGTGATGGCGACGATCGTCGGTCAGTCCTTTGACACCGAACGACCAACGAATGGTGGCCCAGGCGTTGAGATAATTGACAAGGCCATCGATCACTTTGGGACTCTGTCGTGACGTTCACGCACCTTGATGATGTGCTTGACGAGGTCAAGCCGCTCTCCCAGTTATTTGACCAGGCTGGTTACCGGTTGTTTCTGGTGGGGGGCGTCGTGCGCGACCAATGGCTCGATGAGCCGTTGGACGCAAGCAGCGATATCGATCTGACGACCAATGCTTTACCGGCTGAGATCAAGCGCATCGTCGCACCATTCGCTGATGACTTGTGGACTCAGGGCGAGAAATTCGGCACGATTGGTCTTCGATCCGCAGGCCGCGATTTTGAGATCACTACCCATCGGGCCGAAAGCTACAGCAGCGATTCCCGCAAGCCGACGGTGAGTTTTGGTGACGACATCGGTGTTGATCTTTCGCGCCGCGACTTTACGGTCAACGCAATGGCAATCGAGTTGCCCGATGGCGACTTGGTTGATCCTTATGGCGGGGCCACGGACCTTCTGGAGCGGCGGCTTCGTACCCCTTTGAGTCCTGACATCTCATTCACCGATGACCCGTTGCGCATGCTGCGTGCCGCCCGGTTTGCGGCCAGGTATTCGCTCGTTCCTGAAGATGAATTGACGGCGTCAGCGGCGAAGCTGAGCGAGAGGCTCCGTATCGTCGCGATTGAACGCGTTGGTGTTGAGCTCCGGCGACTGCTGGGGCTGACGTCAGCTCGGGTCGGGTTGGGCTTCCTGGCTGAGACTGGGTTATTGGCCGAAGTGCTGAGTTATAGCGAACCTCTGCTGATCGAGCAGGTGCAACTCCGGCTAACTGAGGCAATCGAGGTGGTCGATAAGCTGCCACCCAATTGGCATCAACGGCTCGCCGGACTAGCGATCACAACCTTTGGTACGGCTGAGGGCGTCTATGCGTTGTGCGGCCGCCTCCGGTTGTCGAAAGAGAATGAACGCCGGGTCGTGCGGATGAGCCAGTCAGCCCTGCATGTGATCGAGCGCGCCGCCACAGACGATGAAACGGTTCGCCGCTGGATCCACGCATGCCAGGATCGTGCCGACGCAATTGGACTGGCCGCAGTCATGGCCGACGACCCGAACGATGTAGCGTCCTTCGAGCAGGCGGTTCAGGCCTTGTTGACCCGAGAGGGCGCCACCGACCCAACGTTTCTCGACGGGGATGCCATCATGGCGCTGCTCGACGTCACGCCAGGGCCAGTGATAGGTGCGGCACAGAAGTTCCTACGCGACGGCTATTTTGCTAGCGGCCCGCTCACACCAGCCGCGCAGCAGACCATGCTGCTGTCCTGGTGGGCTAGCCAGCCCTCTGCCAACTAACGTTGCTAGCTCGTGGGCTGGTGTAGTCGGGAACAGGTGGCCGAAGTGCCTCAGTGTCGCGCTCAACGACCTAATTGTGACAACGGCTGAAGTTCGCGAACGGGTGCAACCTTCGTGTTGTATCGGAGGAAGTAAGTAGGTCGAACTGAGAAGGTGTAGTAGCCAGCTATGTGCTGGTAGCGGGCCCGGTTGTGGCGCATTTGGGCGTGGATGCGAGCCTCTTCGGACACTGCTAATGCCCTTCGACGGACGCGCACCCGTTCGTTGTGGCTTGCTCGAGCCGAGCCGAATCCCGCACGGATGCTCACTCGGTGTGTGTTCGCGTTGACTGGCGGTGTGAGAGTTAGTAAGTAGGGCATGTCGTTGCCTTCCTGGCTTTGGTCTGTCTGTCTTCATCGTGAAGCAGCCCGCGCTTGGTGGCTGTGTCTCACAACACAAAGCCAGCGTGGTGTGAGTCACGTAGGCGCGTGGAGCTATTTGCGACCTACGATCGTGAGTGCTGTGTTTCGCGTTCCGCCTACCACCACCGGAAACTCCGAAGGTCATGTCGATTACCGGCTCGCCCGCGCGTCGATGTTGGCTAGCTACCGCCGCGGTGTGCTGGACCTTAGCGAGGTTTGCGATGCCCACCCTGAGCTCGTCCGAGCGGCACGTGAAGTCGGTCGGCGCATCCAGGGCGACTGTCCGATCTGCCAGCGAGTCAGGCTGGTGCAGGTCACGTACGTATTCGGGCCACGACTCCCGAAGCATGGCCGATGCATCAGCTTGCGTGGCGAGCTGGCGCGATTAGCCAAACGGCCAGGCACTCACGTGGCCTTTGTCGTCGAGGTATGCCAAGCGTGCTCATGGAACCATTTGGTGCGTCGTTCGACGCTTGAACGGCCGGGTGCACCAGGACCAGCTGAGACAGCGGCTGAAGAGCCCAACGGCTGAAGAGCCCATCGGCTGGAATACACAGCGATTTCGAGTGATGCGCAGTGGTGCTGACCCAAGTAAAAACCATCGGGCGGGCCCGTACACTTGGACCAACTGCGGGCAGCCAAATGGCGTCCGACGGTGTTGCACCGCGGTGCACTGAGGAGAGTCGGCATGGTTAAACGACTGACGGCGCCTGCGTTGAGCACTCGCAAGGTTGAGCATGGGGCAGCCCCCATCGTGATGGTCACCGCGGCGGATTACCCGTCGGCCCGCATGATTGGCGAAACCGACGCCGACATGATCCTGGTTGGCGATTCGCTGGCGATGGTCGTGCTCGGGTACAGCGACACCCTTTCGGTCACCATCGATGTCATGGCGCACCACACCGCAGCCGTCGCCCGAGCCAATCCAAAACAGCTCATCGTGGGTGACCTGCCGTGGATGAGCTATCACGTGTCGATCGAGGACACACTGCGAAATGCAGCGAAACTCGTTCGTGCCGGCGCGGGCGCTGTCAAGCTTGAAGGTGGCAGTAAACGCGTCCCCAAGATTGAAGCGCTCATCGATGCGCAGATTCCGGTAATGGGCCATATTGGGCTTACTCCGCAGTCGGTTCATACGATGGGCGGCTTTCAGGTCCAAGGCAAGAACGCCACAGCAGCGCATGACTTGGTCGCCGAGGCTCATGCGCTTCAGGATGCGGGTTGTTTCGCGGTAGTGCTCGAGGGTGTCCCACGCGAGGTTGGTGACATGATTACTCGGTCGGTTGACATCCCGACGGTCGGCATTGGTGCCGGCCCGGGCTGCGATGGGCAAGTACTCGTCTTGCATGACTTGTTGGGTATGCAAGACGACTTCGTGCCGAAGTTCGTTCGCCAATACGCCAATCTGAAAGCCGAGAGCATCGCCAGCATCAGTGCTTATGTAGCCGATGTGCGGTCCGGTGCGTTCCCCGACGACAGCGAGAGCTACCACATCGGCGGTGACGAGGTCGAAGCCTTGGGCCTTTACGGCGGGTAGCGAGCGAGATGCCCCAAGTGCGGTTGAAGGCGAGCGGAGAAACTGTCGCACCGGTGTGTCATTGTGGGCTGGGTGAGGCAAACGTGTGCAACCGCAGGTAGCGTTACACGGTTACATCTTGACCCTGCTGTGAAGTCCACAGCCCTGTTTTCAGGTCCAGAGGGAGGTTGCTCATGCGAGCATATGAATTGATGGTCATCTTTGATGGCGATCTTGATGATTCCAACGCCGCTCAAGCGTCGAACCGTGTTACTGCTTCTGCAGAAGAATTCGGTGCATCGATCGAAAAGAACGATTGGTGGGGCCGACGCAAGTTTGCTTACGAAATCGACCACAAGGTCGAGGGTTACTACCTCGTCCTTGAGTTGGTTTCAGAGACTGGGTCGTTTATCAACGATCTCGACCGGGTACTCCGAATCGCGGACGATGTCGTTCGCCACAAACTTCTGCGTCTTCCCGATTACGAGGCCGAAAAGCGCGGTCTGATCGGTACCGCATCCTGAGAGGAAGCATCTAATGGCATTCGGAAACAACGTACAAATCGTTGGGAACGTTACCCGTGATCCAGAGCTCCGCTATACCCCTAGCGGAGCTTCGGTTACCAATTTTTCGATCGCATGGAACCGGCGCTATGAGCGCAACGGCCAGCAGGTCGAGGACGTTAACTTCTTCGACATCGTGTGCTGGGGAACGTTGGCTGACAACGTCGCTGCATCGGTGACCAAGGGCGTTCGCGTCATTATTGAAGGCCGGCTCGATCAACGTTCATGGGAAACCCCACAGGGCGAGAAGCGCAGCAAGGTCGAAATTACCGCTGACGAAGTTTCACCTAGTCTTCGCTGGGCATCGGTCGAAGTCGCCCGTAACCCTCGTAACGAAAACTTTGATGGTGGCGGCGGTGGCGACAACTTCGGTGGTGGCGGCGGCGCCCCACAACAACAACAGCAGCAGCAGAATCCGCAGCAGCAGAATCAGCCGAGCCAGCAGGCAGCGGCACCAGCACCACAGCAGGATTACAACTACGACGAGGAGCCTTTCTAATGGCCGGTAGAGGACAGCCAAAGCGCACGATGAAGCCCCGCGATAAACCACATCGCGGCAAGAAAAAGGTTTCCGTACTCACCCAAGAAAAGATCGAGTACGTCGACTATAAGGATGTCAACGTTCTCCGCCGTTTCATGAGTGACCGGGCAAAAATTAGGGCTCGTCGTGTTACCGGCAATGACACCCAGCAGCAGCGTGAGATTGCTCGTGCGATTAAGAACGCTCGTGAAATGGCGCTGGTGCCTTACACCAACCGAGTCACCACCCAGCGTGGCGGCAATCGTCGCGACAACGAACGCGGCGGCCGGGCCGATGGTCCAGCACCACGTCCAAGCGGCCCACCTCCAGGTCCTGGCGCCGAGGGCGACGATGTCACTGACATCGACGCAATCGACGCGAGCACCGACGAGGCAGCCGAGGTTGACACCACGGAGGCCGAATAATGAAGATCGTTCTGCGTAGTAATGTTGACGGCTTAGGCAAGCGTGGCGAAGTCCTCGATGTCTCGGACGGTTACAGCCGTAACTACTTGATCCCACAGGGTCTTGCCATGCGCTCCACTCCTGGCGCCGAGGCCGAGGCCACTTCAATGCGGCGTGTAGAAGAGCAGCGCAACGCCCAGAGCCGCGATGCAGCTAATGCACTTGCACAGCGCATTGGCTCAACGCCGATGGTGATCGCAGCTCGAGCTAGCGACGAGGGCCGTTTGTTCGGTTCTGTTGGCGCCACCGAGATCATTGGTGCCGCCGCTCACGCAGGTATCGAGATCGACCGCCGTGTTGTTCAGATGGACGAACCCATCAAGGAACTCGGTGATCACTCGGTGACTCTTGAACTGCACCCCGAGGTCAAAATGGCGATTAGCGTTTCGGTCATTTCCGACGAGGCCTAGTTACTGTTTGCTCCGTTACTAAACGAGTTTCTCGCCCTAGGGCTCGAAACTCGCAGTAGCGAAGATCACAATCACGAGATTTGACGAAGGCCCGCTTCGAAAGAAGCGGGCCTTCGCCGTTTTCTTCGGCGTCGGTGGCTTGATTGGTTGTTCTTCTGACTCGATTCTGGCCGGAGACTGATGGTTTCGGGCCGCGCTGTCACACCGGCGTGTCAGAATCGACCCGGTGGCATCCTTGACTATTGGCACCCAGGTCGCGAAACCGCATGCAGCAACAATCCAGAGCAACAATTCACAGCAACAATCCACAGCAACGCAGCAGAACTCCCCATTTCTCTGAGAGTTATCCCCTGAATTTTGCCGAAATCCCCACACTTCCCCAGCCTTGTCCACTGGAGAATCAAGCGATATCGGGCAAGGTAGAACAGTGAACCAGCCTGTTGAGAACTACGGCCCGCCCGCCAACGTTCGATCGATGCCTATGCCGGTGTCGGCCAAAGTCCCGCCTCACAATGTCGAAGCCGAGGCTTCGCTCTTGGGTGCCATGTTGCTCACTGTTGATGCAATTATCGATGCGACCCAGATCGTTGAAGCAGCTCACTTCTATAAGCCGGTGCATCAGTCCATATTCTCGGCAATTACCACCTTGTATGGCCGAGGCGAGGCGGTCGACGTCATCACCGTCAACGACGAGCTCACGCGGGCTGGTGTCGATGACTCTGTAGCTGGCACCGGTGCTCTTATGTCGCTGTCAGCAGGCACACCTGCAGCGACTAACGCATCGCATTACGCCCGTATCGTGTACGAACACGCGATCTTGCGATCGCTGATCACAACGGCACATGAGATCGCTGAGATCGGCTACTCACAACCCGAAGATGTGCAGCGAGCCGTCGACGAAGCCGAGACCATGGTCTTCAACGTGGCACAGGGCCGAGTTACCGACTCAATGGCCTTCATGCATGATCTTCTCGGCGAAACCCTTGATGACATCGAGCAGCTGTATGACCGTGGAGATGCGATCACTGGTATTCCGACGGGCTTCATTGATCTCGACGAACTCACCGCAGGCCTGCAGCCAAGCAACCTGATCGTTGTTGGGGCCCGCCCGGCTATGGGTAAGACCAGCTTTGCGCTGAACCTGGTGGCTCATGCGGCGATGAATGAACAACGACCAGTGCTGTTGTTCTCGCTCGAGATGAGCAAGCTTGAGCTGAGCAAGCGCATGTTGTGCTCCGAAGCAAAGGTCGATGCCACCAGTATCCGCAATGGACGTCTGAAAGACGATGACTGGACCAAGCTGGCACAGGCAATGGGCCGTTTGGGAAAGGCCCAACTTTGGATTGATGACGATCCGAACATCACCGTCATGGATATTCGGGCAAAGGCCCGTCGGCTCAAGAGCAAGGTTGGTGACATGGGTCTTGTTGTTGTCGACTACCTGCAGCTCATGTCCGGCCGAGCCAAAGCCGAGAACCGTCAGGTAGAGATCTCCGAGATTAGCCGTGGGCTGAAGATTTTGGCTCGCGAGCTTGAGTGTCCCGTGATTGCGCTCTCACAGCTCTCTCGCGGACTCGAACAGCGCACCGACAAGCGGCCAATGCTGGCCGACCTCCGTGAGTCGGGTGCTATCGAGCAGGACGCCGACATCGTGATGTTTTTGTATCGCGACGAGGTCTACAACCTCGACAGCGCTGATAAAGGCCAGGCTGAGGTAATCATCGCGAAACACCGTGCGGGTCCAACAGGTGTTGTTCGTCTGGCGTGGCTTGGACACCAAACCCGTTTCGCCAACATGGCTCGCACCTAACGTCGCCACGATTCGACTCAGGCCTTGGAACAGTCCGTTCAGGACTGCTGCGCAGAAGTGGTTGGATGGGTGCTGCTGCGGAGAGAGTGGCCTCCTTTCAACACATGACTCAACGCATGACTCAACGCATGACGAAGCTACCTATAGCCCCGACTAGGACTTGCTCCAGACTGCGCAGATGGTCAAAGTTTGGCGACCCCCACGGGGATTCTGCGGTGCCTTGGGTCTTGGCAAGTGCAGAGGTGCGCCGCGTGTAGCGGGCTATGTCATGCTCCGAGCGTCGTTGGGCGTAGCCACGCGGATTGAGCCATTACTAATTGGTGGGCGCTATCGGCTCGGTGTGACCAACCTATTAGTGATGGCTCGTTGAGTACGATCGTAGGCGATGATCTTCGGAGAGAATCTGCTTGCTCTGCTTGTGCTCGCGATAGGTGCGGCGCTCGCGTTTGGAAATTTCATGGCGTTGCTGCGGCCTCGGGACCAAGAGCAGTTAGCCGAAGGCGAGCTTGAGCGCCCACCGCTCGCTCGCTCGATTGCGATGATTGCACTTGGCTTGCTTGCAGCAGTCTGGGCACTCGGCAGCCTGATTACTGCTGACGATGCCGATCAGACACCGACAGCAGCAGCGGTCGCTAGCAGCGACGCTGCAACCGAACGATGATTATCTCCAGATAACGGATGCCTGCCGAACCCGTCACGGTCGCTAGTGAGAGCTACCACGGTGTTGAACTACCACGGTGTTGAAAAGACTTGCTGCGGGTTTTAACGACTGTTGGTCACCGTTCGTGCGTGGTCCGCTTTTTGGGCGCCGTTTTTAGCACTCGACTCTTCGGTCCCCTTTAGCCGAACTTTGGAACGCTCTCGACTCCGCCGTTCTTCTCGCTAAATCTGACCTGTGCATGGGTCGTATGGGTATGGGTATAAACGTGTCGTGATTGTTGGGTTTGATTATGGGTTTATGGTGGACACAGAACGAGCCTGAACAGCGAGCAAATGAAGTAGCCGAATGCAGTTTCAGGCGGTAGGTCAGTAGATGTCGAGGCGCCAGTTGTTCCCAAAATGAGGGCGAAACCATGGGGCACAACGACAAAGACCCCCGTCAGTGAGCGTCAACACTTTCGAGGGGTGCTTGAAGATCGACGAAGCGTACGTCACCTCATGCGCGCACACGTAGGGCCTGAGCGTTCGTGGGAAGAACCTGCGGCGGCTACCAAGAGCAATAGCACCGAGGGTGATGAGGTCGAAGGCATTGAGGCCGGCACCCGCGTCGTTGGGAGCGGATAATCGGTAGTTTTTAAGGTGCCTCGGGGCCGCTGGCGTCGCTGAAGTGGTCTCCATCAGCCTGTCATCGCACGACCTAGCTTTAAGCCAATCGGACCCCAAAGAAAAGCTGCTGCAGCGAAGAGGGTGTAATTGTGCGCCGGACACGCAAAGCTGGAGGGGTGACATCGGTACAGACGCCACCTGAGCAGGTGATTCCCGAGCCCGAGGGCATGGCCCTAGCGTGTGCTGCGCCCGGCGAGTTCCCGGCGCTTCGGATCGGTCCGATGGTGGTGTGGCCGCCGGTGATCTTGGCTCCAATGGCGGGCGTCACCGACGTACCGTTTCGGGCGCTATGTCGAGAACACGGTGAACAAGGCCGCATGATGGGCGCATCACCGTTGTCGATCGACTCCGCGCCCGGGTTGTACGTGAACCAGATGATCACCGCCCGAGCTTGGCTCGAAGATCATCCCAAGACCCTGAAACTGGCAGAGTTTGGCGCAGATGAATCGCCCCGCAGTATCCAGTTGTATGGCACAGTTCCTGAAGAGGTTGGCGAGACTGTCCGACGCCTTGTCGATCAGGGCGCCGTTGACCACATCGACATGAATTTTGGCTGTCCAGTTCCCAAGGTGACCAAACACGGTGGAGGCGCGGCGTTACCGGTTCGGCACCGGTTGCTTCGCCGCATTGTTCGGGCCGCTGTTGATGGCGCAGGCGATATTCCGGTCACGATTAAATTCCGCATGGGTGTTGATGACGACATCATGACCTTCATCGAGACAGGCCTCATCGGCGAAGACGAAGGCTGTGCTGCTATTGCACTGCATGCTCGCACGGCCGAGCAGCTGTATTCCGGTCATGCTCGATGGCACGCCATTGGTGAACTGAAGCAAGCAGTGACATCGATTCCGGTGCTTGGCAACGGCGACATCTGGGAGCCTGCTGATGCGCTCGCCATGATGCGTGAAACCGACTGCGACGGCGTAGTCATCGGTCGCGGTTGTCTCGGACGGCCGTGGCTGTTCAGCGCTCTGGCCGCGGCGTTCGATGGCCAACCGCTGCCTGAGCTCCCCTCGTTTGCCGTAGTTAGCCAGATCATGCTGCGTCACGCCGAGATGCTCGTCGATTGGTACGGCAACGAAGGTGCGCTGCGCCAGTTCCGTAAGCACGCGCTGTGGTATCTGATGGGGTTCCCTATCGGTGGAGACATGCGTAACCAGTTTGCCCGGTTCACGACGCTGGCCGAATTGCGCGAGCTCGTCGAACTGGTCGACCCGTCCGAGCTCTTCCCGCCAGGAGTACTGCGCCAGCCACGCAGTCACAGTGGTGGTCCACGCGCGGTTCATCTTCCGGAAGGATGGCTTGCAGATCGCGATAACGATCAGCCGCCCGGCGGTGGTGCAGACTCGATCGTCAGTGGTGGCTAAGCAGATCCCGGTCTTGTTCACCCTTGGGTCGGCATCGCCGCGGCGTGCTGACCTTCTTGCTTCTCTTGAGCTGACTTTTGACGTCGAAGCAGTCGCTATCGACGAGGAATCGTTCGTCGACCCCGGCGAGCAAAATCTGGGAGTCATCGTTGAACGGATTGCCCGGGCAAAATTCGCAGCGTTCCCCGAGGGCTCAGAACACAGGCTGCTGCTGACGGCGGACACCCTGGTGGCGTGTGACGGGGCAGTTTTAGGCAAGCCCGGTGCGCCTGGCCAGGTCGTGAGCATGCTCGAATATATGTCGGGGCGTCCTCTGACTATCGCCACTGCAGTGTGTGTCGGCGACCGAGGAGCGATGCCTGCAATCGAGCTCGTCACAACCACTGTGGAACTGCAGATACTCACGGCTGCTGCTATCGAGAGCTATGCAGCCACCGGCGTCGGGATGGATAAGGCCGGTGGGCTAGCGCTGCAGGCGGAAGCGACCCCGTTCATCCGGTCGGTTCGTGGCTGCTGGTCGAATGTGGTCGGCTTGCCCTTGTGTGCCGTGGGTCGACTGCTTCGCCCTGCACTAGAGCACACAGACCTGATGACCGGTGCTCGCCGTGCAGCGCTGGGCGAAGGTGTGTGTTCAATCGAGCTGTGTGGCCGTCACGACGGGTAGCGAGAAGCCGATTTGGGCACCACCGTCGAGCCGGTTGGCGGCGCGTACCGTGCCGCCGTGGCCGCTGACGATCTGCTTGACAATGGCTAGGCCCAATCCAGACCCTGGTGCAGACCGGGCCGTGGTCGCGCGGTAGAAGCGGTCGAATACGAACGGAAGATCGTCGGCTGGAATACCGGGTCCTCGGTCGCTGACGGTCAGTTCACCGATGGAAACAGCGATATCTATCTCGGTGTCGTGATCGCTGAACTTGACAGCGTTGTTGACCAGGTTGGTGACCGCTCGGCTGAGCAGAGCGCTGTCTCCATGAACCGTCCCATTCGGCGCGGTCGTGGTCCGTACGGTGAACGTTCGATGATGGCGTCTGCGCGCCCGTTCGATGCACGAGTTGACTAACGCGGCTAGGTCGATCTCATCGCGTAATTGCAGCGTGGTGGGCACTTCGGTTGCAGAATCCACCAGCTCGATCGTGAGCTGGGTGAGTTCGTGTAGCTCAGTGCTGATGTCATCGAGTATTTGGGCACGGACCTCGGAGTTGATTTCTGCGTATCGCTGCAACAACTCAACGTTGGTCCGCATGCTGGTCAATGGTGTGCGCAGCTCGTGGCTGGCGTCTTGCACTAGACGTTTCTGTTGTTCTCTCGATGTATCAAGTGACAACAGCATCGTGTTGAAGCTGGACGCGAGCGCCCCGATCTCGTCGTCGCCGTCCACTGCGATTCGCTCGCCTAGGTCCTGGGTTCGAGCAACATGTTCTGCCGCCTTGCTCAGGCGTTTCACTGGATCCGTGGCTCGCTTTGCGAACATCCAGCCGACAGCCCCAGCGCAGATTGCGCCGAGCAGACCAAAGATCACACTGCGCACAAGAAAGCTACGAAGTGTGTCTTCGGTGAGCTCGAGACTGTGGGTGAATTGCACGGCACCGATGTCACCGAAGCCGCGGGTTAGCAATCGAAAGCGTTCGCCTTCAACGGAGACAGTCCGAAAGTTGGTGCCGTTACCGCTGGTAGCGAGAGCAGTTTCCTCGGCTGAGATCGGCAGTGTCTGACATGCTGTGAAGACTGTGCCGTTAGGCCGGAGAACCTGCATGTTGCTCGCGAACTCAGCCAGCAAAAGGAATCGACTCCGGCGGTCGGGCTCAGCTTCGAGCTCGCTGTCACTTTCGGCGTCATCGGCCGTGTCGCAAGTGGATCGGCGGGCCTCGAACGCGAACTGAAGTTGATCGGCCAGGCGTGGGCTTTCGACCTGGAACGCTTCTGAGACGTTGAGTAGAACGCTGTCGATGCGGTCTCGGCCGACGCTGCGTGAACTGAGCGTGGTACCTATGCCACCAATCGCCGATGCAAGTAGCACGGTGACCCCAACGAGTAATGCGATTCGGCTGCGGAGGCTCATCTAGCTCTCGCGGGCGACGTAGCCGACGCCGCGCACGGTGTGAATGAGACGTGATGAATCGTCTGCCTCGAGCTTTCGTCGTAAATACCCGATGTACACATCGAGGGACTTTGATCCCGTTTCGAAGTCGAAACCCCAGATGCGCTCGTAGATAACATCGCGGGTCAGCACGATGCCTTTGTTGTGTACGAGTATTTCAAGTAGGTCGAATTCGGTCTTGGTTAGGTCAATGACCCGGCTGTCGCGTGTGATGCGACGTGCAGCCGCATCGAGTGTCAAGTCGCCGAGTTCGATCGTGGATCCATCGGTTCCGGTCACGCTGGTGCGTCGCAGCAACGCTCGTAGGCGGGCGAGTAGTTCGTCGAGCGCGTAGGGCTTGACGAGGTAGTCATCTGCTCCGGCATCGAGACCGGCGACACGATCAGCGATCTCGTGTCGAGCTGTCAGCATGAGAACTGGTACGCGAAGTCCCTTGTCACGGATTCGCCGGCAGACGGTGAGGCCATCGATCCCAGGCATCATCACGTCGAGCACGATGGCATCTGGCTCGTTGTTTCCTAAGAACTCGAGAGCCTTGCCCCCATCAGATGCAGTTAGCACTGCGTACCCCTCGAACTGCAAGGCCCGCTCGAGTGCCTGACGCGCAGCTCGGTCATCTTCGGCGATCAAGATGGTCGAAGTGGTCGGCATGTTTGTACATCGTAAGCAACGGTGAGTCGCGGCTCGATCGCTGGAGACAAATTCTTGTCAATCTCTTAAAAAGATGGGTGTTAGAAGAGGCCTCGGGCGCTGGGGTAGAACACTCCAACGACGGTTTGTGCGAGCACGTCGAGTCCCAATGTTGCTTCAGCTCGCCGCTGCGAGTGGGGCTTGTTCACCTGGTCCCGGGACTTGGCGCCATCTGGCTGTTGGATCCCATAATCGTTGGTGGCTCGGGAACGGCATGGAAAAGGTGGGCATGCACGTGTTTGATCTCTATGCACGTGTTTGATCTCTATGCACGTGTTTGATCTCTATGCACGTGTTTGATCTCATTGCATTGTTCATGCTTTATGGGATTAAGGCCCAGTCCTTTGCGTGCTGGATCGATTTTGAGCCGCCGAGGTATTAACGTGCGTTTGTTGGCTGCTACAGGAGTGGCCCTAGCGCTGGAGTAGCGATATCCGACGAATAGTTGCAAGTGGACTGGTTGCTGTCGGTGTGCTCCTCGCCTTGTTCGCTGGGGTTTTTCGTTATGTTGACCAGCACTTCCACACACCCGAGACGTTCCTTGAGAACACTTCCGAGCTTGCCGCGAACGCTGATATTCGAGAGCGGCTGTTCGTGGGGTTTCGTACCGAGATCATCGCCTTGGCAGAAGGCGACATCGAAGATGAAGCCGAAATCGGCTTTGGCAGCTTGATTGATGACGCAGACGAGGCTGCGTTCGATCCCGTCACGGAGGAGCGAATAGCGCGAGATCAGGCGATAGAAGAAGTCCTGCTCGATGTGTTTGATAGTGAGATCTATGACTGGGCGTTTGCCGCCGCACTAAGCCGCGCCCAAATAGAACTGGTTGCTTCGGCCGCACTCGAGCCAGCGGCGCTGCTGCGTAATAAGGGCGAAATTTTCTTTAATATGCAGCCGCTCTATCAGCCGATCTGGGCACAGCTTGCCGCAGATACTCGAACCTCTGAGATCACTCAGACGGCACCTCCTATTGGATACGGCGTCTTCAAGGTAGCGGACCGCGAAACCGTGATGAACTTTTTGTGGAGCCTGCTGCGTAACGGCCCGAATTGGCGTGGGCTCACCATGCTCGGCGCCATTGTCTCACTTGCAGGCGCAGTTGCTATCGCTGATCGGCGACCTTCGACTGCGATCCAATTTGGTGGCGGTGTAGTCGGCGTCAGCGTTGTGCTGATCGTCGTCATCTACCTGATTCGATTCGTCGTGCCGTTGCTTGCAGGGGGAGGGTCGTCAGCCAACCCAGTTGTTGCGGTGTATGCCGCGAACCTGGCTCCACTCGTCAGCATCATGATCCGCCTTGTCATCCTTGGAACTGTGCTGGCCGGAATTGGTGGAATCGCTAAGTTGATCTGGCCCGATGATTGGGTGTACAGCAGCGTCTCCGATGAACGAGGAATTCGTTCGATACGCCGACGCCGAGGTGCTGTTGAAGCGGAACAACCAGCGCCGCAACAGCAGCCGCAGCTTGCAGCCATGGCGCCTGGTTATGCCGCTGGCTATCCCCAGCCCTATCCCGGCTATCCCCAGCAATGGGGACAGCATCAGCCGTATCCGGGTCAGTATCCGGCGCCGTACCCCGCAGGCCCGGATGCGCAACCGGCGCAGCCTCTACCTCAGTCGCAGCACTATAGGGGTCCAGGAAAGCCAACCGTTCCCGTGATGCCCGTGCAGATTGGGGAGTCCGGTGCTGACCTTGTGCCTCCAGCGGCCCCTTCTCTTGACGCTGCACCTGGTGACCTACCAGCCGACGTTGTTCAGATCGTCCCTCGAGTGGTGGCCACGGCTGACGTCACAGCTGAGCCTGCGGTCGCTTCTCGCGCTGTCGTGTCCACCGGTGACAAAGAGACCGTCGTAGAAACCTCTGCACCAGTGGTCGAAATAGAATTGCAAACCGGTGAAGCTCCGGGCGGCGTGGCAGATGTTGCTGACGGGACCAACGACGAGTGGTCCGGCGAAAAGGACTGGTAGCCAGTCGCAAAGCGGCTGGTGAGAGAACGATTGAGTTAAATGCCGAGTTGGCGAGAGGCAAGGTCTCGCATGATTTCTTCGGAGCCGCCGCCAATGGCCTGCACTCGGACTTCTCGGTAGAGTCGCTCTACAACGCTGCCTCGCAGGTAACTGGCACCACCCAAAACTTGGGCCGCCTCCCTGGCACAGAACTCGAATGTGGTCGTCGCAGCGACCTTGCACTCGGCGATCTCGGCGACAGGATTGTCTCCCTGGTTGAGCCGCCATGCCAGCAGCTGTGTCCAGGCTTCGCCAGCGTTAATACGACGATCCATCTCGACCAGCTTGTGGCGAATCACCTGGTGTTCGCCGAGTCGCTTGCCAAACGTTTCGCGCTCGCGCGCCCACTGGAGCGCCTCGTTGTAACAGACGCGAGAGAAGCTGAACGATTGCACAGCCATGTCCATACGTTCGGCGTTGAAGTTATTGACGATGGCGCTAAAGCCTGTGCCCTCTTCACCAATCAAGTTCGACACGGGCACTCGGACATCGTCGAAGTACAGGGTGGCCGTGTCGCTTGACAGCCAGCCCATCTTTTCGAGCGGTGTGCGGTCAAATCCTTCGCGGTCACCCTCGATGAGTAGCAACGAAATGCCAGATGGCCCTTCGCCACCGGTGCGAACAGCAACGGTATAGAAGTCAGCTCGCATGCCCGAGGTGATGAATGTCTTTGAACCGTTCACGATGTAGTGATCGCCGTCGCGTCTCGCGGTGGTGCGGATCCGGGCAACGTCGCTACCGCCCGAGGGTTCGGTGATCGCGAGCGCAGCGATCCTTTCGCCCGCCTGACATGGTGCAATAACTCTGGCCTTGAGTTCGTCGGAACCAAAACGTTGAATCGGCGGCAATCCAATGTAGTTCGAGAGCATGGAGGCACTGACGCCGCCTGCCCCCGCTTGGGAGACCTCGTCCATGATGACCAGCCGCATGAGAGCGTCGCGCTGACCGTGGCCGCCGTATTCAGCCTCGAACCCATCGCCGAACAGACCGATTTGAGCGGCTTTGTTGTACAGGTCTCGAGCGACCATGCCTGCTCGTTCCCAGTCGTCGACATAGGGCACGATCTCGTTTGTCGTGAACTGCCGAACTACCTCGGCGTACGCTCGGTGGTCATCGTTAAAGAACGGAGTTGAGGCAGACCAATCGATCGTCATGGTCTTGACGTTAGAGGCCCGCTTAGCAGGGTGCCGAATCGATCGAGTGGGCGGCTTAGAACCGAACTAGCGGTTAGTTCGCGGTGACGAATGCGCTAGCGACCCAAACATCTTCGTCGCCGTTGAAGATCTTCCACCACGTGTAGCCATCGGACTCGTTGACAATGCACTCGCCAGTGAAGACAAGACCGGTCTGGCCAGGATCGAACGTACCGGCCTGGGCACCGTTGACCGCTGGTTCAGCGCGCTGGTTTAATGGGGCCGTGTTTGTGTCGACGATGTAGGTCGCAGCGGTGAGAGGTGAGGTACCAGGAGCGCATGCAACGAACCCTTCAGGCACCGGTGTCGCCGCGAGAGCGGTCATAGCAGTGGTGTCGACCGTGTCGGCCGTGGTTGCTTCTGTAGTGGTGTTATCGGCACTGCTGATGCTGGAAGGCCGGGGGGTCGACGTCGGTATTACGAGCGGCGTTGGTTGTCCACTCTGGTTCGCTGACGAAGATGAGGATTCGCCATTGTCGACGATCAAGAACCATAAAGCGAGCAGCACGGCAACGAACAACAATGCAAGAAGGACGCCGAGCATCGTGCGGTTGGCCTGAGGCCGCCCCCGATCGCTCATCGTCGGCGGCAAAATGTTGCTCTCGTCGTCGCTTGGCATGGTGCAACGGTTACAGGCGGTGGGACCTGATGCAAGGACCCTCGACGGTAAAGCGTCACCGCCGTCCTATCAAGGGCCGGCTTCCCTTCAGCGGAAGGCCGGCACGACGTCGGCCAGAACGGCCTTTAGGTAGGCGCCTTGCTCGAAGCCAATCGGATGATCGAGTGCGTGCCCCGTACGAATTGTGTGAATCGCTTTGTGGTCATTCTCGGCGATCTCGCCGGTGACCAATGCGTAGAACTCGTCAGCCGGTATTCGACTTGAACACGATGCCTGGACCAACGTGCCGCCGCTCGCCAGCAGAGCGACCGCCAGAGAAGTCAGTCGGCGATAGGCCCGGCGGGCCGCGGGTACCGATGCAGAATTGGGTGCGAATGATGGGGGGTCAATAACGATGACGTCGAAGTGCTGGTGGCGGTCGATCAGGTCTTCCATTGCATCGAAGGCATCGGCGGCCAGCGAGGTATGCCGCGTGTCGTAGCCAAGTCCCGAACGGTTGATCTCGATATGGCGCTGGGTCGCTTCTATTGCATGAGGGCTTACGTCGATACTGTGGACCGAGCGAGCACCACCGGCGGCGGCGTACACGCTGAAGCCCCCTGTGTTGCAGAAGACGTCGAGTACATGTGCGCCCTCGCACCGGATGCCAACCAGCTGCCGGTTATCTCGTTGGTCAAGGAAGTGGCCGGTCTTCTGGCCCCGTTCGACATCGGCTTCAAACTGCAGACCGTGTTCAAAGAACTGGATTGGTCCTACAGGTGGTTTCCCAAAGATCGTCGGGCTGTCGCGCAGAATCGAGGGCAGGTCGTCAGCGATTCGTCGGCTTGCTCGCAACACGACCCGTTCGGCGTCGGTGAGTTCTATCAACGGCTCAATGATGGACACCAGGTGCGGGACCCAAACCGGCGAGTCAAGCTTTATGACCAGCGTGTTGTCGTAGCGGTCAACGACCAGTCCGGGCAGGCCATCGTTTTCACCATGCACCAGTCGGAAGGCGGTTGTGTCGTTGTTGTCCTGTAATGGCTGTCTGCGGGCGAACGCAGTAAGTAACTTGTCTGCGAAGAAGGCGGCGTCGATCGCGAGAGGTGCGCCGTGATGCAAGATGCGAACAGCGATCGGGGCGTTCGGGTCCCACAGGCCAATGGCGGCGAACTTGCGCTTGTCATCAAAGATGACAGCCAGGTCGCCGGCTCTGCCCTGTGCCGATGCGCGCACGATCGAACCATCCCAGATCCAGGGATGGCCTCCCCGTATCTGGCGAAGCGCGTCGTTGGTCACGTGGACAGCAATACGTTCAGAGGACAGGGCCGGTAATTCGGCTTCCAAGTTCACCATGTGCCATGAACTGTATTGGGGCTGGGCCGGTCACGTGTGCGGCGCGCACCCGGGCGTCAGCGAACGGACGGGCATAGAGTCACTGCATGACTGAAATCGATCCGTCACGGTTACAAGTTGTTGATCATTCACTGGTGCAACACAAGCTCACACTTATGCGCAGTGTTGACACACCTGCGCCGCTCTTTCGCCAACTCTTGCGCGAGACCTCGATGTTGCTGGCATACGAAGCCCTCGCCAATTTGCCAACCATGCCAGCGACTGTCGAGACGCCTCTGGGGCCAGCTGAGGGTCAGCAACTTAAGACCGACCCGGCGCTCATCTCGATTCTTCGAGCGGGGAACGGTTTGCTCGACGGCTTTCTCGACATCGTTCCGTCGGCATCTGTCGGCTTCATTGGCATGTACCGCGACCACGAAACTCTTGAGGCAATCGAGTACTACACCAATATTCCTCAGGGTTTAGCTGGGCGCGTCACTATCGCTGTCGATCCAATGTTGGCAACCGCAGGTACCGCTATTGCCGCGATCGAAAAGCTGCGTCATGCCGGAGCAAGTGATTTGCGATTCGTCTGCCTAGTCGCAGCGCCCGAGGGCATCGCCCGAGTGCATGCGGCGGACCCCCATGTCAGGGTCATTACAGCGGCTGTAGATCAAGGGTTGAACGACGTCGGCTATATCGTGCCCGGCCTTGGCGATGCTGGCGACCGCATCTACGGCACGCAATAGGCGCATCGACAAGCGGATGGCGTTCGACATTGCAGGTGACGCTTGTACAGCATTGAGACCAGACTTCATCAGTAGATTGGTTTGATGCTTACGTCACGCGAATTGAGTTGGGGCCAACTCCGCTGCCTGACTTTTTGCGCTCGCAACTTGAGGCTCATGGCTTCGGCGCCAACGATCTAGGGCGTTGCGTTCGGTTGATCAACGAACATCCTGGGGGCGCCGCAGCCTCGTCACTTTCGTGGATCTAGGTTCATGCAAGTTTCTTGAGGCTGATGTCGATGGCGCTATCGCCGCATGGCGCCACGTTGTTGCTAGTCAGCACGATGCAGCAGCTGCCCGCTCGATGCTGAATCTGGGTTTGCTGTACGAGCACCTACACCATCATGAGCAGGCCATTGGCCTGCTCACTCGGGTGGCCGAACGTAATTTGCCGCCGTATGTAATCTCAGCGGCCATGGCTTCGGCTCGTTGCCAGGTTGAAATGGGCGACGGTGAACGAACTATGGAGACCATGGCTCGCCTGGCTCAGCTCACCATGGCATCGCGGCCGGAGGGCGCTGAGCTGATCGAGGCGTTGTCTGGGTTGGGTGACGTCGCTGAGCACGCGGGTCGTCCTGATCGTGCAGAACGGGCATGGCGAGTCGCTTCGTTGAGCCCTGCGTCGCCAATTCAGCGAGCGGCTTCGGAACGGCTGGTTCAACTACTGGTCCGTCAAGGACAGAGCCATGCTGCGCTTCGCTCTCTCGACGTTGGCGTAGCGGGACACGGAACGTCGCCCACCGTGATCGACACAGCAGAACTGCTGATCCGGACCGGCGAGAAGGCTGCGGCAATTGAACTTCTTTTGACGGTCGACGGCGCTGACTTAGATCCGGTTGATCGGTTCCGGCTGGCCGATGCCAAACTGGCCTCAGGCTGCGTAAATGATGCGATCGATGATCTTGAGGCGCTGCTCGCCGTCGACGGGCAGGTGCAGTCCCGGGCACTTTTCTCGCTCGGGCGGGTGTACACGACCTGCGACATGGCTGACGCAGCGGTGTCGATGTTTCAACGAGCCGTTACGAGTGGCGATCCGTACTGGATGCTGGCAGCCTCACTGGCGTTGGGTGATTTACTTGCTGCACGTGGCGATGTCAATCCTGCATGCGAGTACTGGTCGTACGCCGCTGCGGGTGCTGTTTCTCGCATTGCTGATCAGGCCCGATCTCGCCTTGCCGGGCTTGCTCAGGAAGAGGCGGAGCCTGCAACTGTTGAAGTTACGACTGGCGATGTTGTCGAGCCCAACATCACAGAACTGTTGGTGGCTGAACCTTCTCAGGGATCAGCGTTTGCGGATCGTCTCGGTAGGTATGACGAGCTAGCCCCGCACCACGACGACGTTGACTTCGAACCCCCGTCTGATGCCGAGCCAGGTGACTGGGAGTCCAAGCTCGGCGAGCGGCTTCGTGATGATCCGGCTTCGAAGCCGAACAAGGACGCAAAAGCGTTCTCTCGCTATACCTGACCCCATCATTGGTGAGTCGCTCACCGTGTTGAGAGTGACCTAGAGAACATAAATGTTGAGCCAGGTCTGTGGCGTTAGCGGCACTTGTTGCGGCCCGTTGTTATCCGTCAGGCTGGCGTCGGACTATTTCGATAGTGTTCGTTGGGCGGGTTCGGTTTGTTTAATCGTTGACCCTTGGCCGTTCGTGGCTTCGACCACACGGATACCCAGCGGAAGCGCATCGAGCAGCGCCGGTACGTGGGTGATCACGCCCACCATCGCTCCTCGGTCACGGAGTTCGTCGAGCAGGTCAATGGCACGCTCAACTGATGTTTCATCGAGTGAACCGAAGCCTTCGTCGATGAACAAGGCATCAACGCGAACAGCAGCGCTTTGATTCATGACCGCGTCGGCGAGGCCTAATGCCAAGGCGAGTGATGCCTGGAAGAGCTCGCCGCCGGAGAGCCCAGCGGTTGGTCGTTGGGTACCAGTCACGGTGTCTTCAACCCCCAGATCGAGACCCCATTTGCCACGTTTGTTCTCACCATCGTCCATGACACAGAGCTGAAACCGCTGATGAGTCGAGCGAGCTAACCGAATGTTGGCCAACTCGACGACATCGCGAAGATGGGCTGCCAACACCCAGTTCTCGAACGACGTGTTGCGATCGTTGTCGCCCTTGACCATCGCGGCTACTCGTTCGAGGCGACGCGTGTCTAGATCGGTTGTTTGGCGTTCGGTTTGTTCTGTCTCGATCATGGCGAGTTCGGACTCGATACGGCCGAGACTGGTGGTGACGGCGATCAACGCCGTGTTGGCGACAGAAAATGTCTGGTTGGCGTCGTGGTCGAGCTGATGAAGAGCCCTGATATCGGGTGGCTCGTTTGGCGTGTCCGCTAGTTCGAGCAGCTGTCCTTGCAGCCGTTCGCCCGAGGCCGTATGGGCGGCTGTTTGGGCTTCGAGCTGAGCAATTCCGTGCGGCTCGACGTAGGCCGCCATTGCCTGCTCGAGACTGCTGAACGGAGACTGTCGAAGACAGTCTTCGAGAAAGGACTGCCCCCGTCGAAGTGCGTTGATTGCATCGTGTTCTCGTGCAAGTGCGGTCACGATGTCTGAGGTCAGAGAGCGGGCGTGCTGGGCGGCCCGTGCCCGAAGATCGAGGTCTTGGTCGGCGACAATCGGTGTGGAGGAGGCAGCGGCGAGCGCCTGGTCTGCATGATCACGTCTTGCCACCGCTATGTGGAGGTCGCGTTGCTGGTTGGCGAGTCGGTCCTGGGTTGATGTGCGGCGGTTATCTGCTGCTATCTGGTCAAGGCCAATGGTCCCGATCATGTGCTCGGATGTCTTGATGCCTGCCATAAGCTGATTTCGGCGCTCGGCAAGTCGATCTGCTTGGGCCCGCGCGGTTGCCGCATCAGCGGCTTGTGCCCGCAACACAGCGACCGGTTCGGTGGCGACAATACCCAGGGCGCCTTCGATCCTGCTGCGACGTTGGTCAACGGCACGAATCTCATGATCGAGCGCGGTCCGCTCTGTGCGAGTAGTAGACAGTTCGCGGTCGACCCGCTCGTACAAGGTGCCAGCTTGGCTGGTCTCGTTGGCCAGGGTGCGAGCGTCTAGCGCCGCGGCTTTTGTTGTTGTGACTTGGATCGCAAGCGTGGCGGCTGAAAGCGACGCGATGTCTTCGTCGGTTGAACGCAGCGTTTCGATGTGAGACTCGAGAGCTCGAACTCGAGCGTGAACGGCTTCGCTTTGGGTCCGGGCGGTCGCTACGTAAGCTTCGGTCACGATTGGCCCACCATTGTTGGGAACCGCTGGCGCGGGATGTTCGCACGACCCACACACAGGACAGGGTTCGTCGTTGGCTAGTGCCTTCGCGATGCGAGCTGCGGTACCGGCAATGAAGGCGTCCCACAGCTGGTCGGTCTGTGCCTGTTTTTGCGTGAGCTCGACCCGTGCCGCTTGGAGGCTGTGGGTGGCGACTTGGTAGTGGTCAGTCGCCTGACGCCGGCGTTCAGATTCCTGATACTCGGAATGTGCAGTGTCGGCTTTTTGCTGGACTGAAGCATGAGATGACTGGGCCTGCACTGCGGCTGATCGTGCTTGGTCAAGTTGTTCGATAGCCGTATCGAGTTCGGTTGCTCGGCGCATGAGCTTGCCGTAGCCGGTCTCGAGTTCGGCCAGCTCGATGCGCTGGGTGAGTCGTGCCTTGGCGATACGAAGCTGGGATTCGCATTCGTCGATATCAGCGGCCTGCTCCAACGTTTCCAATTCTGCTTCCGCTTGGCGAAGCTGAGTTGAGGCGACTTCCTTTTGTTCGCTCAGGTTCTTGATCTCGTTGGTGAGATGGTGGAGATCGGCATGAGAACTTGCAACGATGGCGGAGGCGGCGGGCAACTGCAGGACAGATTCTTGCCGTTCAGACAAGGCGACGTCGAGGACCGAAATGCGTTCAGCGACTGCTTTGAGTGTCGCCTGGTCGAGGTCGTCCATATCGCTGAGGCCAGCGGCGTTGAGGGCGTGGTTTAGCTGTTGTCGAAGGTCGCTGACCCGCTGCAGCGCTTGGTCTCGGTGCTTTCGGTGTTGGGCAAGTGATTGTTCATCGCGGATAACCGGGGCCGCGGATCGGGCGTTGTTTAGCCGTTCGACGTCGTTGAGATGTTGAGGTGCAGCCTGCTGGTGGCGATCGAGGTCAATCTGCACTTGACGTCGACGTTCGAGTCGTTGGGCGACATCTAGGCCAGTCTGATAGTTGCGGGTTGCCTGCTGTGCCAGCGTCTTGAGCCCGGCGGCGGCGGCGGCTTGTATCGCGAGTTCGACTTGACGATGGTGAGCTATTGCGTCCCGTAAGGTGAGGGTTGTGCTGCCTACCTGGATTTTGGTGAGTATGGAAAGTTCGTCACCCAGAGCGGTTTGACGATGAGCGAGGCGTTCGAGCACGGCTCGGTCAGCATCTGTTGCTTTGGCTGCGGCATCGGTGAGCCATGTCGTCGCATCATCGAATATTTCCGACGAGAACAGGGTGCGCAGCAACTCTCGTCGTTCGGCGCTGGATTCGGTGAGGACTCGGCTGAACTGGCCCTGGGGTAGCAACGCGACCCGTTCGAACTGTTTGCCACTGAGCCCGACGAGCTCGACACATTTGGCTCGAACTTCTTCGACGCGGTTCGTGATAGCTGTGGGAGTGTCCTGGTCGAGTCGGAACAAGGTTGCAGTCGCAGGCGCTTCGGTTGTGCCCGCGCCGCGTCGCTTGGCTCGTGTTTGTTTTGGTGACCGTTCAACCCGCCAGTGGTTGCCATGGGCAACGAAGTCCAGTGTGACTGAACAGTTGCTCTTGTCGGTGACATGGTCGGACTTGAGCCGCACGTAGGAGGCTCGCCGCCCGGGCAAGACGCCGTACAGCGCGTAATGCAACGCATCGAAGATGGTGGTCTTGCCAGAACCGTTGTTTCCCGCGACCACGAACAGGCCGAGTTCGGTCAGCGCATCGAAGTTGACGACCTCGGTGCCAGCGTAGGGGCCGAATGCGGTCATGCAGAGCCGGAGCGGTCTCATAGTCGGCGGCTCTCGACTTGGCTCAGTGCGGTCTGGAGAAGTGTGAGGTCATCGGGGTCGTTGTCACTGCTGACATTGGTCAGGAATTCGCTCGCGAGTTCCTGGACCGAGCGCTCTCGTACACCTTGCACCGTGAGGCGTGCCCGATCGTTGGGCCGGGCCCCGATGCGTGCAATCTCGACCAGGTGTGGAAAATGGTGGCGGAGTCGGCGGTGGGCATCGGCCACTGGGTGTGTATTGGTCAACTCGACACGGACCCAATCCTGGTCGTTGTCGTTGGCAGCCAGTAGCTCATCGAGTGTTCCACGGACCGTGGCAACTGAGCGGCCAACGTCGATAGGAATCGGCTTCGATTGAGCGTTGCCGCGGGCATCGAGCTCGATGAGCACGACTTCTTTCTGCGAGGTCTCACCGAATGAGTACGCAAGTGGAGCGCCGCTGTAGCGGACGCGTTCGTCGTCGCCCACGGTCTGCGCCCGATGCAGGTGCCCTAATGCGGTGTAGCTAAAGCCGTTGAACACGGCCGATGAGACCATGCCAGCGCTGCCAACGGCGAGCGTGCGTTCAGATTCACTTGGCTCAGCGCCAGTTACAAACGCGTGCGCTATTGACAGACTGCGGACCCCGGGTGAGATTCGCTGACGGGCTGTCTGCAAGGTGTGGCGCAGGACTGTCTCGTGGTTTGGCCGGGTAGATGTATTTTCGGGCGTCTCGGGCGTCTCGGGCGTCTCGGGGGTCTCTGTGGGTGCAAACACAGGGTCGAGGTAGGGGACAGCGACGATGGCCAATGGTCCGTCGCTATAGCTGCGGACCTCGACATCGGCGGCGCGTTTATAGCCGCCGCGCAGTAGCAGCCCTGGCGTGAGTAGGCCGTCGATACTTCCGAGACGCTCGGCGCTGTCATGGTTACCAGCGATAGCAGCGATATCGGCGCCAGCCGCGAGCAGTTGAGACAGAGCTGAATGGAAGAGTTCGACCGCATCTGCAGGGGGAACCGAACGGTCATAGAGGTCGCCAGCAATGGCGATCAGGTCGATCTCTTCATCGCGCACTAGTCCGACGAGCCAATCGATGAAAAGCGCCTGCTGTTCAAGCAAGCGGTGATCGCCAAACGACCGGCCGAGATGCCAGTCGCTGGTGTGCAAAATTCTCATGAGTTGATCATGACAAGAGGGTATGACAGGGTCACACTGACTGCGAAAGGCAGGTGCGCTATTGCCTGAGGCTCCGCTCGCATACCTTAAGAATCGCGCTCCAGCGGCTGCGGGCCGCGGATGGGCGTGATGATCGGAGCCTTAGGCAATTCAAGCCAGCGTGCCTGGGATGCGAGTCGTTCCGTATTACCTCAGACATTGTTCATCACCTCAGACATTGTTCCAGCCGAGGGCTGTTGGGTCATTGTTCCGTCGGCGCTTAGGTCGTCGATTTAGTGCCGGCCCTGTCATGGTTCGTGCAGAAGGCACCGGAAACCCCGGTACTGGTGGAGGGGGTTTCGTCAGCGGACTGTTTGGCCGTGACTAAGCCATACCCAAACGGCGAGCGTTGCCCGCAATAGTTGAGGGTGACCCTCGTCAGTTAGATCAAGAACACCCCGACGGTGGGCGCGACTGTCACATGGGTGGTTTACGTTGTGGCAGTGAGAGCGAAGGTCGTCGTCACCGAATATGGGCGTGCCGCCAGCGCATCGTTAGCGCGAGCGATTGTCGATGCCAAAGTGGGTGCTGCTCTGGCGCCTGTGACCGTCGTTGTTCCATCAAACTTTGCGGGCCTGGCTGCCCGCCGCATGCTGGGAAGTGGCGACTTGGGTGTGGCGGGTGTGGCTAACGTCAACTTTGTCACCCCGTTCCGGCTGGCCGAATTGCTTGCCGTCGGTGAACTCCGTGGTCGCAAGCCGTTGACCAAGCCGGTCTTAGGTGCTGCGGTGCGTCGAGCGCTGGCTGACGACCCCTGGCATTTCCGCAATGTCCGTGATCACCGCTCAACCGAGCAGGCGCTTTCGGTTGCCGTTGGTGAGCTGAGTAATGTCAGTGCCGCAGGGCGCGAAGCAATTCGTAGTCACGGCGATCATGCGGCGGCGATCATCGAACTCTTCGACGCAATCAAGTCGCACCTGCAGGGCTTTCACGACGAGGCCGACGTGGCTCGGGCCGCGGCGCATCGCAACGATCTATCCCAAGTTATCCTCCCGTTTGGCCATCTGATCTGGCATTTACCGGGTCCGGTCTCGACGCCGTTGGCGAGCTTCTTAGGTGCGGCGCTTGGTGCTGCACCGGCCACTGTCATCGTGGCTGTATCGGGAACCGCTGCGGCTGACGGCGAAGTTGCTCGCACCATGGGTATTGCTGGCGTCGACTTCCCGCAGGCCCATCTTGATGGCGAGACCGAACCGCCACGTGCTGATCACATCATCTCGGTTACCGATGCTGACGAAGAAGTACGGGCCGTGCTTCGTGAAATCATTCAGCTGGTTGACCAGGGAACACCACTCGACCGCATTGGGGTGTTCCACCCGGCGCCCGATCCCTATGTCCGCATTCTCGAGCAGCAGTTCGCAGCGGCGGACATCCCGGCGAACGGCCCCTCTCGCCGCCGGGTCAGTGAGACTATTGCCGGGCGAGTCCTGATGGGTGCATTGGGGCTGCCGTCTGAACGGTGGCGCCGAGATCGTGTGGTCGCGCTGGTCAACAGCGGCCCACTGCGTCACGACGGGAAGCCAGCCCGCCCTGCAGTTTGGGACATGTTGTCGCGGTACGCGGGTGTGGTTGGCGGGCTCAACGATTGGCGCGCCAAACTGCTGGTTGAACGCCATCGCATTGAGATTGCACAAGCCGAGGCGACCGAGGAAGGCAACGATGTACGAGCGCAGCGGCTGATTGACCAGTGCGCCGACGTCGACGATCTGGCGTCGTTTGTCGACGGACTTGCTGGCGCTGTTGCAGCGGTCGAATCAGCATCAGGCTGGCCGGCTCGAGCCGAGGCCTCAACCCAGCTGCTGTACGGGCTGCTCGGCACCACACAGATGCGAACCTGGTGGCCCGAAGTGGAGACTGAAGCGTTCGAACAGGTCGAGAGTGCTCTCGAACGGTTGGCCATGCTCGAGAGCATCGAGCCGGAACCAACGATGGCTGTTTTCCTTCGCGCACTGTTCAGCGAACTCTCGGTGGCCCGTGGTCGTTCCGGCCGTTTCGGGAGTGGGGTGGTCTATGGGCCCGTCTCCTCGGCTCCAGGCCACGACCTCGACGCCGTCTTCATAGTGGGGTGCACCGAGGGGCTGTGCCCGGCTGCTCGCCGCGAAGATGTCTTGCTGGGTGACAGCGTGCGCATCTTGGCCGGTGGCGACCTACCGCTACGGCTTAGCCAGATCGACGAACAGCATCGTCAATTCTTGGCTGCGGTGGCCGCTGCGCCGGAAGGCCGACGATGGCTGTTCTTTCCCCGGGGTGATCTTCGAAGCAGTCGTCGGGCGCGACCATCACGGTGGTTGTTACCAACGGCTTCCGCACTGGCGGGCACGACGCTCTATGCCACCGACTTTGAAGACGAGAGCCCGCCCGGGGTGTACGAAATTGCATCTCACGCCGATGCGCTGATCCGGGCGAGCCATTTTGCATCAGTCGACGAGCGCGACGCCGCTCAGGTGTTTGCCTATGTCCAAGATGGCGGCGAGCCGGGGGCCCATCCGGCCAGTAAATTAGTCGAACGGGGACTGCGGGTGCAGCTCGCCCGTCGCAGCGGAGCTTTCACCGAATTCGATGGCAATATCGCTGCTGCACCGGTGCAGGCAAGCAACGACGTCATGTCGGCATCGCGACTCGAGACATGGGCCACGTGCGGTTTCCGGTATTTCTTGGGATATGAGCTGGGTTTGTCCGAACGAGACGATCCCGAACGAACGGTCGAACTCTCCGCACTCGATAGCGGTTCGGCAATGCACGATGTGCTCGAGCGTTTCATGCGCGAACAGGTGGAAGCCGGCCCGCCCGCACCCAACGAGTCGTGGTCTCCGGTGCAACGAGAGCGAGCCCAAGAGATAGCGGCCGAGGTCTTTGGTGACTACGAGCGCCGTGGTCGTACAGGCCGACGCATCGAATGGGAGACACAGAAGAGCGACCTTCTGGCACTTATCGATGACTTCCTAACCAGCGATGATCAGTATCGATCGGTGCACGGCTCCACACCAGATCATTTCGAGTTGGCCTTTGGCATGGGCTCGAATGAACCGCTCGAGATTGGCCTCGACGATGGCCGGTCGCTCCAGTTCCGCGGCATGATCGACCGAGTCGATCAGGGCCCACAGGGAAGCAAGCGCATCGTCGACTACAAGACCGGCGACGGAAGTCAGTACAAGGGGCTTGATGGCGAAGACGACCCCACCCGTCAAGGAACGTTACTGCAGCTCGGGCTGTACGCCGAGGCGGTTGGCAGTAAACTTGGTGCGAGTGCGGTGAGCTCCGAATACTGGATGGTCAACACCAAAGCCGGGTTCGCTCGCCATGGGTATTGGTGGACGCCGAGTCATAGACAGCGACTGGTCGAGGTTCTCACCGCAATCGCTGATGGGATCGAGGCCGGTGTGTTCGCCGCTATTCCTGGAGACTGGCAGTCGTTCCGTAACAGCTACGAGAACTGCGCTTACTGCGACTTCACGGCTGTCTGCCCCCGGGATCGGGCCGAGCACACCGACAAAAAGGCCGAAGCGCCAGAACTGGCGGTTCGGGTAGCACTGATTCCCAAGTCAGAGCGAGCCGAGTCATGACGGTGCAACCGCTACCGCTCATCGACGAACAGGTTCGCAAACGAGTCCGACGTGACGGACTTGGCGAAACCCTGTTTGTCGAAGCAGGTGCTGGATCTGGCAAGACGACATTGCTCGTGGACCGCATCGTGAACCTGGTGCTGCGGGCGGGCGTGCCATTGTCGGCGATTGCCGCAATTACCTTCACCGAAGCCGCCGCAAGCGAGCTGCAATCGCGAATCCGAGCCAAGTTTGAACACGTGCAAGCCCACGCAATCGAGGCTGGCGACCACGACCGTGCCGCCCGCTGTCGACAGGCGGTCGCCGACAGCGACCTGGCAGCGATCACCACTTTGCATGGTTTTGCGAATCGCATCTTGGGTGAGTTCGCCGTTGGTGCCGGTCTGCCCCCGCAGATTCGCGTGCTTGATGAAGTTTCATCGCAGCTTGCTCAAGAGGACCGGTGGCAACGATTCGTCGACCGACTCTATGACAGTGATGAACATGTCGAGTTGTTGCAGGCGGCGTCAGCGCTCAAGATCCCCGTCGAGCCGCGTTATACCGACCAGCCGACTATGCGAACGGTCGCCAGCCAGTTCAACCAGAACTGGGACCGGCTCGGTTCACTAATTAACACAGAACTCTCGCCATTGGGCGGCGACTATGACTTCAGCCAGTTCGATTCGCTTGTCGACGAACTGGCCGAGGCACGCAATCTGAACAAGCTGACCGACGACAAGCTCTACGTGAAGCTGCAAGCTCTGTTGCCTGAGATGCAGACGATCGCAGCGATACCGGAACCGCTACGCAAGATGCGGGCGCTAACTGAGGCCTCGCACTGGGGTCCCGGAAGCGGGGGCAAGGGTGAATCATGGGACGGAGCGGACACGGTTGTTTTCATCAAGGACATGATCAAGGCAGTCGAGGTGGCCAAAGACGAGGTGTTGCGACCGATCGTCAACGATGTCTTACTGCGGCTGTCCCAGGTCATAGCCACCGAAACTTTCGCAGCGGCCCAGGCCCGCCGATCCGACGGCGGTCTTGAGTTCTATGACCTACTTGTCTTGTCACGAGACTTGTTGCGAACGTCGCCCTATGCCCGCCAGGTTCTACACGATCGTTTTCGCCATCTCCTGCTTGATGAGTTTCAGGACACCGACCCGATCCAGATTGAACTCGCTGTATTGATTGCGACCAGCGCTAGCGATGTGGCGGGGTTGTCCTGGTCCGACATGCCGGTTGATCCCGGTCGACTGTTCTTCGTTGGTGATCCTAAGCAGTCGATTTATCGATTCCGCCGGGCTGATATCGCATTGTTCCTGCGGGCGCGCGACCGGTTTGCTGGTCCCCAAGGGTCGGTTCAACTCGAAACGAACTTCCGCACGGTTGAACCCATTGTGACTTGGGTCAACGCACTGTTCGATACGAAGATGCCCGAAGAGCAGGTTGGCGCCCAACCTAAGTACCAGCCGTTGGTTGCAAGTCGCCGCGCCGAAACAGCAGAACGAAGCCCTCTCCACCGGCCTGTGTTGTTTGGCGGCCCTAACGAGAACGCGAAGATTCGATCCACTGAGTTACGCAGCATCGAAGCAGACGACGTGGTTGGCATGGTTCGTGCGATTATGGCCGATCCGGAGAATTGGCGGGTCTTCGATCAACGGCTTGCTACCTGGCGAGCGGCCTCGCTCGACGACATCACGATCTTGTTGCCGACGCGAACGTCCTTACCGTTTCTACGCTCGGCACTCGACGATGCCGAGCTTCGTTATCGCATCGTCACCGGCACGCTGGTTTACGACACCCAAGAGGTCGTCGACACGCTTGCTGCGTTACGGGCGATCGATGACCCGGGAGACGAACTCAGCCTGATCACAGCCTTGCGGTCGCCGATGTATGCCTGTTCTGATGTCGATCTCGTTATCTGGCGGCGCAACGGTGGCCGATGGGATGTGCGAGCACCCATTCCTGAAACGGTCGCGGCATCACATCCGGTAGCGGTAGCGGTCACCCACCTGCACGGTCTCTGGCGCGAACGATGGTTCCTTACGCCGTCCATGTTGCTAGAGCGTCTGCTGCGCGAGCGTCGGGCAACGCTGTTGGCGTTTGGTGATCCCCGCACGACCGACGTGTGGCGGCGGCTCCGGTTTCTGGTTGACCAGGCTCGCACGTTCGAAGAGTCGAACTCAGGTGACCTTCGCGCCTTTACCCAGTGGGCAGCGTTGCAGTCAGGATCCATGGCACGGGTACACGAACCGCTCTTGCCCGAAACCGATGGAACTGCACTGAGTATTCAGACGATTCATGGTTCCAAAGGTCTTGAGTTTCCCATCACCATCTTGTCTGGCATGACCACGCAGTCCCGTGGAGCCCGGCCAGGCGTGAGCGTGTTGTGGCCCGAGGACGGGCCGCCGAGCGTGCGAATGAAGAAGGGAGTCGAGACCCACGAGCACGGGCCGCTCGCTGACCTCGAAACGGCAATGGATGACTACGAGAAAATACGGCTTGCCTATGTTGCCACCACGCGGGCGCGTGACCACCTGATCGTGTCGTGCCATCACAAGGCAGGATCGACAGCGAGTAAAACCTATGGCGGGCTCTTCTGGCAAGTTTTTGAGACCGATGAACATCGCTCACTCGCTCGTCAATTCGACTGGCGAGAAGTCGTTGGCAGCCAGCAACTCGAGCCGCTGCGCCCGGCACCGGTTGGGCTCGTAGTAGACAACCGCAAGGAATGGATCGCCGAGCGGGCTGCTCTGCTCGCGCCGTACCGCGTGCCTCGGGTTCTGTCCGCCACCGGCGTAGCCAGGGCTGCACTCGCGCTAGCACCGCATGCCCTAACGGCGCCGCCAGTCACCGTCGATGATGACAATGAAGTCGATAGAGGAGAAGTCGATAGAGGAATTGACAGGGAGAGTGAGCTCGACATTGACCAAGCCACGGCTGGCGAAACATCCACTTCTGAATCCGTTGATGGCCTGGCAGCGTACGCACTAGAGCAGCTGGTCGACCAAGATGACGACGGCGCCGACCAACCCGAGCAGGGTTTGATTGGCCGACGCCGGGGCCGTACGGGCTCTGCTATTGGTTCGGCTGTGCACGCCGTGTTGCAACTCATTGAGTTGGCTAAACCAGATGGTGTCGGCGACGTCGTGGCTCAACAGTGCGAGATTGAGGGTATTGCTGATCGGACCGGCATAGTGCGCCGACTAGTCCAAGCCGCTCTCGAGTCGTCGGCCGTGGCCTTGGCAGCGACGCACCCCCATTTCAAAGAGCTCTTTGTTACTGCACCCCTGGGGGACAGGACGATCGAGGGTTATGTCGATCTGCTGGTCGAGACTCCTGAGGGCCTGATCGTGGTTGATTACAAGACCGATTCCGTCCGTTCCAACGACGATGTCGACGCCAAGCTCGGGGCCTATGAACTGCAGGCTGCCGCGTATGCCGTGGCACTCGAAGAGGTCACAGGCCAAAACGTGATCGACTGCCGCTTCGTCTTTTGCACTGCTACAGGCGCCATCGAACGATCTGTGGTCGACCTGCCCAGAGCCAAGGATCGCGTTCGCGCCACGGTGAATCAGCTAGCCCGGTTGTCGAAACCGCAACTACGTTGATGCGTTCGATTCCCTGGTGGCTGCGGCTTGGGGCTGCAGCGGGTCTGGGGTTCCTTGTTTGGCAGAGTGATGCCCGTACTCAAATTGGCGCGGTCCTGGTCGCAGCGATTGCTGGGTTGGCGATGATCGCTCATCGTGTCCACCGTCGTCGTATACGCGACTGGCGAGATGCAGAAAGAGCAGCGGCGCGCTGGCTTCGCAAGGTCGGCTGCCGGCGAGTATCACTTACGGGCGGTAGTGCCGACGGAGGCATCGATGTGATCACCGCCGAATGGGCCGTGCAGGTTAAGCACACGACCAAACGAGTTGGACGACCGGCCGTGCAGCAATTGGTCGGCGCTGCGCTCACGCTGGACCGCTTCCCCGCCTTGTTCTCGACGAGTGGGTTTAGCGCTCCTGCGTGTGCCTATGCGATCGACCACGACGTGGCATTGTTCGAACTTGACCTGAATGGTCGAGCGCACGGCATTAACCGGGCCGCACGCCGGGTTGGGAAGCGGACCAGGAGGCTCCTGCCAGGCCGCTAGACCTTGCATGGCCATTTGAGATGGGTGCGACGCAGATGTCGCAAGCGGGTGGGCGGTCAGCCCAGAGCGAGGCCACCGAGCAGGCCCAGGTCTGTGGTGGTGTCATCAGCGATCACGATGATCACCAGGATGGTGACCTTGGCGAGCTGTTGAATGGCACCGAGCACATCGCCGGAGATGCCGCCGATTTTATTGATCGCCAATCGGACGGTCAGTGCACCTGCTCCATAGGCGCCCAAGATCAGTGGGAGGGCTACTACGCCAAACAGAGTGATCGCACCGGCTGTAACAAGCAAAGATGCACCGATGACTGCTGGTCGCGATAAGCCAGTCAAATAGTCGACGCTGAGACCGCTATCGCGTGCCGGCTTGGCGATGATCATCATGAAGCTAGCTACCGCCCGACTTGCTGTGTGTGCAGCCACAGTCGCAGCGACGGCAAGCCATCCCGCCAGGGCGGACAGGGCCGCGATCTCGATGATGATTACGAAGATCAGCGCGGTGACGCCGTAAGTGCCCAGCCGAGAGTCCTTCAGAATCTCGAGTCGTTGCTCCTGGGTCCAGCCGCCACCGAATGCGTCCGCCATGTCGGCAAGGCCGTCTAGATGAAACGCTCCGGTGATCTGCGCGAGTAGCGCTGCGGAGAGGGCGGCGGCAACCGTTGGTGTTGAAATCTCGTGCAGCCCGGCATAGACCCCGCCTTGGATCAGGCCAAGGATTAGGCCAATAGCGGCGAACCAGGGGACCGCAGCGCCCATGTTTGGCGCCTGGTCGTTGTTGCGATGAATCGGGATCCGGGTCAGGAACATGGCTGCATCCCGCAGTGCCGCCATTAGATATAACTCATTTAGAGTTCCGAGCCATTCGCGTCATGGATGTTAGCGAACGAGACCCAGCGGCCTTGGTGGTCGCGCTGGGGATGGGTGGAAGAACCCGCATGGATCTGTGTGGGTTGGCATGTATCTGTGGAGCATGCTCGAACGGCTGTGTCAGCTTGAGGGCTCCTGAGCGTGCTCATTGTTATGAACGCTAGTGCCGCCATAGCCCGTATCGCTGGGTAAAAGAAGCGACATCTCGCTTCGCTTGAGATCGTGCTAACTGGCACTATCAAAGAAGTGACATCGTGACAGAGCGGTACCAGGCGACCATGGGGGACATCGTGGAAAAACTCACAGAGGGCTACGGACTCATCGAAGGTCCGGTGTGGCACAACGAACGCGGGCTGTTATTCAGCGATGTGCAGGCAGGCGGTGTGTACGCCGTTACTGACCAGGGCTTGGTGTCGACCATATTTGAGCACCGGCGCGGCATCGGCGGTATAGCGCTGCACTCGAATGGCGAAGGTCTGATCGTGAGTGGACGCAACATTGCCTACAAACCATTCGACGGCGGTTCGACCATCGAGCTGCACAGCCAAGCACCGGGAAATGCCGCTGTTGGTTTCAATGACATCACGACCGATGGGGCAGGCCGGGTGTATGCCGGTGAGCTTGGCGGCAGTCCGTTCGACGAGACGAGCGGCACACCGAGTGACCTCTGGATGTTGGACTTGGATGGTTCGGCCCACGCTGTTGGCCATGACGTCTTGTTGACGAATGGTTTGGGGTTCTCACCCGATGGGCGGATCTTGTATCACTCGGACAGCTTGCGCTCGGCAGTGATGAAGTACGCAGTCCACGACGACGGCAGGCTTGGCCCTAAACAGCATTTTGCCGACATGGTGCGAGGCCATCCCGATGGTCTGGTCGTAAGCGAGGATGGCGCCGTCTGGGTGGCGCTTGCTTCAGGTGGAAGTGGGGTTGGCGTCTATAACCCCGATGGATCCGTACGGGCCCATATCGACATACCGCTGCCAATGTGCACAAGCGTGTGTTTTGGTGGGGCTGATCTTCGCCAGCTCTATATCGTTAGCGGATCACAAGGCGCCGAGAGTGATCGCGCTGGTGCCGTGTTCGTGACTGACAGTGATGTAGCAGGGCTCGTCGTTTCACCTGCACAGGTGCCACTGGGTTGATCTAGCAGCTGATCAGGTATCAACGTCGAGTAGTAGCCATAAGAACCAGCCTGCGAGTATCGCTCGCGCCGTCCAGATCACGGTGCGGAACCAGTTGGTGGTGATGAGCTGGTTGATTAGGTCAAGATCATAGGGGCCTTGAAATTTGCCGTGGAGCGGTCCAAAGAAGAACGCAGTAGAAATCCAGCCAGCAGCCAGTAGAGCACCGGATGCGAAGACGACTGTGCGGCTCAGCCCGGCGGGCGTGTCGAGAAACAGCCACCCGGCGAATATGATTTCGGTGGGCCCAAGCAAGCTAAGCGCCATCGCGATCTTGGTTCCGTGGGCAGCTGCATACGATGGAAACTCGGCGGAGGCAATGCTGCGGAACTGGGGGTATACGACGATCTGGACAGCCCACATAAAGCCGAACATAGCCAGCGTAAAGAAGGCATGACCGACAACAACGGTGCGCATCACTTGTGTATAACCGGTAGGTGCTGAGCTTGTTGGGTTAAATGAGCGCAGGGGCGAGGTGGAATTAACGCTCGTGCAGTATTTCGGGCAGCGAGAACGTGCCATTGGTATGACAGGGGAATGGGATGACCTTGACGACTGCAGCTACGGGGATGGGCCCGTAGATGTGCGGGAACGGCTGGCCTGTTTCGTAACAGTCTTCGAACAGCGTGCGTGCAGGAACCAGTTCCAGGTCGATGAGCAGTAGAACCAGGTCGTCACGACCGGCAAATCGCTCGTTGGCTGGGATAAGAACCTGTTCGTGTGTCGAGCAGTGAATGAATCTTTCAGCTTCGAGTGAAGGGTCGATGTAATCGCCCTGGCCGTCAGCGACTGCCCGTTCCCAGCGGTTCAGCGGGGCGATGTGCAGCACATAACGGGGTTCGGTGTCAGACATTTTCTGAGTATTCATAATCGGTGTCAGAAAACCGCACGTGGATAGGAAAAAAAGAAAAAGTCCGTTTCTTCGCAACGGCGATCGCGTTCTCTGTGGGAATTAGAGAAGAAGAGGCTATTTTTGGATAATGGATGCACTACTACTCGGACGCCGCATTCGCTTCTACCGCAAAGAAGCGGGATTGACCCTGGACGAGTTGAGCGCTCGGGTGGATCGGCCGACGTCGTACTTAAGTCAGCTCGAAAATGGGCATGTCGAAGCCAGAGTTGGCTTGCTGGGTGAGCTTGCGGAGTCGCTCGGCTGCACGACAACCGATCTACTCATCGACGACTCGCCGACGCGCCGAGATGAACTTGAGATCTCTGTGCTACGAGCCCAAAGTGACCCTCGGTACCTGGAGCTTGGCTTGGCTGAGTTTCGGCCGACGGCGAAGACATCAGACAGCGCCCTCGAACATATCTCGGGGTTATACAAGGCATTAGTGGGTGCCGAGGATCGCGCCGGTCATCGTGACGGAGACGATCAACGCCGAGCCAATGTGCAGATGCGCGCCGAGATGCGCAATAGGAATAACTACTTCGCCGAGATCGAAGAGGTTGCCTCGTCGTTGCTGACTGCGGTGGACTATCCAGGTCGCGGCCCTGTCTCTGAGCGCATGCTCGTGCAGATGGCCGACAATTGTGGTTTCACGATCGACCGGGTTCGAGACCTACCCAGCAGCGCTCGCTCGGTCGCAGATCAACGCAACCGGGTTATCTATATTCCGCAACGCAACGACCTGACAACCCGGAGTGCCCGTTCTGTCGTGTTGCAGACGCTTGGTCATTTTGTTCTTGGGCACCGAGACACCGATGACTTCCTGGACTATGTGCGCCAGCGTGTTGAATCGAATTACCTGGCTGCTGCTGTGCTTGCCCCTGAAGCGGCAACTGTCCAACACCTTCGCGAAGCCAAAGAACAAAAGGATATTTCGGTCGAAGATATCAAGGAGTTGTTTTACATCTCCTATGAAATGGCAGGCCACCGGTTGACGAACCTGGCTACCGAACATCTCGATATAACGCTGCACTTCCTTCGTTCAGACAACGAAGGTGTCGTGTGGAAGGCCTACGAAAATAACGATGTGCCGCTGCCGACTGACCCGTTCGGCGGCTTCGAAGGTCAGCGGCTCTGTCGCGAGTGGGGAACACGGCAGGCGTTCCACAGCGAAGATGCATTTGCTCTGCACTACCAATACACCGACACCGCCGATGGCGAGTTCTGGTGTGTCACCTACGTAGAGGCAGATCGTTCGCCACCTCACGCAATCACGGTGGGAACCGACGCTCGCCAGGCCCGCTATTTCCGTGGTAGCGAGACATCGCGCCGGACGACGTCGACCTGCCCCGATCCTGGTTGTTGCCGTGAGCCGCACCCTTCGCAACGGCAACGCTGGTCGACGGTTGCATGGCCCTCGTCACGAGATCGCAGCCATATCGTGTCCGGCCTGCCGGCTGCTCGAGAGCCGTTCAGCCGTTTTCCGGGCGTCGACCTGGTCGAGGTCTACGGCTTCCTCGACCGCCGCTCGGAGTAACACCTATCACACAACGCCTACATTCCTGTCTGGTTGATCCGAGAATCATCGCGATGCGCAGTCGGAGAGGCCGCTTGTTGATAGAGCGGGATCGGTGATGGGTCAAGCTCCGACAGGATTGTGAGCACAGCGAGTGATTCGAACTACGTGAGTGCCATGGTGTGCCGCAGCCGCAGCCGCAGCCGCAGCCGCAGCCGTTGACGGTTCCGGCAGGCAAAAATGTTGGCTCGAGCTGTGCAATGAACGCGGACTACCCGAGTGTCACGGCGTGATACTGATTGTCGCTGTCTCGCTGTTGGGCGTTATCGACATATTGATGAACCCGATGTCGCTCTGGCGGTTCAGTGCTTGCAGGGTTCGACCGGTGGTGACGTGGACGCGCGTTTGATTCGTCTCACAGTTTGAGTTCCCGGTAGTGGTAGACGATTCGACCCTGGGCCCTTCTGACCCGGACAGGTGATGGCTATTGGTGAAGTACCTGGCGATAGAACTGGGAGTTCTGAGGCAAGGCCGGTTTGGGTGTGAAGCTCTCATCTGGCCCGGTCATGATGAGAGTATTGTTGGCCCTTGATCAGAGATCGCCCAGATGCGTGGCTATGCCCAGGCGCGATAGCGCCAATCGAAACTGGTGGGGTAACAACCAGGTTCGATTGGCGGATCTGTGATCTCCTGCCGACGCCCACGCTTGGGAGGTGGTTAGCGCCAGCAGGAGAAGAAGCACGTGTGTTAGCTATCTCTGGCTGATTGGTCCTGTAGGGATCGGCTGCTAGTAAGGCTGCCAGTAAAGGTCGTCTCGATGCCATAGCCGGCCGAGCCATGTTCGCTGACATCAAGGCCAGCGATTTCTTCTTCGGGGCTGACCCGCAACATGTTCATCTTTTTGAGTATGAAGAACAGCAGGCCTGTCGTTGGCAGCACCCAAGCGGCCACGATGACGACACCGACAAGTTGCATGACGAGCTGTGATACGCCGCCGCCGTAGAACAGGCCAGCGTCTTCTCGGCCAAGGAATGCATCATCCCACTTGGCAAAGAAGCCGATCGCGAGCGTGCCCCAGACGCCGCAGACACCGTGGACGGAGATAGCTCCGACAGGATCATCGATGTGAATGCGCTCAAAGAATAGGACGCTGAAGACCACGATTATGCCGCCGATTGCACCAGTGATGACTGCGCCTAACGGCGTCATTGTTCCCGTACCAGCAGTAATCGAGACCAGGCCGGCAAGGACTCCATTGGCCGTCATGGCGACATCGAGGAAGCCGACCTTCATCCACATGACAGCGCCAGCCATGAAGCCGCCTGCGGCTGCGGCCAACATCGTGGTGACTCCAACTCGGATGACGACGCTGTCGGCGGCGAGTTCTGAGCCTGCGTTGAAACCGAACCAGCCGAACCACAGCACGAAGACACCAATAACGGTGAAGGCGATGTTGTGGCCAGGGATAGCTCGTGGGGTGCCGTCGTTGCTGTACTTATCAATACGAGGTCCGAGGAAGTACGCACCCATCAAGGCGGCCCAGCCACCAGCTGAGTGGACGATAGATGATCCTGCGAAGTCACTAAATGCGGCGTCACCAACAGTGATACGGTTCAAGATCCCATCGCCCTGCCAGAACATATGGACGACGACTGGGTAAATAAATGCGGTCATCACGGCGCTGAAGATCAGGTAGCCCGAGATCTTGGTGCGGCCAGCCATGGCGCCAGATGCGATTGTGACCGCAGCAGCGGCGAAGACGACCTGGAAGAAGAACGGCGTGTAGCCGGAGTAGCCGCCATCAAAGCTGCCGTCTCCGAAGCCACTCAGGAAGAAGCTGTCGGTTCCGATCCATTGGCCGTCTCCGAACGCAATGCCATAACCAATGGCCCAGAAAGCCAGGGCGCCGATGCACATGTCGGCGATGTTTTTGGCCATGATGTTGGCCACGTTCTTGGCTCGGGTCAGACCCGCTTCTACAAGGCCGAAGCCCGCCTGCATCAAGAAGACTAAAATGCCGGCTACGAACACCCAGATGTTGTCGAGTATCGCTTGTACGGCTTCTGGCGATAAAGCCTCTGCTTCTTGGGCCATAGCCGGTGCAGCTGGCACCAAGCCAAAGATCGCTGCGCCCACTGCAGTGATTAAGAACTTGCGTTTCATTTCGTTACCTCCCGTAACCTGCGCGTCGGGCGCAGTGTTGTGCGTGAGGTAAACCTAGGAACACACTATTTCGCGTGTGTTCCCACCGAGTGAACGCTGTGATTCAGAAACGTTTCCGTCGTGTTTCGGGGTAGCCCAGATCGGCCGCTGGGCCTCGCGATCCTGCGCGAACCAAACACCCTCACCATCTGTGTCTGACACAGATGGTGTAGACACAGATGGTGAGACATACACGGTGCGCATTCGGCGACAGAGGTGATCTCGCCTCGTTTCACAGACGGTGCCGGAACAGATGTGCGGTTGCAGGAAGAAAGACGCTGATCGAGTTGGAAAGAGTGCTGACCGAGTTGGAAAGAGTTACGAGTCGCGTTCCCAGATGAAGTTGGCGAGTTCTATGAGTTCGGTCTTTGCTGGGGCCGCTAGCGCAACGGTGTCGAGAGTTTTGATCGCCTGGTCGAGGTAGTCGCGAGCGATACTCTGGACCTCGTCGCGAATGCCGGCCGATTCGAGTTTGGACGCAAGTGCTGCGATCTGGTTGTCGTTCAGCGGCCCAGTGAAAGCGTCAAGAACCGCCTGGCCAATGTCGCCCCTGCGGTCAAAGGCAATAGCGATTGGCATGGACTTTTTCTGCTCGCGCAGGTCGTTGCCAACTGGTTTACCTGTTGTTGCAGATTCGCCCCAGATGCCTAGAACATCATCAACGGCCTGGAAACCAATGCCGAGTGCAATGCCGAAGTCTTCGAGTGCGTCGACAACAACATCATCGCCACCGCCGAGTACGGCGCCGATAGCGACCGACTGAGCAAGCAATGCGCCGGTCTTGTTGGTCTCCATGGCAATGCACTCAGCGAGACTGGCGGTAGCGCCGCGGTCAAGGGCGACGTCTTGGGCCTGGCCGGCGATCATGGCCGATGTTGCTTTGGCTAGCCGACGCGTGGCCGTTGCACCGTGTGGGGTGCGGCTGTCATCAAGGAGTATTTCGAAAGCGAGCGCATGCATGGCGTCGCCGACAACGATGCCTTCGCCAATACCAAACACATCCCAGACTGTTGCCCGGTGGCGCCGGGTGCGATCGTTGTCCATGATGTCATCGTGGATCAGCGAAAAGTTGTGTATCAGCTCAACAGCTACTCCACCAGCGATCGCAACGTCGGCTGACGCATTGACAGCTTCGGCGCCCAGGATTGCGAGAGCGGATCGAATACCTTTGCCGCTTCCGGCGTCAGAGGGGTTGCCGTCCTTGTCTGTCCAACCCAGGTGGTACGTCACTGGTAGGCGGAGGTTTTCGTCGAGGGATCCCACTGCATGGCGTAGGGCTGGTTCGACGATGGTTTTGGCTCGGCTGAGTACCGCAGGGCTCACGCTGAGCACGTTATGTCGCGTCGCAAGGCTTCACCCAGTTGAAGCTAATTTTCGTGTTCTGAAATACATAATCCCAAAATACCGGACGCTTACTTGCTGGTTCATTTAGAGACCGGCGGACAGAAAGAAAGAGAGCCAGGACTTGGACATGTCCGATGTTGGAAAGAACGCTGGCGTCAAGGTTGGCATTGGCACAAGGACTGCCGGAAAGAACGCTGCGAAGCTCGGTTCAGGGCTGTAGTCAACGAACGTATGGCTGGCACAACCAGTGAGATGAGCTTGAGACGCAGGTGGGGGATCTAGGCATCGACATTGGTGGCGTCGATGCCCGCTTCGGTGATGGAAGCCATTACACAGAGATCTTCGAAGCCAACGAGCAATGCTCATAAACGCCGACCCAATCTTGCCAGGGTAGGTTTTACGTTGTCTTACGGGGTCTTAAATCGTACTTCTTTCGAGGACGTCACGCGAGCCATTGCCTTTGGGCGGCGGCAGCTCGTTTTTGTTTACCGATTGGGGTTAGTAATCACCGACGCGCCAGCAGCTGGGCGCACTGTGTAAAGCATCGTCGGCGCTACAGCAGGCTGCTCATCTGGAGCCACGAATGATTTTGTGAGTTCGGCGACGAACGCCTCGGACGAGTTGCTTTGGACCAACGCAACTGCAGCGCCAGCAAACCCGCCCCCAGTCATGCGTGCACCGAGGCAGCCGTTGATCTGTTGGGCGAGTGCAACGATGCGATCAAGGGCCGGGCCCGACACGTCGAAGTCGTCGCGCAGGCTGGCATGGCTCTCGTTCATCAACCGTCCAAGTTCGACGGCGTTGTTGGACCGCATTGCTGCGGCTGCTTCGAGGGTGCGGGTGTTCTCGCCGATCACGTGCCGGGCGCGACGATAGATTCGGTCGTCGCCGAGATTGGCTATCTGGTCGAGCGTGGCATCGCGCAGGGCTGTCACTCCTAATGAGGCAGCAGCGGTTTCGCAGTCGGTACGACGAGCGGCGTATTGGGTGTCAAGGAGTTTGCGGCGAGTGCCGGTGTCCATGACGATGATGTCGACGCCGCCGGGAAGAGGTACAGGGGAAGCGGATAAGGCTCGGCAGTCGATCAGCGACGCTGCACCGTCAACACTTGCAGCGCAGGCGAGCTGATCCATGATGCCGCTAGGGAAACCTATGACGTCGTTCTCGACGCGCTGGCCAACCCGAGCAAGTGCGCTGGGCTCAATAGAGCCGTTGGCCGAAGTCACGAATATGAGACCAGATGCGATTTCAAGTGCCGCCGACGAGGAGAGGTTGGCACCAGCAGGGATATCGCTGGCCAAGCAACCTTGCCAACCAGCGACCGAATATCCGGCCTCAATGAGCATGGCGCCGGTGCCATGCACATACGTGCTCCATCTGCCCTGATCGACTGGGTCAGCCACCATGAACTCCACCGGCTCAAAGCCCTCTGAGCTGGCAAAAACCTTACCGTCGACGCGGGGAGCGGCTGCAACAACGACCTCGAAAGGGAGCGCCATGGGCAACACGAAGCCGTCGTTGTAGTCGGTGTGTTCGCCGATGATGTTGACTCGGCCGGGGGCACGAACTACGAGTGTCGGCTGGGTTCCATAACTACTCGCATAGTTGGCGATTGCCCTGTCAAGCGCCGGCGACATGGTCAGGAAATGGTGCTCTCTGGGTTGGCAGCCGGCCGCGGGGTCGATTGCGCCCGTATGAGAAAGCCAATAGCTACAAGTGCTACGAACATCGCGATGATTTGTGTTGTGTTGAGTGATTCGTCCAGGAAGATCCAAGCCATGGCCGATGACACGAGCGGTACCAACAAGGTCATGGTGCTACCAAGCCACAGTGGGATCCGCACGATGGACCAATTCATCATGTTGTGACCAAGCAGGCCTGCACCTATGGCCATGCCGAGCAACCAGAACCAGTCGCTCCATGCTGGCCACGCCAATGATTGCCCGAATGCCAAGGCCAGCGGCGTGGTGGTAATCGCCACGATCAATGCTGCTGCGAGTGTGTAATCGGCGGGGCTAACAACACCACTGGCTCGCTTTGCAAACACGAAGTAGGCCGACCAAGACACCAGTGCTCCTACCGCAGCGAGGTCACCCCAAATGTTGGCGTCGCCGCTGTTACTGCCAGCGAGCACGATCACGATGACTCCAGCCAGGGCGATGGCGCCCAGTCCGATGTCGGATCGTCGCACCCGTTCACCGAGGAACCGAACACCGTATATCGTGAGAATTAGTGGTTGGAGCGCAAGGATAATTGTTGCGTTAACCACGGTGGTCAACTTGATAGCGGTGAAGAAGAAGGCCACGTCGCCTGTTAAGAGGAGTCCGCCCGGGATAGAGCTCTTGAACGCGTGCCAGGTCAGGAACTGACGTCGGCTTACTCGTAGCAGGCCGACGATCAGGAAGTAGGTCATGAATCGATATGAGGCGATGGCTAAGCCCCCTTGTGGGAGCACCTTGGCGATCACGCTGCTGGCGCCCCACGCTGTCACGGCAATTGCGGCACCGAGCAGACCGCGACTCAGTTCGTTTGATGAAGCGAGTGCAGTTGTGGCCGGAGTAGCGCTGGTAGACACCCCGAAAGGCTACGACCGGTGATAACTCCGACTGTGAAGATGTGACGAATAATTTCGCCTTACTAGTAACTACTTGCCGAATTGTTTTGTCTAATGGTCTAGTAACCCCCCGCCGGGCCCATCTGAGCTGCTGAGAGAGAGACACGCCGTGTCTGCAAATGCTGAAGCCATAGAGCTTGCAAAAAGTGTTGAATCAACCATGGAAACACTGATGGCCGAGCACCGTGAACGTCGCGAACATTGGTATTTTCACGACTTTATTGACTGGGAAAAAGGTGAAAGCTTTAAGGAAAAGCCGTGGCATGTTTCCCAGTCGACCTTGTCGCCTGAGGTCCGTACCGCATTTGTGTTGAACCTGTTGACCGAAGACAACCTGCCGTATTACACGTCGTTGTTTGGTAAGTACTTCGACGAAGACTCGCCAATGAATCGCTGGTCTCGGCTCTGGACGGCTGAAGAAGGCCAACACGCCATCGCCATGCGTTCGTACCTGTTGACCAGTCGAAACTGTGACCCTCGACTGCTCGAAGACGATCGTATGGTGACCGTTGAGGGCGGTTGGAACCCTCAGTTCGAGACTGTCATAGACATGTTTTGCTATACCTCGGCGCAGGAACTGGCGACCCGTATCAGCCATCGCAATACTGGCGTTCAGTCCGATTGCGAGACGGCGCACACGTTGATGGCCAAAATCGCTCGCGATGAGAACCACCATTTTCTTTTCTATCGCGGGGTCACCACGGAGATGTTGGCCCAGGCGCCCGACGTGGTGTTGCCGGCATTGAACCGTGTGCTGCAAAACTTCGCTATGCCTGGAACCAAGATTCCTGGGTTTGCCCGCCGAGCCCTGCAGATGGCTCGAATCGGTATCTACAACCAGCGCATCCACGCCGAGAACATCATCGACCCGCTTCTTCGCTTTTGGAAGATCGAAGACATCACCGATCTATCTCCCGAGGCCGAACAAGCCCGCGATGATATTTTTGCTGTTGGCCCAACCCTGATTCGTGCGGCCGAGAAGTTCGAGGCGCGTCAAGATCGCGTCTCGAAGAAGGCCGCTTCGGTGGCCTAGCCGGATTGGATAAGTCTGACAGGTGCGCCATTGCCTGTCGGTCTTTGTCGCGCCTTGGATAGTGAGTGAAGGCGTAGTGAAAAGCAGAAAATCCCCCGCCAAAGGCGAGGGATTTGTTCTGCGCGCTTGGAGGGACTCGAACCCCCAACCTCCTGATCCGTAATCAGGTGCTCTATCCAATTGGGCGACAAGCGCAGGCTGATATCGTAGCCCGCGAATTACGGGCTGCAATGCAGTTTTCTGATTCAACGTAGTGGCCAACATCTGCAGCTGGCGCATTACTACTAGGAGGTGGCGAGGATCACCGCCGAACGGCGAACCGGGCAAGAGATAACGGACTTTGACGCGCTGATATTTGATACTCAGTCTCGAAGAAAAGGCACGTTATGAAGCTCGGATCTATCACTGTGTTAGGTCTCTTTCTGTTCGTAATCGATGGTTCGGATGGCGACCCAATTTCAGCAATGGCTGCGTCGATCCCCAACAGTCAGCGAACCGACCCCGAACCCGTCGTTCCAGGCGGGACCTGGTTGACGCCGACTGAGTTGTCGATGGACTCGAGGTCCGTGGCAGCGGCCCGACCCATCGTTGTATCGTGCTGAAAACCATAGGGGTGTTGATGAGCAGCAATGAGGATCTGAGAACGGGCATCGCTGATGTCCAAGACTTTGCGACTGACTGGGATCTCAACGATCAGAATTGGACTTCCAACCCTTACCCCATTGTTGAAGACCTGCGTGCTCGGTGTCCAATCGCTCACACTGAGCGATTTAACGAAGGGGTGTGGATGCCCTTGCACTACGAAGACGTTGTCGGCATTGCTCATGACGTTGAGTCATTTTCGAGCGTGCACCATGGATTGCGACGAGGTGGAACTACTGAACGCGGACTGTTTCCACCCATCAATACGGACCCTCCGGAGCATCACGACTTACGACGTGTGTTACTGCCATTCTTTGGTCCGAAACGCATCGAAGCATGGCGGGATCACCTCACAGCTGATTGTCGCACCCGTGTCCAGGCCATCGTCGAACGAGGGCGGGGCGATGCCGCAACGGACTACTCACAACACATTCCGGTTGGTGCCATTGCGGCGATTCTCGGTATCGATCCTGAACACGGTGACCGGTTTCGTATGTGGATCGAAGGGATTCTCGGTGTTGGGGCCAACGACGCTGACACTCTTCGCAGTGCTATGAGCGAGGTTCGCGGTTATATGGCTGGGGTCATGCGGGAGCGCCGTCAGAACCCGGGCGAGGATCTTGTTAGCCATCTTGTATCGATTGAGCTCGATGGGAGACCGCTCGATGATGACACCATTGAACGCATGCTGGTGCTTCAGCTCGTCGCCGGTATCGACACGACGTGGAGCTCAATCGGCGCAGCACTTTGGCATCTCGCTCAGCACCCCGATGATCGGCGTCGCCTTGTCGCTGAACCTTCACTGATACCGACGGCTGTCGAAGAGTTGCTGCGCGCGTATGCTCCCGTCAATGTGATGCGACGAGTGCTCAACGACACCGAAGTTCGCGGAGTCGAGTTTCGCCAGGGCGATCACGTCTTGATGACCTACCCTATTGCCTGCCGCGATCCTGAGGTCTTCGAACGAGCCGACGAGGTGGTTATTGATCGGGCTCAGAATCGCCATATCGCATTCGGCGTCGGGATCCACCGTTGTTTGGGGTCGAACCTGGCTCGACTTGAAATGACGATTGCCGTCGAGACCTGGCTTGACGCTATTCCTGAGTACTCGCTTGAGCCAGGGGCAGAGGTGACTTGGTCGACGGGCCAGATTCGCGGACCACGCAACATCCCTATTCTTGTCGGCTAAGAACCGAGAACCCAGTCGGCCATCATCCACGCTCAGTTCTAGTGGAGAGGTTGGTGCCGAGGCGGTGCCGATTCCCAGGGACTCTCTGCCGCTCCAAGGGCCGAACCTTGGGGCGGTGCCATGGTCTGGTTGGCAAGCGTTGTTCTCGAAGCGAAACCCGTCATCGTCCAAAACGTAAAGAACCCCTGAACGAAGTTCAGAGGTTCTTTGTTGCGTTATCGACAACATAGGAGCGGAGAGAGAGGGATTCGAACCCTCGAACAGGTTGCCCCGTTACATCCTTAGCAGGGATGCGCCTTCAACCGGACTCGGCCACCTCTCCAGTCGATTCGCTGCACGCAGCAAATCGAATCGCAACTTTAGCGGCCAAATCGTCTGTTGCGCTCGCTAGTATCGATGATGGAAGGATGGCAGAGCGGACGATTGCGTTAGTCTTGAAAACTAATGGGCCTTCACGGGTCCCGGGGGTTCGAATCCCCCTCCTTCCGCCACTGTGTTGTAAGTAACACAACGAAGAACCTCCGGCTTCTTGTTCGGGGGTTCTTTGAGTTTTGGCACGCATCCCAAATGCGATGTTGCTGCGCGTGATTGGCGATCTCAGCATCGAGGCAATTGCCGGGATCATGGACAAACAGCCTGGCGTTGTGCGAGGCCTGCTGCGGCGGGCCATTCAGACTATTGCACGAATTGGGGCCGTACAACTATGAGCCGCTCCGACGTTCCAGGAGGGGAGATGCACAACGAAGAGCTATCCAATAAATTGATGGCCGAGGTGTTCGACGATGACTTCATTTCGTCGGCCCCACCCGAGGTTCGCGACTTCGTCAATGACCTTTTGCTTGAATTAGCAACGACCCCTTCTGCTCGTCCTGATAGCTCGCTTGTCGAATTCCTCGACGTCGCATCTCTTCCCTCCCAACCAATGGTTGTGTCCGCTGGACCAACGAGGAGCAAG